>Ga0187779_10001471_pt1 | contig 14685 bp, 12 predicted proteins | sample 1015_Q2_SP10_10__FD_132435 | JGI IMG/M metagenome (GOLD analysis project Ga0187779, IMG submission 132435) | Tropical peat soil microbial communities from peatlands in Department of Meta, Colombia - 1015_Q2_SP10_10_MG | ecosystem: Environmental > Terrestrial > Soil > Wetlands > Peat | place... | reverse complement strand
GACACCAGCCTGCCCTCGGCCACGCCGCGGCGGATGCCTTCCACGTCGGTCGCGACGACGATCTCAGCCGGGTGGCGCCGCGCCAGCTCCCAGACCGCGTCGATGCGCTCCAGGGCCTCGCGGATGGCTCTGCCGTCGCCCTCCACCTTGCCCACGTAGATCGACCAGAACTGCACGTCGAGCCCGCCCTCGCGCGCGCGCGGCAGGTCGATGCGCACCTCCGACTTGTCGTGGCGGGCGGTGAAGTCGAAGTCCGGGTCCTGGAAGCGCGGGGTGGTGTCCGCGTGGGTGTCCACCACGATCGCACCGCGGTGGATGCGCAGCGCGCGCGCGTCGGGGTCCTCGGGCCCGGGGTGGATGCAGGCGGCCGACAGGCAGGCGAGCAGCGCGCCGAGCGCGGGTCTGGGCTGCAAAAGCGGTCCTCCTCTTCGGCTATCATGCGCGCCGCGGGAGGAATTTCATGGCGACCGCTCCGAACTGGAACTTCGGCGACATCCTCGATGCGCTCGACGCGTCGTTTCCCGGCCAGGCTCCGGCGCTCATCCACGGCGACCGCACGGTCACCTGGGCCGAGCTCGGGCGGCGCTCGAACAACCTGGCCGCGCAGTTGCGCGCGCGCGGCGCGGAGCCCGGTGACAAGGTGGCGTTCTACCTGCGCAACCGGCCCGAATACACGGAGGGCCTGGCCGCCTGCTTCAAGGCGCGGCTGGTCCACGTGAACGTCAACTACCGCTACCTCGACGAGGAGCTCCGCTACATCCTCGACAACTCCGACGCGAAGGTGGTGCTCTTCGACTCCGAGTTCGCGGAGCGGGTGCGCCAGCTGCGGCCGCGGCTTCCGCGCGTCGCCGCCTGGATTCAGGTCGGCGGCGGGACGCCGCTCGGCGAGGACTACGAGGCTCTCGCGGAGCGGGGCGACGGCCGGCCGCTCGGCCTCGAACGCAGCGGCCAGGACCTGCTCTTCCTGTACACGGGCGGCACGACCGGCATGCCCAAGGGCGTGATGTGGGCCGCCAACGACCTGTGGCACGCGCTGGGCGCGGGCATCAACTCGCCGGCCAACGGCGGAGTCGCGCCGGCGACGCTCGAGCAGCACGTGCAGAACGCGGTCAAGGCCGGGCCGATCACGCGGCAGATCCCGTGCTGCCCGCTGATGCACGGCACGGGCCTGTTCACCGCGATCGGGACGATGATCTCGGGCGGCTGCGTGGTCACGCTCGAGGGCAGCAAGTTCGACAGCGAGGAGCTCTTCGACGCGGTGCAGCGCCACCGCGCCAACTCGCTGGTGATCGTGGGCGACGCCTTCGCGAAGCCGATGCTGAACGCGCTCGAGGCGAACCCGGGCCGCTGGGACTTGTCTTCCGTGAAGGTCGTGGTCTCCTCCGGCGTCATGTGGAGCACCGAGGTGAAGAAGGGTCTCTTGAAGCACAACCCCGGCATGATCCTCACCGACTCGTTCGGCTCGTCCGAGGCGGTCGGCTTCGGCTCGTCGATCATGACGGCCGCCGGCGAGGTGAAGACCGCGAAGTTCACCATCGGCGACCGCTGCAAGGTGTTCAGCGAGGACCACCGCGAGGTCGTGCCCGGCAGCGGCGAGAAGGGCTACGTGGCGCGGAGCGGCCCGATCCCGGTGGGCTACTACAAGGACCCGGAGAAGACCGCGCGCACCTTCCCGACCATCAACGGCGTGCGCTACTCGATCCCCGGCGACTGGTGCATCGTCGAGGCCGACGGCACGCTGACGCTGCTCGGCCGCGGCAGCGCCTGCATCAACTCCGCGGGCGAGAAGATCTACCCGGAAGAGGTCGAGGAGGCGCTGAAGACCCATCCCGACGTCGAGGACGCCCTGGTCGTCGGCGTGCCGGACGACCGCTGGGGCAACGCCGTGGTCGGCGTGGTCCAGCTGCGCGGCGGCGCGGTCGCCGACGAGGAGAAGCTGCGCGCGCACGTGAAGGAGCGACTGGCCGGTTACAAGGTGCCCAAGCGCGTGTTCGCAGTGGCGGCGATGTTCCGCGCCCCCAACGGCAAGGCGGACTACAAGTCGGCCCAGCAGCACGCGGCGACGGAGTACGCGTGATCCGCGCGCTCGCGCTGACACTGCTCTGTGTCGGCGCCGCCGCCGCCCGCGCCGCCGACGATCCCACGGCGATCGCGCGCGGCGTGGCGGAGAAGTTCGCCTCCGCCTGCGGCGCGGGCAACGTCGATGCCGTGCTGGCGCTCTACCGCGACGACGCGCGCGTGGTCTACCCCGGCGCAGGCGAAGCCGCCACCAACCGCAACGAGCTGCGCGCGCTGGTGAAGAACACCTGCGTGGCGGGCGAGCCGCCGCTGAAGCTGCTGGGCTACCGGGCGGTGTGGGCCGATGCGGCGCATACGGTGATCGCCTCGCTCGGCGACTGGAGCGTCAGCGGCCAGGGGCCCAACGGCAAGACCCTCACCACGCCGGTGCGCGCCACCGAGGTGCTGGTGAAGACCGACCAGGGCTGGCTCTACGTCGTCGACCACGCCTCGATCGGCGTGCCGCCGGCGCAGCAGCAGCCCTCGGGTCCCCCGCCGCCGCCTAGACCCTCTCGATGATCGTCCCGGTCCCGAGCCCGCCGCCGCAGCACATCGAGATCAGGCCGTAGCGGCCGCCGCTGCGTTCGAGCTCGTGCAGCGCGGTGGTGATCAGCCGCGCGCCGGTGCAGCCCGTCGGGTGGCCGATCGCGATCGCGCCGCCGTTGGGATTCACGCGCGATTCGACCGGCTTGCACTCCTTCATCCACGCCAGCACCACGGACGCGAAGGCCTCGTTCACCTCGTACACGTCCATCTGCTCGATCTTCATGCCGGTGCGCGCGAGCAGCTTGCGCGTCGCCGGGATCGGACCCTTCAGCATCGTGACCGGGTCGCAGCCCACCAGCACCGAGTCGACGATGCGCGCGCGGGGCCGCAGCCCGTGGCGCTTCACTGCGTCGGCCGAGGCGAGGATCACCGCCGCCGCGCCGTCCGAGACCTGTGACGAGGTGCCCGCGGTGTGCAGGTTCTGGCCCGGCACCGGCTGCAGCTGCGCGAGCTTCTCGAGCGAGGTCTTGCGCAGCCCCTCGTCGCGCTCGACGCGCACGTTCTCGCCGGTCGGCTTGCCTTCCTTGTCCATGCCCGGCGCGGTCAAGGGGACGACCTCGCGCTCGAAGCGCTTCTCCTCCCAGGCGCGGTTCGCCAGCTCCTGGCTGCGCAGGCCGAAGCGGTCCACGTCCTCACGGCTGATGCCGTACTCCTTGCCGATCATCTCGGCGCCCGCGAACTGCGAGGTCGGCTGGTAGTGCGACATGTAGCTCTTGGGGATCGGCGAGCCGCCCTTCATCGCGGCGCCGAGCGGCACGCGGCTCATCATCTCGAGCCCGCACGAGAGCACCAGGTCCTCGAGCCCCGCGCCGACCAGGCCCGCGGCGAGCGTGGTGGCCTGCTGGCTCGAGCCGCACTGCGAGTCGACCGTCGTCGACGGCACGTCGAGCGGCAGACCGCTCGAGAGCCAGGCGACGCGCGCAATGTTGAAGGTCTGCTCGCCGACCTGCGACACGCAGCCGCCCACCACCTGGCCGATGGCTTCGGCGGGGACGCCGCTGCGGTCGAGCGCGGCCTTCTGGATCGTCCCCAGCAGATCCGCCGGGTGCATCCCCGACAGGCCTCCGGCGCGCCGGCCGATTGGACTTCGCACCGCCTCGACGATGTAGACTTCTCGCAACGCGTGACCCCCTTTGTTGGCTCGGCGGCAATCTATACGCCCCGGGCGGAAGGGATCAACTTCGGAGGGTGCGCGGGAGCACGGAAACGGGCGACCCGTTGTGGGCGGCCCCCGTGCGCGTCATCATTGCGACCCCGCCCAAGGCAGTCTCGCCGAGCGCCCCAAATTGCCGCCCGGAGAGCGACGCAGAGGAAATGGCACAAAGCGAAGGTCATTCGGACGGATCGGACGGCTCGGCTAACGGCAGTTCCCAGGGGCCCTCGCGGCCCCACAAACGCCTCGATTCAGTGGTGATCCGCTTCGCGGGCGACTCGGGCGACGGCATGCAGCTGACCGGCACCGAGTTCACCCGCACCGCGGCGCTCTACGGGAACGACATCGCCACCTTCCCGGACTTCCCGGCGGAGATCCGCGCGCCCGCGGGCAGCCTGGCGGGCGTCTCCGGCTTCCAGCTCCAGTTCGCCTCCAACGAGATCTTCACCGCGGGTGACGCGCCCGAGGTGCTGGTCGCCATGAACCCGGCGGCGCTGCGCACGAACCTGCCCGATCTCGAGCCCGGCGGGCTCCTGATCGTCAACACCGGCGCGTTCAAGGCCAAGAACCTCGAGCTCGCCGGCTACGAGAAGAACCCGCTCGAAGACGGCTCGGTCTCCGCCTACCGGGTGATCCCGATCGACTTCACCCGGCACGTGACGGCCGCCCTGGCCGGCACCGGCATGTCGAGCCGCGAGATCGCGCGCACGCAGAACTTCTTCGCGCTGGGCGTGCTGTTCTGGTTGTACGGGCGCGACCCCGTGCGCGAGCTCGACTCGATTCGCAAGAAGTTCGCCAAGAGCCCGGAGCTCGCCGACGCGAACACGAAGGTGTTCCAGGCGGGCTACCACCTGGGCGAGACGCTGGAGCTGTTCGACGCGACCTACGAGGTCCCGCCCGCACACCTGCGCCCCGGGCACTATCGCAACATCACCGGCAACGAGGCGACGGCGATGGGCCTCGTCACCGCCGCCAAGCTGGCCGGGCTGCCGCTGCTCTACGCCAGCTACCCGATCACGCCGGCCTCCGACGTGCTCCACAACCTCGCCGGCTACGCGCGCTTCGGCGTCACCACCTTCCAGGCCGAGGACGAGATCGCTGCGGCCGGCGCTGCGATCGGTGCGGCGTTCGGGGGCGCCGTCGGCGTCACCGGCACTTCGGGCCCGGGCTTCGCGCTGAAGCAGGAGGCGATCGGGCTCGCGGTCGCCGTCGAGCTGCCGATCGTGGTCGTGAACGTGCAGCGCGCCGGACCGTCGACCGGCATGCCCACGAAGACCGAGCAGGCGGATCTCCTGCAGGCGATGGTCGGCCGCAACGGCGAGAGCCCGATCGCCGTGGTCGCGCCCGCGACGCCCGCGGAGTGCTTCGACCTCGCAGTCGAGGCGGTGCGGCTCGCGATCGAGCACATGTGCCCGGTCGCGTACCTGTCGGACGGGTCGCTCGCGAACGGTGCCGAGCCGTGGCACCTGCCGGAGGTCGACGAGCTCGAGCCGATCCGCGCGCAATTCCGCACCGACCCGGAGAACTTCGCGCCGTTCCTGCGCGACGCGCGGCTGGTGCGGCCGTGGGCGATCCCGGGGACGCCCGGCCTCGAACACCGCATCGGCGGGATCGAGAAGGAGGACGTCACCGGGAACATCTCCTACGACCCCGAGAACCACGAGCACATGGTGCGCACGCGCCAGGCCAAGATCGACCGCATCGCCGACCGCCTGCCGCCGGCCAGGATCGACGGCCCCGAGAGCGGCGACGTGCTGCTGGTCGGCTGGGGCGGCACCTACGGCGCGCTGCGCCAAGCGACGCTCGCGCTGCGCGGCGAGGGCGTCGCCGTCGGGCACCTGCATCTGCGCTACTTGAGCCCGCTGCAGTCGAACGTGGGCGAGCTGTTGCGCCGCTACCGGCGCGTGGTGGTGGCGGAGCTGAATCGCGGCCAGCTGCGCTCGATCCTGCGCGACAAGTTCCTCGTCGACGCGCGCGGGCTGAACAAGATCCAGGGCAAGCCCTTCAAGGTGCGCGAGGTCGTCGAGGCGGTGAAGAAGCAAGCTGCCCCCGCGGGCGCAGGCCGGGAGCTCCACTCATGAGCGGACTCACGAACGGCAACGCAGTGAAGCTCACGAAGAAGGACTTCGAGAGCGACCAGGCGGTGCGCTGGTGCCCCGGCTGCGGCGACTACGCGATCCTCGCGCAGATGCAGAAGGTGATGCCGGAGCTGGGAATCCCCAAGGAGAAGATCGTCTTCATCTCCGGGATCGGCTGCAGCTCGCGCTTCCCGTATTACATGGATACGTACGGGTTCCACACCATCCACGGCCGCGCGCCGGCGATCGCGACCGGGCTCAAGCTCGCGCGCCCGGAGCTCTCGGTCTGGGTGGTGACCGGCGACGGCGATGCGCTCTCGATCGGCGGCAACCACCTGATCCACGCGCTGCGCCGCAACGTCGACCTCAAGATCCTGCTGTTCAACAACAAGGTCTACGGCCTCACCAAGGGCCAGTACTCGCCGACCTCGGAGGTCGGCATGAAGACCAAGTCCTCGCCGGCCGGGACCGTGGCGCGGCCGTTCCGCGCCCTGTCGCTCGCGCTCGGCGCCGAGGCCACCTTCGTCGCGCGCGCCGTCGACACCGAGACGCAGCACCTGCAGGAGATGATCTCGCGGATGGCGCAGCACAAGGGCTCCGCGCTGCTCGAGATCTATCAGAACTGCCCGGTGTTCAACGACGGCGCCTTCGAGGAGATGAAGGACCGCAAGACCAAGTCCGAGCACCTGCTCGAGCTGGTGCACGGGCAGCCGCTGGTCTACGGCAAGGACCACGACCGCGTGGTGAAGCTCGACCCCAAACGGCTGCGGCTCTACACCGCCAGGCGCGGCGAGGCCGGAGAAGGGGTCGAGGTGGTGCACGACGAGGGGAACGCGGATCCGGGGCTGGCGCTGCTCCTGGCGCGCTGCGCGCCACCGGAGTTCCCGACGCCGATCGGCGTGCTCCGGGCCGTCTCGGAGCCGAGCTACGAAGAGCTGACCGAAGCGCAGAACCAGGCTCAGATCGCGGCGCGCGGCGAGGGCACCCTGGCGGAGCTCCTCTACGCCGGCGACCGCTGGGACGTCTAGGACCGGGGAGGAGATCGCATGCAGCCCAACTCGTTCGACCTGATGTACATGTTCGCAGCCACCTGCGGCATCCTCTTTCTCCCGATCGTGCTCGGATTCATCGCGGTCCTGCTCGAGCGCGAATAGCCGCTCCTCTCCGGCCGGTCTCCTCGAGTCCGGAGCGGTTTCTTCATCGCGTCCTCACAGCGGCGCCACGCCTCGCTCGGGAACGCGAGCTAGGATGGCGCCCGTGAGTCGGAGCCGTGCGATTTCGGACATCCTCGCTGCGATCGCCCGACGCGCGCCGTTCGACCGCGCAGCGTCGTGGGACCCGGTCGGGCTCGTGCTCGGCGATCCCTCGGCCCCTGCAAGGACGGTTGCGGTCTGTCACGAAGTGACTGAGCGGGTGGTCGAGGCCCTCGAGCGCGAGCCGGTCGACTTGCTGGTCAGCTACCACCCGCTCCTGTTCGACGCGACCCAGCGCCTCGTCGCCGGACGGACGCCGGCCGGGCGCGCGCTGCGCCTGGCGCGCGCGGGGGTGGCCGTGGCCGTCGCGCACACGAACTTCGACGTCGCCCCCGGCGGGGCGGCCGACGCCCTCGCCGATGCGCTGGGGCTGGCGGACGCCGTCGGCTTCGGGCCTCTCGACGGCGCGCCGAGTCGCAAGCTGGTCACGTTCGTGCCGCAGGCCTCGGCCGACGCTGTGCTCGACGCCGTGTCCGCCGCAGGGGCGGGCCGGATCGGCAACTACACGCACTGCTCTTTCCGCGCGGAGGGCACGGGTACGTTCCTGGGCGGCGAGGGCTCCTCGCCGGCCGTGGGCCGTCGCGGCGACCTCGCGCGCGAGCCCGAGGTGCGGCTGGAGTTCGTGGTGCCGCCGGCGCACGAAGCAGAGGTCGTGCGCGCACTGTTGCGGGCACACCCCTACGAGGAGCCGGCGTTCGACCTGTTCGAGCGCCGCGGCGAGAGCCACATGGCCGGCCGGATCGGGCTGGCGGAGCCCGATCTTTCCCTCGGAGAGCTCGCCGTGCGGGTGTCGGAGGCGCTGGGGGGAGCGCCGGCGCGCATCGCGGGCGACCGCGATCTGCGCATCTCGAGGGTGGCCGTCGTCCCGGGGTCAGGCGAGGATCTTCTCTGCGCAGCCAGACAGGCCGGTGGCGACGTACTGGTCACGGGCGACCTGCGGCATCACGCCGTGCGCCGCGCGCTCGATTCGGGGCTCGCGGTCATCGACCCGGGCCACACCGCCACCGAGCGACCGGGAGTCGAGAGGCTGCTCGCCCTCGTTGGCTCGGAAGGAGCACGAACGCGAGGGCTGCTGGAGCTCGATCCGGATCCGTGGAGTGCACAGACGTGAACAGGGCTGTGCAAGCAGGTCGACAAGCCAAAGTGCGTTCAGCGCTTTTGGGAGTGTCTCGGGCCCACGGCGCGCCACGTACTTGCCCCACGAGTAACGTAAAGAATGGTACAAAGGTGGGTACTAGGGACGAAGGACTTGTGGGCGTTCACCTACGCATCATAGAATTACGCCCACGCTGAAGCCTTTGCGAGGAGAACCTCCACGCAAACGCGCAGGACGTACGAAGCGATGAAACAACGCGCATTCCTTACAGCATTCGTCTGTCTCGCCTTGGCCGCCGCGCCCGAGCTCGCGCTCGCCAAGACGAAGGTGAAGCCCACCGGGGGCGGTGCGACGCCCGTGCCGCTTCAACAGGTGCTGAACAGCCTGGTCGTGTCCGGGCCGCTGCTCGACGCGAACTCGCCAGCGAACCTCGACAGCTGGAACGCCTCCGCGGGTCCGCTGACCGCGCAGATCGTGGTCAACCAGACCACGAAGTCGGAGAAGGTGAAGTTCGGCCTGTTCGACTCGAGCGATCCGAACACGCGCGGGTTCATGCTTTCCGACACCGGCGGAACGCCTTTCCGCAACACCGACGTCGCCTCGGTCTCGTTCAACGACAACGGCACGATCCTGATCCACGGCGGCACCAAGGGGCCGATCAAGGGCAGCAAGAACGGCTTCGACGGCCCGTTCGGCTTCTTCATCCAGGACCAGGTCCCGCACTCGTCGCCGGTCTTCCTGTTCACGGAGTCGTTCCTGAATCCCGGCGGCGTCACCGCGGTGAAGGTGTTCCAGGGCAACGACAAGACGATCTTGAAGCTCCCGGACAAGCGCCAAGGGGTCTTCCTCGACAGCCAGTTCCTCGTCGCGTTCGAGACGGGCACGAACCACGGCTTCGAGGACATCGTGTTCCTCGTCTCGGGCATCCTGCCCGGGCCGCACATCGTGCCCGAGCCAGAGACACTGGCTCTGCTGGCGATCTCGACCCTCGGGGTCGTGTTCGCGCGGCGCGGACGAAACACCTGAAGAGAGACTCGTGCGCCGGATCCTCGTTGCTCTCCTCCTCCTTGCTGTTTCCACCGGCGCGACGGTCAGCTCCTCCGACGGGTCGGGGTCCGGCTCGGACGCCGCCTCTCGGAAGGACGGCAAGCTCTTGGCCGCCACGCGCGACCGCAGCGTCGAGGAGGCGACCGCTGCGCTCGCCGACGGGGCGTCGCTCGAGTGCACCACCGCCGACGGCGCGACGCCGCTGATCATCGCGGCCCAGCTCGGCTCGGCGGAGCTCGTCGACTTCCTGCTGAGCCGCGGCGCCAACGTCGATGCGCGCGACCACGCCCAGTGGAACCCGCTGCTCCACGCCAGCGCCCAGGGCTCGCGCGAGGTGGTAGGGCTCCTGCTCGCGCACCGCGCAAACCCGGACGCGGCAGACGGACGCGGGTTCACGCCGCTCATGCAGGCCAGCGCGCGCGGCTACGGGCACATCGTGAAGGCGCTGCTCGACCGCGGCGCGCGCGTCGACGCGACCAACGCGAACGGTCTGGCGGCGCTCCACTTCGCGGCTGCGGAGGGGCGGCTCTCGCTGGTGCACCTGCTGCTGGCGTACAAGGCCGATGCGAGCCGGCCCACGAGCACCGGGCAGACCCCGCTCATGGTGGCGGCGGTGAAGGGGCGCACCGGTGTGGTCGACGCGCTCGTGCACGCGGGCGCGCGCGTCAACGACCGCGCCCCCGACGGCCAGACCGCGCTGATGTATGCGGCGGCAGCCGGCCGCACCTACACCGTCGCCGCGCTGCTCGCCGACGGCGCCGACCTCGCCGCCGTCGACAATGCGCACCTCTCCGCGTACGACCACGCCGTCACCGAGAAGCGGGACGACGTGGCCAGCCTGCTCGCGGGCCTGCGCGTCGATCCCGCGCCGGACCCGCTCCCCGACGTCTCCAGCAGCTCGCGCTCACCCAACGAGGCCCTGATCACGGCGCTCCTCGCCAAGGGCGCCGACGTGAACGCGCGCTCGAGCGAGGGCAAGACCGCCCTCCTGCTGGCCGCCGAGAAGGGCCGCAACGACGCCGTGCGCAAGCTGATCGACAATGGCGCGAGGGTCGACAGCCCCGACTCCTCGGGCGCGACCCCGCTTGCGCTCGCCGCGAAGGAGGGCCACCGCGACGTCGTGGACGAGCTGCGCCGCGCGGGCGCCGACCTGTCGCGCACGGATCCGGCGCTGCTCCTGCCCGAGATCCGCGTCGCCAACGACCTGCTGGTCGACGCCGCCCAGAAGGGCGACGTGAGGCTGATGGGCGGCATGCTCGAGAAGGGCGCCGACCCAGACGCCCACAGCCGCACAGGAGAGTCTGCGCTGGGCGCCGCCGCGCGCAGCGGGCAGCTCGACGCGATGCGCCTGTTGATCGCAGCCGGCGCGATGCTCGACGACACGACGAACTCCGGGCAGACGGCGCTGTACCGCGCAGCAGCCGAGGGCCGCACCGACTGCGTGCGCGAGCTGATCCGCGCCGGCGCGGACCTCAACCTCGCCACGAACGTGGGCGCGACTCCGCTCGACGTGGCGGCCACGAACGGGTACGAGCCGATCACACGCATGCTGCTCGAAGCGGGCGCCGACCAGTCGAGCAGCGGGGATGTGCAGAGCGCGCTGGCGCGCGCCGCGCGCGAGGGGCACACGCACATCGTCGAGATGCTGGTCGAGCACGACCGCTCGCTGTCGGTGCGCGGCGACGCCGGCAAGCTGGCGCTCGCGCGAGCCGCGCAGACGGGCCAGATCGAAGCCGTGCGCTCGCTGCTCGCCGCCGGCGCCGACCCGAACTCGCGCGACCGCCAGGGCATGACGGCGCTGATGCTCGCGGCACAGGAGGGCTTCCCAGAAATCGCCGGGGCGCTGCTCCAGGCGCACGCCGATCCCAACCTCTCCGCGCGCGGGGGACAGACTCCGCTGATGCTGGCGGCGATGAAGGGGCGCACCTTGATCGTGAGCTCCCTGCTCGCGGGGCACGCCAAGGTCGACGCGCGCAGCTCGACCGGCCAGACGGCGCTGATGTACGCGGCCTGGAAGGGCCGCACGCACGCGATGCAGATGCTGCTCGACGCCGGCGCCAAGATCGACGCGCAGGCCGAGGACGGCCAGACGGCGCTCCTGCGCGCCGTGCGCGAGGGCCACATCGACGCGGCGCGTCTCCTGCTCGAGAAGGGCGCGAACCCCAACGCGCACGACCGCTCGGGTTGGACGCCGCTCCTGCTCGCGGCTGCAGCCGGCCACAGCCCGCTCGCGCTGCTCCTGCTCGAGAAGGGCGCAGATCCGAATGCGAAGTCTGCGGACGGCAAGACGGCGTTGATGATGGCGTCGGTGCTGCCGGCCAGCGACGACCGCGAGCGCCGGCGCCAGGAGAACAACCGCGCGCTGGTCCGGGCCGCCCGCGACGGGCAGACCTCCTACCTGCGGGCGCTGCTGGCCGACGGCGCCCAGGCCGACGCGCGCGACGACAACGGCTGGACGCCCCTCCTGCACGCCTCGGCCGCCGGACACGGTGACATCGTGCAGCTGCTGCTGCAGCGCGGCGCCGATCCGAACGCGCGCACCGCCGACGGCCTGTCCGCGGCAACGCTCGCCACTTCGCACGGCCACCCCGAGATCGTGCGCATGCTGTTCGACAGCGAGCACTAGCCGCGCGAAGCTGGTCGGCGGGAGGTCGCGGGTGCGGGAGAGCGACGCGCTGAGCCGCGAGCTCGAGTTCGCTGCGCCGCCGCGGCGCATCGTCTCGCTGGTGCCCTCGTGGACCGAGACGCTGTTCGCGCTGGGGGCCGGCGACGCCGTGGTCGGGGTGACCGACTTCTGTGTACACCCGGCGGAGCGGGTCGCGGCCCTTCCGCACGTGGGCGGCACCAAGAACCCCGACCGGCGCGCGATTGCGGGGCTCGCCCCGGACCTGGTGCTGGCGAACAAGGAGGAGAACCGCCAGCGCGACGTCGAGTGGCTGGAGGCCGCGGGCCTGCGCGTCTTCGTCACCTACGCGCGCAGCGTCGCCGGCGCGCTGGCCGAGCTGCGCGCGCTGGGCCGGATCACCGGCCGCGGAGACGAGGCCGAGGCGCTCGCCTGCGAGGTCGAGCTGCGGCTGGCTGCCCGCGCCGACGCCGCGGGCCGGCAGCGGCCGCGCGTGGTGGCGCTGGTCTGGCGCGAGCCGCTGATGGCCGTGGGCGCCGACACCTTTGCCAGCGACCTGATCGCCTGCGCTGGCGGCGACAACCCCTTCGCTGCCGCCGGCCGCGGCCGCTACCCGCGCATCGGGGAGGGCGAGCTGGTGGCGGCTGCTCCCGACGTCGTGCTGCTGCCGACCGAGCCCTACGCCTTCGGCGAGGCCGAGCGCCGCGAGGTTCTCGCGCTGCCGTGCCCGGCGGCGCGCAGCGGCCGCGTGCACGTCGTCGAGGGCGAGCTGCTCTCGTGGTACGGGCCGCGCATGCCGCGCGCGCTCGACACGCTGGCGCGGCTCCTCGCGGGCTAGCGGCTCGCGCCGGAGGGCGGTCCAGCCGGAGGAGCGGACGAGAGCCCGCTCCCGCAGTTCGCGCAGAAGCGCGCGCCCTGGGCGTTCTCGGTGCCGCAGCTCGGGCAGGCGTTCGCCGCCGCGCGCTGGCGCGCGCCGCAGCTCGAGCAGAAGTTTGCGCCGTCGGCGATGCCCGCGCCGCAGGCCGAGCAGCGGCCCGCCGCGGCGCCGCCGCTCAGCGCCCGCGTCACGACGCCCGCCATGCCGGCGCCGAGCCCGAGCCCCGCGCCGGCGCCCACGCCCGCTGCGGCCAGCCCGCTGCCCGCGCCCGCTCCGCCCGAGGCGGACTTCTCGAGCGCATTGGCGGCCTGGTAGCGCACGAACGAGTCGAGCGAGCCGACCGCCGCCATGCCGCCGCGCTTGTCGATCATCTCCTGCACGTGCTCGGGCGGACTGATCGACAGCACCTTGAAGTCGGCGATGGTGACTCCGTACTTCTCGAAATCGGCGAGCACGCCGGCCTGGATGCCGGCGGAGATCTCGACGTAGTGCTGCGCGAGGTCGAGCACCGTGTGCAGGTGCGAGCCGAGGAACTCGGCGACCTGGGTCACGATCAGGCCGCGGAAGAAGTCGGCCAGCGCGTCGGTCGTGAACTCGGCGACGGTGCCCACCAGCGAGTTCACGAACACCTGCGGGTTCGAGATCCGGTACGAGTAGATGCCGAACGCGCGCAGCCGCACCATGTCGAGCTCGGAGTCGCGGAACAGGATCGGCTCCATCGTTCCCCACTTCTGGTTCACGAAGGTGCGCAGGTTCGCGAAGTAGACCTCTGCGCGGAACGGGCTCGTGCCGCCCATCGGCAGCGAGAGCAGCTTCGTGAGCAGCGGCACGTTCATGGTGGTGAGCGTGTGCCGGCCGGGGCCGAAGCTGTCGAGCGCGCGGCCATCGCGGAAGAACACAGCGGCCTGGCTCTCGCGCACGATCAGCTGCGCACCCAGCTTGATGTCGGCCGAGCCCCGCTCGGGAAAGCGCGACACGAGCGTCTCGGGAGCCTTGTCCAGACACTCGATCACTTCGATGAATTGCGACATTCCCTCGCTCCTACTTCGTGCCCAGACCCAGGATCGCGTTGCGCCGGTCGGCGAGCGCGAGCCCGAGCCGCTTCACGCTGCCGCGCAGCGCCGCAGCCGAGAAGTCGGCGTCGGCCACCTGGGCGGAGATCTCGTCGACCTGGGCCACGATGCGCTCGTCCTGCGTGTAGAGCGCGTCGAGCGCCGCCGGTGAGTCGAACTTGCGCTCGTCGAAGAACCCGGAGTAGCCGCGGTCGGCGAAGCGCAGCTCGCCGCGCAGCTTCTCGAGCTGCGTGACCAGCTCCTGGTACTGGCCCATCTGCTCGAGCGCGGCCTTGGCGATCGCTTCCTGGACGTCGCGCACCACGCGCTCGAGCTTGCTGGCGCCGTAGTCGCGCAGGATCTTGTCGGCCTCGCGGCGCTCCTCGCGGCCGAGATAGCCGCGGAAGCCCGGCACGCGCGCAGCCAGCCGCTGGAGCGCGTTGCGCCCGTCGCGAAGCGTCTCGCGCACATCCGCCATCGCCGCTCCTCTTCGCCTTTCGACGACACGGCCGCCCGCCGCGGCTCACTCGGCTGATTCGGCGCCGCGGCGAAGGGGCTTGAGCGCGTGGCGAGCGAGGGCCGCCCCGAGGGAGCCGGGCAAGCGGCGCAGCCGCGCGCAGCGAGCCGAAGGCGAGCGAAGTCAGCGTGGCGAGCGAGGGCCGCCCCGAGGGAGCCGGGCAAGCGGCGCAGCCGCGCGCAGCGAGCCGAAGGCGAGCGAACTCAATCGGTTACGCCAGCGAAAACGCCCGAGAGCGGCGAGGGATCTGACCGGCGTCTTCGAGCACCGAGCGCGGCACCGGCGCGGGAAAGAGCGGTGCCTCGCGCAGGTCCGTGGTCACGGCGCGCCCTGCGGGGAGCCAGCTCTCGCCGTGAATGGCGAGCGCCATCACCACCAGCCGCGG
>Ga0187779_10001470_pt1 | contig 14696 bp, 9 predicted proteins | sample 1015_Q2_SP10_10__FD_132435 | JGI IMG/M metagenome (GOLD analysis project Ga0187779, IMG submission 132435) | Tropical peat soil microbial communities from peatlands in Department of Meta, Colombia - 1015_Q2_SP10_10_MG | ecosystem: Environmental > Terrestrial > Soil > Wetlands > Peat | place... | reverse complement strand
CCGCCGCCACCAAATCCTGAGCCACCACCGCCCGGCCCGCTGCCTCCAGGTCCACCAGACCCAGACCCTCCGCCACTGCCCGAGCCGCCACCCCCGCCGGTACCTGTTCCTCCCCCTCCGCCACCGGGGCCGCCACTCCCAGTTCCTCCGCCTGCGCCACCCGAGGCCTTCCCAGCGTCCCACAAGTTCCCGCTGCCATCGGCGCCGCCACTCCAACTCGAACCCGTGCCGGAGCCCGATCCTGTTCCGCCGCCGCCTCCACCAGGGCCCGGTCCAAATCCCGGACCACTGCCACCGCCACCACCTCCGCCCCCCATTCGGCTGCTTTCCGCGGCCAGGATCAACTGCAGCATCTTTTGCGGATCTTCGAATACGTCGCGATACTTATCGCCTGCACCGCCTAGCATCTTTGCGGTCAACTGCGCGGCAACCTTGATTCCCGCCACGGATCCGTCTTCCGCCACGTACCGGATTTCATTGATCTTGATGCTGGTCTCTCCGGCCAGTGCAGTCTTCAATTGTTCGGCCAATTGGCTGGGCTTGTTATTTCCACTCGGGAAAGCGCGTACGAATCGTGCAAAGTTGTTTTGCGTGGTGTTCGGGGAAAAATGAATGCTGGCGATTCCGGAAGCCGTCAAAAGCTGCGCGAAACTCTTCTCCGCTGCCGCCGCGCCCAACGGCACGCCGTCCAATACGATCTGATTTCCGCTGGCTCCCAGCAGCAGCCCTGCGTCGCCGCCCTGATCCAGCGCGAAACGCAACTCTTTCCACGTGGTCTCAAACTGCGCCGCTGTGCGCACGTGCCCAAATTCGTACAAGCGTGCAAATTTCAGCAGAATGTTCAGGCTATGAACAAACGCGCGCGCCGCCTGTCGTGTATCGCCGGCCATTTTCTGCGGATTTCCTCAGATACTGCTTCTTCTCTCTACACTAGGCCGCTCTCCCCTTCAAAACAAGCCCTCCCCTTCCTTCTGTAACCTTGTCAGCAACCTAAGCTGCCTCTCTCCGAAACCGTAATCCCGTGACCCGTGTCCCCGCTCACTTTTCTTTACCTTGCTCATTCTGCCACTGCGTCAGTACAATGCAATGTGTTGCTGCTTCTTCGCTGAGGAATCCTCTTTAGGCGGGCCGGAGTTTGTCCCCGGCGCAAGGCCCCCTTTGGTCGGCTGGCCTTTCCCCTGAAGATACTTGGTCGCGGTTCCCTGGCTCATTTTCTGGGCGTCCTTTGTCTCCCTCTCCTTTCTGGGCGGCGTGGGGCTTGCCCGTGGTCTGGTCTCTAAATGGCTGATGATTCATCACCTTCGCGCTTCAAGGCGGACATGCCCCAAATCCCGGGCGTCTCCCCCGGCTCGTTTCGTCCGCGGCGGTCGAACCCTTTGCTCCCCCTTATCGTCGGCGTTGTGGTGTTCGGCGTAGTGCTCGTGGTTGCGGTTCGCTGGTTCTCTCACATAAGGACTGTCCAGCCTGCCCGTGTCGAGCCTGCTCCTCAGATAGAGGTCCCACCCGCCCCGCCGGATCCGAACTCCCTCCTGCCTCACGCAGACAAAAACAATCCCTCCATCGCCCAGTTCTCTGATCTCTCCAAGCCCTGGTCATCCAGGGACTTCTTCATCCGCGATATCGCCACTGGTGACAACGTCCCCGCAACCATTGTCCGCCTTCCTTCCGGATCACCCGCTTCCTCTGACGGCTATTGGGCCTTTTCTCGCAAAGCCCCTACCGGCAGCTGCCAACTCGAATACATCACCGATCTCGACAAGCTCCTCAAGGACTACGATTTTCGTCACGCCAACCATCCCCTGGTTGGCAATCCCTGTACCCACACCCTTTTCGACCCGCTCAAGACCCTCAGCTACCCGGGCAACGTCTGGATCCGGGGCGCCATAGTCCAGGGCAGCGACGTCCGCCCTCCCATCGGCGTCGAAATCAAAATTCAAGGCAAAGAAATCCTCGCCATCCGCACGGAATGACGGACCTAATAAAGTAAACCTATAGAATCTAAAGGGTTTGACTGAGTTCGTTTTGTAATTTGCCGTTTTCGAGTTGTGAGGGGGAATCGGAACAACATTCCGACTTCGGTGATGCCTTTTCCGAAACGTAAATCATGTCGAGACGTTTACATTGAGCGTTGGAGGTACGGCTTGTCCTTTGCGAGTTCGCTGCAGTCGTTCAAGTTGGTTTAAGGTGCGATCAAAATCGCGTTCGAGGCTCGAACTGTATCTCAGCAGGCGGTCCAATCTCGGCGCTTCGGGAACGCCACAACATTCCAGTTCCAAGTCTCCCCGCAGTTCCGAGGATTCTTTATTCCAGTCCGACTTAAATTTAAGATATGCCATTTTACTATTCAGATATCTGAGGACCGTCGCCTTACGCTCCCTAAGAGGCGTTACGTACTTCTGCTCTTCATCCCAACGTCCTGACATGAAATCGGTGCGCGTATCTAGTAGCAGAACAAGGGGAGATACAGTCAGTTCGTCGAATAACAGTCTCTCTATCACACCTTCCAAACTGATATCGTAACATCCCTCCTCTATTGAGCATTTGAGTGACTCGAGAAGTTCCAGGCATTTCTTAAGGATCAACGGATTATCACACCTTGCAAGCAGGCCCAGCCAAGGTGTTTTCCTGGCGGCCCAGAGTTTGATAGCTTCATCCCATTGCTGTTTTTCACGCTGATCAGTGCGCGAGCTATCAATTTGTTGCATTTGAATCTCAGCCCTTTCCGCAGCCAGCATTCGCCGATGGCGCCATTTCAGGGTTGCAAGTTTCTCAACGAGGACCTCTTCCATCATTCCTTCTGGCCGGAGATCATCGCGGAATCCTTGTAAGAGAGAATCAAACTGTGCTGGGGATTCGTCCTCCAACACAACCACGCTCGCGAATATACCGTGCTTGAGCGCGTTGCACCTGCTCCTTTCTCTTCCACGCTTCGTAGTTGGACCGCCACTCTTTTTGGCGCGCGTCGTCGAGGCTTCTTGAGTGGCTATCTGTGCACTTTGATATAACTTCCGTTCTTTAGAATGGGGAAATTCCTCACCGGAAAATGAACCAAATCTCTTGTTTGATGTCTCGATCTCTGCCGCAGCCAATCCTTCCACGCCAACTCCTCCCTGTTTTTTGATGTCTCCACTTCTTCTCCAATAAAAGGTCATGTGCTCATGCACCTGCCTTTAACTTTTCGAGAGTCACGGCAAAGTAACACTCACACCTTCAAGCTAACGCGTCCGTGTTTTTCCTTTATTGCGAACCCGCGCAGATGCCTCATTGGTCGCCTGGCGATATTCGCTTTTTCTTCACCATAGTATCCCAAGGATGCAATAAGTCAAGAGGAGTATGTCGCCGGGCACGCGGTAAATCCCTTCGATTTAGCGGCTATGCAAATTCCCCTGTTAGCCAACGAGGCCTATCTGTAGCCCAATCTGATTAAAGACTCGAGCTATATAACAAATTCTCGAATAAGGGGAACTCCCCAACAGTATTGACCGACACGCACAGGACTTGTAGTCGCGGCTCTACTTATCTTTCCCCGTCTTGGCCCTGGCCCACCGAGCCGCAATTGCCTTCCGCGCGATTTCTTGCCGCTGCTCCGGTGTCATGGTGCGGAGCCGTGCCTTGCCGCCTTTTCGCCCCAACGCTACAGCATTGGGGTCCTTTTCTTTCTTCGTCATGGCTGAATACCGACCTTATATTCTGTCGGATTCAAAAGCAAGGTGGGGCTTGACACTACTAAGCGCTTTGTATATACTAAGCACTTAGTATGGAGGCCTTATGCAGCGAAGAGGGAATCGGGTTCGTGCAGAAATGAACGCCGCAAGACGCATGTGGGGCTCACTGGGGGGAGAAACAATGAAGGAGTTGCGAAGCCTCATAGAGCAGCACAATTTATCGATCTCGCATGGAGATGTTCTGTTTCTCGCTAACCACTGGTATGTCACGCATTCGGGGCTGCTCCGATGTGCTCATCGGCATCGGTGTTCCGGCATAAAGACAGCCCTAGAACCTCGATTCTCAGACCCTGCTGCCAACCGATGGGTTTTCAGGGCGATCGTCTACAGTTCTAACAGATTGAAAAGCTTCGTAGGTTATGGCGATGCAGATCCCACGAACGTTTCACTCATGGTCCGCGGGGCCGAGCTGCGCATTGCCGAAACTCGCGCCGTCAATCGCGCTCTGCGCAAGGCCTACGGGATCGGCCTCTGCTCAGTGGAAGAGTTGGGCGCGTACTCGAGCACGCCGACAGCTTCAGTCACTCAGGCGCCGTCGAACGGGCATCTCTCCTCCAACCCTTCGGGCAACGTTCAACCCCGGCTTCGAGATCAGCTCTGCCTTTTGATTCGCCAATACAACCTTGATGTGAATCTCGTAAAGGCCTACGCGGCAGACTTCTGTGGGACGCAAACCCTTAGCGGCGCCAGCCGGGAACTGGTCGAGTCCTTTATCTCCCATCTCGCTGTTGCCGCCAGAGAAAACAGAAGTGCTCTTGTTTGCAAGCTGAACTCCTACGCTCAGCCAAGTGTGGAGGCAAAATCATGAGGCGACACATTCCCGGTCTGCATTCGGGGCAGCAGGATCTGGTCAGTAATCTCGATGGGCTCTTCCTTGTACGGGTCGAACGGGCTTCCTATCGCTGGCATCCCCAGAAGCCTTTCTTTACCCTGCGCTTCGGCATCCTGGAACCAACCTCTCATGAAGCACTTTCCTTCTCGGGGCGCCTCTACTGCACCGAGCGTGCACTCTGGAAATTCAGTTGGTTCCTTCGAGACTTTGGATATGACTCCGAACTCCTCGCTCGAGACCAGGTCGATGAAAAAGCTCTCCTTAATCTTAGGGGAGTCATTCGGACTAGCTTCACTAGCCTCAACGGGCATTCTTACCAGAGCCTCGACGCGTTTGCGCCAGCCGCAGAGTGGGAGGCACTTTCCTGCACGTCGAGCAATCAGAGCAAGCAGGAGAGTAGCCAAGATGAACTATAGCTACACCCAGGTTGCCCACTACCTCCGCTGCCCACGGAGCTATCGTCATCGCTACCTGGACGGCTGGCGCGAAAAGGAAACACGTGCCGCCATGCTTTTCGGCCGCTGCTTTGAGAAGGCGCTTGAGTCTTATTTCTGCGGCGACGATTGTACCGCGGCACTCTATCGGGAGTGGGGCACTTTCGGCGATACTCCGTTTGAGTACAAAAAGGGAGAGACCTGGGATCGGTTGGTCCATCAAGGTGTGCATCTCCTCCAGCGTTTTGCCCGAGACAATCGAATCCACATTCCCCAGCCACAACAGAATCTTCAAATCAAAGTGGTTCGGGAGCTCCCGAATGCAACTCAATTTGTTGCTTACATTGATGCCATCGGTGAACTCGATGGGGCACGTTGCCTGATGGACTGGAAGACCACAACCAGTCGTTATCCCGAGGAACCAGCCCGGCTACTGTCGCTCGACCCTCAGTTGATCTGCTATTCCTGGATCACGGGCATTCCTGACGTGGCACTTGTGGTTTTTGTGCGGAAACATCAGCCCGAAGTCCAATACCTGAAGACCTCCATCTCTGAAGACCAGCGCCTAGAATTTGGCCGGCTCGTGGGAACAACGATCGCGCAGATCGAAACCGCTCAATTCCCGGCCCACAGTGGCATCCGTTTCCCACAGAACGGCTGCGTGAGCTGCCCTCATCTTGGTCTTTGCCTCGATGACCAGAAGCTTATCGATTCCAGTCTTACCCTCTCACCGGGAGCGAGCAACCTTGCCTGGCTTGACGAGCTTGTGGATTAACTGGGGGCTGATCGTGGGTCCTGAGATCGATCGGCGACGTGCGGCGTTCGTGCTCGAAAGGATCGATGACATTTTGTCCTGGGAGAAGACCAAGGAACAGGAAAAGGACGTGCGTTTCGTCGAACTTGGAGAATACCTATGCGAAGTGCGGGCAAAGCAGTACTGGAAACTGGAAAATCTGAAATCGTTTGATGAATTTCTGGAGAAACGCTTTGTTGATTCCCGACGGAAGGCCTATTACCTGATGGCGATACACGAGAACTTGACGAAGATCCCCAAACACGATCTGCAGCAGGTGGGCTGGGGCAAGGCGACAGAACTTGTCAAGGTGGCGCGGAGAGATAGAGAACAGTTTGACTGTGCAACCTGGTTGCACAGAGCCAAAGAAATGCCAAAAGACGGATTCAAGTTTGCGGTGGAACGGCACCTCAATGGCAAGGAAATTGAGCCATGGGAGATTCTCTATTTCAAGGTTTATAGGAGTCAGTTATCAGTTGTTGAAAAAGCCCTAGAGACGGCCGCCCTGATGCTCGGAACCGAGAAATCCCGTGGTTATTGTTTGGAGATGATCTGTGCCGATTTTCTTGCTGGCGTCAATGTTCAAGCCGAGGATTCTTAAAAGGAACATGCCAGAACTCCGCCAAAAGCGACCTCGACTGAAGCTCAACCTCGAAGAATACAATTTACTTCAACATCGAGTGCTCGAACGAGATGGGTGGAGGTGTCAAGATTGTGCTTCGATGAAAGACTTGCACGTACATCATCAAGTGAATCGAAGTAAGCTTGGCAACGATGCATTGGACAACCTGATCACACTTTGTGCGACCTGCCATCAAAGACTGCACCAATTTCCGAATTCTGCTCACAACGCTTCCTCCTAAACACGATGGTTTCGCGGTAGTTTCCAAAGTTTCCCGCATAGCCGACGGTGGATAGGGCCGGGGGTTGCCTTGTTCGGTTCCCCCGAGGGGGAGCCGAGTACTACAACCGGACTTAAGCAACAAAAGTGCGAAAAAAGCTGGACACTAACGTGTAAAGTCGCGAAGAGCACTCATCGGGACTCGCCTGACATAACCCAAGCAACTCCGTGCGATTTGTGGAAACGGCTTGGGCGTTAGATCCGTCTATAGCTGTAGAATGAGGTAAGCAACCAAGATCGGAGACTTGAAATGAGGAAACTCGCGGCAACGTCTATTGCTCTCACTCTATCCTGGGCGATTTTCGCAGGAGCGCAGTCTGCGCGGGGCAACACATCGCAAGCCCCAGCGCAATCGAGCACTTCCCCGGAGACATCTGTCAAACTGGCAAGCCTTCCGAAGGGGACGAGGCTCGTGGGAGAGTTAAAGACAAAGATGGACACGAAACACTCAAAGGCCGGCCAGGCTGTCGTTGTCGAGGTCACAAAAGACGTCAAATCGGGCGAGGAGATTCTTTTGAGGAAGGGCACCCTGATTAAGGGAACAATCGCCCAAGTACAGGAGTACTCCAAGGGAAAATCCAGCGCCGAGCTGGAGATTGTCCTTGACAACGTGGTTCAGAAAAACGGGGAGCAATTTGCGAACCATTTCGCCATCTTCGCGTTGGCTGCCAAGCTAGAGAAACAACCAGGAGACATCTACGCAACTGGTGGTTATAAGGGGCTGGCAAGTTCAGCCAGTACTTCGGGGCGGGCGGGCGGGGCGGCCGACTCGGGCGGTGTTGATGTAACCCCGCAAACGACAGGGATCTTCGGGTTCGACGGTGTGGAACTCCATCCCCTCGTGACAATGACGCCGCCGACTGCCGCGGTGAATTCTAGTAGCGGAAACTTTGTCCTGAACAGCGGAACAGAGATCGTTTTGGAGTCTGTGGGACAATGAATCTAAGGCAGCGCGGAGTTGGCGTCTCCACGCGCAGCAAAGAGCAAATTCCATTATTTACCTAAGGCCCGTTCTTGCGACACGGGACTACAGATTGCTCGCGTGACCCGTCCACATATGGCAATCCGAAGAACAGGTTTTCAGATTCAGCCAGTGTCCGCAAAGACTGACATCGACCTCAAGTGATTAACCCATATAAAAAGGGCGCCCGTTTGGAGTAGGTCTTGATCGTTCTCATCAACGCCTACGACAAGGAGCGCAAAAACTTCCGGCTCCCCGAGGGTTAGCCAAGCACAACAACCAGACTTACGCTTCAACAAAAGTCCGAAAAAAGCTGGGCACTACCCAACCACTTCGATCCCCTCGCGCCTTTTTAGCAGTCCCAAATGCAAAAAGAGGGGCGGCCCGATGGGCCGCCCCTCTTTTCCGCGTCTTCGCGGAAAAGTTTAGAAGTTGAACTTCGCCGTTAACTGCACGATGCGCGGCGAGGAGTCGAACCCGAAAAAGGCGCCGTACGGGCTTGTCGGAGATGTCTGCATGCTGGTGATCTGCCCAGTGGTTCCGTCAAATGCAGTGTTGTCCGGCTGGCCGAAGTTCGGATGGTTGAGGGCGTTGAACGCTGTGAGGCCGATGCCGAGACTGTACCTCTCTTTAAAGTTGAAGGTCTTGAACAGGCTCATGTCCATATCGAAGTAGCCCGGGCCTCGGAACTGGTTCCGTGCTTGACTCGGCCACGCGGTATAGCCGTTCCACGACGCGGAGCCCGTATTCGTGAATGCATTCAAGTTGATGCAACCAACGGGATTCGCATTCGTCGCTACGTTTGAGCGACCGCAGCTTGTCTGCGCCGCGGGAGAGATCTGGTTCGCGAAAATCGTCCCACCGCCGTCCAAGAAGACGCCGTTCCAGTTTCCATCGACGACAGTGAACGGCAGGCCCGTCCGCCAAATCATCTTTCCGGCAAACTGCCAACCGCCAACAAAGGTCTTGGCAAACTTATTCTGGAAATGAGTCTGGGGGGTGAGGACCCAGTCGGCGTTGATCAGGTGTCGCACGTCATAGTCGGAATTGCCGTAATTACCAGCACGCAAGCTGAGCGGATTGTTTTGGACCAACGGAATCTGGGCGCCGCTAAAAGCGAACAGGCCGCCGTTGGATAGTTCATCCAGGTTGTGCGAGTAAGTGTAGTTCAAGTGTGCGAGGAACCACGCGTGATACTGTTCCCGCAACGAAACCGACAGGCCGTTGTAATTGGATATCGCACCACTTTGAATCGTGCTGACTTCGCCGTAATTCGGAACAACCCCATACTGCTGCCCAGTATTAAAGCAGTTTTCGTTGACGCCGGGTACCGCGGCAAATACTCCATAACAATCCGTGGCATTGGCGTAGTTGTTGGTGTAAGGGAGATTAATGACGCGATTCCCCGTGTAATTCAAGGAGAGCGCTGTGGTTCGAGTGATCTGTTGATCAACCTTCAGATTCCATTCCACGGCCTGAGGCGCGTGGATCGTTCCGACGATGGAGTTGAGCGCCGGAGCTGGAAAGACTACGTTGATGGCTTTAAGTTCCTGCTCGATCTCGTTGTAGCTCTTAGAGATGTTGAACGTCTGGGAGGCTGCCTCAAATGTTGCCGCAGACCCCGTGGCCGTCGGATCAAAGCCATATGTTCCAGTAGGGGGCCGGATGCGGAAGTTAACCGCCACTGGGGGCTGGCCAGGAGAACCAAGCAAATTGTCGACGAGGCCAGCAGCCGGGTTGTCGTAGAAGACTCCGATTCCGCCGCTGATGATCGTCTTTCCGCCACCAGGGAACCACGGGAAATGAGTGCTCGACCCTGGGGCCCAGCTAAATGCCAGGCGTGGTGACCACACCAACGCGTCCACGCCGGGGTATGCCTGATGCTGTCCCGCCTTGATATCTTGGTTGTAGGGCACGTCACCTGGATCGGCTGACGTCACGCTAGCAAGTGTAGAAAATGGGCCAAATGTATTTGCAAAGCAGTTAGTCTGGCACACCGGATTGGAATTGCGCTCCACGCGCAGCGCTGCAGTCAACGTGAATGTCGGCGTCATTTTCCACGTGTCTGAGGCGTATACTCCAATGCCCCACAGCGCGACCGGCACGTCCGTCGCCAGGTTGTCTGACCGCCGGTATTGAAAGGCGATGCCATTGGCAAAATCCGCCAATCCGTTAGACAGAGGGCCAGTAGTCCCGATGTTCCGGAAGTATACTAACGGCATGTTCCAAAAGAAGTTGTGGTCGCTCACGTCGTATCGCCGGAAGTTTTCACCAAACTGCAGGTTGTGCTTCCCCTTCGTCCACGTGAGGTTGTCGATGAACTGATACTGAGTGACGTTCCGACCTTGCGGAAAATCCGGGGCAACGCCATTAACGGTTGAGAAGGTCACGTTGGTAGCATTACTTGTGCCCCATGGAAAGGTCGACTCCACTTTTGCCGGGTCCGCATACACGAACTGGGCCACGTAATGGCTCAACGTGGCGGTAAACTCATTCGTTAACGTCCCGCTGAATATGTGATGTTCCTGCACCTGGTAGTCATAGGCCGGCTGGTTCGACAGCGCGTTAAAGGTCGAACTCAGCGGGTCCACATAGGTCGGCTGAAGTCCGTGGTCGATCTTGAACCGGAAGAACATATCGTCCTTCGAACCTATTTTGTAATCGATACGGGCAGCGATAATCCACTCGTGGGCTAGTGTATTTGGCGCTGTGGTCACCAATTCGGAGCAACCCCCCGTCTGATTCCATCCGGGTACTACGCCTGGCACACAGCCTGCACTCTGGGTGATGGTCGTGTCCGGAGTCTTACCTTGCGCCGCCGCCGCATAGAGGCCCATCATAGTTTGGTAGGCCGGATACTGATTCGGCTGAACCGATTGAATGTTGTTCAGCACGGCCGTCGCGAAAGCTGGTGTCGGGATAGTCTCGGTGGCACTGACCGGCAATATGAAACGCAGCCCCTCGGTGTCGAAAAAGAAGAACAATTTGTCCTTAACGATCGGACCGCCGATTGCCCCTGCCCATTGGTTAGCGTTCGAGAACGGCCTCGGCGTGCCCAAAGCGTTGTTAAACCAGTTGTTCGCGTTCATATATCGGCCATTCCACCAGTACTGCGCGTTGCCGTGGAACGCGTTCGAGCCGGACTTGGTCACATAGCTGACCTGCGCGCCCATTAACTGCCCATATTGCCCAGAATAAGGGTTCGTTGTAACTGTAACTTCCTGTACTTCATTGCTCCCCAATGTCAGGTTCGTCGCGCCGGAGTTGTTAATGTTGAAGTACGGGTCCATATCGTTTTCGCCGTTAACGGTGAAAAGATTGGATGTGCCCGGCAAACCATTTGCCGAGAAGTTGCCATATCCCGTTCCATTCCCAGTCACCACGCCAGGCGAGGTGAACGCAACCGTGGTCAAATCATTGCCCGGTGACGGCAGCAATGCTACTTCCGTGGGTGTGTACGCGGTGGAAGCCCCGGGCTCCGTATTGATCAGGGGCGCTTCCGTTGTTACTTCAATCGTTTCTGCCTGTTTGCTGATTTCCAGCGCAAATTCCACTTGGGTCGACGTACCCACTTCCACCGTCACATTCCGGACTGATCTTGCGAATCCAGCCACGGCCGTGGAAACTTCATAACGTCCTGGCTTCAACAAACTAAACCGGAAAGCTCCCTCGGTGTTTGACGTCGCCGTTTGCTCTGTACCGGTATCAAGGCTCTTCAAGTTCACAACCGCATTTGGGACCACTGCACCCGCAGGGTCAGTTATCCGGCCAGTAATGTCTCCTGAACTCAACGATTGACCTACCGCCACACTTGCGTAGACCAACGTTAGAAGGAAAGCCACCACAACTCCCATTCTAAACAGCTTCATGCAACCCTCCTTGACGGTTTAACGCCACTCTCCTGAAAGTGACGCCCACTTCGAACAAGAAAAACAAATCAATGGGGCCGGCCCAACCTGGCCGGGCCATAAGACCCCTTGAATTTTCGTGTAAAACCCCCACCACAGGGACGAAACACTCGTTCGATCAATCGCAATTGACACTCCAAACTATCTTCGTTTTATCCTTTTTTTTTTCAATGACTTATAGGTACATGCCCTGCATTTCGTCGCGGCTGAATATAAATTTATGTATAAACCCACTTTCCCTACCAAAAAACATATGTTTTCTGCCCCCCTCGTGTAGGTCGATTTGCCACCCCGATGGTTAATTAGTCCCAACCTAACGCTTCCCCCTCATATTCCGCCGCGTCGCGCTTCTTTCTGCCCCGCCCGAGACCGCCTCTGCCGCCAACGCCTCACCCTCCGCCCTGCCCTTAACCTATTTCTCCCTCCAAGCGACCCTCGCACTCCCCGGCGCCCAACGTGGACCAGCTCCTCCTCCCAACCCCGATCAAGCCCCACCCCAAAAATCCCTGATCGCCCACTCACGGCAGCCTGCCATCGGAATCCACTATCCATCGCAGAAAGAAATTGTTCTTGACTCTTGACTAACATCTACATAGATTTCACCCCATTCCGGCGTGGTGGCCGGGGGTTCACTCCTATCTAAGAAAAATTTAACGGCTCGATACTCCTTAAAGCACGTGCGGGGGTGCACATGTTTAATCAGACGAGATCGAATCAGTCGGCCTGGCATGGGGGGACTCGGCTCGGGGAAGTTGGGTTGCCATTCAAGTAGAAAATCTTCATAAGAAGTCCAGATCCAGGAGGATTGCATGTTTACAGTGCGGGGACTTGTCCCTATGCGCCGTTTGCTGCTCGCTTTCTTGGCATGTTTGGCGGTCGGATTAGCGATAAACCTTTCCCTGGTGACACCCGCGAACGCTCAGGTTTCGACGTCCACGGGCAGTGTGTCAGGGACAGTTACAGACGCGACCGGAGCTGTGGTTGCCGGGGCCAAGATTACAATCACTCATAAAGCCACCGGTCAAGTCATCAAAGTTACGAGCAACTCAGCAGGTGCCTACACTTCTGGTGCTCTGGTGCCGGGTAACTACGTCGTGAGGGTCGAAGCTCCAGGTTTCAAGACCGCGGAATTGTCTGTTGCTGTAGAAGTCGGCACCTCAGCCACTGGAAACATTACGGTGGAGGTTGGCCAAGCTTCTGAAACCATCGAGGTCTCCACCTCAGTTGTGCAGACCAACACGGAGCAAGCCACTGTCCAGGGGGTCCTGACGGGCGCCCAGATGGATACTCTCCCAGTGAATGGCCGCAACTTCCTTGACTTCGCCCAACTTGAACCCGGCGTGCAGATTCAAGAGGGCAGTACCTTCGATCCCACCAAGAACGGATTCTCCTCGATCTCCTTCGATGGACGCTTTGGTCGAACAGCAAGAATTGAAGTGGATGGAGTAGATATAAGCGATGAAACCGTCGGGACCACTACCCAGAACATTCCTGCGAGCGCCATTCAAGAATTCCAGCTTTCTCAATCATCTTTGGACATGTCCACAGAACTCACCTCCTCTGGTGCTGTGAATGTCACCACCCGTTCAGGAACCAACGACTTTCATGGGCAACTCTACGGGCTATTTCGTGACAACGCCATCGCCGCTGCACTACCCGGGACTCCTGCGCCTACCTTCCAGCGCGAACAGTTTGGTGGACGTGCCGGTGGCTTTATTATTAAGGACAAGCTGTTCTGGTTTATCGATGCGGAGCGTTCGAAGCAAGACTTGGGTGCTGCCGAACCTTTCTCCCCTCCCTTCGACACCTTGCCCACATCTCTGCAGGAACCTTTCCGCGAGGTTCAGACCGATGCCCGCCTGGACTGGAATATCAAGGGTTCAGCCCACATGTTTTATCGCTTTAATTTCGACCAAAATAGCCAGATTCGGCCGTATGGTTCAGCCAGTTCTCTGCAGGGATTTGAAAACGAAAACCACACGCCTTCTCAGACCGTGGGCGCCGACTTCAATACCGGTTCGTTCTCCCATAGCATTCGCTTTCAATACTTGAAGTTCCGCAATGCCATTGCGGACGGCACCTCCAGCATAGCAGCTGGCGTCGACAACCCTATTCCTGGGTTGGGCATTAACATCGGAGCCCCGGTCCTTGGAAATTGCGTGCTCAGCGGCGGCGGGGCGTATTGCGGCGGCCCAAACCTGCTGGCACCGCAGCAGACGTTCCAGAGCAATCACCAAATCAAATACGATGGCAGCAAACCCATCCGCAATCACCTTCTTCGTTATGGCGTGTCCTACAATCACATACAAGGTGGGGGCCTCGCAGCTTTCTTCACCTACCCCCAAGTCGGCACCACCGCCCCCGGAACGAGTTCCGACCCTACCTCCTATACAATTGACTACGCCTTTTTGGGGAATGGCGTTGGCTTTTCCACGCCGAATAAAGCCTTCGGCCTTCCGGCCGGGGGCTTAGGGCCAGACAATCGTTTCGAATGGTATATTGGAGACGCTTGGAAGGTCAGACACAATTTAACGCTCACGGCAGCATTGCATTATGTGTTTGACACAGGACGTGTGGACAGTAACCTCGGACCAGAGCCCGTGCTAAACATGTGGGGTCCGGGCCTCGGCAACCAGGTTCGCACACCTTACGACAACTTTGCTCCGCAACTGGGTGTAGCCTGGGACGTAATGGGCGATGGCAAAACGGTGATTCGCGCTGGCGGCGGACTCTACTATGAGAATTCCATCTGGAACAACGTGCTCTTTGATAGCCCAGCACGTATTGCCCAGGGAATTTTCGCCTACACTCCCCTAGTGTGTTATGCGGATGCGCCACAACCGATTGCATGGCCTACCACACCAACAGGGTCTATTCCTGGTGGCACAATAAACGCAGATGGGACGGTATCCCCCACCTTCTGCGGAAGCACCATTGCCAGCGCCGGGAACCAAGTCATTGCTCTCAGCAATGCCTTTAAGGCCGCGGCAGCCAGTGTTACCGGACTGCAACCAAATCCCAACTACATCGGGACTACTCTCAATGCGGCCAACGCGAACGGATTTGACGTATTCAATCCAAATTATCGCACGCCTCGCTCCTGGCAGATGAATGTTGGAGTTCAGCGCGAAATTCTTCCTGG
>Ga0187779_10001469_pt1 | contig 14699 bp, 15 predicted proteins | sample 1015_Q2_SP10_10__FD_132435 | JGI IMG/M metagenome (GOLD analysis project Ga0187779, IMG submission 132435) | Tropical peat soil microbial communities from peatlands in Department of Meta, Colombia - 1015_Q2_SP10_10_MG | ecosystem: Environmental > Terrestrial > Soil > Wetlands > Peat | place... | reverse complement strand
TGGAGGTGAGCATCGCCGACAGCGGGCCGGGCATTCCCCCGGAGGTGCAGGCCCGGCTGTTCGAGCCCTTCTTCTCCACCAAGACCGGCGGCACCGGGCTCGGCCTGGCGCTGGCCCGGCAGATCCTCGAGGCCCACGGAGGCTCCATCGCCTGCGCCTCGACGGCCTCCGAGGGCACCACCTTCGTGCTCCGCGTGCGCCGCGCCTGAGGCGCAACTTTCTCGCCCGGGGTGGGTTGGCGATCACAAGATGCGCCCGGTGCGCAACGGGTGGCTGATGCTGTCTGCCGGGCTCCTTCTCGCCGGTCCGGCGCGCGCCAGCACGATGGGGGCCGAGCTCGGGGGAACGGCCGGACAGGCCACCGAGGTCAGCTCCGGGGCCGGGACGGTGCTGGTGCGGGGCGTGGGCGACGTGGACCTGTCCGAGCAGGTCTCGCTCCACCTCGACTTCGCCTACACCCGGGCGCTGGCCCAGGCGCCGCCCCCCGGCCTCACCGTGGGCAGCTCCGGGGGCAACGTCTTCACCCTGGCCGCGGGCGTCGACCTGGCGGTGATGGAGACGGCCCTGCTCTCCTTCGACCTCAACTACTCTCCCAGCTCCACCGTCCAGCAGCAGGTCAGCGTCCCCCTCGGGGCGGCCACCCTTCATCCGCTGGTCAGCTCCGAGAGCCAGGCCTTCGGCGGGACGCTGGCCTTCGGCTATTCCACCGGGTTCGAGCACGACCTCGAGGTGGCCGTCGACGGAGCGCTGACCGTCACCCGCTTCGACAGCGAGCAGCAGATCGTCAACGGCTCGGGCAACCCGCTTCCCCCGGAGACCTGCGCCACGGTGCGTCCGGCTCTCCGCTCGCTGTGCGCGCTGCTCCTGGCCGAACACGGCACCGCCTTCACCGAGTCCCGCATCGCCGCCGGCGCGACGCTGACCCTGTTCCGCGACACCGACGCCGCCCTCTCGGGCGCCTACTACGTCTACAGCAACGACCCGACCGAGGTGGGCTACTTCGCCCTGGCCACCGGCGGCCGGCTCCCCACGACGCTCGGGGACCCCATCCAGCTCATCCCGCTGCTCTGGTCCATCCGGCCGGGCATCACCCACCGCTTCGGCGAGGCGGTCTCGCTCGGCGTCTACTACGAGTTCGGGGACGGCTACTCCACCGAGGGAACGACCCAGCTCCTCGGCTTTCGGCTGGCGGTGCGGGTGAGCCGCGAGGTGCGGCTCATCCTCCGGGCGGAGGGCCAGAGCTTCACCGACGGCGCCGGGGTCACCGCCCTCTCCGGGAGCCTGGTGCTCACCACCCGCGTCGAGCTCTGACGCCCTAGAGTTCCCCCCGGCGATGGATGCCTTCGTGCGGCGCCTGGTGGAGCACCTCCTCTCCGAGGAGAGGCTCCTGTCGCGCAATCGGCACTTCCACACCTTCGAGACCCCCGAGGGGCGGCTGGCGCTGCGCATCGCCCGGCGCATCGGAGCGCTCCGCAAAAGCGTGCTCCTCTGCGCCGCCGAGGGCGGCCGGGTGGAGCTCGCCGGCCGTGGACCGGGGATGGCGGCGGCGCGGCGCGAGCTCCGCATCGCCCGGGCGGTGGGTCACCACCGCGCTTACCTCTCCGACGACGAGCTGACCCTGCTGCGCACGCTTCCCGGAGTGGCCGAGGCGCTGGACCGCCCCTAGGGCTCGGCGGCCGCGGCGGCAAAGCCGGGGGCGAGCCCTCCCGTCCGCCCGACGAGGAGCGTGTGGAGCGCCGCCTCGGCTCCGCGCACCGCCGCCACCGGCACCGGCCCGGCGGCCAGGACGGGAGGGACCTCGGCCAGCGTGCACACCAGCGGCAGGCGGAGCTGGAAGGCCAGCGCCGCGGCCTGGGCCAGCGTGTCCTCCTCGGCGTCGAGGACCAGCGCGCCGGCGGCACCGGCCCCGAAGGGCCGCCACAGCGGGCGCGCCGCGTCGGCCGCGGGGAGCACGCAGAAGTCCAGTCGCAGCCCCTCGCCGAGCTCGAGCCGCCCCACCGTCCCGAAGCGGCTCTCCAGCGCCTGCGCCTCCTCGGGGCCGGCGCTCAGGCTGGGGATCTGTCCGAGCAGCCGCCGGGTGCGCTCCGTTCCGTGGCCGCAGAGCAGCACCTTGGCCACCACCGTCCGCGCGCCGGTCTTCCCCCGCAGCAGGCGCGCGCGCAGTGCGTGGACCTCGGCCGCTCCGAGGAGCGGGCCCGTGCCGGCGGGCGATTCCGGCTCGGTGACCCGCACCACGCCCCGGCGGAGGAGCCCGAGCAGGCCGCGGAGGACGGCCAGGTCGTGGTCCGGATGCCGATCGAGCAGCTCGGAGAGCGCATGGGGCTCGCGCAGCAGGGCGACCAGGCCCTGCCCGACGCCGTCCAGCGCCAGGGCCGGGCCGGGGTCCACCGGGGACGCCAGCGCCAGCCACGAGCCGCGCGGGGGAAGGGCCGGGCCGAGCTGGGCGAGCTCGTCCGCCTGCCGGAGGCCCTCGAGGATGGCGTCGTCCATGCTCCGCTCGATGCGGATCACGCTCGGGGGAACCCCGGGCACGAAGGCGAAGCTGCCCTCGGTCCAGGTCAGGAGCCGGAAGAGCGCCTTCTCTCCCTGGACGGTCCCCACCGAGGCGTCCACGGCGCGCCCCTCGGCGACCACCACCGAGCCCTGCTCGCTGCCGCGAGTCACCTCCAGCCGGCCGCTCCTCCGGTTGAGCTTCAGCATCTGGAGCAGGTCGGGGAGGGGGAGCTGCCCGAGCGAGCCTTCGAGCTCCTGGGCCTCGGGCGGCGGCGCCGCCCCGGGGCGGGAGAGGATCTCCTCGATCCGCGCCAGCACGTCGCCGAGCTGGAAGGGCTTGGGGAGCCAGTCTCCCCCGCCCTCGTCCGGCGCCGCGGCGGAGGTGACCACCACCGGGATGCCCTCCGTCCTCGGGTTGGTCCGGAGGATCTGCGCGAAGACCGCGGGCTCGATGAGCGGGCAGGCCTGGTCGAAGAGCACCACGTCCGGGTGGCGCAGCACGGCCACCTCCAGCGCGCGAGAGCCGTCCTGGGCGTAGTGAACCTGGTAGCCCCGCTGCCGGAGCGCCTTGCTCAGGACGCGGGCGCTGTCGAGGTCCGGGTCGGCGATGAGGACTTTGCGGACGGCGGTCACGGGGTCGGCCCGGGGTCAGTAGGGCTGCAGATCGTAGGCGGCCTGGAGCTTGGCCACGAGGCCGTCGACCACCGCCACGTCGGAGGTGTGGAAGCCCCAGGTGGCGCCCTTGCCCCGCCTCTGGAGCAGCGCATAGGCCGAGGCCTCCCCGAGCCAGAGGAGGAACTCGTGGCGCCCGAGTCGCTCGTCCCCGGCGACGAAGACCGGGATCAGCCCGGGGTGGGCCTGGAAGTCGCCGCGCCGGCCGAGCAGGTAGACGCGCGAGGAGAGCCCGGGGGGAGCGCGTTCCAGCCCCCGGGCGATGGCCAGGTCGGCCCGCACCTCCCCGGCGCCGACGTAGACCAGCCCGCGCACCGCCGGATCGCGCTGGAGCTCGCGCGCCACCTCGCCCTGGAGCGCCTCGAAGAGCTGGTCCGACACCCGCCCGCGCCGCGAGGGCTCGGCCTCGCCGTCCGCCGGGAGCCGGGGCGACTGCGCCGTCCCGAGCAGCAGCTCGACCGTCTCCCAGAAGTCGAGGCCGTCGAGCATCAGCCGGCGGGCGAGCGAGGCGCGCCGCTCCTCCATCCGGCGGCGGCAGCGCTGCACCAGCTCGTCGAAGTCCTCCCCGTCCCGCGGGTAGGTGCTCGCCCCGGCCATGAGCGAGAGCGGCGCCCGCGCCTCGATGGCCTGGATCTCCTCGGCGGTGCGGACCGCCTCCAGCGCCCGGCGGGTGAAGACCACCGCCCCGAAGGCGTCCGTCTCCGGCAAGAGGAGGTAGAACTCCTGGTCCGAGACACGGGCCAGGACGTCCGAGTCCCGGAGGACGCGGGAGAAGACGCGGATCACGTCCCGGGTGGCGCTCCGCGCCTCGTCCGGACCGAAGCGGCTCCGGAGCGCCCCGAGGTTGTCGAGCGAGAAGAGGAGCAGCGAGAAGCCCCGCCCGTAGCGGCGCGCCTTGTCCATCTCCTTGCTCGCCAGGTCGGTGAAGTAGGCGAGGTTGTAGGCCGAGGTGTCCGGGTCGCGGAGGCCGACCCGCTGCACGGCCAGGTGGCGGCGCGCATTCTGGAGCGCCAGGGCGGCGGTGGCGGAGAGGAGCTCGGCGGCCGGGAGCGCTTCGGGGGAGAAGCTGCCGCCGAGCGGGTCACCGAGCCGGCACAGGCCGAGCACCTCGCCGGGAACGCTGAGCGGCACGTAGAGGACCGCCCCGTCGTTCTCCTGCGCCTCCCAGGGGACACCGGCCCGGAGCCGGGCCCGCGTCTCCGCCTCGGGGGCGGCCGGCGCGGCGGGGCGTCCGGAGAGGCCGCGCCAGGCCCGGAGCTGCAGCGCGCCCTCGGCGGTGGTGGTCCACAGCCCGCCGGAGCGGCCGTCGGTGGCGGCAAGGAGCTCGCCCAGGACGCGCTCCTGCACCCAGTCGAGCTCGGGCTGGGCGAAGAAGGACCGGGCCCGCTCGTGGAGCGCCACCGCGCCCCGGAGCCGCTCCAGCTCCTCGGAGGACGGGGAGCCCGGGCCGCCGCTCACGGCAGGTGGGCCTCGCGTGGCTCGGCAGGCGCCGCCGGGAGCTCGGCGGAGAAGACGAAGCGGGCCGGTCCGCGGAGGGTGACCTGGCCCAGGTCCCGGGTGACCAGCAGGGAGAGCGGGCCTCCGGGGAGGCGGACCTCCTGCCAGCGCTCCGGCTCGGCCCAGCCGGCGAGCACCGCCGCCACCAGGGCGGCCGAGGCGCCCGTGCCGCAGGCCTCGGTGAGCCCGACGCCCCGTTCCCAGACCACCACCCGGAGGCCGGGCGGCTCCCGGCCGAGGAGCTCGACGTTGGTGCGCTCGGGGAAGCCCGGGGAGCGCTCGAGGCGCGGCCCCCAGAGCGGAGCCTGGTCCAGCGGCGCGTCGAGCAGCACCAGATGCGGGTTGCCCATGCTCACCGCGGTGCCGTGGAACGGCGTGCCCGGGACGGGCGCCCCGACGAAGGGGGAGCCGGTGGAGAAGGAGGGCAGGTTCGGCGCCACCAGCCGTGCCGGCCCCATGGCCACCTCGACCTCCGCCACGCGCTCGCCGTCCCAGCGGGCGCGCGCGCTGAGGATGCCGGCCCCGGTCTCCACCGCCAGGGACCCGGGCCGTCCGGGAGCGCGCTCCAGGACGTGGACCACGGCGCAGCGGAGCCCGTTGCCGCACATCTCCGGGACCGAGCCGTCGGCATTGTGGATGGCGAGCCGCAGGTCGGCCCCGGCCGAGGGGAGGAGCACCAGGACCCCATCCGCCCCCACGCCCCGGCGCCGCTCGCACAGCGCACGGACCTGCTCCGGGCCCACGTCGCCCCCACCCTCCCGGCGATCGAGGAGGACGAAGTCGTTTCCCAGGCCGTGGTACTTGTGGAAGCGCTCGCTCACCGCTTCTTCGTCCCCGGGGGCTCGGACGGTGGCGGCGGTGTGGTGTCGGGACGGGTCGTCCGGCGTGCTCCCTCCCGAGCGGCGGAGATCTCCGCCTGGGCGCGCTCGTAGATGCTCCGGAGCTCCTCCGCGCTCGGCCGTCCGGTGGCTCGCCGGAGCGCGCTGAGCTCCGTCTCCTGCGCCGTGGCCCGACGCTGGACGAGCTCCAGGCGGGACTGGGCCTCGCCCAGCTTGGCTTCGAGCTCTGCCGTCCGGGTCCGTGCCGCCTCTGCCTCGGCCAGTCGGCGCCGGAGGTCCTCGACCTCGCCCCGGAGGGGAGTGGTGGCCTCGGCGGCGGCATGCAGCTCGTCGGCGCGCCGGCCCGTCTCCGCCGCCAGGCGCTGCGCCGCCTCCGCCTCCACCTCGGCCACCGAGCGCGCCTGCTGCTCGGCGGCGAGCGCGCCCTCGAGCGCCTCCACCCGGCCGGCGAGCTCCGCACGCTCGGCCACCAGGACGGTGAGCTGCTCCTCGACGTCGGAGAGCTGGCGGCGCAGCGGCGTGAGCTCCTGGCTGAGCGCCTCCTCGCGTGCCGAGGAGGCCTGGAGCTGTTGCTCGAGCGCGCTTCGCTCGAAGGCGGCGGTGCTGGCCGTGTCTCGGAGGCGTTCCAGCTCCTCGTTGGCCTGGGCGGCGGCCGTCTCCACCTCGGCCAGGCGCGCGCCGCTGGCCCCGCTCGCCTCGGAGAGGCCCCGGGCTCGCTCGCGTTCCGCCTCCAGGTCGCGCATGAGCGAGTCGCGCAGCGCCCGGGCGACGCGCAGCTGCCCTTGGGTCTGCTCCAGCTGCTCGCGCAGCCGGGCGGCGACCCCCGAGGCGGCCTCGGCCTCGAGCGCCGCGACGCGGTCGGCCGCCTCGCGCAGCGACGCCTCGGTGGCCTCCAGCCGCCCGCCGAGCTCGCTCCGCTCCAGCTCGAGCCGTTCCCGTGCCGCCCCGGCCTCGCCGAGCGCTCCCCGGGCCTCGGCCAGCGCGGCCTCCGACGCCTCGGCGCGCAGCCGGAGCTCGGAGTGAGCCGCCTGCGCGGCGGCCAGGTCGGCCTGGAGGGCGGCATCGCCCGCGGCGGCGGCCTCGAGGCCAGCGGCCGCCTCGGCCGCCCGGCCCAGCGCGGCGTCGCGCTCCCGGAGGGCCGCCTCGAGCTCCCCGGCGGCGCGGACGAGCGCGGCCTCCTGCCCCTGGCGCTCCTCGCTGCTCAGCGAGGCCGTCTGGCGGGCCTGGGCCAGCTCGGCCTCGAGCCGGTCGGCGAGCGCGCGGGCCTGGCCCTCCTGGGCCTCGGCCACCGACACGCGGGCGGAGAGCCGCTCCACCGAGTCGCGCAGCGCGGCCAGCTCGGTCTCCGCCGCGCTCGCCGCCAGGGCGGACTCCGACGCCTCGGCGCTGCGCGCCTCGGCGGCCCTCAGCCGGGTGGCATTCGCCTCCAGCGCCCGCTCCGCCCGCGCCCTCTCCGCCTCGAGCCAGGCGGCGCGCTGCTCGAGCGCCTCCGCCCTGGCGCGCTCGCGCGCGGCGTTGCCCTGGAGGGCCTCGATGGCCTGGAGCGCGGTGCTGTGCTGCTCGGCCAGCCGGAGCTCGCGCTCGCGGGCCTGCGCCAGCCGCTCCTCCACCGCCCGCCGGTCCGGTCCGGGGTCGGCCTGGGCGCCCTCCGCCTGCGACTGGACGAGCTCCTCGCGCACCCCGCGCAGCTCCTCGTAGGCGGCGGTGAGCTTGGTGCGGGCATCGTCGAGGAGCCGCTGGACCTCCTCGCGCCGCGCCCGCTCCAGGCGCACCGACTCCTGCGCCGCCAGCACCTGGGCCAGCCCCTCGCGCTGCTCCTGGTGAACGGCATCCAGCTCCGCCCGCTGGACGCCGAGGGAGCGCTCGGCATCGGAGGCCCGCTCGCGGGCGCCGCGCACCTCGGCCTCGAGCCGGCGAACCCGAGCCGCCAGCTCGTCCTGGGCCAGCGGCTGGAGCGGGTGGCGCTCGCGCGCCTCGGCCTGGGCCTGCCAGCGCCTCGTCTCCTCCTCGGCCCGCTCGCGCGCCTGGCGCGCCGAGGCGAGCTCCTCCTTGAGGGCGTCGGCATCGCGCCGCGCGCGCTCCAGGTTCTCCTTCAGCCTCCGGCTCCGCTCCTCCCACTCCCGGGCCCGGGTGGCCACCTCGTCCAGCCGGTTGCCGGTGAAGGCCAGGGGGGCCGGGGGCAGCTGCACCCAGGTCGGGTCGACCGGGCGGGGGGCCTCCTGGCTGGCCACCACCACGAAGTAGGCCGCCTCGCCGGAGCCGGCGAGCGAGCCGTCGACCTGGAGGCCCTCACTGCGGTCGAAGGCCAGCTGGTAGCCGAGGAGCGGGCTCTGTGTCGCCACCTCTACCGAGCGGAAGTGCGCGGAGAGGGCGTCCAGGGCCTGCCCGTAGGTGGGAGGAACCCCTTCCGCGTCCGGCTCCATGAGCTGGGCCAGGGCCAGCCCGGCCGGGTTCCGGAGACCACCCACCAGCGCTCCGGTGGGCGAGACCTGGGCCACCAGCTGGCGGAGCAGCTCGGGCGCCCGGACCCAGGGGGCGAGGTCGGCCACCAGGACGAGATCGAAGCCCCCCGGCGGGAGATCGTCGAAGACGGCGGCACGGAACCGGAGGTTGGCGCTGCCCAGCTGTTTCTGGGCCGCCGCCACCGCCTCGAGATCCTCGTCGCAGGCGAGGACCAGGCGCGCCCCGCGCTGCAGGAGGAACTCGGCCGAGGCCCCGCCGGTGGCGGCCACCGCGCCCACCTCGAGCACGCGCCGGCGGACGAAGAGGCTCTCGGCGAAGATGTACCGGGGGAGGAGCTCGCTGACGCCCAGGCGGCGGAACGTGAGGTTCATGGGCGCTTGACAGCAGGGACTATACCCCCAGAGTTTCGGGGGTCCGCCTTTCTCCGGGGCGGCACCTTAGGCGAGGAGCTCTCCGATGGCGCCCGACACCCCCCCCAGCTTCGGCCAGCGTGCCGGACATGCCTTCCGCCGCCTGCTGGTCACCCTGCTCGTCCTCGCCCTGGCCGGCGTGGTGTGCGTGCTGCTCGCCCGTGACAACGCTCGCACCTTCTCTCTCAGGATGGAGGGCACCAAGCTCATCGTGCAGAAGGGGCGGATGCTCCCCTGGGGGAGCGCGCCCTACCGGCCCTCCGACGGCGCGCTGGCGGAGGCCTACGCCCCGGTCGAGCTGGGAGGAAATGCGCCCGCCGGGGTCGACGCCGAACGCTTCGAGGACCGCGACGAGCTCGACCGGGCGCTGTTTCGCATCCTCGAGCAGGCGGCCCGCCCGAAGCTGCTGGCCGACGACACCCGGGTGGTCTCCGAGGGGATGACGCTGCTCAGGCGGATGGAGCGACTCCAGGGGGCGAGCGACGAGCAGAAGCACACGCTCCGCACCCTCCAGCTCGAGGTGGCCTACGACCAGGCGCGGATCCGCTTCGAGGAGGCCCGGAGGGCGGTGGCCGAGGGGCTGGCGCAGCTTCGCATCGCGGCGGACAGCACCACCCGGCGCGCCCGCGTCGCCCACGCCATGCTGATCAAGGTGGAGCCGGCGGCGAGCGCCCTGGAGGAGGTGCTTCGCCAGGTGGTGGTGACCCTGGCCGACACCACGGCGGCCCCCGCTCCCGGCGCGGCGCTCCCTCCCGGAAGCCCCGCGTCCACCGGCGCGGACGCCGGAAGCCCCTGAGACCGCGAGGGTGGTTTTCCGCTTCTCGCCGGGTGCCCGTGCCCTCAAGATGCCGCTCCGGAACGCGCCTGACAGGAGAACGCTCATGCCCCGCTCGACCCTGCTCGTCGTCGCCTGCGCCCTGCCGCTGTTCTCCTGCGCGGGAACGGAGACGGCCCCCACCGCGGATTTCGTCCCCACCGGCGCGGTGAGCGGGTACTGGGGCAACGCGACCTTCAACGCCACCCGCGTGGTCGGACCGAAGGTCAACGCCACGCTGCGCGGCGACGGGACCTGGGGCGGAACCATCGGCTCGGAGAACAAGGCCCTCTTCCACACCTTCAAGGACGGGACGCTGAACGGCCCGGATTTCCTGCTCAACATCAGCAAGACCGGCGACGAGCTGACCATCACCGGACAGTTCCAGGGCCGCATCCTCCGCTTCGAGGCCAACCCGACCAAGCTCCGGGTGCGCACCGACACCCGCTCCCTGGACTACGTGGGCGACGGCAAGGGCGTGTACCAGGGGGCGACGACGCTCACCCTGAGCGGCGACGCTGTCTCCTTGCCGCCGACCGTCCCCTTCGCCCTGGCGCTGGTGGCCTCGTTCCTCTGAGCACGCCCAGGTAGGGCAGGTTCCGCCAGCGCTCCGCGGCGTCCAGTCCGTAGCCGACGACGAACACGTCGTCGATGACGAAGCCCCGGTAGGCGATGTCCACCTGCACCTTGGCCCGGGCGGGCTTCACCAGGAGGGAGCAGAGGGCAACGCTCCTCGGCCCGCGCGCCTGGAGGAGACCGACCAGGAAGCCGGCGGTGAGCCCGGTGTCGACGATGTCCTCCACCAGGAGGACGTCCTTGCCGGCCAGCGGCCGGGCGACGTCCGCCGAGAGCCGTACCTCTCCCGAGCTCTCCGTCGCGCCGGCATAGGAGGACACGGCGATGAACTCCAGCTCGACCGGAAGCCGGATGGCGCGCGCCAGGTCGGCGAAGAAGACGGCCGCTCCCTTGAGGACGCAGACCAGCGTCAGGGAGCGGCCGGCGTAGTCCCGGCTGATGGCCCGCCCGAGGGCCCGCACCCGCGCTCGGAGGGCGCCCGCCGGGATGAGCGGCTCCACACCGGGCGCCCAGGCCGGGGAGCCGGCTCGGGCCGGGCGCCCCCGGCCCCCCCGCGTTCGCCTCGGGGCCTTCACCATCCGGTCACCCTTGATTCGCTCCGCGCCCGACCGCAAGCTCTCCGGTCGGGCAGCGAGGGGACGCCATGGAAATCACCGACGTGAAGATTTTTCCGGTGGAAGAGGAAAAGCTCAAGGCGTACGTGACCATCACGCTCGATCATTGCTTCGTCATTCGCGATCTCAAGGTCATCCTCGGCACGGCCGGTCTGTTCATCGCCATGCCCGCCAAGCGACGCAAGGACGGAAGCTACAAGGACATCGCGCACCCCCTGAACACCGACATGCGTGAACGGATGGAGCGGACCATCCTCGGCGAGTACGAGAAGCTCGCCCATCCCGAGACCCGCGGCGTGGCCTGAGCGGGCGCCCTCCTTCGGGACGAGGAGAGCCCTTCCGTGAACCCGCCGCTTTGCGCTAGGTGACGAGCGACCTCATGCCGATGCGAGATTTCAAGGTCTTCGCCGGGAACTCCAACGTCGCCCTGGCCACGCGCATCTGCGAGCACCTGAAGCGGCCGCTGAGCAAGGCGGAGGTGGGGCGGTTCTCGGACGGGGAGATCCAGGTGGAGATCGGCGAGAACGTCCGCGGCCAGGACACCTTCATCGTCCAGTCCACCTGTCCCCCGGCCAACGACCATCTGATGGAGCTCTTGATCATGGTCGACGCGCTGAAGCGGGCGTCGGCGGCCTCCATCACCGCGGTCATCCCCTACTACGGCTACGCGCGCCAGGACCGGAAGGTCGTCCCCCGAACGCCGATCACCGCCAAGCTGGTGGCCGACCTGCTCGAGTCGGCCGGCACCACCCGCGTGGTCTCGATGGACATGCACGTGGCGCAGATCCAGGGCTTCTTCCACATTCCCTCCGACCACCTCTTCGCCTCGCCGGTCTTCCTGGAGGACATCCGGAGGCGCTTCGGCGACACCGAGGAGCTGGTGCTCGTCTCCCCCGACGCCGGCGGGGTGGAGCGCACCCGCGCCTACTCCAAGCGCCTGAACGCCGGCCTGGCCATCGTCGACAAGCGCCGCACCCGGGCCAACGTCTCCGAGGTGATGAACGTCATCGGCGACGTCCGCGGCCGGGATGCCCTCCTCATCGACGACATGGTGGATACCGCCGGGACGCTCACCCAGGCCGCCCAGGTCCTCAAGGACGAAGGGGCACGGCGGGTGCTCGCCTACGCCGTCCACCCCATCCTCTCCGGACCGGCGGTGACGCGCATCCAGGAGTCGGTCATCGAGGAGGCGGTGTTCACCGACACCGTGCCGCTCACGCCGGCGGCGGCCGCCTCACCGAAGATCCGGCAGCTGAGCACGGCCCGGCTCTTCGCCGAGGCCATCCAGCGCATCTACTCCGGTGATTCCCTCAGCTCGCTCTTCGTCTAGCCCTTCCCGGGCGGTGCTCGTCGTCGAGGACGATCCGGACATCCGCGAGCTCCTCGAGGAGATGCTCGACGCCGGCGGCCACCGGGTGCTCACCGCCTCCAACGGAGAGGAGGCGCTCCGGGCGCTCGACGGTCTGGACGGGCCCTGCCTCGTCCTCCTGGATCTGATGATGCCGGTGATGAGCGGCTTCGCCGTCCTGGACGAGCTCGGCCGACGTCCCGACCGGGGGCGGGTCAGCGTGCTGCTCATCTCGGCCAACGCCCAGGTGGAGCAGGCGGCGCGCGGGGCGGGGGTGGTGGGTTTCGTGCGCAAGCCCTTCGAGCTGGACGACGTCCTGGCGCTGGTGGACACCCACGCCCGCTAGCCCTTGACGGCTCACCGCCGCCAGTGAGAGAAGGCGCCTCCTTCGGACCGGGCCCCCGGGGCAGCGGGCCGGTCCGCTCGGGGCCCACGCGGGGACGGTGGGATGCCGGTGAAAGGACGCACCATGCCAGCCGACACGCAGATTCTCACCGGGAAGCCGCGCGATGGCGCGGGGAAGGGACCGGCGCGCCGCCTCAGGGCGAGCGGACGGGTTCCGGCCATCGTCTACGGACGTTCCCTGGAGAAGCCGGCCCACATCGCCGTCGACCCGGTGGAGGTGAAGCACGCCATCTCCAGCCCGCTGAAGTTCAACACCCTGCTCACCCTCCGGGTCGAGGGCCAGCCGGATCGCCTGGTCCTGCTCAAGGACTACCAGCAGGATCCGGTGACGCGCGAGATGCTGCACGCCGACTTCCTGGCGGTGAAGGAGAACGAGGAGGTCAAGGTCAACGTCCCGCTCGTCCTGGTGGGCAAGCCGGAGGGCGTGACCGCCGGGGGCATCCTCAGCCAGAACCGCCGCGAGATCGAGGTCTACGTCCTCCCCTCGGCCATCCCGGCCAAGCTCGAGGCGGACGTCAGCCACCTCAAGATTGCCCAGTCGCTCCACATCGGGGAGGTCGCGCTTCCGCCCGGGGTGCGGGTGAAGACCCACGTCAACTACACGGTGGCGGTGGTCAACGTTCCGGAGAAGGAGGAGATCCCGGCCCCGGTGGCCGCTCCGGCGGCGGGGGCGGCGCCGGGGGCAGCCCCGGCGGCCGCCGCTCCGGCGGAGGGGAAGGCGGCGGCACCGGCGTCGGGCGAGGCCAAGCCGGCAGCGGCGCCCGCGGCCCCGCCCAAGAAGGACGACAAGAAGAAGTAGCCCTTCCTCGTGAAGCTCATCTGTGGACTGGGGAACCCGGGCCCCGAGCACGCCAGCGACCGGCACAACGCCGGGTTCCTGGTGGTGGACCGGCTGGCCGAGCGCCTCGGCGCCTCGATCGACGCCGCCCGCTTCGAGGGACGGGTGGGGAGCGCGCGCCTGGGCGAGGAGCGGGTGCTCCTGCTCGAGCCCGGGACGCACATGAATCTCTCTGGAAGGTCCGTCGCCGCCGCGGCGCGCTTCTACAAGGTGGAGCCGGCCGACCTGCTCGTCATCCACGACGAGCTCGACCTGCCCTTCGGACGCCTCCAGCTCAAGTCGGGCGGGGGCACCGCCGGACACAACGGTCTGAAGAGCATCGTCGCCTCCCTGGGGGAGGATGGCTTCGCCCGGCTGCGCATCGGGGTGGGAAAGCCGGAGGGCAAGGAACGCACCGTCGGCCACGTCCTCTCCGGCTTCACCGCCGAGGAGCGCCGGGAGCTGCCCGAGCTGCTGGACCGAGCGGCGGAGGCGGCGCTCGGCTGGGCCACGCTCGGGGTGGCCGAGGCGATGAACCGCTTCAACCGGAGGTAGGCCCGGGCGAGTCCTCCGCCGGACGGACGGGGAGGTCGGGGGGCGCACCGCCCGGAGCCAGGGAGCCGCTTCCACGGGGAGCGACGCTCTCGCCCGACCCCATCCGATAGAAGAGGATGCTCAGCTCGCGGTCGCCCTCGCGCGGGTGCCCGCTGGCATCGAGCGCCGGGCGGAATCCCTGGCGCTTGGCGCATTCGATGGCCGAGGCGTTGAACGGCGCCGGGCCGGGCCGGACGACGGTCACCCGGGTCGGGTTGCCGGCGGCCGAGACATGGATGCGGATGCGCACCACCACCTTGCCCTCGGCCACCCCCTCGGGGAAGTCGCACTCCCAGGCGCTGTTCACCTCCTGCGGGTCGCGGGCCAGGGAGCGCTTGAGCACCGTTCCGTCGACGCCGCTTGCCCATCCGTCCCGCGCGGGCGGGCCCGAGCCTCCGAGCCACGCTCCGGTCGGGCCGTCCGGGGCGTCCGGCTCCGGGCTGGCGGCGAAGGAGATCTCCAGATCGGACTGGACCTCGGGGTGCACCCTCTGGGGCAGGGCCACGCCGCGCCCCCGGCCCTGCCGGGGCTGCTCGGGCGGCTCGGGCGGCGGGGGAGGAGGAGGCGGCGGCGGCTTGCGCAGGAGCACGGCGGTCAGCTGCGGGCGGGGTGCCACCACCTCGCGGGTGAGCCACACCGCCAGCCCGATGCCCACGAGGTGGATGAGGAGCGAGAAGGCGGCCGCCCCCCGGTAGCCTGGTCCGCGTGGCCTCGGTCCGAAGGTGGTGAGGACGATGGGCGGGCGGGTGCGCGCGCCGTCCGGCGGCGGGTTCACCCCGGGCGGGACGGGCGCTCCCGGCGGCGGGAGGCCGGGGTGCTGCGGTCCGGGGCGACCGGCAGAGCTCGGGAGAGCGTCGAACATGCGTGGCTCGAGGTGGACTCCGGAGACCGTCTCCCCGCGGCTCCTTCCCCGGGCGCCCGCGACCTGGGGCCCCGGGGACTGCGACCCAATCGTACTCTTGTTGACCTCGGCCGCCGATCGCGAGCCTTTTTGGCCCGCGGGGCGCCTCCCTTGACTTCCCCCACCCTGCCCGGTACGTACCCCGGCCCCGCCCCGCCAAGGGTCGGGCGCGAGGGCGACGGGCGCGGCATCTCCCGTCCCCGGTCGGGTCGCTCCCCGGAGCCCCCGGCCGCTCCCCGCTGTCCGGGACGTTCCC
>Ga0187779_10001467_pt1 | contig 14708 bp, 13 predicted proteins | sample 1015_Q2_SP10_10__FD_132435 | JGI IMG/M metagenome (GOLD analysis project Ga0187779, IMG submission 132435) | Tropical peat soil microbial communities from peatlands in Department of Meta, Colombia - 1015_Q2_SP10_10_MG | ecosystem: Environmental > Terrestrial > Soil > Wetlands > Peat | place... | reverse complement strand
CGACGACGCCGTCCTCGCACGGGAGATCGACGAGGTGCGCGCCCGACGGCAGCTCGAGGAGGCGCAGGCGGAGCTCGAGCGGGTCGATCGCCGCGAGTCGAACGCCGACCGCTGGCAGCTCGAGCAGCGCATCCGGCACGCGGAGAACCAGCTCTCCGTCGCCGGCCGGGATTGACCTAGGCCACGACGCTCGCGAGCTCGGGCGACCGCTCGCCCTCCCTCGTGTATCCGATGCTCGCCGCGAGCGAGCCGCAGCGCTCCTCGATGATCGCCGTCTCCGTCTCGCCGACCTGGCCGCGCCACTCGTCGGCGCGCAGCGGGTACCACTTCGTGTCTGTCGGCAGCGTCGCGAACGGGAAGCGGTGCTCCGCGCACGGCACCTGCTCGGGCAGATAGTCGAGCTCGACCGCCCGACAGATCGCACGCACGGTCGGCTCGGGATCGCGCACGAAGTCCTCGAAGCGGACGGCGACGAAACGCCCGGTCCGTTGCCCATCCTCGAGGCCGAGCCGGCACGAGTTCTCCCAGTGCTCGGCCGCGAGCTCGATCTGCCGTTCGTACGACGGCGCGGGCTGCCAGGAGGGCGGTTTCCGGCGCACGGCGCGGAAGCACATCGTGTACGGGTTGCGCAGCACGAGCACGTAGTGGGGGGAGCAGCCTTCGAGCAGCGCGTCGAGGTACGGGATCTTCACGGTGTACGTGTGCGTCTTGTCGACGAACCGCGCACGTTGCGGATCGCGCGCGTAGACGGCGATGTGCTCGCGCAGCACGCGCTTGAACCGCTCGGCGTCCTCGGTCGTCGCGTCGTCGGCGGTGCGGCGATAGAAGGGGAGCAGCTCGTCGGAGGCGTACACCGAGTCGTGCTCGGCGCCGAACAGCGGATATGCGATGTCCGTGCGGTGCGACGAGCTCCAGAGCGAGGGAGGAAGGCTCGTCATCCGGTTGCGCACGAAGCCGAGCTCGTCGGTCGCGGTCCAGTAGTCGGAGTTCCCGCTCATGCTGACCACGGTCGGGTGTCGCAGCAGGCAGCGCGAGATCAGCGTCGTGCCGCCACCCTGGAGGCCGAGAACGAAGATCGGCCGGTCGAGCGGGATCCGGTCGACCGCCGGCAGCCGGCGCCGAACGGAGTAGCGCCACCGGTCTCGGCGGCGGAGCCGGTCGAGCCGGATCGCTACGGCCCGCGTGAATGACGCGTCCGCCCGGCCGTCGCGTCGGAAGATGTACGCCACGCCCCGGAACGCCACGCCTCGATCGTACTCTGGCTCGCCGCCGTGCCTGCTAGATTGCGCCGAGCAGTTCCCGGAGAGCTTTGACAGGCAGCTTGGCGACCGGGTCATCAAACGCCTAAAGAGCCCGCGTGGCAGAGCAGAGCGCGTCCTCTTTAGGCCAGGAGAAGGAGTCCGACCTGCAGGACGCACGCACACGGCTCGAAGCGATCCTCGCGGAGCGGATCGCGCTGCTCGACGGCTCGTGGGGCGTCCTGATCCAGCGGCAGGTGAAGGGCGAGGAGGCGTATCGCGGCGAGCGCTTCCGCGACCATGCCCGTCTGCTCGCAGGGGATCCCGACCTGCTCAACCTGACGCGCCCCGAGGTCGTCCTCGACGTCCATCGACAGTACTTCGCTGCCGGCGCCGACATCGCGACGACGAACACGTTCACGGCCACGTCGATCGGTCAGGCGGACTACGGTCTCGAGGAGCACGCCGTCGAGATGAACCTCGCGGGTGCACGGCTGGCGCGCGAGGCCGCCGACGAGGTCGGCGGGTTCGTCGCCGGCTCGATCGGTCCGCTCAACGTCTCGCTGTCGCTGTCGCCACGCGTCGACGAGCCTGCGTTCCGCACGCACACGTTCGACCAGGTGCGCGACACGTACGCGGAGCAGATCCGCGCGCTCGCCGAGGGCGGCGTCGATCTCCTCCTCGTCGAGACGGTCTTCGACACGCTCAACGCGAAGGCCGCGATCCTCGCGGCGAAGGAGGAGGCCCCACAGATCCCGCTCTGGATCTGCTTCACGGCGATCGATCGCAGCGGCCGGAACCTCTCCGGGCAGACGGTCGAGGCGTTCTGGCTCTCGGTCGAGCACGCCGAGCCGCTGGTGGTCGGCGTCAACTGCTCGCTCGGCGCGACGGAGATGCGCCCCTTCGTCGAGGACCTCTCACGGATCGCTCCGACCTACGTGTCGTGCCATCCGAACGCAGGGTTGCCGAATGCGTTCGGCGCGCACGACGAGCAGCCGGCCGACACGAGCCGGTACCTCGGCGAGTTCGCGCGCGAAGGCCTCGTCAACATCGTCGGCGGGTGCTGCGGGACGACACCGGAGCACGTGCGCCAGATCGCCGCCGCCGTCAAGGGCGTCGCTCCTCGCCGCATCCCGACGCCTCCCCATGCATCGCGCTTCAGCGGCCTCGAACCGTTCTCGATCTTCGCCGAGACGACGTTCGTGATGGTCGGCGAGCGGACGAACGTCACCGGGTCCGCACGCTTCCGCCGCCTGATCGAGGCGGGCGACTACCAGGGGGCGGTGGACGTTGCGCTCGACCAGATTCGCGGCGGCGCGAACATCATCGACGTCAACATGGACGCCGACCTGCTCGAGTCGGAGCAGGTGATGACGACGTTCCTCAACCTGCTCGCGACCGAGCCGGAGGTCGCGCGCCTGCCGATCATGGTCGACAGCTCGCGCTGGTCCGTGCTCGAGACGGGGCTAAAATGCCTGCAAGGAAAGGGAATCGTGAACTCGATCTCGCTGAAGGAGGGCGAGGAGCGGTTCCTCGAGCAGGCGCGCACGGTCAAGCGATACGGCGCCGGTGTCGTCGTGATGGCGTTCGACGAGAAGGGCCAGGCCGACACCGTCGAGCGGAAGGTTGCGATCTGCGAGCGCGCGTACCGACTGCTGACGGCGGACGGGTGGGCGGCCGACGATCTCGTCTTCGACCCGAACGTCCTCGCGGTCGCGACGGGGATCGAGGAGCACGCCGAGTTCGCGAAGGCGTTCATCGAGGCGACGGCCGAGATCAAGCGGCGCTGTCCGGGCGCGATGGTCAGCGGCGGCATCTCGAACCTCTCCTTCTCGTTCCGCGGCAACGACGCGGTCCGCGAAGCGATGCACGCCGCGTTCCTCTACCACGCGATCAACGCCGGGCTCGACATGGGGATCGTCAACGCCGGTCAGCTCGCGGTCTACGAGGACATCGAGCCCGACCTGCTCGAGCGTGTCGAGGACGTCCTCTTCAACCGGCGACCCGATGCCACCGATCGGCTCGTCGAGTTCGCCTCCACCGTGCAGGCGCAGGGGACGACGCGCGAGATCGATCTCTCGTGGCGCGACGCGCCGGTCGAGGATCGACTCTCGCACGCGCTCGTGCACGGGATCCTCGACTTCATCGAGGACGACACGGAGGAGGCGAGGCAGCAGCTGCCGCGGCCGCTCGACGTGATCGAAGGCCCGCTGATGCGCGGCATGCAGATCGTCGGCGACCTGTTCGGCTCCGGGAAGATGTTCCTGCCACAAGTGGTGAAGAGCGCACGCGCGATGAAGCGCGCGGTCGCGTATCTCGAGCCGTTCATGGAGGAGGAGAAAGAACGGACCGGCGTCGAAGCGCGGGCGCAGGGCAAGGTTGTGCTCGCGACCGTGAAGGGCGACGTCCACGACATCGGCAAGAACATCGTCGGCGTCGTCCTCGGGTGCAACAACTACGAGGTGATCGACCTCGGCGTCATGGTCCCCGCGGACGTCATCCTCGGAACGGCGCTGGACGAGGACTGCGACATCGTCGGCCTCTCTGGGCTGATCACGCCGTCGCTCGACGAGATGGTCAACGTCGCCAAGGAGATGGAGCGCAGGGGACTGTCGCTGCCGCTCTTGATCGGCGGCGCGACGACTTCGCGCCAGCACACGGCGGTCCGGATCGCGCCTGCGTACGCACAGCCGACGATCCACGTGCTCGATGCGTCGCGGGTCGTAGGTGTCGTCGCCGACCTCCTCGACCCCGATCGTCGCGTCACGCTGGAGCAGGACAACGCAGAGCTCCAGGAACGGCTCCGCACGCAGCACGCGGAGAAGGAGCGAAAGCCGCTGCTCGCGATCGATGAGGCCCGCGCGAACCGCGAGCTCGTCTTCTTCGACGGCATCCCTGCGCCGCTCTTCACCGGCGTGCGGATCGTCGAGCCGGACGTCGACACGCTGCGCGCGTACATCGACTGGCAGTTCTTCTTCCATGCGTGGGAGCTGAAAGGGAAGTTCCCGGCGATCCTCGAGCAGCCCGCGGCGCGCGAGCTGTACGACGACGCGCTCGAGCTCCTCGGCGAGGTCAAGCTCGCCCCGCGAGGCGTGTACGGCTTCTGGCCGGCACATGCCGACGGCGACGACGTCGTCCTCGACAGGGGAACGCGCTTCTGCTTCCTGCGCCAGCAGTCCGCGTACGGCGACTCGAGGCCGAACCGTTGTCTCGCCGACTACGTCGCGCCGGACGGAGACCACATCGGCGCGTTCGCGGTCACGATCCTCGGCGCGGACGAGCTCGCGGCCCGTTTCGAGGGGGAGCACGACGACTACCGCGCGATCATGGTCAAGGCGCTCGCAGACCGGCTCGCCGAGGCGTTCGCCGAACACCTCCACGAGCACGCGCGCCGCGAGTGGTACGAGCACGGCGACCGGTTCACGAACCGCGAGCTGATCGCCGAGCGGTTCAACGGGATCAGGCCTGCCTTCGGCTATCCGGCGTGCCCGGACCACACTGAGAAGCGCAAGCTCTTCGACCTCCTCGATGCCAAGCAGGTCGGCCTGAGTCTGACCGAGTCGTTCGCGATGCGGCCGGCGGCGGCGGTCAGCGGCATCTACATCGCGCACCCGCAGGCGCGCTACTTCTCCGTCGGCCGCGTCGGCCGTGACCAGGTCGAGGACTACGCCTCGCGCAAGGAGCAGACGGTCGAGGAGACCGAGCGCTGGCTCGGTCAGAACCTCGGGTATCCCCGCTCGACGGGAGCGGAGGCCGTCAGGAGCTAGCGACTCCGGGGCCTGGCCGACAGGCCCTTGAGGTATCCTGCGCCGCGGCTGGCGCCCATCGACCGGGCGCCTCGCTCTTTCCGGGCTCGATGAGGACGACGCTCAAGAGAGGCATGGGCCGCGGTGCCGCGGTCAACGGCAACGGCCGGTCGATCTTCCCACCGGGCCCGCGGATGCCGATGACGCGCTACCGCCAGCCGGAGCCGCCGAGACGCGGCCCGTGGGGGATCCTCAAGCTGGTCTTCCTCTGGACGATCCTCGCCGCCCTGATCGTCGTCTGCGCGGCGGCCGGCGGCATCTATCTGAAGACGCACGAGTTCATCGAGGCGGTCGCGCCGAAGACCAAGGTCGACAAGGCCGCGGCGAAGGAGCTCGACATTCCGCTCCCGGGCCAGGCGACGACGGCGCTTTTGATCGGCACCGACAAGCGGCGCGGCCCCGAGGCCGACCTGACCGGGCGGTCGGACACGCTGATGCTCGTCCGCGCCGATCCGCAGACCAACTCGATCTCGCTGCTCTCGTTCCCGCGCGACATGGTCGTGAACGTCTACTGCCACAACCAGATCATTGCTCACGACCGGATCAACAGCGCGTTCGCCGATTGCGGCTCGCTCGGCAGCCTCGAGACGGTTCGGAACCTCACCGGCGTCCCGATCAACTACTTCATCACCGTCAACTTCCACGGCTTCCTGCAGCTCGTCGACCGGCTCGGCGGCGTGTGGATGGACGTCGACCACCGGTACCTCAATACCGACACGGGCCCCGGCGGCTACTCTGCGATCAACCTCTGGCCGGGCTACCAGAAGCTTCGCGGCCTGCAGGCGCTCTCGTACGTCCGTTACCGCCACTTCGACTCGGATCTCTACCGCGTCGTGCGCCAGCAGCTGTTCCTGAAGGCGCTGAAGGCCCAGATCACGAGCCAGATGTCATTGTCGACACTGCTCGACGTGGTCGACGCCGTCGAGAAGAACGTCATCGTCGGCCGCGGCGGCAACAAGCCGCTCGATCCGCAGACGCTCAGGAGCTACATCGCCTTTGCGCGCTCACTGCCGGCCGGTCATATCTTCCAGGCGAGCATCCAAGGCCTGACCGGGTACTCGCTGCTCACCACGGATCCGTCGAACATCACCGCGGCCGTGAACGACTTCCTCCATCCCGACGTCCAGGCGGCTGAGAAGGCGAGCGCCGCGACGCTCGGCATCAGGCACCGGACGAGGGCGCCGCAGGCGGAGAACACGACGGTCAGCGTCCTCAACGGCAACGGCATCCAGGGATCGGCCGCGAACGCCTCGTACCTCCTCCGTCAGCGCGGCTACAAGATCGTGCTCCCGCCTGCGGGACGACCGATCAACGCCCCGAACTTCAACTACTTCAACACGACCATCTACTACTCGAAGTCACAGCGTGGCTCACTGGCCGCGGCGAAGCAGATGGCGAACCTCTTCGGCGACGCGGACGTGAAGCTGCTCACGCGTCCGATCGCCGCGCTCGCCAACGGCGCGATGGTCACGGCGGTGGTCGGCCAGAACTTCCACGGCACGCTCGCGCCGGCGCCTGTCGATCACACGCCGCCACCACAGCCGCCCGCAGTCGTCTCCAGCCCGGGTGCGACGTTGTCGTATCTCCGGAGCGTGCGCCGCCGCGTGGATTTCCGGCTCGAGGTGCCGCACGTGATCGAGCACAACTCCGAGCCCGAGCCTCTCTCGCCGATCCGGGTCTATCCGATCGTCAAGGGATACAAGGCCGTGCGCCTGTCGTTCGAGGCGAGCCCGACCGTGTACTGGGGGATCGAGGAGACGAACTGGAACGACGCCCCGATCCTCGGCTCGCCGAGCTTCGAGCACCGTTTCAAAGGCCGGCTCTTCGACTTCTACTTCTCGGGGCCGCACCTCCACATGGTCGTGCTCAAGCAGAACGGCGCCACGTACTGGGTGATCAACTCGATCTCCGACGAGCTCTCGAACGAGACGATGCTGGCGATCGCGCGCGGCCTGCGTCCGCTCGGACGCTAGTAGGCTCTCCTTCGCGGGATGGCGGGCACGCAGACGATCGGGATCTTCGGCGCGGGCTGGGTCGGGCTCGTCACCGGCGGCTGCTTCGCCGAGCTCGGCCACGAGGTGGTCGTCCGCGACGTCCTGCCGGAGCGGATCGACGCGCTCCGCGCGGGGCAGCTGCCCTTCTTCGAGGCCGGCCTGCAGGAGCTGTTGGCACGGAACGCCGAGCGGATTCGCTTCACGCTCGACGCCAAGGAGCTTGCCGGCACGGACGCTCTCTTCGTGTGCGTCCAGACACCGCCGACGTACGCCGGCGACGCGGATCTCTCCTACGTGTGGACGGCGCTCGACGATCTCCCTCGCTCCGGTCGACGGCAGCTGCTGGTGATGAAGTCCACCGTCCCGGTGGGGACCGGCGAGAAGGTGCGCGCCGCCCTCGACGCCCGCGGGCTGCACGATGTGGGCTACGTCTCGAATCCCGAGTTCCTCGCGGAGGGCAACGCAATCCGTGACTTCCTCGAGCCGGACAGGATCGTGATCGGCTCGTTCGTCGACGAGGACGGCCTCGCGGTGCAGGCGCTCTACTCCACCATCGACGCCCCGGTCGTACGGACGGACGTCGCGTCCGCCGAGATGATCAAGCTCGCGGCGAACGCGTTCCTGATGACGCGGATCTCGTTCATCAACGAGATCGCGAACGTGTGCGAGGCGGTCGGAGCGGACGTCGTCGACGTCGCACGCGGGATCGGCTACGACCACCGACTCGGGCCGCACTTCCTCCGTGCCGGCATCGGCTATGGCGGCTCGTGCTTCCCCAAGGACTCGCTCGCGCTGAAGCAGCTCGCCTCGAACTCCGGGTACCACTTCCAGCTCCTGTCGGCCGTGATCGACGTCAACGAGCTGCAGAAGCGGCGCGTGATCTCGAAGCTGCAGAAACACCTCGGCAAGCTGCGGGGGAAGAAGGTCGCGCTGCTCGGCCTCGCCTTCAAGCCCGGGACCGACGACATGCGCGAGGCGCCGTCGATCGTGTTGGCGTCGCGCCTGCTCGCCGAGGGCGCGGAGGTTCGGGCCTGGGACCCGGTCGCGCGTCCCGGCGGGTTGCTCACGGGAGCGACGCTCTGCGACTCCGTCCTGGAGACCGTCACCGGCGTCGACGCCGCGGTCGTGGTCACCGAGTGGGACGAGCTGCGCGGCCTCGCCTCCGAGGACGTGCGCGAGGCGATGGCGAGTCCGCTGATCATCGACGGGCGCAACCTCCTCGACCCGGCCGAGGTCCGCGCGGCCGGCTTCGCGTACGAGGGCATCGGCCGTCCCGGGTCGCCGTTCGAGTCGCTTCCGGAGACACCCGAGCCGGACGCCGGGCTGGCTCAGCGCCCCTTCACCTCGTCGAGCCCGCCGCAGTAATGGAGGCGATCATCCTCGCAGGAGGGACCGCGACGCGCCTCGGCGACGCCGCCCGCGGCCTGCCGAAGGCGCTCGTGCCCATCTGCGGGCACCCGCTCGCGGAGTACCAGGTGTCCCAGCTCGTGCGTGCGGGAGTCGAGCGCGTGATCGTCAGCTGCGCGCACGGCCAAGCCGACATCTTCGAGGCGAAGCTGTCCGGTCTCGGCGCGGAGATCGTCGCGATCGCGGAGCCCGCTCCGCTGGGCCGCGGCGGCGGCCTGCGCTACGCCTCTGCGCACCGTGAGGAGTCCGGCCCGATCTATGCGTTCAACGGCGACGAGCTGCACGACGTCGATCTCGGCGCGCTGCTGGACGCGCATCGCGACCGCGGCGCCGCCGCGACGATCGTCGTCGCGCCGCTGACGTCGCAGTTCGGCGTCGTCGACCTCGCAGACGACGACCGGATCGCCGGCTTCCGCGAGGCGCCGCGCCTGCCCCACTGGGTCAACGCGGGCATCTACGTGCTCGACGACGAGGCGATCCGGCGCCTCCCCGAGCAGGGCGACCACGAGCAGTCGACGTTCCCGGAGCTCGCGGGGGAGGGACGGCTCTTCGCCTTCCGCCACGAAGGCCTCTGGATCACCGTCAACACGCCGAAGGACCTCGACCGGGCCGAGGCGTACTACACCGGCCACCCCGAGCTGCGGCCCTCGCTCGCGCGCGGCGGTTCCTGACGCGATGACCCCTGGCGGACTCGACGGGTGGGCGGCGGAGCCCCGGCGCGTGGAGAAGCCGTGGGGCTACGAGCTCGTCTGGGCGGAGACCGGCGACTACGCGGGGAAGGTGCTGTTCGTGCGCACCGGCGAGTCGCTCTCGCTCCAGCTCCACCGCGAGAAGGACGAGTCCTGGCTCGTCCAGTCGGGACGCGCGACGCTCGAGCTCGGGCACGCCGTGGACGCGCTCACGGCCGCGGAGATCGGCCCCGGCGCCTCCTTCCACTTCCCGCCGGGCACGTTGCACCGCCTGACCGCGCTCGAGGACACGACCATCGTCGAGGTCTCGACGCCACAGCTGGACGACGTCGTGCGGCTGGAGGACCGCTACGGACGGGAGGGCACGTCCGAGCCTTGACGCGGCGACTGTGCTCGAGTCAGAACATTGACAGGGCTGTGTTAAGGTTACGCCCGTGATCGAGGAGCACGGGAGGACGGTCGGACAGGCGGCGGCCCGCACCGGATGGTCGCCGCGCATGCTGCGATACCTCGAGGCCGCCGGCCTCGTCGTCCCGCGCCGGACGAGCACGGGCTACAGGCTGTACGGGCTGCTCGAGCTGAACCAGCTGCGCTCGCTGCAACAACTCCGTGAGCGCTTCCGGGTCGAGCTGAAGGACGTCGCCTTCGCTGCGCGGCTCCGGCGGGAGCCGGACCTGCGTGGGGCGATCGAGACCTGGCTCGCCGGCACGGAGCTCGCCGCCCTCGATTGGGAGCAGCGCAAACACGAGCGACTGCTCGCCGCCTAGACCACGGAAGAGGAGTTCATGGCTACGACGAAACGGCACGACGTCAAGGATCTCGCGCTCGCTCCCGAGGGCGTGCGCAGGATCGAATGGGCTGATCGGCAGATGCCCGTGCTCTCGACGATTCGCGAGCGCTTCGCCGACGAGCAGCCGCTCGCGGGATACCGCATCTCCGCCTGTCTGCACGTGACCACCGAGACTGCGAATCTCGCGCGCACGCTCAAGGCGGGCGGTGCCGAGGTCGTACTCTGCGCGTCGAATCCGCTGTCGACCCAGGACGACGTCGCTGCCGCGCTCGTCGACGAGTACGACATCGCCGTCTATGCGATCAAGGGCGAGGACAACGACACCTACTACTCGCACATCGAGGCGGCGGTCGACCACAAGCCGCAGTTGACGATGGACGACGGGGCCGACGTGATCGGCGTGCTCCACTCGGCACGTCGCGAGCAGCTGGGCGACATCATCGCCGGCACGGAAGAGACGACGACCGGCGTGATCCGGCTGAAGGCGCTCGAGCGTGACGGTGCGCTCGGCTTCCCGGTGATCGCGGTGAACGACGCGAACACGAAGCATCTGTTCGACAACAGGTACGGCACTGGCCAGTCGACGATCGACGGGATCATCCGGGCGACCAACGTCCTGCTCGCGGGCAAGCGCTTCGTCGTCTCGGGCTACGGCTGGGTCGGCCGCGGCGTCGCGCTGCGGGCGAAAGGTCTCGGCTCGCACGTGATCGTGACGGAGACGGATCCTCTGCGCGCGCTCGAGGCCGTGATGGACGGGTACGAGGTGCTGCCGATGGAGGAGGCCGCGAAGATCGGCGACATGTTCTGCACGGCGACGGGCGACAAGTCGGTGATCCGGCGCGAGCACTTCGAGCTGATGAAGGACGGCGCGATCCTCGCGAACACCGGCCACTTCAACGTCGAGATCGACATCCCCGCGCTCAGGCAGCTAGCCAAGGACACGCGCGAGGCACGCGCGTTCGTCGACGAGTTCACGCTCGCTGACGGACGGCGCATCTACCTGCTCGCCGACGGCCGTCTGATCAACCTCTCCGCCGCGGAAGGCCATCCTGCGCTCGTGATGGACATGTCGTTCGCGAATCAGGCACTCTCGGCCGAGTTCGCGATCCAGCACGCCGCCGAGCTGGAGCGGAAGGTCTACCCGGTGCCCGAGGAGATCGACCGCGAGATCGCGCGGCTGAAGCTCGAGACGATGAACGTCGAGATCGACACTCTCACCGAGGAGCAGGCGAAGTACCTCGCCTCCTGGGACGAGGGCACCTGATCCTCGCCGTACGTGCGGGCGCAGCGTGAAGGCGTTGATCCTCGCGGCCGGCTACGCCACGCGGCTGCGCCCGCTCACCGACTCGATCCCCAAGCAGCTGCTGCCCATCGGCGGTCGGCCGATGGTGGACTGGATCCTCGACAAGCTCCGCGAGACGGACTGCGACGAGGTCCACCTCGTCACGAACGCGCGGTTCGCGGACGGCTTCCGTCGGTGGGCCGCGGACAAGGACGTGCTCGTCCACGACGACGGTACGAAGTCCAACGAAGATCGGCTCGGCGCGATCGGCGACATCCGGTTCGTCGACCTCGACGACGACCTGCTCGCGATCGCCGGTGACAATCTCTTCGACTTCAGCCTGCGCGACTACGTCGCGTTCTGGCGGGCCAAGGACGGTGCGAGCTGTGTTGCAGTCCACGACGTCGGAGACCGCGAGCTCGCGAAGAAGTACGGGATCGTCGACCTCGACGAGGACGGTCGCCTCGTCGGCTTCGTCGAGAAGCCGGCCGATCCGCCGACCACGCTCGCCGCGACCGCGACGTATCTGTTCGCGCGCGATCACGTCCGGCTCGTGCCTACCTACCTCGACGAGGGGAATCCACCGGACCAGCCCGGAAACTTCGTCGGCTGGCTGCAGGCGCGCGAGCCCGTCTTCGCGTACCGGTTCGAGGGCGACTGGTGGGACATCGGCGACCGCGACCAGCTGCTCGCGGCCGACAACCTGATGCGCCGGCGGTCGGGCCTGCCCGAGCGCGCCGAGTACTCGGCACAGAGCTGACACATCCGCATCCGTTCGTGCCGTCTACGGTCGAGGAGTGCTCGACCTGCTGCTGCCGCAGCGTTGTCTCGGCTGTGCTGCCGCGGGGGCGCAGCTCTGCGGTCCGTGCGTCTCGTCGCTTCGGCGAATCGGCCCGCCGCTCTGCGCACGGTGCGGCGCTCCGACCGCCTGGCCCGTCGCGCGCTGCCGCGAGTGCGCCGGGCGCAGGCTCGCCTATGCGAGCGCGCGCGCAGCCGTCGAGTACGACGCGCCGGTGCGCAAGATCGTCGCCTCCTGGAAGGAGCACGGCCTGCGGCGGATGGGCGTGCTCGCGGCCGAGATCGTCGTCGACGTGCTAGCCGCTCCGCGGGCAGACGCCGTCGCCTTCGTCCCGCCCGAGCGCGACCGCAGGCTCCGTCGCGGCCACCATGCGCCGGAGGTGCTCGCGCGCGAGCTGGGCGCCCGCTGGGGCCTGCCGGTCGCGCCTCTGCTCGCGCGCACGCGGACGGGCCGCCGGCAGCGGGGCCTGACTGGTCCGGAACGCCGCGCGAACGTCCGCGGCGCGTTCCGGGCCGACCGGGCGCCGCCTCGCATCCTCCTCGTGGACGACGTCTACACGACGGGAGCGACCGTCCACGCATCGGCGTCCGCGCTGCGGTCCGCGGGTGCCCGGCGGGTCGAGGTCGTGACCTTCGCTCGGGCGATACGCATCCGTTAGGCTGAGCTCGCGGCCCCGAGACAGGAGGCGCGATGCGACTTCACGTGAAGGGCAGGAACCTCGAGGTCAGCGACACCCTCCGCCGCTATGCCGAGGAGAAGCTCGGCAAGCTCGACCGTCAGCTGCACGAGCTGACCGAGGTCGAACTCGAGCTGGGTGTCGAGCGGAACCCGTCGATCTCCGACAACCAGGTGGCGGAGGCGACCGTGTTCACGAAGGGGCCGACCCTGCGTGCGCGCGAGGCGTCGACCGACATGCGGGCGTCGATCGACCAGCTGACCGAGAAGCTGCTCCGTCAGGTAGAGCACTACCGCGCGAAGCGAACCAGGCGCAGCCCACGCGGCGACGGCACCACGACCGGAGGTCCGATGACCATCGAGGAAGAGCAAGGCCCGAACATCGTCAAGACGAAGCAGTTCGCCGTGAAGCCGATGAGCGCCGAGGAGGCCGCGCTCCAGCTCGAGCTCGTGGGCCACGACTTCTTCGTCTTTCGTAACGAGGAGACGAGCGAGGTCAACGTCATCTACCGCCGCCGCAACGGGGGCTACGGGTTGATCGAGCCCCAGATCTAGAGCGTGGCTCTCTTCAGGCGGCGGCAGCCGCTCCACGAGCGCCTGCTCCAGGAAGGCGGGGCGTCGCCGCAGCACGACGCCAGGCCGGTCGTCGCCGGCACGCGCGAGCCCGGGATCCACGGGATCGCCCGCCAACGCGACTGGGATGCGGTCGTGACCGTTCGCGCGGAGGACGTCGCGGGCGAGGACGTCGCGTTCGACGTCCTCCCCGACCGCACGGTGCTGGTAGAGCGAGAGGAGGGCGACGCGAAGCTCACCCCGCTCGCGGATGCGGTCGAGCGCGAGCTTGACCCGCCGTACCGCGCCGAGGCGGTCCGTCAGGGGCCAGGCCTCTGGGCCGTGGCCGCCCGCAGGATCGAGGTCGTGCGCCTCCCCGACCGCGACGGGGACGCGCTCGAGCTGACGGTCCGCGGCGCGGAGCGCACCTTGGTCGTGGACGGCGCCAGGGAGTTCGGCACCGTGCCCGAGCTCGAGCAGCTCGGCTCCACGCGCGCGACGGACTACGTCGTGCGGGCGGAACGCCTCGACGAGGCGTGGTGGGAGCTCAAGATCGACCCGCTCTGAGCCGATGTTTGGACGAAAGACGCGCGTTTCTCCGTCGGTGGTACGACATGCTGCAGCTGCTCATAGGAACCATCACCCAGTCCGGCTCGTCGGCCTTCACGGTTCTCTGCCTGGCGCTCGGCGCGGTGATGATCGTCGGCCGGAGCCGCTGGCCCTAAGGCGATTCGATCGCCTCCTGATGCGCCGGACGGGCCGCCGCCGGGGCACGCTACCCTAGACCCGAATGTCCTCCGCCCTCGGATCCTTCGAGAAAGCACTGCGCCTCGGCGAAGGCCGTCGCATGAAGCGGCTGGCCGAGCAGGCGGCGTACATCACCTCGATCGAGCCCGAGTACCAGAAGCTCTCCGACGACGAGCTGCGCGGGAAGACGGCGGAGCTTCGCGAGCGGCTCGAGAACGGCGAGACGCTCGAGGAGCTCCTGTTCGAGGCGTTCGCGTGCGTCCGCGAGGCGCGCGTGCGCGAGTCCGACCAGCGCATGTTCGACGTGCAGCTGATGGGCGGGATCGTGCTGCACGAGGGCGACGTCGCCGAGATGAAGACCGGCGAGGGCAAGACGTTCGTCGCGAGCCTCGCGCTCTACCTGAACGCTCTTCCAGCGACGGGCGTTCACCTCGTCACCGTCAACGACTACCTCGCGCAGCGCGACGCCGAGTGGAACCGCGGCGTGTACGAGCGCCTCGGGATGACCGTCGGTTGGATCGAGAGCATGATGCCGTGGGCCGACCGCAAAGCGGCGTACGAGGCCGACATCACCTACGGGACGAACTCCGAGTTCGGCTTCGACTACCTCCGCGACAACATGGCCGTCTCGCTCGAGGGGATCGTCCAGCGCGGGCACAGCTACGCGATCGTGGACGAGGTCGACTCGATCCTCATCGACGAGGCGCGGACGCCGCTGATCATCTCCGG
>Ga0187779_10001464_pt1 | contig 14728 bp, 10 predicted proteins | sample 1015_Q2_SP10_10__FD_132435 | JGI IMG/M metagenome (GOLD analysis project Ga0187779, IMG submission 132435) | Tropical peat soil microbial communities from peatlands in Department of Meta, Colombia - 1015_Q2_SP10_10_MG | ecosystem: Environmental > Terrestrial > Soil > Wetlands > Peat | place... | reverse complement strand
GCTCCGGCGCTCGCCGCCGCCGGAGGTGCGGCGTGATTCGGGCGCAGGGTCTCCTGCTCGCTCTCTTGGTCGCCGGGCCGGCCATCGGTGCGCCCACCACCCGGCGTCCGCTGGGAACGGGCGTGGTCAACCTGAACACGGCCACGGTCGAGCAGCTCGATGCCTTGCCGGGGGTGAGCCCCCGGGTGGCGCAGGACATCGTCGTCCACCGTCGAGAGCACCCCTTTGCCCGACCGGAGGAGGTGGTGCGGGTGAAGGGGTTCGGCCGCCACCGCTTCGAGCGGCTGCGGCCTCACCTGACGGTGACCGGACCGACGACCTTCAAGCCCTTGCGAGCCGCCACCCCCCGGCCTCCGATGGCGCCGCTCGGACGCTCGGAACGTTGAGGGAGGGGCTTCCGCGCGGCCCGGCCGCCGGTCATGCTGGAGGCCGTCACCAGTCCAGAGTCGACGCACCGCGCCTGCCGTGAATCTGTCCGACGTCTCGCCCCGAACCCCCGACCCACGCTCCGTCCCCTCCGCGGACGTCGAGGCCCGGTCTCCGGGGAGCACGGTGGAGCGCTTCGTCGACGCCGTCCGGCGGCAGCAGCGGCGGGCGCTCCTTACCCAGGGGGCGCTGCTCGGCGCGGCCGCGCTGGCGCTGGGCGTGCTCGGCGCGGCGCTCCTGGTCGGACCGGCGCCGGCCCTGGCGCGGTGGCTCAACGGGACCTGCGTCATCGCCGGGGCCGGGCTTCTGGCGTGGCGCGTGCTGGTGCTGCTCCGGCGAGGGTCGGGGGACCGCTTCCGCGCCGCCCGGCTGGTGGCCGCCCGCGTCCCGGGGGTGAGCCTGGACCTGCTCGCCGCGCTCGAGCTGCGCGCCGCGCTCGCCCACGCCGATGCCTTCTCCCAGGAGCTGGCCCGCGCCTACCTCTCCGGGACGGACGAGCGGGCCGCGGCGCTCGATGCGCGCCACGTGGTCGACCGGAGGCCGACCCGCATCGCCCTCGCGCTGGCGCTGTCGGCCCTGGCCCTCGCCTGCCTGGGGGCGCTCTTCGCCCCCCAGGGCTTCCGGGCCGTCGCCCGCCTGGTCCGGCCGGAGACCCCCGGGGGGGCGGCGCGCGAGCCCATCACCGGTGACTTCGAGCTCACCTACCGCTACCCGGCCTACACCGGGCTCCTGCCGCGGACGGTGTCCGGCTCCGGCGGAGAGATCAGTGCGCCGGTGGGCACGGTGGTCGATCTCCGAACCCGGTCCGACCGCCCGGTGCCCCAGGCGGCACTCGTCCTGGAGGGCGCCCGGGTGCCCCTCCGCGTCGAGCACGAGCGCGACCTGTCCGGGAGCCTCGAGGTCAGGAAGTCGGGCAGCTATGCGGTGGTCTTCCTCGGCCGGACGGGGCGAGAGCTGGTCCGCGGCCCGGAGCTCCCCATCACCGCCGTGCCGGACGCCCCGCCCAAGGTCTCGCTCCTCCTGCCGGCCTCGGACCTGGAGGTCGATCCGGGGTCGGAGCTCACGCTGCGCTGGGAGGCCAGCGACGACTACGGGCTGACCGCGCTCTCCCTCGTCTACCAGCTCCCCGGGGGCGCCGAGACCCGGACGGCCCTTCCGGTGATGGAGGGACGGCGGAGCCAGGGGTCCTGGAAGTGGGCGCTGGCCGGGCTGAAGCTGTCGCCGGGAGACCGGATCACCTACTTCCTCGAGGCGGTGGACAACGACGCCGCCGACGGGCCCCAGAAGGGCACCAGCCGCGCCCAGACGCTGCGCATCTACAGCGCCGCCGAGCACCGGACCGAGGGCATCCGCCGGGTGGATGCCCTCTGGGAACGGATGGTCTCCCACCTCGCCGACCGGATGGAGGGGCCGGATCGCTCCCGGACCCGCGACATCGCCGCGGTCACCGCCCAGACGCGGGTGGACGAGTCCGGGCAGACCCTGGCCGGCGACCTCATCGTCACCGGGCGCCAGCTGGCCCGGGAACGCGACCGCCCCGAGGCGCTGGCGGCGGCGGCGAGCAACATCGGCGAGCGACTCTCTCACTCGGTGCGCACCACCGCCGAGGCGCGGCGGATCTACCTGCGGGTGAACGGGCGCAGCCCGGAGAGCGATCCCGGCGCCCGCCTCGCTCGCGCCGCGGGCGAGGAGGTGGGTCAGGTGGAGCGGGACGTCCTCTACCTCGAATCGCTCCTCGACCATCAGCGCATGGAGGAGATCCGGGACCTGACCGAGGCCATCGCCCACGACCAGCGCGAGCTGGCCCGGCTCATCGAGCAGTTCCAGGCCACCCATGACCCGGCGCTCAGGGATCAGATCCTCCGCCAGGTGGCCTCGCTCCGCCGTCGCATCGACGAGCTGATGCAGCGGCGGATGGAGCTGGCCCGCGGCATCCACGACGAGCACTTCAACCAGGAGGCCTTCCGCGAGCTCGTCCAGGAACAGGACCTGGGAGGCGCCCTGCGGGAGATCGAGCGGCTGCTCCGCGAGGGGAAGACCCAGGAAGCGCTGGCCCGGCTGCAGCAGCTCCAGCTGGAGACCGAGCGGCAGATGCGGGACACCGACCAGCAGCTCGGACGCCCGGACCCGGAGCTGGTGAAGCGCTTCCGGGACTTCGCCGAGTCGCTCCGGGCGACGCGCGAGGAGCAGGCCCGGGTCGCCTCGGAGACGAAGAGCATCCGCGACCGCTACCGGGACCAGCTGCGCGAGCGGCTCCGGGCCAAGGGCGGCGCCCTGCGGGACTCGATGCGGCGCGACGCCGAGGCGGTGGCCCAGGACTACCGGAAGGTGCGGCCCGGTGAGCTGGGGCCCCGCAGCGACCGGGCCCTGGAGCACGCCCAGTCCGAGCTGGAGAACCTCAAGAATGCGCTGCGCTCGGAGGACTTCGATCTGGCCGCGGACGCGGCCCGCGCCGCCGGCCTGTCGGCGGACGAGATCGCCCGCGACGCCGAGCAGCGGCACGCCCTGGACGAGGCTTACCGGAACCCGCCCGACATGCGCGAACAGTCGAAGCGCATGGCGCAGCGGATGGAGCAGGACGCCCAGAAGCTTCACGACATCCAGCGCAAGCTGCAGCAGCTCTTCCCGCCGGCCGGCTCCCAGCTCTCCTCCCAGGACCGCCAGCGGCTGGACCAGCTCTCCGGAGAGGAGCGCGCCCTGGAGCGCCGGGCCCAGGAGCTCGCCCAGAAGATGCAGGCGCTCAACCAGCTGGCGCCGATCTTCGGCGAGCAGGGGGTCGACCAGCTCGGCCAGATCGGCGAGCGGATGGCGGGCGCCTCGGAGCGGCTCGATGCCCGGGATCCGGCCCGCGGTTACGGCGAGCAGAAGGCGGCGCTCGACGGGCTCGAGCAGCTGGAGCAGCAGCTCCAGCAGAGCCAGCGCGGCGGCGGGCGGGGGGGGATGCCCCTTCCGCTCCTCGCCGGCAGCCAGGAGGGCGGGAACGACGTCTCCCAGCAGAAGGTGGACATCCCCGAGCCGGACCCGGGCGGCGACTTCGTCGACTTCCGGAAGGACCTGCTCGAGGCGATGAAGCAGGGAACGCCCGAGCGGTACCGGGAGCAGGTGAAGAGCTACTACGAGGAGCTGGTCAAGTGACCCTCGGCCACCTTCTCCTCGCCGCTGCCCTCGCCCTGTCCTCGGTCGGCAGCGCCGCGCCGTCGGCCGAGGCCCGGGCGCGCCTCCACACCCTGGAGACGCTGCTCGACGAGGAGGACTACGTCGGGGCGCGGGCCGCCCTGGACGAGCTCAGGGCCCGCACCCCGTCGGGCCTGGAGGCCCTCGACTACTTCGCCGGCCGCATCGCCTTCGGGGAGGGAAGGTACGCCGAGGCGGTGGAGCTTCTCGAAGCGGCCGGCCTGGACGACCGGCCCGGCTCGTACCTCAAGCTGGCCCGCGACACGCTGGCGGTCACCAAGGACCACCGCCGGCTGGAGAGCGAGCACTTCGTCTTCCTCTACCCGCCGGGCAAGGACGCTGTGCTCGCCCCCTGGGCGCTGGAGACGCTGGAGGCGCAGCGCGCGGCGCTGCTCGAGGACCTCGGTCACGCCCCGCCGGGCAAGGTCCGGGTGGAGGTGGTCAGCGACGCCGCCGACCTGGCCCGGGCCTCGACGCTCTCCAAGAAGGAGATCGACGCCACCGGGACGATCGCCATCTGCAAGTTCAACAAGCTCATCGTCACCAGCCCCAAGGCGGTGCTCCGGGGTTACGACTGGCTGGACACGCTGGCCCACGAGTACACCCACCTGGTGGTCACCCAGAAGGGGCACAACACCGTGCCCATCTGGCTGCAGGAGGCGCTGGCCAAGTACCTCGAGTCGCGCTGGCGGGGTCCGGCCGGGAGGGCGCTGCAGCCCTCCTCGCGCGCCATGCTCGCCGAACGGGTGAAGAAGAACGCCCTCATTCCCTTCGCCCGGATGCACCCCTCGATGGCCAAGCTGCCCACCTGGCAGGACGCGGCCACCGCCTTCGCCGAGGTGTTCCTCGCCGCCGAGTACGTGGACCGCGAGCACGGCCGCGCAGCGCTCCGCACCATCGTCGAGTCGATGGCCGCCGGAAGCACCGACCAGCAGGCGGTGGAGATGGCCACCGGGCGGAGCTTCGCCGCCTTCGAGCGCGGCTGGATGGCCTACCTGCGCGCCCAGCCCGTGCCGCGCAGCGCAGCCGCGGCCAGCGCCAAGCTCGTGCTCCGCGACTCCAAGGCCGCCGACGCCCCCGAGAGCAAGGGACGGGAGATCGGCTTCCGGGACTTCGTCGACGTCGACGAGCCGGCGGTGCGGCGGTACGCCCACCTCGGGGAGCTGTTCCGCGAGAGAGGCCGCTTCGCCGCGGCGGCCGAGGAATTCGGCCGCGCCCACGCCCTGGTCGGGAGCAAGTACGAGTCGGTGGCCAACAAGTACGCCCTGGCGCTCTTCGCCGTGCACCGGGTGGACGAGGCGGAGAAGGTGCTGCTCGGAACGCTCCAGGCGCACCCGGGGAGCGCCAGCACCCAGGTGCACCTCGGCCGCATCTACCTCGCCCGCGGGGACTGGACGCACGCCCGGGACGCCTACCGGGCCGCCCTGGCCCAGGACCCCTTCGACCCGGAGATCCACCTGGCGCTGACCAAGGCCGCCGAGGGCCTCCGGGATCCCGCTCTGGCCGAGCGCGCCCGGAGCGCCGCCGCCCTGCTCACCGGCCTGCCCCGGGAGCGGCTGGACGCGCTCCTCCGCCGGCTTCCCGGGCCCGATGCCGACCTCTCCAACGTCGACGTGCCGCCGGCCCGGCCGGACCCGCCGGAGGTTCCCGAGTCCGCCGCACCCCGCCGGAGCCCGCCCACCACCAACTGACCATGAACCTGACCCTCCCCTCCCCCCTGAGCGACGGACCCGGAGACGATCTGCGCGCCGTCCACGCGCTGGCCGACGCGAAGCGACAGATCGTCGAGCAGATCCGCAAGCGCATCGTCGGCCACGACGAGGTCGTGGAGAGCCTGCTGGTGGCCCTCTTCTCGCGCGGGCACTGCCTCTTCGAGGGCGTCCCCGGCCTGGCCAAGACGCTGCTCATCTCCACGCTGGCCGAGGTGCTCAACCTGGGCTTCAACCGGATCCAGTTCACCCCGGACCTGATGCCCTCCGACATCACCGGCACCGACATCCTCGAGGAGGACCGGGCCACCGGCCACCGCGACTTCCGCTTCGTCCCCGGCCCGCTCTTCGCCAACATCGTCCTCGCCGACGAGGTGAACCGGACCCCTCCCAAGACCCAGGCCGCCCTCCTGCAGGCGATGCAGGAGTACCGGGTCACTGCCGGGGGCCGGACCTACCCCCTCGACCTTCCCTTTCTCGTCTTCGCCACCCAGAACCCCATCGAGCAGGAAGGCACCTACCCCCTTCCCGAGGCCCAGCTCGACCGGTTCATGTTCTACGTCGACGTGGGGTACCCCTCGGCCGACGAGGAGGTGGAGATCGTCCGCACCACCACCGGGGGCGCGGCACCGCGTCTCGGGAAGGTCCTCTCGCCGGAGCAGATCCTCGCACTCCAAGAGCTGGTCCGCCGGGTGCCGGTGCCGGACCACGTGGTGCGCCACGCGGTGGAGCTGGTCCGCCACACGCGGCCCCAGGAGGCCAGCGCGCCGGACTTCATCCGCCGGCTCGTCTCCTGGGGAGCCGGGCCGCGGGCGAGCCAGTACCTGGTGCTGGGCGCCAAGGCGCGCGCCGTTCTCCAGGGCCGCTACGCGGCCAGCGTGGAGGACGTCCGGGCGCTGGCCCAGCCCGTGCTCCGCCACCGGGTGCTCCCGAACTTCACCGCCGAATCCGAGGGCGTCACGGCGAAGAACCTGGTGGAACAGCTGCTCGAGGTGGTCCAGCCCTAACGAGGCAAGGCCCGTGGCCCCGCTCGACGCCGCCACCATCGCCAAGCTGGCCGGGGTCAAGCTGCGTGCGCGCGCGGTGATGGAGGGTGTGCTCTCCGGCCTCCACAAGAGCCCCCACCAGGGGCAGAGCGTGGAGTTCGCCGAGCACAAGGAATACGCGCCCGGCGACGAGCTCCGTCACCTGGACTGGAAGGCCTACGGCAAGTTCGACCGCTTCTACGTCAAGCGCTTCGAGCATGAGACGGACCTCAGGGCGGTGCTGATGGTCGATGCCAGCGCCTCGATGGGTTACCGCTCCGGTCCGCTCTCCAAGCTCGAGGTGGCCACCTCGCTGGCCGGCGCGCTGAGCTACCTGCTCGTCCGCCAGCAGGACGCCGCCGGCCTGTCGGTGCTCGTCGGCGACACCTTCCGGGACCTGCCCCCGCGCGCGGCGGCCGGCCACCTCATGTCCTTGCTCGGTGCGCTGGAGCAGCTCCAGCCGGCGGGGGGCACCCACCTGCGCGCCGCCGCCGACCACCTCGCCGAGCGGCTTCCGCGCCGGGCCCTGGTGGTCGTCCTCTCCGACCTCTTCGACGAGGCTCCCGACGCCCTGAAACGCATCCTCCAGCTCCGCGCGCGGAAGCACGACCTGGCCGTGTTTCACATCCTCGATCCGGCCGAGCTGGAGTTTCCCTTCGACGACCCGACGCTCTTCCTCTCCATGGAGGACGAGCGGCGGCTGGAGGTCAACGCCCGGGAGATCCGCTCGAGCTACCTGGAGGAGCTGGGGGCCTTCCTCGAGGAGACCCGTGAGCTGTGCGCCGAGTCGGACGTCGACTACCAGCTGGTGCGGACCGACCAGCCGCTGGACGCGGTGCTGCTCGAGTTCCTCGCCCGGCGCCAGGGGCGGAGGCGGTGAGCTTCGCCCACCCCTGGATGCTGCTCGGGACGGGCCTGGCGCTGCTGCCCCTCCTCGTCCACCTCTTCGATCGCCGCCGGCCGCGCCCGCAGCCCTTCGCCGCCATCGCCTTCGTCCTCCGGAGCCACCGCCGGACCACCTCGCGGCTCCGGCTCAGGCGGCTGCTCCTCTACACGCTCCGCACCCTGCTCCTTCTGGCGGTGCCGGTGGCCCTGGCCAGGCCCCACCTGGTGCGCCCGGGCGGGCTCCCGGCGCATGCTGCCGGCCCGGCGGCGACGGCGCTGGTCGTGGACCGCTCGCTGGCCATGCGCTTCCGCGACGAGGAGTCGCTCTTCGAGCGGGCACGCGCCGCGGCCCGCGAGGCGCTCGCCTCGCTCCTCCCCGAGGAGCCGGTCACCCTCGTACCTTGCGGTCCGGAGGTGGAGCCGCCGCCGCCGCCCGGCTTCGACCGGAGCCGGCTCCGTCAAGCCATCGACGCGCTGGAGCCCTCCTACGGGGGCGCGGACCTGAACCTCTGCCTCGGGCTGGCCGCCCGGTCCCTGGAGGAGAATCCGCTCCCCGGCAAGCGCCTGGTGGTCGTCTCCGCCTTCACCGCCGCCTCGCTCCGCCTGGAGGCGCCCCCCCCGCGCATCCGGGCGGGCGACAAGCTCGTCACGCCCGAGGTGGTGCTCCGCGACGTGGCCGCCGGGCGCGCGCTTCCCAACCACTTCCTCCTCGAGGTGAAGGCCGAGCCCGCGCCCCAGGCCGGGCCGCGCATGGTGCAGGTGACCTTCACTGCCCGCAATGCCAGCGCCGCCGAGACCGGCGAGCTGCCGGCGACGCTCGAGCTGGGCGGGCGCGCGGTGACCAAGTCCTTCCTCTCCCTCGGCCCCGGCGCCACGGCCCAGAAGACGCTCCTCGCCCGGGCCGAGGCCGGCGGCGCCGTGGCCGGCGCGGTGGTCCTTCCGGCGGACGGACTCGCCGAGGACGACCGGCGAGACTTCGTGGTCCAGGTCCCCCGGGAGCTGCGCGTCCTGGTGGTGGACGGCGCTCCCAGCGCGGTGCGGTACCGGGACGAGGCCTTCTTCTTCGAGGCGGCGCTGGCCGCGCCCGGCTCGCCGGTCCGCCCCACCCTGCGGGACCCGGAGGCGGCCTGGCGCGAGCACTTCCCCGAGTACGACGTGCTGGCGCTGCTCAACGTCCCGGCGCCCACCGCCGAGGTGGCCGGCCGGCTCAGGGCCTACGTCGAAGGTGGCGGCGGGCTCCTGGTGTCGATGGGCGACCAGGTGGAGCCCGAGGCGTGGAACCAGCGCCTCGGCGGGCTCCTTCCGCGGCAGCTCCGGCTGGTGAAGAGCGCCGGCGCGACCGGGGAGACGGCGGTGCGCCCGGCGCGCCTCGGCGACGTGGCCTGGGACCATCCCCTCTTCCAGCCCTTCACCGGCAAGGCGCGCGAGGGCCTGCTGGCGGCGCGCTTCTCTCGGTACATGCTGGTCGAGGGCGGGCCGAGGTCCGGCGACGCCACCGAGGTGCTGGCCGCCTTCGACGACGGGGCGCCGGCCCTGCTCCTCGCCCGGCGTGGCAAGGGACGGGTCGTCCTGCTCACCTCCACCGTGGACCGCGACTGGTCGGACTTCGCCATCCGCACCAGCTTCCTGCCGCTGATGCAGCGCGCCGCCGCGTACCTCGCGGGTGGGCTGGACGAGAGGGAGCGGATGGAGGGTCGAATCGGCCAGACGCTCGTCCTTCGCCCCGAGCCCCTGCTGCGGGTGGTCGAGGTGCGGGGGCCCTCCTCCGGGGCCCGGGTCCCGCTGCATCCCGAACCGGACGGCAGCGTGCGGGTGGGGCCGTTCCACGAGCCGGGCATCTACCGGCCGCTGGACGCCGGCGGCGCGGCGGCGATGGCGCCCTTCGCCGTGGTGCTCGACCCGGCCCAGAGCGACCTGACCCGGGTCAAGGCGGAGGCGCTGGCCGCCTATTTCGGCGAGGAGGCGGTCCGGGGACCCGCCGGCGGGGCCGAGGCGAGCGTTCCGGTCTGGACCTGGCTCCTGGTCGCCGCGGCGGTGCTCTTCTTCCTCGAGGGGACGCTGCTCCGGACGGCCTGAGCCGACGGCCGCGGCTCAGCGTCCGGCCGCGCGCGGCTCCCGCGGGCGGGCGGCCAGACGCTCCACCCCGGCCACCACCCGCTCGGCGAGGGGCGACCCGTCGAGCCTGGAGATCTCGACCAGGCCGGTGGGGCTGGTGACGTTGACCTCGGTCAGGCAGCGGCCGATGACGTCCAGGCCAACGAAGTGCAGGCCCTCGGCGCGGAGGTGAGGAGCGAGGCGCTCGCAGACCGCCCGGTCCTGGGAGGAGAGCTCGGCGCGCACCGGAGTCCCCCCGGCGGCCATGTTCCCGCGATGGTCGTCGGGGCGTGGCACGCGCAGGACGGCGCCGAGCGGCTCGCCGTCCAGGACCAGGATGCGCTTGTCGCCGGCCCGGGATTCGGCCAGGTAGTGCTGGAGCATGGCCCACTCCGTCCCGCGGCGCGTGTACAGCTCGAGCAGGGAGGCGGCGTTCCGGTCGCCCCGGTGGAGAAGGACCACCCCCTCGCCGCCATGGCCCTCCACCGGCTTGAGGACCACCCCCCCGGGGGCCGCTTCCACGAAGGCCCGGAGCTCGGCGACATCCGCACTCACCAGCGTCTCCGGGCACAGGTCGGGGAAGCGGAGGGCCCAGAGGTGCTCGCTCGCCGCGCGGAGTCCACCGGGCGAATTGACGAAGAGGGGGGGCCGCCGGGAGGTCGCCTCCACGAGCTGCGTGGCGTGCAGGAAGGCGAGATCCACCGGGGGGTCCTTCCGGAGCCAGACCACGTCCAGCTCGTCGAGCGCCATCGTTCGCCCGCCCACCACCCGGAAGTGAGCGCCCTGGACGGCCTGCACCTCGACCTCGCGCAGGTGCGCCGCCGGTCGCCCCTGGGCGTGGAGGAGCTGGTGCTGCTCGAAGCAGAAGACGAGGTGTCCGCGCGCCTGGGTGGCGAGCATCAGGGCGAAGGTGGTGTCGTGGTGGACGAGGACCCCCTCCAGCGGATCCATGAGGAAGCCCACCCGCAGTCGCTCGCTCGCCACGGCCCCGGAGGATGCCCCGGGGCTCGCCGCCTGCGCCAGGGGCGCTGCTACACTCCCTCCTCCAGGGTGACCTCCCCTCTCGAGCGGGACTGCGCGCGGCTGTTCCTGGTCGGTTTCCGCGGCAAGGCGGTGGACCCGGACCTCGCCGCCCTGGTGCGGGACGGCGTGCTGGGGGCGATCCTCTTCTCGAGGAACGTGGGCACGCACGAGGAGACCGCGGCGCTGGCGGCCGACCTGAAGCGTGCCGCCGGCCGCCCGTTTCTCCTCGCCGTCGACCAGGAGGGTGGCCGGGTGGCGCGGCTGCGCGGCGGCCCGTTCACCCCGCTCCCGGCGATGGGCGAGCTGGGGCGGCGCGGGGATGCCGGGCTCCTCCGCCGGGTGGGGCGGCTCCTGGCCTACGAGGTCCGGGCGGTGGGCATCGACTGGGACCTGGCCCCGGTACTGGACGTGGACACCCGTCCCGACAACCCGGTCATCGGGGACCGGTCGCTCGGGTCGGACCCGGCCCGGGTGGCGGAGCTCGGCGTGGCCCTGGCCGAGGGTCTCGAGGAGGGGGGAGTGGCGTCCTGCGCCAAGCACTTCCCCGGCCACGGCGACACGCTCCAAGACAGCCACCACACCCTTCCCATCCTCGGCCATTCCCTGGAGCGCCTGCGGGCGGTGGAGCTCCTCCCCTTCCGGCGCTACGCCGAGCGAGGGCTGGCGGCGGTGATGACCGCCCACGTCCATTTCCCGGCGCTGGGCGGGGAGCTGCCGGCGACGATGAACCGGCGGCTGCTCACCGACGTGCTCCGGGGCGAGCTCGGATTCCGGGGCGTCTGCCTGTCGGACGACCTGGAGATGAAGGCCATCTCCGAGCACATGGGGGTCGAGGAGGCCACGGTGGAGGGGGCCCGGGCCGGCATCGACGTCTTCCTGGTCTGCGAGCACGCCGACGTGCAGCGGCGGTGCCTGGAGGCCCTGGTCAGCGCAGTGGAGGCGGGCCACGTGCCGGCGGCGCGCATCGCCGAGGCCCACCGGCGCATCGACGCCCTGGTGGGGCGCTTCGCCCGGGGGCCCGAGGACCGGGTCGCCGTCCTGGGGAGCGCCGAGCACCGGCGTCTGGCCGAAGGCCTCGGGACCGGGGCCGGGGGCGCGCCGGACCCCACCGAGCGCTCCGCCGCCTCCTAGCGCCCCGGGCGCGCCCGCCCTCGTCGGGCATTGACAGGTCCGGACCCATGGTGGTCCAGTCGCCGCGCCACGCCGAGGTGCGCTGCTGCACCGGACGTCCCGACGCCAGCACCCCGGGGGGGTTCTGTTCGTTCTCAAAGCGAAGGAGCCGGTCATGGCCAGTCGCATCTCGAGGCGGAAGCTGATCCAGGTCGCCGGCGCGGGGGCCTTCGCCCTCGGCTCGGGGCTCGCCGTGCCGCGGCGCGCGCGCGCGGCGAAGAAGACGCTCAAGATTCTCCAGTGGAACCACTTCGTGCCCGGCTACGACAAGTGGTTCAACAACGTCTACACCAAGCAGTGGGGCGAGAAGAACGACACCGAGGTCATCGTCGACAACGTCGGCATCCCGGCGCTGAACACCTCCTCGGCAGCGGAGGTGGCGGCCAAGAAGGGCCACGACCTCTTCCAGTTCCTCTCGCCCAAGGCGGTCTACGAGGAAGACGTCATCGACCACGGGCCGATCTACGAGGAGTGCGAGAAGCGGGGATATGGCAAGCCCATCTCCCTGGCCATCAAGAGCACCTACAACCCCAAGACCAAGAAGTACTTCGGCTTCTCCGACAGCTTCGCCCCGGACCCGATCAACTACCGGAAGGACCTGTGGGACGACATCGGGATGAAGCCCGACACCTGGGACAACATCCGGGTCGGCGGAAAGAAGATCCGGGACAAGACCGGGATCCCGGTGGGCATCGGGCAGTCGGCCGAGCTCGACACCGCGATGGCGATGCGTGCGGTGCTCTTCTCCTTCGGCGGCTCGGTGCAGGACGCCGAGGGCAAGTCGGTGGTCCTCAACTCCAAGAACACGCTGGAGGCGCTCAAGTTCGTCAAGGCGCTCTACCAGGAGACGATGACCCCCGAGGTCCTGGCCTGGGACCCGTCGTCCAACAACCGGGCGATGCTCGCCGGGAAGGTGTCGGTGGTCCTCAACGCCATCTCCATCACCCGCGAGGCGGAGAACAAGCAGATGGAGATCAGCCCCAAGATCTGGCTGGCCAAGGCGGCCGCCGGTCCGGTCCGGCGCATGGGGCTGGAGCACGTGATGAGCGTCTACGTGATCTGGAAGTTCGCCGAGAACATCGACGGGGCGAAGAAGTTCCTGGTCGACTTCATCGGCGCGTTCCACGACGCGTTCGTGGCCAACGAGTTCTACAACTTCCCCTGCTTCCCCTCGCGGGTGCCGGACCTGAAACAGCTCATCTCCAACGACTCCAAGGCCGTCCCCAAGGACAAGTACGCCGTGCTGGCCGACGCCACCGACTGGGCGACCAACGTCGGCTACCCGGGCTACGCCAACGCCGCCATCGACGAGATCTTCACCACCTGGGTGATCAACAACATGTTCGCCCAGTCCTCCACCGGAAAGCTCTCCCCCGAGGACGCGCTCAAGGAAGCCACCGCGAAGTGCGAAGCCATCTTTGCCAAGTGGCGTGAGAAAGGCCTGGTCTAGCATCCACGACCAGTCGATGACCCGGCGCGCGGGTGCGTCCCCGAGGGGAGGACACGCCCGCGCGTTCGCATGACAGGGGCCCATGGCGACCGTCGAAACCAAGGCGCTACGCAAGGAGTTCGTCGGGCATACCGCGGTGGACGGCGTCGACCTGGTCGTCCAGGAGGGGGAGTTCCTGGTCCTCCTCGGCCCATCGGGCTGCGGGAAGACGACGCTCCTGCGCATGATCGCCGGCCTGGAGCAGCAGACCTCGGGCGACGTGATCATCGCCGGGCAGGTGGTGAACGAGCTTCCCCCGCGGTCTCGGAAGATCGCCATGGTCTTCCAGAGCTACGCCCTCTACCCGCACCTCACCGTGGAGCAGAACATCGCCTTTCCCCTGAAGGCCCAGGGCGCTCCGCGCGGCTCCATCCGCGGGGAGGTGGAGAGGGCAGCCCGGATGTTCGGCATCGAGAGCCTGCTGGCGCGCAAGCCCCGGGCCCTGTCCGGCGGCGAGCGCCAGCGGGTGGCGCTGGCTCGGGCCATGGTCCGCCAGCCGCACGTCTTCCTCCTCGACGAGCCGCTCTCCAACCTCGATGCCAAGCTCCGCACCCTGGCCCGGGACGAGCTGAAGCAGTTCCAGCGCCGGATGGGGACCACCACCGTCTACGTCACCCACGACCAGGTGGAGGCGATGGGGCTCGGAGACCGCATCGCGGTGATGAACAAGGGCAAGATCCGCCAGCTCGGTCCGCCTCAGGAAGTGTACGACGAGCCGGCGGACACGTTCGTGGCGGGCTTCCTCGGGTCCCCACCGATGAACCTCTTCCGTCACGACGGCGTGCTGGTCGGCTTCCGGCCGGAGCAGCTCCTTCCCCCGGGCGAGGACCAGACCCGGGAGTCCACCGTGACCTTGCGCTTCCGGGTGGACCGGGTCGAGAACCTGGGCGCCGATCGGCTCCTCTACGGCACGCTTCCCGACTACGCTCCCTCGGACAAGCTGATCGTCAACCTCCCCTACACCGTGCACGCCCCCGTCCAGGCGGGGCAGACGCAGGAATTCCGCATCGGGGAGCGGGACCTCAAGTTCTTCGACCTGTCGACCGGTCTGCGAACGGCGCCGCGGCCGTTGCGCAAGGGCCAGAGTTGAAGCTGGCCGACCAGGAGCGGGGTCTCGGGCGGGTGCTGCTCGCGCCGGCGATCCTCTACATCATCGCCCTCGTCGGAGGCCCGTTCCTCCTCGCCATCGCCTACAGCTTCTCCGACGTCACGGTGAGCTCGGGCGGGGGCTCGTTCGTCGGGCTGGTCAACTTCCGCCGCGCCCTGGCTGACCCGAGCTTCCTTCGGGCACTGGGCAACACGGTCCTCTTCGCCTTTGCCTCCCAGGCGCTGGTGGTGGTGCTCGCCTCCATCCTCTCCATCGCCCTGCAGAAGGATTTCCGCGGAAAGTGGCTGGTCCGGCTGCTCATCCTCCTGCCCTGGGTGGCCCCCATCTCGCTCGGGACCATTGGCTGGCTGTGGATCTTCGACCCGGTCTACAGCGTCCTGAACTGGACCCTCCGCTCGATCGGCCTGCTCGGCCCGAGAGACTGGCCGGTCTGGCTCGGAGAGGCCCACCTGGCCGTGCTCTCCATCATCGGCGTACAGGTCTGGCGCACGCTGCCCCTGGCCACAGTCATCCAGCTGGGGGGCCTGTCCTCCATTCCCCAGGAGCTGCACGACGCCGCCGAGGTGGACGGGGCCGGCTTCTTCCGCCACCTGTTCCAGATCACCCTGCCCCTCGTGCTACCAGT
>Ga0187779_10001463_pt1 | contig 14729 bp, 14 predicted proteins | sample 1015_Q2_SP10_10__FD_132435 | JGI IMG/M metagenome (GOLD analysis project Ga0187779, IMG submission 132435) | Tropical peat soil microbial communities from peatlands in Department of Meta, Colombia - 1015_Q2_SP10_10_MG | ecosystem: Environmental > Terrestrial > Soil > Wetlands > Peat | place... | reverse complement strand
GCCAGCTTGTCGAACTCTTCCTTGAAGTTCTCGTCCGCGCTCGGCTCGGTTTCGACTTTTTCCTCCGGGTTTGGCTCGTCAGCTAACTCTTCCAGCACGGGATTGGTTTCCATTTCCTGCTGAACCAGATTTCGAAGTTCGAGCAGAGGCGCCTGGAGAATGAGTAAGCTCTGTTGGAGTTGCGGGGCGAGAACTTGTTGCAGAGACAAATTCTGCGTTTGATGCATTCCCGGGCCGGCCATAGGTGGAGTTTACCGATCTCGCGAACGAGAGGCAAGCAGATTACGGGCCGTGGGAACGCGACTTGCTTCGATTTCAACCGGTTAACCGATGAACCGATATTTTATCTTACTCTCCTTTGCGCTGCTGATTTTCTCCTCGAGCATTGCGCAACCTTCGGATAGCGAACAGCAGCTGCTGGCGCTGGTTAAGGAAGTCCAGACACAACAGACGCAGATCGCGGACAACCAGGCCAAGATTGACGCCAAACTGGTGGAAGTGGCCGAGGCCGTTCGGTTGGCCAGAATCTATTCCAAGCGAGGAAAATAATGCGGACGGCAATCTTAGCTATTATTTCAGTTGCCTTTTCGTTCGCGATAACGATGGCCTGCGCGCAGGCGCAGGCACCGATCGTTGTCCAAGCTGCATCGGCAGTTCCGGCAGCAACGCCTGTTGCAGCAGTTCCAGCCACCACCGATTCAGCCTCAGCGCAGGCTGCGATCAAGATGCTCGAAGAATTGAGATCGAAGAACGAAGAGACGCTGAAAAAACAGGAAGCAACTCTTCAACAACTTGACGAGATCGAGCAAGCGGCACAAGAGCTGAGGATTTACGCGAAGCGCGGTTAGTCATCGCCCGCGCGTCCTCACAAACCGGCCAGGTCCCATTTCTTGATCGTTTCTTCGATCAATCGCGCGATTTTGGTGTTTACCCTGTCGAAAAACATTTTTGCCTTTACTGAATCGAAGTCGGGCAATCCTTCTCCCGGTTTATAGAGCATGATGCTCGAAGGAAATGGATAAGCGCTCCAGGTGTTCGGCGCCGGCATCGGGCTCGCCATATTCGGTTTGTAATCCTGTTCGCGAACCAGCGCCGGATCGGTGGCCATAATGTAGGCCGTTTCCGTATTGCCGGCGTGTCCCCCGTCTTCACCAAAAACCTCCTGCACGACATCGCTGCAATACGACCACCAGTTTACGGTCAGCATTCTCGTTCTTGTTTCGCGTCCGACTTCTTGCACGAGCGACGCGAGGATTGCCGTCTGCCCGCCACCGTGGCCATTCAGCAGGATGATGTTTTTAAAATTGTTTCTCGCCAGACCAACTAACACCGACCTCACATACGATCGAAAAATGTCTTCAGCGACGGTAAAGCAGCCGGGATAGGCATCCAACGCTCCGGTGAATCCATACGGAATTACTGGCGCGATCATTGCGTTTACTCGTGGCGCAATTTCCTTTGCCATTGCCACCGGAATAATGATGTCGGTTCCATTTGGAATAACGCCATGCGCTTCCAGGGTACCGATCGGCAGGAGAACCGTATCGACTTTATCCGGGACCAGTTTGCGAAACTCCAACCAACTGATGCGCTCCATCTCGCGTGAACCCGGCACGGATGTTTTCGCTTGCTTCATTTCGATCGCCGCCGCCGGCAGACGCGGAGGTTATTTTTTCTTCGGCTCTACCTTTCGATAAAGCGTCGCCATGCTGATGCCGAGCATGCTGGCCGCCTTTTCGCGCGAGCCGCCGCAATGCGCCAGCGTCGCTTCAATGTAATTGCGCTCTTGATGCTGCACAAAATCATCGAGCGTCTGTCCGACCGGCATCGACGCGATTTCTTTCTCCGTCTTTTCGCCTTTAGCGTGTTCGATAATGTGTGGCGGCAGGTCGGCTGGCAAAATCGTGTCTTCTTCGCAAAGGGCGCAGGCGCGTTCAATTGCGTTCTCCAGCTCGCGCACATTGCCGGGATAATCGTAGTTGCACAAAATTTCGACCGCTTTCGGGTCGATCTTCTTCGGCTCGCCCCCACTCGAGCTGGCTTGCTTTTGCAAAAAATGATTCACCAAAAGCGGAACATCCTCCAACCGCTCGCGCAGCGCCGGGATTTCAATCGGAATAACGGCCAGGCGGTAATACAGATCTTCGCGGAATGTTCCGTCTTTGAGCTTCGGTTGGAGCGGTTCGTTCGTTGCGCCAACTACTCGGACATTCACCGGCGAACTCTTGTTGTCGCCGACGCGACGGACTTCGCGCTCCTGTAATACGCGTAGCAATTTGGTTTGGAGGGGTGGTGCCATCGAGTTTACTTCATCGAGAAAAATCGTGCCGAGGTTCGCTTCCTCGAACAGTCCGCGCTTGTCTGCGACCGCGCCGGTGAACGAGCCTTTTTTGTGACCGAATAGCTCCGATTCCAGCAGGTTCTCCGGCAACGCGCTGCAATTGATCGCCACGAACGGATGATGCTGGCGGTTCGAATTGAAATGAAGCCCGCGCGCAACCAATTCCTTACCGGTGCCGCTTTCGCCAACGATTAGTACCGTGCTGTCGGTATCGGCGACTTTGCCGATCAGATTGTAGACGTGCTGCATTTTCGCGCTCGTCCCGATGATGTTTTCGAACTTATAGCGGTTCTTTAATTCCTTCCGCAGATAAACGTTCTCCCGCACCGCTGCCTGATAATCGAGGGCGCGTTGAACGGTCAGCTGCAACTCGTCGATCTTGAACGGCTTCTTGATGTAATCATACGCGCCCATCCTCATGGCCTGGACCGCGGTTTCTTCTGTTCCATAGGCGGTGATCAAAATGACCGCCGCTTGACGATGATGCTCCCGAATGTGGCGAAGCACGTCGAAGCCGCTCATCGTCTCCATCTTGATGTCGGCGATTACAACCTGCGGTTCGATGCTGTCGAGCTGCTCAACCGCTTTCGGCGCGGCATTAAACGGGAAAACCTGATGGCCCTTTTCCCGACACAGGGTCACGATGACTTCCACCATCGCGGGTTCGTCATCAATAATTACGATTTTGGCCATGGCAAATCTCAGCGCGGAGAATATTTCAGTTTTGAGAAAAAGAAAGCGGTTTTGAGAATTTGAGCGGTTAGGCCATTTCCTGAACCGAGCCGCAAATCATCGACCAATTCAGCGGCTGATCAAATGCCACGATTTCCTCGAAGACGCGAGTCGAATCCGAACACGGGATGGCGACTAAGTCCGCGCGAAATCCCGGTTCAATTCTGCCAAGCACACTTTGTTGATTAAGGGCTTGCGCCGCGTTCGTCGTTACCATCGCCAGAATTTCAGACGGCGGGCTGGCTGGGAAATGCGTCTGGAATGCGCGCATCTCGGCGAACAAACTCAAATCTACATTGCTCGCGAGACTGTCGGTTCCGAGGCAAATGTTGCAGCCGAGCTTTCGCACTTTCTCGAACTGAAAAGGTGAATGGGCGAAATAATCGTGACTGCGCGGACAATAAGCGATCGAAAATTTCGCTGGCAATCGAGCGATTATTTCGAGGTCGCTTTCGGCGAACTCGTTCAGGTGAACGAGGATCCAGCCAAGTATGGGCTCGTTTCCCAAGCGTCCGACCAATTCTCCCAGCGGCGTTTTGGCGCCGCAATCGCTCATGTCTCGCCCGATCTCCTTCAAAAAATCGTAAAGCGGTCCCTCCGCATCGCGAAACATCAGCATTTCCTCGCGCGACTCGGCGAGGTGCGTTGTAAGTAAAGTATTTTCGCGCTTCGCAATTTCCTGGCATCGTCGGTACAAATTTTTCGACGAAGTGAAGGGCGCGTGCGGCGCCAGGCCCCAATCCTTCTGCGATTTTAATCGTGCAACCGCAGAATCGACGATTTCGCTCGCCCGCCTCGGATTCCGCACGTCGATCAATTCGGCGAACCACCACGTTCGAATCGGCGCAGAAATCTGGTCGATCAATTCCGGAAACGCGGTCAGGTTCACGATCGTTGTTGTCCCAAATCGTTTCGCTTCGGCAAATCCTTCGTTGATCGAAGCGACGTAGTCGTCCGCCGAGAGTTTTGATTTCTCGGCGTTGATCGCGCGAATCCAATCGGTAAACGATTTCAGCCGCGGAATTTTGCCGCGTAAACAGGTGTAATCGAGGTGGCAGTGCGCATTGATCAGCCCAGGCAAAACCGCTTGCTCGCCAAGATCGATGATTTCTGCAGCAGAGTGTCGCTTCGAAATTTCCGAGAATTTTCCGACATCGGTGATCTTGTCTCCCAAGACTGCGACGGCCGCATTTTCAATCGCAGGACCGGCCATCGTGACGACAACGCGTCCGCGAACAATCATCTCTGTCGATTTTTGGGGACGTCTCCTTTCGTGTGCCATCACTCTGGCGCCGATGGCGCAGCGGTCTCCGTTTTCACGGCTTTGCGGCATTCGTTCACGAGCAAATTGCACGCTTCCTGGCACAGCAACGGAATCGACCGCTCCTTCCGACCCGTTTGATCATGCGCCGGATCGAATTTCTCCGGCGGCAATTTTTTTGAAGCAGTCGCGCCGGCGGAATCACGTCTCCACAAAATCGTCCGTAAACAACCGCCGTCGGAACGGCAAAAATTTCCAACGACATTATCGATTTGCTCGTCGGATATCTTGGCGGCGACGCGATACATTCCGGACTGCCGATTCAGGCTCTCCCGCAGGGGCGTAGTGGTCAGGCGGTTTTCCTGCCATGTCGCCAGAGCGGCCAATCTGCCGGGATAAAAATAATCAAGCGCACTGGCAAGTCTGGCAAGATCCGGCAATTCCATGCGCCAGCCGCGCCGTAAATTGGGCGCCGTTTTGAGCGGACGAAAATTTCCGGCATCGTCGAACGTTACGAGTCGAGTCGCTTCTGCCGGATGTTCAATCGTTGCCAGTCCGGCTTTGGCGATATCGTCGCGGTGAGTAAGCACGAAGCGGTTACCGGCTGTGATGATCGCAATTTCACCGATTCGATTCGCGCCATTGCAAATGACAGCAGCGAGAGCCTGCTCGATCGCTGCCGACATGCGTTAGGCGATTTAGGTGAGGCAATGCGCGATGAGTCCGCTGGCCCGTTCGAGGAACTGGCGATCTTCGTCGCCGAATGCATTGAGCTTTTCACTTTCGGCATCGAGCATTCCCACGATGTGACGGTGGCCATTGGTCATCGGAACGATAATTTCGGAGCGGGTGGTGTGAAATGTGGGCAGATAACGCGAATCCTTGTGCACGTCACCGACCACGATCGGCGTGCCCGACTCGAGCGCAGCGCCGCACAGTCCCTGGGTGATGGGAAATCGGGCATACGTTGGCGGCTCGTCGCCCGTGCCAGCTAAAATCACGAATTCCTTCTTCAGCACCTTGTAAATGCCGACCCATCGATAATTCCGGGCCGCCCGGATCATCTCGGCGACATCTTTCAATCGTTTGGGCGCGCAGCCGCCGGCCAGAACAAACGCGCCGATCTCTTGCAAGGTCTTGCACGTCTCGGTTTTCATGCGGGAAATCAATGTGGTGTAAAAAGCTGAAAACGCGAGCGCGAATGTCAACTGCCGAAATTCAACGTTTGGGCTACGATAATTTCTGCGATACGCGGATCGCTGCCAATGGCCGGGGCATAAAAAAGAGAACGGCCCGCGATTTTATATGGATTGCCGCGGAAAACTTCGCCGGGCACTACTGACCGCTTCGCCGTCGAACCCTTCGCAGCAATTCCGAGCAAGACCGGAATGTCTTCGTAACTGTGGAGGCCGTCTGAAATAAAAAACGGCACCACCACCACGTTTGGAGTGGTCGTCAATTTGCGCCAGTCTGCGACCAGTGGCGGTTCTTCCATGTAAACGTTCAAGACTGCCGCGTAACGATTTAGCGCGCGAATCTTTTCGGCTTCCCGCTTGGCCGCTGCCGCACTTTTTTCGTTCAAATCGGTGCCATGCGCGACAATCAGCAGGCTTGTTTGCGCCGGATCGACGTCGGGCGCTGTTTCGCGGGCGCGATGCAGCAACAGTTCGGTCATCATCGGATGATTGCCGACCGGTTCACAGTATTTCCAGTTTTGGCCGCTTTCTCGAGTTGTTGTTCGATCGTTCAGTTCCAGCTCGCGTGGAATCACGGTTTCGGTGAAATAGCCTTCGCTGATAAAATTCGGAACGACGTAAACTTCACGGATCGTTCTCGGATCGAACAGGAAAACGGCGTCGCGCAAACTCGGCTCTTCCTTCCAAAACGCGCATTCCACTGCGCCAAAAAGATTGCGTCGCCGAATTTCTTTGGCATGCGCGCGCGACGGAACGCTCGAGTCCGGATTGACCGTCGAACCATGTCCGACGATCAAGAGCGCACATTCGACGTTCATCGGGAGGACTTTCATCGCGGGCGGGACAACTTCCAACGCCGAAATTTCTGAATAAATCTGGACGCGGAAAAGCTTCGGAAGCAAAAGTGAAGAATGAGATGGATTTCCCGTTTGTTCTTAATGTTTGCTCTTGCGGCGTGCGCCAGTTGTGCACAGCCGATCAAGCCCGGGCCGATGGAAAGGTCGGCTGTGTCGGGTTCGCGTTTTGACGCTATCGGAAACGTGACGTTGCATCCCGGGCAGCCGTGCGCATCGCAGATCATGTTCGATTTTCGTCGAGGGAGATCCGCGCCGATAGTGTGGCTGGCCGCTCCGATGCGCGAGTCGACAATTTTAACGAATGCGGCAAATCACCGGATCCGCGTGCACATTGTTGGCAAATGGCGGCGCGGAAAAGCGTCCGGTTGCAATTACGTCGAAGCAACACAAGTCGAAGTCCAGAAATCCGCCTGGTAAACGATCGCGCGTGTCCGATCAAAAGCACGGCACGTGATTGGAGGTAAATATGGAATGGCTCGTTAACCCCGAAATCTGGATTGGCCTCCTTACGTTGACCGCGCTGGAGATCGTTCTCGGCATCGACAACGTCATTTTTATTTCCATCGTCGCCGGCAAATTGGCGTCCGCGCAGCAGGACCGCGCGCGTCGGACTGGGTTGGCCCTCGCCGCAATCACCCGAATCCTGCTGCTGCTGTCGCTAACCTGGGTGATGGGATTGACCCAACCGCTATTCTCGATGTTCAGATTCGATATTACCGGAAGGGAGCTGATTCTAATCGCCGGCGGTTTGTTCTTGATCGCAAAAAGCACGCGCGAGATTCATTTGCGACTTGAGGAAGAGGACAAACATGCGGTAGCGCGTGCCCGGGCATCATTTGCTGGCGTGCTGGTGCAAATTCTTCTACTCGATATCGTTTTCTCGCTCGACTCCGTGATTACCGCTGTCGGCATGGTCGATCACATCGCCGTGATGGTGGCGGCGGTAATGCTCGCGGTCGCAGTCATGATGTTCTTTGCCGGAGTCATTAGCCGGTTCGTTGACCGCCATCCGACGATTAAGATGCTGGCGTTGAGTTTTCTCTTGCTTATTGGCGTTAACCTGATTGGCGACGGCCTCGGATTTCACATTCCGAAGGGCTACACCTACTTTGCGATGGGCTTCGCCGTTTTCGTCGAAATGCTGAACCTGAGAATCAGGAAGCCAACCATCCGAGCGTCGCCAGCCTAGTAGCGGTAGTGCTCGGACTTGAATGGGCCGTCGATTGGCACGCCGATGTAATCGGCTTGAGCCTTCGTCAGGCGAGTGAGGCGGACACCGATCTTTTCCAGGTGCAGCCGCGCCACTTCTTCGTCGAGTTTTTTCGGCAGAACGTAAACGCCGGCCTTGTAATTTTCTCGATTTTTCCAAAGCTCCAATTGAGCGAGGATCTGATTCGAAAATGAATTCGACATGACGAAGCTCGGATGGCCGGTGGCATTGCCGAGATTGAACAAACGCCCTTCCGACAACAGAAAGATTTCGTGGCCGTCGACGAAGGTGTACTTATCGACCTGCGGTTTGATGTTCGTCCGTTTCACGTCTTTCGCCGAATTCAGCGCATCGACCTGAATCTCGTTGTCGAAATGGCCGATGTTCGCGACCACTGCCTGGTCCTTCATTTTGTTCATGTGGGCGAACGTGATGATGTCGGTGTTGCCGGTTGCACTGATGTAAATATCCGCGCGACCGAGCGTGTTTTCGATCGTCGTGACTTCGTAACCTTCCATCGCGGCCTGCAACGCATTGATCGGGTCGATCTCGGTAATGATGACGCGCGCTCCCTGGCCACGAAGCGACTGTGCGCAACCTTTGCCGACATCGCCGTAACCACAGATGACGGCAACTTTTCCGGCAATCATTACGTCAAGCGCGCGATTCAATCCATCGATCAGCGAATGCCGGCAACCGTAGAGATTGTCGAATTTCGATTTCGTCACTGAATCGTTCACATTGATCGCTGGAACGAGCAGCTTGTTTTCCTGCTGCATCTTGTAGAGACGATGCACGCCGGTCGTTGTTTCCTCGGAAACGCCGCGCCAGTCCTTCACGATTTCGTGCCACCGATAGGGATCTTCGCACTGGACCTCGAGCAGGAGATCCTTGATCACCTGTTCTTCTTTATTCGCCGATTTCGATTTCGCCCAATCGCTCCCTTCTTCCAGTTCGTAGCCTTTGTGGACGAGCAAAGTCGCGTCGCCGCCATCATCGACAATGAGCTGCGGTCCTTTTCCGCCCGGGTGAGAAATCGCCTGGTAAGTGCACCACCAATAATCCTCGAGCGATTCGCCTTTCCAAGCGAAAACGGGAGTTCCCGATTTTGCGATCGCCGCTGCAGCGTGGTCCTGAGTTGAGAAAATGTTGCACGATGCCCAGCGCACGCTCGCGCCGAGATCACGCAGCGTTTCAATCAGCACGGCTGTCTGGATCGTCATGTGGAGCGAACCGGTAATTCGCGCGCCGGCGAGCGGCTTCTGCGGCGCGTATTTTTCGCGGATCGCCATTAATCCGGGCATTTCCTTTTCGGCGATTGAAATCTCTTTCCGTCCAAACTCGGCCAGTGAAATATCCGCGACTTTAAAATCCTGTTTCGCTTTTCTTTCGGTGGTTGTGGTGCTCATAAATTATTTTGCGGCCTCCTTCAGTTCCGTGGCTTTGTCGGTTTTTTCCCAGGTGATATCGGGATCGTTAATTTTGCCGAAGTGGCCGTAGTTCGTCGTTTTGGAATAAATCGGGTGGAGCAAATCGAGCTGCTTGATGATATCGGCCGGTTTGAAACTAAACGTCCCGAGGACGGCGCGCTCGATTGCTTCCTCATCGACATTATGGGTGCCGAACGTGTTGATGTGAATACTGAGCGGTTTTGGATGGCCGATTGCGTAGGCAAATTGGAGTTCGCATTTCGAAGCAAGACCAGCGGCGACCACATTCTTGGCGACCCAGCGGCCCATGTAAGCCGCGCTGCGATCGACCTTGCTTGGATCCTTTCCCGAAAATGCACCGCCGCCGTGCCGGCCCATTCCGCCGTAACTATCGACAATAATCTTTCGACCGGTCAGGCCGGTGTCGCCCTGCGGCCCGCCAACGACAAAATTTCCAGTTGGATTTATTAGAAATTGCGTGCTGCTGCTTAGCATATCCGCGGGCAAAACCTTTCTGATCACCTCTTCGATGACGAAGCTGCGAATCTCGGAGTGTTTTACGTCGCGGGTATGCTGGGTTGAAACCACAACGCAAGAAATGCCGATCGGTCTTTCATTTTCGTAAATGACCGAGACTTGCGACTTGGCATCCGGCCGAAGCCAGCCGACTTTGCCGCTCTTTCGGATGCGAGTGAGCTCTCGGCCTAACCGGTGCGCAAACATGATCGGCGCCGGCATTAGCTCCGGCGTTTCGTTGCAGGCGTAGCCGAACATTAATCCCTGGTCGCCAGCGCCTTGCTCAGCCGTCTCCTTGCCGTCGGCTGCACGCGCATCCACGCCTTGCGCGATGTCAGGCGATTGTTTAGTGAGAATGTTCTCGATCATGATCTTGTCGGCGTGGAAAACGTCGTCGTCATTGACGTAACCAATCTCACGGACGGTCTTGCGCACGATTTCTGAAATTGGGATCACGCTCTCGAGAGGCTTGTCTTCGGCCAGCGTCGGGATCGTGATCTCGCCGCCAACGATCACGATGTTGCTTTTGGCATACGTTTCGCACGCGACCCGGCTGTTTCGATCTTGCAGCAGGCAGGCGTCCAGCACCGCGTCGGAGATGGTGTCGCAAACTTTATCGGGATGTCCTTCTCCAACGGACTCGGACGAGAAAATGTAACGGCGCGGCATCGGGATTAAAATTAGAATAATGACGTTAACGAACAGCCAACATATTGACCGATCATGATATGTCGATATATCGTTGTCGATCGTGCCCACGTCAACGATAAACTTGCTTCGTCTTTTGGCCGACCCGACCCGTTTGCGATTGCTGCTGTTGCTCGATCAGGAAGAACTTTCGGTGGCTGAATTGCAGGATATTCTCGGCATGGGCCAGTCGCGCATCTCCAGTCACCTGGCACAATTGAAGCGAGCCGGCGTGGTCGAAGACCGGCGGGCCGGGAAGAACGTATATTACGGGCCGGCGAAAACCGCCGGACGCAACGGCGCGCAGAATCGCGTGCACCAGGTAATGCGGACCCTGGCGCGCGAGATTCCTGAAACGGGTCGCGATCGAACGGCGCTGAGGTTAACGTTGCGCAAGCGTCACGACAAAGCGCGAGAATACTTCGATCAACTCGCCGGAAAATTTGGCCGAAGTTATGTGCCGGGTCGCTCCTGGAAAGCGCTGGCTCATGCGCTGATTACACTCTTGCCCCCGCAAGTCATTGTCGATCTTGGCGCGGGCGAAGGAACGCTTTCGCAGTTGCTGGCGCCGCGCGCGCGCAAGGTCATTGCAATCGATAATTCCCCGAAAATGGTCGCGTTTGGTTCGAAGCTGGCAAAGCAACATGGTTTCAAGAATCTGGAATATCGCTTGGGCGACATCGAAGATCCGCCGGTTCAAAAGAACAGCGCCGATCTCGCGATCCTGAGTCAGGCGCTTCACCACGCGATAAAGCCTGAGCGGGCCATCGGATCGGTTCGCCGAATCTTAAAAAAGGGCGGGCATCTGATCATTCTCGATCTGCTAAGCCACCGTTTCGAAAAAGCGCGTGAACTTTATGCCGATCGCTGGCTCGGGTTCAGCGAAGTGCAACTGCTCCGTTTGCTTGAACATGCTGGCTTTCGCGAGGTGGACGTTCGGGTCGTTTCGCGGGAAACGCGTAGTCCGCATTTCCAAACCGTTCTCGCAACCGCGATTAAATAGTTCGGCGGTCGTGCCCAACAGGGCCGGGTTATTTCGGCTCGACCATCGGTTTTGGATTAGAGACTATTGGTTAGGCGAACCGGCCCGTGTCCGACCAATCTACATCGGCTAACGCAAAGACAGATCTCCCGCTCGAGATCGCGCACATTCTGTTCATCGACACGGTGGGTTACTCGAAGTTGCCGCTCAGCGAGCAGCGTGAACTGCAAGAACTATTAAACCAGATTGTTCGTGGAACCAGTTGCTTTCGCGCGGCCGAAGTTGCGGGCAAACTGATCCGCTTGCCGACTGGAGATGGCATGGCGCTGGTATTTGCGGAGAGCATCGCAGCTCCCCTGAACTGCGCCCTGGAAATTACAGAGAAACTTCGCTCTCACCCGCAATTGTCCGTTCGAATGGGAATTCATACCGGGTCTATTAGTCGAGTCATCGACGTGAATGATCACGTCAACATCGCCGGCTCGGGACTGAACATTGCGCAGCGGGTGATGAGCTGTGGCGACGCCCGGCACATTTTGATGTCGAAACACGTGGCCGACGATCTGGCCGAATACCCGCAGTGGCGTCCCTTTCTGCACGATCTGGGCGAGTGTGAAATGAAGCACGGGCAAAAGGTCGCCATCGTCAGTTTTTATTCAGAGGAAGCTGGAAATCCCGGCGTCCCGCAGCGTTTGCAACAACTGAACCACGAACACGTGCTCCAGCGCAGGGCACTCTTGAATCGTCGTCTAAAGTTTGCTGCGATCGCTTTGTTTGTCTTGCTCGCTGCGGTGGTGGTCCTCTTTTATCGTCGACCGGCGCTACCGCCGACCGTAGTGCCGGAGAAAAGTATTGCCGTCCTTCCATTTGAGAATCGGAGCGATGACGCGGCCAATGCTTATTTCGCTGATGCTATTCAGGACGAAATCCTGACCCGTTTGTCCAAGATTGCGGATCTCAAAGTTATTTCCCGTACATCAACCCAGCAATATAGAAGCTCTCCGGGTAATTTAACCGCCATCGCCCGCCAGTTAGGCGTTGCCAATGTTTTGGAAGGAAGCGTGCAGAAAAGCGCAAACGTCGTGCGCGTGAACGTGCAGCTGATCAAGGCTGCGAATGATTCCCACGTGTGGGCAGACACGTTTGATCGACAGTTGAGCGACATCCTCGCGGCTGAAAGCGAGATCGCAAGAACGATTGCCGACCAGTTGCGCGCGAAGATGACCGGTCAGGAGCAACGGGCCATTGCCACGAAGTCGACCGATAATTCTGAAGCTTACGACGCCTATTTGCGTGGTCTGGCCTACACGCTCAAGCCCGGGAATACCAATGCCAATGCTCGTAGCGCGCAAAATTACTTTCGGGAGGCGGTCCGTCTAGATCCAAAGTTCGCGCTCGGCTGGGCCCTTCTCTCATATACGGATGCGCATGGCTATCTCACACTGAGCCTGGATCCTACCACCGCTCTCCGCGAGGAGGCGCGGCAAGCAGCGGAAACGGCTCTCACGTTGCAACCCGATTTGGGTGAGGCTCGCTTAGCGCAGGGAGAATATCATTACGCATGTCTCAAAGACTACGATGCAGCGATTCGGTATTTCGAACAGGCGCGCCCGCTCTTGCCGAACGACAGTCGAATTCCCGAAGTGTTGGCATACGTGGCACGCCGTCGAGGCCAGTGGGACCAAAGCGAGTCTTACTTTAACGAAGCCGAGCAACTCGACCCTCGCAACGTTAGAATAATGCTGGAACACGCGTTTCTCTATGATTCGCGTCGTGAGTTTTCGAAAGCGCGACGCAAAAGTGAGCAGATTCTCGATATTATTCCTGATGACCCGAACACGTTACTGGAGGAGGTCGACATCGCCCTGGGAGAAGGCGATCTGTCTCTCGCAGGCGGGCTACTGGCTCAAATTCATCCTACTTCTGCCGACACCGAAGCTATTTGGCGGAAGATCTATCATGCTGTTTTGGAACGCCGCCCGACGAACGTTCTCCCGTGGTTAAACGAAATGCAGGCAAAGCGGGATTCTGCATCAGCTAATTTTAGTGGCGATGTTAGCTTTTGGTTAGGGTGGGCGCAGCAAATGGCCGGGGATTCTGCCGGCGCCAAACAAACCTGGCGGGAAGCGCGGGATCAAGCTGAGGGTCTTCTCAAAAATCAGCCAAATAATCAGACCCTGCTTGGCTATCTTGCGCTCATGAACATGGGACTCGGAGACAAAACCGAAGCTTTAAAACTTGCCGATCGCGCAATCGCAGTAAACCCGATCGAGAAGGATGCGATCTCTGGTCCGACCGGGATAGAAATTCTGGCTCGCGTGGCAGCACAATCAGGAGAACCTGATCGTGCGATTGCCGCGTTGGAGAAACTTTTGTCGATTCCGTACTCCGGTCCGATCGCTGTCCCGCTGACACCGGCATTACTCCGACTCGATCCTATGTTCGATCCGCTTCGAGACGACAAGCGATTCCAAAACCTGAGTGCGGCACCTGGGCCAAAATAATTGGAACGAAATTGGCAGTCGGAGGTCGCACTAACAACCGTAGACAATCACCGTTCTGATAAATTCGCCTCGGCTTTCCTTAACCGGATGCGCGAACGCAGCTTCGGGAGTAACCGGCGCGGCAACATCGTGAACGCTTTTTCCATTTCCGAGTCGTTTCAGGATGGCTTTGATCTGTTCGCCGACGCAGTTTACCCCTTTGTTGGCCATGATCGCTTTATCAATCTCGGCGATCAGCTCAGAGGTATGCTGCGGTGTCCAGTCGGTAACGTCGTAGGCACTGTTTTGATTTCGCTCATATAATCTGACGCTGCCTCCGGAATCTCCTTGCGTGATTTGAACAAACAGCCGGTGCTCCGAAGGATTGGAGAGCGTGGCCAATCTTTGGACGATCACTTCCTTCTTGCCGTAAAACGTGTGCGACTCTGGATTCCAACTCCTGAAACTGCAAGTAGTCGGTCCAGGACTTGCCGAAGGCACGGCCGATGGTGAGGCAGAGGCCGAAGGCGACGGTGTTTCCGACGGCACTGGCGACTGGCATAAGCCGGCTTGGAATGAAGCAACAAATATTATCGCAACAACTGTGATGTATTTTTTCATGTTAGGATGGGTTGAGGTTGGTCCGCACCGTCAGTTTACGGGGAAAATGCGATGAGCGCATTGGGGTGGCGGATTGAGGATTCACGTGTCTAGCTGTACGCAACCTCGTTAGGCAAGCGAAATAACTGTCCTTATTTGACGACGTAGACCAAGTGCGCCACGACATGGTGATCGCGTCCCAAAGTGCTGTTCCGGCAGTCAATTGAACTGAACGCGACTTGGATTTGCATGTCCAACGATTGCCGTTGAACTTTTAGGCGATCCCGTTGCGCCATGCTTATGACTGGCTTCTTTCAAGAATTGAAGCGGCGAAAAGTTTTCCGCGTTGCCATTGCCTACATCGTGGCCAGTTGGGCCCTCGCTCAAGGTCTGGCGCAGGTCTTGCCGGTTTTCGATATCTCAAATTCTTCGAT
>Ga0187779_10001462_pt1 | contig 14732 bp, 16 predicted proteins | sample 1015_Q2_SP10_10__FD_132435 | JGI IMG/M metagenome (GOLD analysis project Ga0187779, IMG submission 132435) | Tropical peat soil microbial communities from peatlands in Department of Meta, Colombia - 1015_Q2_SP10_10_MG | ecosystem: Environmental > Terrestrial > Soil > Wetlands > Peat | place... | reverse complement strand
CGTCTGCACAGCCGGAATGATCCACATCACTGTTTGTATGGTCAGACTGAGCGGCGTATTGGAAAGCCAGTCGCAGAACGATTGGATCATTTTCGGTGCTTCCACCCCCCCGACGTGAGGAAAATACTACTCTGTTCGATCACCTCTGTCGAACGGAATGCTCACCGCGAGTCTGACGTTGACGCGAGCAGAGAAGATTCGTAAAGTGGCACGAAGCTGGCTTCAGAAACGCAACTCGACAGGGTAGATGAGAGGGGGAGATGAGCTACTGGAAATGGGGTTTGGGCCCAGGGCTGGTTCTTGTGTGTTTGGCGACGTTCGCGCCAGCCGCCGGCGCACAGGTGCAACCCACACCGCACCAAAAGGATGTCCCGGCAATTCCGGAGGGTGCGCTGGCACCCGACAATTTGGCGAAACCTCGCCCGAAGCCGCCATTCAATTTGACAGGCACTTGGACGGTCGATCTGAGCGCCGGATTCAGTTCCTTCATGTTCGGCCCGCCCTATCCGAAGTTCTTGCCCGCAGCGCAGGCCGCCTTTGATGAGTCAAAAAAGTACGCCGCCGAGCATAAGCCCTATCGTGACGACATCGGGCACTGCTACCCCGCGGGTCTGCCGATGCTCATGACCCGCGTCTGGCCCATCGCCATGATTCAGTTGCCGACGGCAATCTACATGATCAGTGGCTTTGAAAACGGTCTTCGAATCATTTATCTCGATGGCCGCCCGCACTCCGATCCCGATATCGTCGTCCGCTCCTTCAATGGCGATTCGATCGGACACTGGGAAGGCGATACACTCGTCGTCGACACCACCGCCATGGTCAGCAACCACCACTGGATCGACCAGGGCCTCCCGGTGAGTGATGAGTTTCATGTCATCGAGCGAATGCGCCTGCAGAACGGTGGAAAGACTCTCGAAATCAAGTACCTCATGACCGATCCGAAGAACTGGGAGGGCGAGTGGACCAGCACGAAGCACTGGATCCGCGTTGACGACACCGATATCACGGAAGTCGAATGCACGCCGGACCTCAACGAACACCTGTTGAGTACTCACTAGGGTTCGGAAGGCCTAATACTTTGGTGCGGCGCGGTAGGCAGGGTCGGTGAGCACCTCGCCGCTCGGAAGCGTTACTGCGAGAAAGCTCCCTCCCTTGTCGCCGCTGCGAAGGGGATGAATCAGAATCGTTACTTTGTCGCCGGGCTTGAGGCTCGTAGATTTCCATCCTTGGCGAACGAGGTTATTGGGGCTGTTGCACTCGACGCTCCAACGGTCCGTCCCCCCGTTCTCGTTGGGAACATCGATCTGAATCCAGCTGTGCGGGTTCGTCCACTCAAACTGCACGATCGTTCCTGTCAGAGAGACCTGTTTGTCGCGATCGAACATGGCGGCGGAGTGATGGGCGGCCACCGGCCGCGCAACCAGCAGCGCGATCAAGGTCAACCAGACAACAGCTGAAGCTTTTTTCATTTCACTCCTCCGTTGCTACCCCTGGGCGGTGACCACTCGATTCCTGCTCACTGCTTCGGACGGTGCCGGAAAGCCGCTTCATCAAGCGTTGACCCGTCCGGAAGGGTCAGCGATATGAACAGACCCCCCTTCTCGCCGCTCCTCAGCGGCCATATCACGACGGATATTTTGTCGCCTGGCTTGACGCTGTCCGACTTCCATCCCTGGCGTGAGAGATTATTGGGGCTGTTTAGCTCGATGCTCCATTTGTCCACGCCCCCGCTATCGTTCATCACATCTAGCTCGATCCAGCTGTGCGGATTTGTCCACTGAAACTCGTGAACGACACCCACCAGGGTCGTCTCTTTGGAGCGATCGAACATCGCGAAGGAGTGATGCGCCGACGCCGGGCCGGCCGCCACCAGCAGCACACCCATCAGCGTGCCGAAGACTAATGTCTTCACTGCCCACCTCGATCATCGACCACTGGCTTTGCTCCGGACCGCCTCGGCGCAACTAGCACAGCCCGCATAAAGTACTATAATACGCCGGAAAATTCGTAGCGTTACTTTCACGCTGCATCAATACCCGCACCGACTGGCGCCGCCGCAGTTGCTGTGTGAAACGGAGAGACCATGAAACTTTCTGTCGCTATGGCCCTGAGTCTCCTGGCCTTTGCGAGTCCTAACGCTACGGCCGAGAGCCCAAAAGCGCAGGGGGCAGCAAACGGAGCGGCCAGAAAAGTGTCCGATCCAACCGGATCCCCCGCTCCGTACGGACCGTACCCTGATTGGGCCGGCATTTGGACGCTGGACTTTCCAAAGCCGGGAGAGCCCCCTGGGGAAACGCCTTCGCTGACACCGCCGGCCGCGGCGGAGCTCAAGGCGATGGAGGAGGCCGAAGCGCGGAACGAGGAGCCGCCCACCGATGCCGCAAATTGCCTGCCACCCGGAATGCCCACGATCATGTTCATGCCGTATGACGTCGAGTTCCTGTTCACGCCCGGACGGGTCACCATCATTCAGGAAGCCTATATGCAGGTCCGTCGGGTCTTCCTGGACGGGCGCGGCCATCCGGCCAAACTGGATCCCACCTTCAATGGCCACTCCATCGGTCATTGGGAAGGCGACACGCTGGTGATTGATACCATCGGACTCGGACACAAAACACCCCTCGGCTACAATCACCTCAACCATGGACCGAACCTGCACGTGATTGAGCGAATTCGTTTGACGAGTCCCGATCAGATGGAGGATCGAATGACGTTGACCGATCCGGACGTGCTCGCCAAGCCTTGGCACACAGTCCACACGTTTACGCGCCACCGGGAATGGGATCAGATCGAATACGTCTGTGAGGAGAATAATCGCAATCAGATCGACAGCAGCGGAAAGGTCTCGCCCGGCCTGCGCAAGTGAACCTCTGATTCGCCCCGAAACTTCGTTCAGCGCTGGCCGTGGTGGTCCAGGTTGAGCATGCGCTTTGAGTCGTCTTCAATGCACGCAGGCGATTCCTGTGGCGGATCGTCGGACGGCTTCACTAACCGGGGAGCTTCGGTCCAGGGTTCCGTCAGCACGTTCCGATCCTCTACAGTCACCTGATAGGCGAGGTTATCACCAACCCTCCAGAAGCGCTCGGTGACGTGCAGGGCCGAGGTGTGAAAATATCCGCCTTCACCGAACCAAGTTTCATCCACGAAATTGGTGGCGTCGACGACGAGCGTGTTGCCCTCCCAATGACCGATCGAGTCGCCGTAGTAGGACGGATCGGCCTCGGCGCGATGCGGCCGACCATCGGTCGGGATGATGCGATATGGGTCCCCCGACATATCTTCGTACAGGAAGATCATTTCGTTCGGCAGTTGAATGATCTGCCGCGGAGAACCGATGCGCGGCACTCCTGGCTTGCCGCAAAAGAAAACCTTGTCAAGCTTGGCTTCATTGTCGAACAAGTATTTCACTTTCGCCTGAAACTCGGGCTTGTAAGAAGGCGCCGCCGTGAACGGCAGCGCGTCCGGTACAGGAATCTTCGCGGGCCGGCGTCCGCTTAAGTCCACTTTCTTGATCTCAACAGAGCCGTTGACTTGCTTTTTAAGCGCTACGCCGGGAAGATCGATCGAGTACTGCCAGATCCCGCTTAGATCAGGATGTCCGTCGAGTGTGTGGACCGCCGTTGCGCCGGCAGGGGTAGCATTTTGCTGCCCTTGCGCAGAAATCGTCAGAAGGATCGCCCATGCCAGTGGAAAAACCAGTGCACGTTTCATTTCCCAATCCTCCTTTCGTGCCGCGGATTAATGGGAATCGACAGCATTTGGATTCACCATTTCCAACGAGGTTCCGTCGGCAAAAGTGATTTTCTGTAGGAAGCCGTAGAGCGATCCGTCTTTTGCTCGATTCCCCTCGACCGTGACCATTTGGCCCACAGCATTCTTAAACTGGCCGCTCGTCACGCCGACACGCCTCAGCCAGGAAGGTGGGGCGCTTTCGAATTTCCAATTCTCCACGCCGCCGTCGGGTTTCTTCGCGTCGATGTACACTGCGATGTGTGGATTGACCCATTCCACCTGCGTCAGGGTGCCCGTCAGAGTGAATTTCTTGGACATGTCGAAAATCGATGAAGGCGAGTGATGCGCCCACCCGGAACCGGCTGCGCAGAGCATTCCCGTCGTCAACAGAGCAGCCCAGATTGTGCGTCGCAAGCAGGGCCTCCTTTTCGGGTTGGTGGAGCATATCACAAGCCCGCGTGCCGGTGTTTCCGACCAATATGGCCGCATCGATTCTGCGAGCAGGTTCCGCAGGCGCTGGTGTGTCTGCGATGGCTTAGGCCATACTGGCCTGGATCATCCCATGGATGCCACCGCCCATCGCACAACAGGGAAAACCCTGTTCGCATTCGCCATCATCTATCTTGTCTGGGGATCCACCTATCTAGCCATTCGCATCGGGGTTCGAGAATTTCCACCGTTTCTTTTGGCCGCGTTGCGATTTCTGATAGCTGGTGCTGTTCTGTATGGTTGGACCATCGCGCGGGGTGAGCGGTCACCCAGTCGGCGACAATGGATAAGGATCTCTTTGCTCGCGATCCTGTTCTTCGTTCTCGACTACGGATTGCTATTCTGGGCCGAGCAGCGGGTGCCTTCGGGAATTGCAGCGGTCTTGATGGCATCGATTCCGATGTTTATCGCTCTGTCGGAAATCACTCTTCTGCGAACGCAAAGGATCACTTTCCGTTTGGCGTTGGCTTTGTCGGCCGGAATTGCCGGAGTCGCCGTCCTGGCGAGTCGGTCGCGAGATTTCGGAGGGATGCCTATCGACACCAGGGGCGTGATCGCACTGCTTGTCGCATCGATCAGCTGGGCCCTGGGAACCGCTCTGACGAAGAAGCTTTTGCTTCCGTTCTCTCACGTCATGAACTCAGGTTCGCAGATGCTGGCCGGCGGTGCCTTGCTGGCTTTGACGTCTGCGGCCCTGGGAGAATTCCACAATTTTCATCCGCTGCACATTTCACTGGGAGCCTGGCTCTCGCTCCTATACCTCGTTGTGGCCGGATCCATCGTCGCCTTTACGGCCTACCTGTGGCTGATCCATCATGAATCACCGACCAAGGTCGGTACCTACGCGTTTGTCAATCCCGTCGTGGCGGTGCTCCTTGGATATTTCCTGGTCGGCGAAGCGATTGGTCGGCGAACGATTCTAGGAACCGCCCTGATCCTGGTCAGCGTGGTAGCGGTCACGACGGGCAAGGAGAAACGTGGTGCAGCGATCCCTGTGCGGGGAGCTGCGAAGGCGGCCGGCTGAGGTTCCGGGAAACCTTCAGCATCCTTAGGGGATCTAAGGGAGTAGAATAACGCTGGGTTGCCTCATACCCATGATGGAGGTGCCTAAATGCTGAGGTCTTTCTTCTCAAAAGTCTTTATTCCTTTCATAACCCTCGTTTCGCTGTCTCTGCTACCGGACCCTGCGCTGGCCCAGCGTGGAGGAGGCCATGGTGGCGGGGGATTTCGTGGCTATGGTGGCGCTTACCGGGGCGGCGGAGTCTATCGTGGCACGACCCCCGGGGGACGGTACTACGGCGGCGGTGCGTATCGCCCAGGCATGAACCGAGGTGGCGGGGCTTTCAGCTCGCGCGGTTTGGGGGGATACTCCCGTGGCTTTAGTGGAGCAGGACGTGCGTCCGGCGCACATAACGCAGTCACCGACCGTAACTGGCACTCGTTCGGCGGTAGCCGCAGTTTCTCGGGCACGCAGGCCGCTGGAGCACTTCATAACACCGCGATTGCGGACGGTAACTGGCACTCCTTCGGAGCGACTCGCGGCGGACTCAGCGGGACAACTGGCGTCAGCAGCCGAGGATATGGCTGGAACGGTTACGGCTGGCACGGCAATGGCTGGGGTTGGCACGGTCATGGCGGCGGTTGCTGGGGCTGCGGTTGGGGCTGGGGATTCGGCTGGGGATTTGGATGGGGTTTCGGTTGGGGTTGGGGATGGCCTTGGGCATCTGGCTGGTGGGGACCAGGTCCTTATTGGTATTACCCATGGTGGTGGGGTCCGGCCGCTTATCCATCCAGTCCTTACGATCAATATGGACCGCCGTACGCGCCTCCTCAGCAGGACAACGACTCGGGCTACGAGGATTACTACTCCTACGGTCCGCCTTACGCGGCTCCGCCAGACTCCGTAGCGCCGAACGGATCCGCTCCCGCCCCGAAGGCTTCACCGGTTCCTAGTTTGACCACCGGTAACGTGGCCGAATCGAGGCCGACGATCTTGCTTTATATGACCGACGGCACGGTCTACCCCGCGACCGATTATTGGATTTCCGGCAATACCCTGCATTACGTGGTGAGCTATGGGGAGGAAAGCACGGTCGGTATGGATCAGGTCGACTTCCAGCGTACGATCAACGAGAACGCAAAGCGCGGCGTGCGAGTTTCTCTGAGGCCCAGGGCAGATAGCGCCAAAGTACCGCAGACCAGTGATTCGCCGACCGGTTCCCCGCCAGCGAACAAAGTTCAACCGATTGCACTCGTCAAGCCCGCCGCTTGACGTCGCATCGCGGAACGCCAATGCCCCTCGAGCTAGGCCCGCGGAAGGCTGAGAACGCGGCGTGGGGGATCGGGCGCGTACATTTCCTCGATGAGGGTTGCGCGGCGGTCGAGAATCACGCGTTGATTTAGAGAGCCCTTATCGGTAATCTCGCCGGCATCGAGCGAAGGTGGTTCCTCGACTAAAAGAGCTCGTTCGATACGATTCGAATTCCCTGTTGCTTGCGCAGCGAATGATTGAAGCAGCGAGGCAAGCTTCCCTCTGACCGCTTCGTGATCGAGAATGGCGGCCGGCGAGGTTGTCTCGTGCAGCTCCGGGGCCAGCCGTCGAAGCGCCTCTAGATTCGGAAACAACAGTACGGCCAAATAGTTGCGGTCGTGTCCGGCGATGACGACGTCGGTCACATAGGGTGCGAACCAGTGAATGATTTTGCTGCGCAGGGGACCGACGTTGACAAACGTGCCGGACGATAGCTTGAAATCCTCCGTCAGCCGGCCGTCGAAGATCAAACCCTTGTTGGCGTCCTCGGGATCGAGCAAGCGCACTGCGTCACCGAAGCGGTAGTAGCCCTCCTCGTCAAATGCCCGACGCGTGAGTTCGGGTTCTTTCCAATAACCGGGGGTGACGTTCGGTCCTTTCACACGGATTTCCGTCTTGGATCCGTGGGCGACAAGTTTGGCTTCCACGCCCGGCATCGGAATTCCAATTACGCCGCTGTGCTCGGTGTCCCACGTGCACTGCAGCGCCATGGGTGAGGTTTCCGTGGCCCCGAGGCCGGTCGCCATCATGATTCGCTCGCCACAGGCTTCGATCATCAGCTCCCGGTAGTCATCCCACAGCGCCTGGGAAAGCGCCGCTCCCGCATAAAACATGAACTTCAGACGGCTGAAGAAATTCTGGCGCAACTGCGCGTCGGCGCGAAAATGGGGGAGCAGCTCGTCGTAGCCACGCGGCATATTGAAATAAATCGTGGGCGCCACTTCGCGGAGGTTCCTAACAGTCGTTTCAATGCCGGCTGCAGTCGGCCGCCCATCATCGATATAAAGCGTGCCGCCATTGTAAAGTGTCATCCCCGTGTTGTGGTTACCGCCGGCGGTATGGTTCCAGGGCATCCAATCGACCACCACCGGTGGCTCTTCGCCGAGGAAAGGAAATCCCTGCAGAATCATTTGCTGGTTGCTGCAAATCATTCGGTGCGTGTTGATGACGGCCTTGGGTAGCCCGGTCGAGCCGGACGAAAACAGAAATTTTGCAATGTCGTCTGGCTGGATCGCCGCGTGCGCCGCTTCCACGGCCGAGGTCGGATTCCTACCTGCCAGATCATCGAACGATAGGGCCCTGCGCCCAGCAATCGCTCGGTCTCTGAAAACGACTTCCATTTCGGGATCGACCGCAGCCTCAATCGCGCGGCGGTAACGATCGCCATCTGACACAAACACTATGCCCGGAGTGAGAATCTTCATGACGTGCTTGAGCTTTGCGAAATCCGCCGAAACCAGGGAGTAGGGAGGTGCGATCGATGCCGTCGGCACCCCCACGTGCTGTCCGGCAAACATCAGCAGGAGGTGCTCGAGGTCATTGTCGGAAAGGATGGCTACGGGCCGGCTTGCCGAAAGTTTTCGGTCAAGAAATGCCTGGCCGAGGCTGCGAACCCTCTGAAGCGCTTCGCCGTAGGTCAAATACCGCCATTCACCGTTGTTGTAGCGCTTTGCCGCCAGAGGGCGGTCGGGCGCTACGCGCGCCCAATAGACGAGGCGCGCCGTCAGAACGCGTGGGTAGTCGCCGAGTGGCTCGTCCGGGCGCAACAGGATCGTGCCGTCTCCGCGACGCTCCATCGACGCGCGCGATGTTCGCAATCGCACGGCACGCACCTGTGGACTTTCGATCAGCCGAGTGTGCTTCATCGATTTAGCAGAGGGGTGTGGCTAACTGCCAAATTGTAACGCTGGGCGGTTTCAAGGCGCTAGAGTCTTGGTTTCTGGTCGGGGATGGGGCGCGCATACAGTTCGAACCATGTACCGCCGCCCCGATAGCTCACAATGCCAACGTCCTCGCGGAAGACCATAACGGGCCGAGAGATTTTCTGGGGCACCAGAAAGACGAGCCATCCTTCGACCGTATCGCCCGGTTTGAGCGTTCCGCTTAGACGGGGCTTGGGCGGGACATCGAGAATCGGCGCGTCGAACTCTTGGCCCTCGGGCGCGGCGGCTGTGAACTGGGTTTCGTTGAGGTTGTAGTTGTAATGTGCCGGCGAAGTGCGGGAGGAGAATTCAACCCGCACCTGCGCGAGTAGATAGTCGAGTCCCGGTTTGGGGGGCGGGTTCGATGCGCTGGCCTGCTGTACGATGCTCCACGCCTTCCCCCCGCGCACGACTGCAAGCACTGTGATCTTCGCGTTGTAGAGTTCGCTGCCGAGATATTGCTCGCCGAACTCGATGATGGCAATGACCGGCGCGCCCATCGGGTGGGCATCGATCGTCGGGGCGTTTGACTGAGCGGCGTCGATCGGCGCGAACACAGCGTATCGAAACAATAGCAGGACCGCAGCGAGCCGCAGGCAGGTATGGCCGTCTGCTACGCCCATTGATCGATCGACACGCTCACCCGATAACTCATGTTTGCAACCATGTGGTAAGGGTTGGTCTGGCCGCCGACCACAACGAAATTGTAGGAGTCCGCCCGCTGGTAGTACGGAATTCGCGCATCGTCGGGAGTTTTCGGGTCCGGCACCCAGCGGGCGGCGAAGAGCGTGGAGCGCGCATCCTTCGCCGAAATCGTTTGATTTTTCTGCAGCCAATCAGCGAGCTGTTCCTTGGTCTTGTAACCGAGCTCGACCAGCCCCTCAGCCACCAGCGGATCGAGAACGATCAGCGCTCCAAAAAGCGGGCCGAAGGGCGTGCAATTGTAAGCGATTGCTTCGTGATAGTGCGGGACCGGTTTCACACCGAGGCCGATGCCCCCTTGACCCTGTGAAATGCTGAAGCCCACGAACAGGCTCACGACATTTTCGTCCGGCTTGAATCCCTTCTGAACGCTCAGGGGCGTCCATGGGCTAGCCTTCTCGTTTTCGGGAAGAATCAGATTGTTGTAGTTGACCCCATTGCCGAGCGTGCCGAGATAGGTTTGCCCCGGAATTCCGGAGTTGCTCAGGTTTCGAGAGAGTATCGTCCAGGCGCGTCCAATGGCAGCGTTCGGCTGAGCGAACGGACCCATCGCCCCGATGCCGTAGTTCATGTTGAGTTTGTCGCGAATCGGACCATTGATCACGGCCGCAACCGCGAAGGAATTGGTCGAACTCGAAAGCGCTGTTAGCCCGCTCGCTGCGATCGCGAGGACGGTAGGGAAATGTTCGGGCTTGGCACCGGCCATCACGGCGTTCACCGCAACCTGCCTGACCGTATAGGACCAATCCGGATAGGAGCCGCGCGCGGGCGCCATTTTCCCGACCACTTCGTCCGGCTTGCGGCTCGTGCCTTTCAGCATGGCGTCGACGCGTTCCGGAGTCGGCAGCACGATCTGCATGAAGTCGGTCATGCCGTTATCGATGTAGTACTGCTGGAGATTTTCCTCCGTGTCGGCGAATGTCTCGGGCCCCGTCGAGATACTGACCTCTCCCGTTTTCGATTCTTCGGTGGTCAGAGGATTCGTCAGCGCGCCGATCACCTCCTTCATCAGCGGTCGACCGCTGACCGGATCGTTGCCTTCCAGGTAGGCATACATCTCTTCGTCCGTCTTGCCCCATACGGGATGCGGTGTGAAGCAAATGCGCTCGTGTGGCATGCCGCGCTGTGCGGCGTTGGAAACGGCGAGGTCCTTAAAGGCGATGGTGACCAAGGGCGCGGTCGGAAAGCCCATCTGCTCGTACTTTATGCAGTGACCGACGGTCGCTGGCGTGCAGGTACTTCAATGGCCGATGGCCATAATCACGGCGTTGCCGTGGGCCTTTATCTCCGCGTTCAGCTTCGGGTCATCGTCGGCAAACGCCCCGGCCTTCAGACGATACACCGTCGTCACGCTCGGCAGGTTCCTCTTGAACCAGACGGCGACTTGGGCGAGAAAGTGGTCTGCACCCGGGAATCCATCGGAGACCAGAAAAATGGTCTTTCCCTCCAGAGTGTCCAGCCGCTTCGCCATGGGGACGAGTTGAATCGGCGGGGGAAGACCTTTGGGGTTGAGGGCCACGACTTTGCCAGCGCTCGGTGCGGTCTCGGCCTTCCTGGCCTTTTGCGCTTCCAGGCGCCCTTCAGCGAGCAGCGCCGGAGACATGCCCAGCAAGGACAACATTCTTCGCCTGTTCATAGCCTACCCCTTTCCTAGACCCGCACAACTTGCCGCAGTCCTGTTGGGCGCTTCCGGTTTTGGATGCTATCGGTGCTTTTGGGCCGTGTCAACAAGCGGGCTTGGCAGACCGCCGCAACACAAGGAAGGGTCAACAGATCGGTAGATTTCCGGCGGCAACGCCCGCAAGTTGACATCGGAGCCTCGTGCGCCCAATAATTTCCCCCCGATCTTGCGCCACGTACGAAGCACTCAGGTGAGGTTTACAGCAGCGATTACGGGTTGTCCGAGATTCCGCGACAGTGCGTCGGCCGGTCGGGTGTCGTTCGTAGGTACGCCGTGGCGCTAGAGAATGTCCTGTTCCTGCCGGGACTCGCCTGTGACCAGGAGGTGTGGAGGCATCCGTCGCGCCAAATTTCTGAAGTCGCGACCGTGGGTGTTGTCGACTATGGCGGGAGCCACTCCATCAAGGAAATGGCCGAGGTCGCGCTGCGCCGTGCCCGAGACTCGTTCGCACTCGTGGGACACTCGATGGGCGGCCGCGTCGCATTCGAAGTCGTTCGTCGTGCACCTGAGCGCGTGGCCGGCATGGCCTTGCTCGACACGGCTTACCGCTCGTTTCTGCCCGGTGAAGCAGGTGAACGAGAGAGAGCCGAGCGGCTCCGACTGGTCGATGTTGCCCGTTCGCAGGGAATGCGTGCGATGGCCCGGGACTGGGTTCAGAAAATGGTTCATCCCTCCCGGCTTTCCGACGCGCCTTTGATCGAGTCCATCGTCGAAATGTTTGCCCGCAAGTCTCCTGAAATCTTCGCAGGCCAGATTAGGGCCCTGCTTGAGCGGCCCGACGCAACGCCGGTGCTATCCAGGATCCGCTGTCCTACGCTCGTTCTATGCGGGCGCGAAGACTTCTGGAGCGTGCCCCGTACGCACCGCCAGATCGCGGCGCGTATTCGGCAGAGCCAGCTGGTGATGATCGAAAACTGCGGGCACATGGCTCCGATGGAGCGCCCCAGCCAAGTCACGTCCGCGTTGCTCAACTGGCTCGAAGCCGTTCGACGCGAAACAAAAACGAAACCGCCGGAGGCCAATCGATGTTGACGCGAAGCTTTCGGGCTCACTAGAATCCCAATCGAAGAAAGGATGGCACTGTGGGGGATAAGAAGACGGCGATGGTGGTCAGCGCGCACTCAGCGGACTTCGTGTGGCGCGCGGGAGGTGCGATCGCGCTGTATGCGGAGCGCGGATATGAAGTAACGGTCGTTTGTTTGTCATTCGGTGAGCGCGGCGAATCGGCCAAGCTTTGGCGGCAGCCGGGGATGACCTTGGAAGGAGTTAAAGAGGACCGCAAGCGGGAGGCCTCGAAGGCCGCGGCGATTTTAGGTTGCAAGGTGATTTTTTTTGACGTCGGTGATTACCCGATGCGCGTACCGGATAACGTGCTTTATGAGTTGGCGGGATTGTTCCGCACCATTCGCCCGGAGTTTATTCTTACCCATTCACTGAAGGACCCGTACAATTTCGATCATCCGCTGGTCGCACATCTGACGCAGGAGGCTCGCATCGTTGCTCAGGCCCATGGCCACGACCCGTACAAAGAACCGGTGCTCGGCGCACCGCCCGTGTTTCTGTTCGAGCCGCACCAGCCCGAACAATGCGAATGGAAGCCCCAGGTACTGCTCGATATCACACCCGTATGGCCCAAGAAATACGCTGCGTTCAAGGAAATGAACGCGCAGGAGCATCTTTGGCATTATTACGAGCGCGTCGCGCTGCAGCGAGGCGTGCAGGCCTCACGCAATTCCAACCTCAAGATCACGTATGGAGAGGCCTACCAGCGTGTTTTTCCGCACGTCACCGAGGTGCTCTCATGAGCAAGCCGGTCGTTGTTCGGCGAGTCGAGCTGCCACCACGGGACGCGGTCACCGCGCTGGGTCAGTACGGAGTCTCCACGGTCCACGAGGCGCAAGGACGCACTGGATTGCTCGCCTCCTACATGCGCCCGATCTATCCGGGTGCGTCGATCGCCGGGCACGCCGTCACGGTCTCCTTGCCCCCCGGCGACAATTTGATGATTCACGTGGCCGTCGAGATTTGTACCCAGGGGAGCGTTCTTGTGGTGGCACCCACTTCGCCCTCGACCGACGGCTATTTCGGAGAACTGCTGGCCACTTCGCTTCGCGCACACGGCGTGAAGGGGTTGATCATCGATGCCGGCGTGCGCGATGTGCGGCCGTTGACCGAAATGAAGTTCCCGGTCTGGAGCCGCGCGGTAAGTTCGCAGGGCACGGTCAAAGCGACGCTCGGCTCGGTGAATGTTCCCATCGTATGTGCGGGTGCTGCCGTCGAGCCTGGAGATGTGATTGTTGCCGATGACGACGGCGTCGTTGTGGTGAAGCGCGCGGAGGCGACAGCAGTGGCCGCTATGTCCAAACAGCGAGTCGACAAAGAGGAAGAAACGCGACAGCGCCTGGCGAAGGGTGAACTGGGTCTGGACCTTTACAGCCTGCGGGCCAAGCTCAAAGAACTCGGTCTCGACTACCAATAGAGCGGAGGGGCATGGTTCTCGCACCGATTCAGCGAATTGGCCTCGTCGGTTTCGGCGAAGTGGGCGGTATATTCGGTCGCGACTTTGCGGAGCAAGGGATCCGGGTATCGGTTTACGACATCCTTTTTCATTCGCCCGATTCTCGCGCGGCCATGTTTCAGAAAGCCCGCAGTTGCGGCGTCGAAGCTTGCCACAGTCTGGCCGAATGCGTGCGCGAAGCGGAGTTAGTCATCTCGGCAGTCACCGCCTCTTCGTCGCTCGAAGTGGCGACCGATGCCTCGCGACTGTTGCGCCCGGGCCAGTTTTTTTTGGACATCAACTCTGTCTCGCCGGGTACGAAACGAGCCGATGCCGCCCAGGTCGAGCGAAGCGGCGCCTACTTTGTCGAATCTGCCGTGCTGGCACCGGTGCCTCCCTACCGCCTGAAAGCTCCGATGCTTCTGGGTGGTCCCCACGCTGCCGCCCTGGCTCCCCGCCTCACGGCCCTCGGTATGGACGCAACGCCTGTAAGCGAACGGGTCGGCGTAGCCTCCGCGGTCAAGATGTGCCGCAGCGTGATGATTAAAGGAATCGAGGCACTCGCCGTGGAGTGTCTGTTCGCGGCGAGACGGTACGGGGCCGAGGAGGCGGTCCTGAAATCCCTCGACGCGACGTATCCCCAGATGGGATGGCGCGACAAGCTCCCGAACTACCTCGTCAGCCGCGTGGCCGAGCATGGGCGGCGTCGCGCGGCTGAAATGCGCGAGGTCGCTGAGGCCCTCCGCGATGTGGGGATCGATCCGACAATGGCGGAGGCCACAGCCGAAAGGCAGGACTGGCTCGTTTCAGAGATGGTCGAGCAGAATTTGAAATACCAAGACATCGCGCCATTCTCATGGATCGCTCTGGCCGAAGCTCTGAGCAAAGCAGCTACAGACAAAAAGCGGTAAGACCGACCAATCCTCGAATGAACCCGCACATCGCCGGCAGCCGACTGACGCTGTCTTCGCCCTCCTAAAACTTCAGGGTTTTTCGATGACCAGTTCGGGTGGGCGCCGACGCGGAACGCGCTGGCCACGGCCCGGAAAGCGCGCCAGGATTTCGCCATCCCAGAGGCGGATCACCCGCTCGCGAAACAGCCAACGGCTGCCGATCCGAACGAGTTTGTCGTCATAGTAGCCCGCGAAGCGGAGCGTGTACGGCGGCTCGCCGTGGCACTCGGTGACGAACACGAAGGAGCGCGCCGAGCAGCGTTTCGAATCGCCTTTTACGATCAATTGGCTAATGTGATGCTGGCGGCCTGGAAAATTGGGCACGTTCCGGAAGTGCTCGGCAAAACGCCGGACATTGTCGCGTCCTTCCCAGCGGTCCGGCTCTTCGAAGACGTCTTCGATGACGACGGCATCGGCCGTAAAGCAGGCAACCAGCCGATCG
>Ga0187779_10001461_pt1 | contig 14741 bp, 10 predicted proteins | sample 1015_Q2_SP10_10__FD_132435 | JGI IMG/M metagenome (GOLD analysis project Ga0187779, IMG submission 132435) | Tropical peat soil microbial communities from peatlands in Department of Meta, Colombia - 1015_Q2_SP10_10_MG | ecosystem: Environmental > Terrestrial > Soil > Wetlands > Peat | place... | reverse complement strand
GCCAAGCTCAAGGAATCCGGAGTCGAGATCCGTGGTGACGGCAAAACGCGCGCTGTGTTGCCGGGAGAGTCGATCGTGCCAGCCACGGAGCAGGATTGGGCCACCGAGTACGGCGACTTGGTCTTGTCCATCAAGGTAGTCGCCGATTTGGATGAAGCGATCGAACACGTGAATTCCTATGGTTCTCATCATACAGACGCCATCGTAACGGAGGATTCAGGCGCTGCTGAGAGATTCATGAACGAAGTGGATTCGGCGAGCGTTTATCAGAATGCCTCGACGCGCTTTGCCGATGGCTACCGCTATGGATTCGGTGCCGAAGTGGGGATCAGCACCGGCAAGCTTCACGCGCGCGGCCCCATGGGACTCGACGGCCTAACGACTTACAAATACAAGCTCTACGGCCATGGCCACACCGTCGCCCCATACGCCAAGGGCGAAAAGCGATTCAAGCATCGTCCCCTCGATTAACTCCTTCAGCGTTCGTGCTCGAAATATTTCGTCGACCGAAGGCCCATGCCAGTACGCCCAGCACCGCCGCCATGGCCGAGATGACGTCCCCGGCCGTACGATCCCATGTCCGGCAAAACCGGATTTCGATCCGTGTGTTTCCCGGTTGGAGTGGAACGAGGATCTGCGCCGTTTCCGGATATAGGTCGAATTTCGCCCTTTCTCCGTTCAGCAGAACTTCCCACGCCGGGTAGTTCACCAACCGGGGGGCGAGCGTCACAGCCTGTTCGCTATCGGCTGTGAAAATCCTGTGTGTCGACGTCCACGCCTGCAGATCGAGCCTCACACCCGCCGCCGGGACAATGTGACCGGAGGCGATTTCGGAGATTCGCGGCGCTGGCTCGGCTGAGACGTCCGCGGGCCGCTCCGACTCATCGGGATTTCCGGGCAACTGATACCGATCGCATCCGACGGGAGTGTACTCGTCGGTACCCTCATACCCTCGGCCGGCGTGGATCGAAGCGGCGATGTCGGAAACGTCGTCGCTGTCCCATGGCGCATCGCTGAGCATCGCGGCTCCCGCTGCTGCGATCGCGATGAAAACGGAAATCGCTGTTATCCATCTTGCGGTTCGGCTTCGCCATTCCGCGATGGCGGCTGCCGCGAGGAAGGAAAAGACAACGTCGAGGATGTCCAGCCATCTCCACGGAAACTGTATGAACCACAGTTTCGGAAGGACGCGCCACAGCCACAGGCTGTGCGGCAACATCATTACGCTTGAAACCAGGCCAAGCACCGACAGGATCCACCAGGTTGGAACGACCTCGTCCCACTTCTTTCTGGCGAAGATCGCTGCGACTGCTGCCGCAAGTATGAGTCCGACGGCTACCCAGGAGACTTGCCGGTTGAAGGCTACAAAGGCTGGATCGTTCGCGCGCGTGAAAAGAAAGTTAGCAGAAGGACGGAGATTGTCCGCGACAACTTCCCTGATTTGAATCCACGACTGTTCCCAGGCGGCGGGCAAAACATAGCAACCGGCCAGGGCCAGGCCGCCGACGCCCGCGCTCAGTCCGAGAACGACCGGTCGGAAGCTCCGCTTCAGAACCGAGCCGGTGGCGATCGCCACAGCCAAGCCATATGTCGCGATCACCGCAACGGGCAAGTTCGACAACCAGATGCTGGCCAGCACCACGGCGAGAGTAGGAGCCTGCCGCCACCCACCTTCAATCATGCGGAGTGCCGCCCAGAAAAGCAGGGGCAGAAGCGCAACGCCAAGAAGTTCGGCGAAGGCGCTGCGGTAGTACACGATGACGAGATGGTACGGATTGGCAACGTAGAGAACGGCCGCTAGGCTTGCGTACGGTCCGGAGAGCCTGTCTTGCGCAAGACGCCACATCGAGAAGCCGGCGAGTATCAACGCGAGCCAGACGAAAGCCCCGGGAACCATCCTCCAGGGCAGCAGAGAGCCCAGCGCCGCTCCTATCATCCATGACAGCGGTGGGTAGAAAAGGAAACGCGGCTCGCCAAATCCCCAGTTGGCCCACTCGGCCCAGCGGGGCCAGAAGATCCCCTCCCGCCATTGCCCTCGTACGTCCATCCAGGATGCGATGTGAAAACGGAAATCGTGGCCCGAGATGTTCCCGTCGAATAGTATCGGTAAGACAACGATCGTGCTCGCCAGGCAAACCGAGAGGAGCGGAGAGCGCCAGAACGACTGCGACGGGGCGAGAGTGGTGGGCGGTTGAGTCAGCAGACGGCTCCGTCGCTTTCCTGTTAGGTCGAGGATACAAGATCAAATTGCGAGCCGCCAGTGGCCGCTCGTTCGTGCGATTTAGCAGTCGCGCCCGGCTGCTGGCTTGCCAGGTACCCATCCAGCCGCTAGAGTATTGAGGCCGCCGGCCATGCCAGGGGCATTCTCTGCCGAATCTGCAGCCTCCAGCGAGGATCTTCATGACCAACGAGGAACAGAGGCTGTACGCGTCGGAGAAGCGCGAGGTCCACTGGAAGCGCTGGGGCCCGTACCTTTCCGAGCGGCAGTGGGGAACGGTCCGCGAAGATTACAGTTCTGATGGAGACGCTTGGAACTACTTGCCGCATGATCATGCCCGCTCGCGCGCCTATCGTTGGGGAGAGGACGGCATCGGAGGGATTTGCGACCGGCGCCAGCACATCTGCTTTGCCATCGCTCTTTGGAATGAAAAGGACCCCATTCTCAAGGAGCGGCTCTTCGGTTTGACCAATCGCGAAGGCAATCACGGAGAAGACGTGAAGGAGTATTACTACTACCTCGACGCCACTCCGACCGGTTCTTATCTGAAGTTCCTATACAAGTATCCGCAAGCCGCGTATCCCTACGACGAACTCGTCAGCGAAAACGCCAAGCGCACCCGGAACGATCCCGAGTACGAATTGGTCGACACCGGAGTTTTTGAAGGCAACCGCTACTTCGATGTGTTTGCGGAATACGCCAAGGCAAGCTCCGAAGATGTACTGATTCGTCTGACGGCGTGGAACCGCGGTCCGGAGCCGGCCCGATTGCATCTGCTTCCAACCATCTGGTTCCGCAACCGTTGGTCCTGGGGCGACTATGACGATTCCCCCGACGCTTCTGAGATCGCCGGACCGGGAGGAACGGCGCTGATCGAGTTGACGGAGTTTCACTACGGCAAGCGGTGGCTGTTGGTTGAAGGTTCGCCGGAACTCTTGTTCACCGAGAATGAAACGAATATGGAGCGTCTTTTCCAGACCAAGAGCCGCACGCCCTACGTAAAGGACGCCTTCCATCGCTATTTGATCCAAGGCGAGCGGGCAGCCGTGAATCCCGCGAAGAGGGGAACGAAAGCCGCCGCGCACTACTGGGCGGAAATCGCGCCAGGTGAGCACTGGGAAATTCGAATGCGTCTGCTCGATAGCAACCCAGCGTTGAGCGGTGTGCCGGCGCAGGAGTTTTTCGGCGCTCCGTTCGAAGCGATGTTCGATCAGCGTCAGAAGGAAGCGGACGAATTCTATCTGCAGCGGGTCCATACGGGAATGACCGACGATCCTCGCCTGGTGCAGCGCCAGGCATTCGCCGGCCTGCTTTGGGGCAAGCAAAGCTACCATTACGACGTCCAACGCTGGCTGGGAGGGGATCCGACCCAGCCGCTGCCGGATGCGCGGCGCTTGCAGGGCCGGAACCGCGAATGGATCTACCTCTACAATTCAGACGTCATTTCGATGCCGGACAAATGGGAATATCCGTGGTACGCCGCTTGGGATTTGGCCTTTCATTGCGTGGCGATGGCGCTGATCGATCCGGATTTCGCAAAGGACCAGCTGGTCCTTTTTCTGCGCGAATGGTACATGCATCCCAACGGACAACTGCCGGCCTACGAATGGAATTTTTCCGACGTCAATCCTCCTGTCCACGCCTGGGCTGCGCGCCGTGTGTACAAGATCGCCGCCCGCATCCAGAAAAAAGCAGACCGTGCGTTTCTAGAAAAAGTGTTCCACAAGCTTCTGTTGAATTTCACCTGGTGGGTGAATCGCAAAGATCCGCAGGGAAAGAACGTCTTTGAAGGGGGGTTTTTGGGTCTCGACAACATCGGGGTGTTCGATCGCTCCCGACCCCTCGGCTCCGGCAGCTTTGTCGAGCAATCCGATAGCACGAGCTGGATGGCGATGTTCTGCTTGGATATGCTCTCCATGGCCATGGATCTGGCTCGCGAAGATGTAGCCTACCAGGACGTGGCCAGCAAGTTCTTCGAGCATTTCGTTCACATTGCGCAGGCCATGAATGACATGGGCGGTGAGGGGATTGGGCTGTGGGACGAAAACGACGGTTTCTACTACGACGTCCTGCACATGCAGAATCCTTCGGAGCACATCCCCATGAAGGTACGCTCGATCGTCGGGCTGATTCCGCTTTTTGCGGTCGAAGCGTTTCATCCCGAGGATCTGGCGCGCATGCCCAACTTCGTGCGACGCATGCAATGGTTTCTTGATCATCATAAGGATGTGTCCCAGCACGTCGAAATGAGTCGCCGAACCCCCAAGGGTCCGTACCTGCTGCTAACGATTGCGAACCGAAAAAAGCTCGAGCGAATTTACCGTTATGTCCTCGATCCAAAGGAGTTTCTGTCTCCGTTTGGTGTTCGCGCGCTCTCGAAATATCATGCAGACCATCCCTTTACTCTCTCGATCGATGGACAAAGCCACTCGGTGAGCTATGAGCCCGGGGAATCGTCGACGGACTTATTCGGCGGGAACTCCAACTGGCGCGGACCGGTTTGGTTTCCGATGAACTTTCTACTCATCGAATCCATACAGCGGATTCATCATTACTACGGCGACAATTTCAAGGTGGAATTCCCCACTGGCTCGGGGCAAGTGAAAACCCTTTGGGAGGTGGCCAGCGACCTTTCGCGGCGCTTGTCGCACATTTTCCTGCGGAGCAATGGACGCCGACCCATCTACGGCGATATCTCCTTGTTTCAAAACGATCCGCATTGGCGTGATCTCATTCTGTTCTACGAGTATTTTCACGGCGAGACAGGCGCGGGGCTCGGTGCGAACCACCAGACGGGTTGGACCGCGCTGGTTGCCAAACTCCTTGAGCAGAGTGGCGAATAGAGGGTTCGCGGAACCCTAGCGACGGTTGGGTGGCGGTTCTACAAGCTCAATCAAACATTTCCCGCCGGCTTCGTTCGGCACAAGGAAAAAGTTTACGCGTGTTTGATCGGCTCCCGCCCGCGCCCGGGCGTATATCGGTCGAAGGCCGAATCGGGTAGAAAGCAGCTCCGTGGCGCGATCCACATCTGTCACGTTGACTTCCACTTGCTGAATGCCTTCTCCAAATTTTCTAAGATAGCGAGCGATCGCGCCGGATCCCTGACAATCCGGCGTGGTCAGAATATCGAGGTCACCCGCGTCACCAAAGTGCAGCTCAAATTCGATTACCTCCTGATCGTCCGGGACATCCGCGAGGCGGGGTGAGCCGTTGGTTCGGCGAATCTGTTCAAAATGGTCGGGTCGAACGGCGATCCCCACCACGAATCGCAGCGGTCTCGGAGCGCCCGTGGCGCCAGCGCCGGAAGGGGGCAAGAGCTCGCGAAAGCCGGGATCGTGAATCCAATCGTTTGCTCCTCGGAAGCACTGGGTGAAGGCCGCCCGACGCAGCGCGTGAGCCGCAGCCGCTCGTTGCTCTGGATCGGTATCGGCCAGTTGGGTGATCCAAAGCGCGATGTCGCCGGCTGCCATCGTCCGGCAGAGTCTATTCCGGCTCTTGGGTGGGTCGGAAAGCGTTCGCGTTGGAAAGGGCCACGTACTCGGTTCGGCCAGGGCGGACGGTCACAGCGACGTCCCACTTGGAGCGCGCGTCACCCACCACAGCGGCCACATCGAGCGTGCTGATCCAATAGGTGCCCGGCAGCACCCTGCCCAGGTAGCCCTGACCCTGCAAATCGGTCTCGGCGCGTGCGACCAGGTACGTCGACTCTGCCAATTCCAGAGTGCGTCGGCGGATCTCGGGGAGGCGTTTTCCCACCAGAGCGTTCCATTTGGGCCCTGGATCAATATCCGTGAAATTTAGGTCGATTCCCTCGACGCTCGAAGGGTGCTGATCAATGTAGTGGCGCACGGCCTCTTCGTACTCGGCCGAGAGCTTTTCGAATTTCTCGGGATTTTTCGCTTGGTCCGATGGCTTAACTTTCGGCTTCGGAAAATCCGCCGACTGATCCCCCGCGTTCCTCTCCATGTACGCTTTGCGGAACTCCGGAACGGTCAGGATATCCGTTGTGGTCAGCTTGCGGATGAACTCGGGACCGGAGAGCGATACCGTCTCGTTCTTTCTCATCCAGGTTTTCAATTCCTCAGAGTACGTCGAATCGAGCTTCTCGATGAACGCATTCATCTCCGGCTTAGGGCTGGCCCGGTCTACCTCCTTCTCGATTTCGTCGAAGCTCTTGCTCAGAAGATAGAAGGGAAATCCGCGCACCGGCTCCTCCAGCCCACCCGAAGGCGTTGCTCGGGCCACGAACTCGATCGAGCCCGTTTGCGCAGCGGCGCGAGAAGCAAAGGCCAGAACTCCCAGAATGGCGATCCCAAGACAGGTTCTCATGCCGCTCATCGTAGCAGATTGGGCCAACCGGGTACGCACACAGAAGGGAGTGGAGCGAGTTGGTAAACGGGAGTGTCGATTAATACAAGGAGAATGTCTGCTCGATCACGACTCGCACGGCAGCGGGTTTTCCATCCGGGCCGCGCGCCGGCGTGCAGCGCCAGGTGCGGACGGCTGCGATCGCTTTCTCGTCAAGACCAAATCCCAAGCCCTTGGCAACGTGAGGATCGGCGACGCGGCCGTCGGCGGTGACAATCGCCGTCAGTTCTACGCTGCCCTGCACCTTCACTTTTACGGCCTCGTCGGTGAACTCGGCTTTGGGCATGTAGTAGCACGCCGGTTCTCCGTAGCCGCCGGATCCAGCATTCGGCATTCCGCCACCGGTGTTGTACCCGTAGCCCGGACCCACGCCCGCACCATTCCCGTTTCCAACTCCGCTGCCGTTACCCTGGCCCATCGAATCATTCGAAGCCTTGCCGAACGGGTCTCCCCATTTCGGGGCTTCGATGTTGGGCATTTTGATTTCTGGGTTGCCGAGGACGGTCGGCGTCATCGCGATTTGCGGGTGCTCGACGGGCTTCGCCATGGGAGCTGCGAATTGGGTCCAGGAGAATTTGGGCAGCTTACCCTTGGTTGCGGGCTGGTCGTTGTGCTGACCGCCACCACCGCCGGCTCGAGCAGCCGCCGGAGCGAGATGAGGCAGAAACGGCGACACGTCGACAGAGGAGTCGGGGTTGAACGCCTTCGTCACCGGGGGTGAAATCCAGTTGGGAAGAAACAGTGGAACGAGTACCACCAGCGCGATGGCGACCACGTGCACCGTGATCGACGCAACCTGTACGCGGCTGAATTGCTCGTTCTTCGACCAGATGTCGGGTACATCCATCGGTTGGCTCGTCGTTTTCAGCGGCGGCAATTTAGGCGGCCGAATCCAATCGCGCAGATTGCGCCACAGCCCCGGTTCCTCCTTCCAGTTCACGAGCAAAGCGGAGTCCACTTTGCCGCGGGGGGCGGGCTGGAAGAACTCCTTCACATTGGCCCCCACAGTGGCCCCGAACCGGGGCATATCGAAAGCGGTCGGGGTGCCAGCGGAAACTTTCGCAGGGCGTTCCACGAGAAAATCTCTCAGATTGGAGAAAAGGCTGCGGAGGCTCGATTGGTTGGAAACCGACCCGTAATGGCCGATAGGAAGGTTAGACCCCTGCGAGCCAGCAGGGTTGTTCAATTTGGGGATCAATTCCGACATTTCCGATGCCCCATCCCTCGCGTAGACATACCAACTTGCTTAGACGCTTGCCTACCAAAAAGGATGTCTGCCCCGAGCGGCTGACATACCCTGGCTTTCATTGTAACATACACAGCTTGACAGGAAATTCCAGTTTCCGCGGCGCCATCCGTCACAGTCAGGCCTACCCGCGCCGGGGCGTACCCCCGTCTTTCACGAAAGGGCACCCGTAGCTTGCAAGATGGCGAAACTCCTCGATTTGAAAAGCACCCTGAATCTTCCCAAGACGGATTTCCCGATGAAGGCGCGCTTGCCCGAGCGCGAGCCCGAGCAACTTGCCGCCTGGGAACAGATGGGGCTCTATGGCCAGATCCTCGAATCGCGCGCCGGCCAGCCTTTGTTCGTTCTCCATGACGGACCACCCTATCCCACGGGTGAAATTCATCTGGGTACGGGTCTCAACAAGATTCTGAAAGACATGATTGTGAAGTCGAAAACCATGGCGGGGTTTCGCTCGCCGTACATTCCGGGATGGGATTGCCACGGGTTGCCCATTGAGACGCAAGTCGAAAAAGAGCTGGGAGGGAAGACCAGCAAGGTTGCGCCGCCCGAGTTTCGCAAGATGTGCCGTGAGTTTGCGGCCCGCTATGTGGAGATCCACAAGAGGGAGTTCCGCCGGCTGGGCATCTTCGGTCGCTGGGACCAGCCCTATCTCACGATGGACCCGGTCATGGAGGCCTCCATTGCCGGCGCTTTCATCGATTTTCTCGAAAAAGGCTACGTCTATCGCGGGCTGAAGCCCGTCTATTGGTGCATCCATGACCGCACGGCGCTCGCCGAGGCGGAAGTCGAGTACGAGGACCACACCAGCCCGTCGATCTGGGTTAGGTTTCCCGTGGTTTCTGGACCGAAAGCTAATGCGCTTGGCAGCGATGCAAGTGCGTTGATTTGGACGACGACTCCTTGGACCCTGCCGGCGAACCGCGCCCTCGCCTTCCATCCGGATTTTGACTACGTTGTTGCCGAGACACCGGCCGGAAAACTCCTTCTCGCACGCGAGCGCGTCGAGGCTCTTGCCGAAGAAATCAAGCTCGGAGCGAACGCGATTCATGGGGGCTGGAAGGGGAGGGACCTAGAAGGCATGCAATTCCAGCATCCGTTTTTGGACTTTCACGTCCCCGCGGTGCTGGCCGATTACGTCACGCTCGATCAAGGCACGGGAATCGTCCACACCGCACCCGGCCACGGGACCGATGACTTCCGCACCGGGCAGAAGTACGGCCTCGAGGCCTATGCCCCGCAGGACGACGACGGCCGCTTCGTCGAAGGTCTTCCCGAATACCAGGGCAAGACCGTGTTTGAGGCGAATCCGATCGTTGTGGACTTGCTCAAGCGGCGCGGCTCGTTGGTTGCAGAAAGGAAGCTTTCGCACAGCTACCCACACTGCTGGCGCTGCCACAATCCCGTCATCTTCCGCGCCACCGAGCAGTGGTTTATCCAGATGGATCAAGCTAGTTCCACCGCCGGTCGACCCGAACCGCCGCCCCTTCGCCAGCGCGCACTTGCCGAAATCGACAAAGTGAAGTGGCTGCCCTCGTGGGGCCGCGAGCGCATGCACGCCATGATCGCCGAGCGGCCGGACTGGTGCATCTCTCGCCAGCGTTTTTGGGGCGTACCGCTGATCGTTTTTTACTGTGAAGGATGTGGCCAACGGGTGAAGGATTTCCAGGCCCTGCGGCACGTGCTCCCGTTTTTCGAGCGCGAAGGCTCCGATGCCTGGTACACCCGTTCCGCGCACGAGCTACTCCCACCGGGCTTGAAGTGCTCGTGCGGTGCGGCAAACTGGCGAAAGGAAAACGACATTCTCGACGTGTGGTTCGAATCCGGCTCAACGCATTTGTCCGTTCTCACCGAACGCAACGGCCTCGGTTGGCCGGCGCAGGTGTATCTGGAAGGCCCGGATCAATTCCGGGGATGGTTCCAGAGCTCGTTGCTCGTCGCGCTCGGCACGCGTGGGGGTGCCCCCTACGAGCAAGTGGTGACGCACGGCTGGACACTGGATGACGCGGGCAAGCCCATGTCGAAGTCACTCGGCAACGCACTGTACCCGAACGAAATTGTCGACAAATGGGGGGCCGATCTGCTGCGTGTTTGGGTGGTTTCGCAGGATTACACGGCGGACATGCGCAATTCGCCCGCGATGATGACCCAGCTCGCCGAGGCCTACCGCAAGATTCGCAACACGTTTCGCTTCGCGCTATCGAACCTGTTCGATTTCAATCCGGCGCGCGACGTGGTTCATGACGCCGACCTGTGGGAGATGGACGCGTGGATGCTACGACGCACCGGCGCGCTCGTGCGTCAGTGCCTCCGTTGGTATGCCGATTTTGAATTTCACCGCGTCTATCACGCGCTACATGACTTTTGTGTCGTAGATTTGAGCGCATTTTATTTCGACGTCCTGAAAGACCGCCTGTACACCTTCGCGCCGCGTCATCGCGGGCGGCGTTCGGCACAAACCGCGGTTTATCACATCTCTCGCGCCCTGGTGCGTCTGGTCGCGCCGATCCTCGCTTTTACCTCCGAGGAAGTATGGAAGTACTTGCCGGGCTTGGCCTCTGCCTCCACGAGCATTCACATGGCTCACTTCCCGGGTGCGGAGCATTTCGAGAATGCCTTTGACGAGGTGCGTTCGAAGAACTGGGATCGCTTGCTGGAGGTGCGGCAAGAGGTCCTAAAGGTGCTCGAGTCGCTGCGCGCGGAGAAGAAAATATCCGCCAACCTCGAGGCACGGGTCACCCTCCAAGCGGGTGGGGAGATGGCCCGCCTGCTAAACCGCTACGCCAAATTTCTCCCTGAATTCTTCATCGTTTCGCAGGTTGAGATCGAGACGCTGGGCACGGCTGGGGCGTCTGTGCACCCAAGCGGTCTGCAGATCCGCGCGGGGAAAGCGCAAGGCTCGAAGTGCGAGCGCTGCTGGAATTACTCGACGCATGTGGGCGAGAGCGCCGATTTCCCAACCCTGTGCGAGCGGTGCCTTGCCGCTCTGGCCGAAATCGAACGAGAAGGCCGGAACGCCGACAGTCGCGCAGGTTCGTAATGGCCCTCTGGTCACGCAGGTTCTGGCCGTTCGCCCTTCTCGGGGCCTTGGTGCTGGTAGCCGACCAGTTGACGAAACACGCCGTCGAACAGTTTACAGCCAGTGGTTCGCTGCGCGTGCTGATTCCGGGCTTTTTGAATCTGGTGCACACCAACAATCCCGGCGTCGCTTTTGGCATTTTTTCGGACGCCCAGACGCCCTGGCGCACTCCCGTGCTCATCGTTTTCTCCTTGGGGGTCATGTGTCTGATCGCGTGGTTGCTGGCCACGGACCGCGCGGGCAGCTGGCTCGGGCAGTATGGGCTCGTCTTGATCCTGGGCGGTGCCGCTGGGAACCTTCTGGACCGGATCTCACGGCGCAGTGTCACCGATTTCATCGATTTCCATATCGGCACGCACCACTGGTACACCTTCAACGTCGCTGATTCTGCGATCGTCGTCGGCGCAGGCTTCGTCATCCTGGAACTTTTGCGCGACTGGCGCCATCCCACCCACGAGCGGGCCTAGCCATGCATCCGATTCTTTTCCACCTCGGGTCGATTCCGATCTACACCTACGGGGTACTGGTGGCGGGCGGTTTCTTGCTGGGACTGTGGTACGGGACGAGGCGGGCCTCCCAGGTGGGTTTGAGCCCAGAGTTCATTTGGAACTTGGGTGTCTATGCCATCTTGATCGGACTGGTCTGTTCCAAGCTGTGGCTTCTTGTGAGCGAATGGGACTACTACGCCGCCAATCCCGGACAGATCTTCAGCGTCGCGACGTTTCAGTCGGCGGGAACCTTTTATGGCGGCATTCTCGGCGCAATGGTGTGGGTGATCGTGTACTCACGAATGCGAAAGGCGCCTTTGCTGGCGGTGTTCGATGTCGCGGCCGCTCCGGTGGCGCTTGGGCACTCGATTGGGCGGATCGGATGCTTCGTGGCCGGATGTTGCTACGGAAAGCCGACGTCGCTTCCCTGGGGCGTTACCTTCACAGACCCTACTGCGGCGCGTATCGCCGGTACGCCACTGAACGTTGCTCTCCATCCCACGCAGCTCTACGAGGCTGCCGCGGAGTTTTTGAACTTCCTGCTGCTGGTTTGGCTCGGAGCGAGGCAGAAGTTTCCTGGGCAGATCGCCGGAGCCTTTTTCATGCTCTACGGGGTCGAGCGCGCTGGAATTGAGTTCCTCCGGGGCGATCCAGGCCGGACCTTGCTGTTTCATGATACGGTCTCGCTGATGCAGTTGGTGAGTGTGGGCTGGGTCGTTGTGGGTGCTTTCCTGTGGCGGCGCGGCCTGCGAAGCCTGGCTACCGTGTCGCCGCGCGCGACTCCGGTCGCCACCAGCCGCCCGTAGCAATCCCCGCCCAATCGTGATTCACTCAATCGGGCGTCCGATGACAACTTCGTCTGTGTTTTCCGAGTTCCTCGTTGTGCCCGCACGGGCCGGCGAACGTCTCGATCGTTTCCTCGCTTCCCAACTTCCTCAGTTGAGTCGATCAAAGATTCAATTGCTCATCGAGGAGGGACGCGTGCGCGTGGACGGAGTGGCGCGAAAGGCTTCCCACCGCGTCGAGGCAGGAGAAGAGGTCGGAGTCGAAATCCCGCCGCGCCCTCCGGCTAGCGTGGCGCCCGAATCCATCCCTTTGGAGATTCTCTATGAGGACGAGGACCTCGCCGTAATCAACAAACCGGCTGGCATGACCGTTCATCCCGGAGCGGGTGCCGACGCGGGAACCCTGGTAGGTGCCCTGCTTCATCACTTTGGTGGCGACCGCGGGCTGTCCGCGGTTGGGGGCCCGCTGCGCCCTGGAATCGTGCATCGTCTGGACAAAGACACATCCGGCGCCATCGTTATCGCCAAGAATGACCTGACTCACCGAAAACTCGTAGAGGCCTTTCGGGCCCGGCGCGTGCGGAAAACCTACCTCGCGCTTCTTCACGGTAGGATCGGGGCAGACGCTGGCACGGTTGACCTGCCCATTGCCCGAGATCTGCGCCGCCGTTCGCGCATGACCACGCGTCGGCGCGAAGGCCGTGCGGCGCAAACGGACTGGCGCGTGCGCCTTCGGCTCAACGGCTTCTCCTTGATCGAAGCGAACCTGCGGACGGGTCGGACCCATCAGATTCGCGTCCATTTTTCAGCTCTGAAATGCCCGGTCGTGGGCGACACGCTGTACGGGGCGCCGCGGCGGGAGCGCGTGGGTGCCGAGCTCCTTCCGCCGCTCGGAAGGAACTTTCTGCACTCGGTCCGGCTCGGTTTCGAGCACCCGCGAACCGGAAAAGCGATCGACGCTCGCGCGCCCCTACCGCGGGAACTGGTCGACTATCTCCAGGCGCTCGGCCACGCCACACGCCTCAGTGCTCGGTCGATTGACGATGCCCTCCGACAATTCCTATAATCGCTTCAGGTGAAAATTCCTCGTGGGTAAGCTCGAACCCCGCAGGCTGTTTTGGCAGATTCTCGTGCGGGCCCTCGTGCCTTTGGTTTGGCTGGTGCCGGCCCGCGCGCAGCAACCCGCGCTGCCTGTTTCTCCCTCGCCACAATCCCCGCCGGCAGAACAGAAGCAGGAGAACTCCGCGACCTTAACCAGCCAGCGCCCGATTGTCAGCACGACCGGGCTCGTCCACCTCGTCGCCACGGTCGTGGACCGTCATCACAACTTCGTCACCGATCTCGGCAAGAGCGACTTCAAGGTGATCGAAAATGGCGTGCCGCAGCAGATTCAGTTTTTCAGCCGGGAGACGGACCTACCGCTGCGCATCGCGCTGCTGCTCGACACATCGAACAGCATTCGGGCGCGCCTGGAATTCGAGAAGGACGCGGCGATTGATTTTCTTGACAAGGTCATCCGTCGCAGCAAGGACCTCGCCTTCCTGATGACTTTCGACAATGATCCAGAAGTGATCCAGGACTACACCGGAGACGTCGAGCTTCTGGATTCAGCGATTCGGGAGCAGCGCGCAGGAGGCGGAACTGCCCTCAATGATGCCATCTGTCTGGCCGCGGAAAAACTGCAGCACGCGCCCGTGCCCAAGGAGCAGAACGCAGACATTCGGCGCGTCATCGTGGTCATCAGCGACGGGAATGACAATTTGAGTGATCACGCCCTGAGCGACGCGATCGATGCCGCGATACGCTCGGAGACGGCTGTTTTTGCAGTGAGCACCAATACGGACTGGCTTGCCATCGACGATTCCAAGCCCAACAAGTACAACCTTGCCGCTGGCGACAAAATCCTTCAGCAGTTTGCCGATCAAACCGGCGGCCACGCCTTTTTCCCCTATCGCGTGGACGATTTGGCCGAGTCCTTTCTCGCGATCGGGACCGAACTTCGCAGCCAGTATTTTATCGCCTACGCCCCGGCCGACCCTCCTTCCGGCGGACAGTATCGCCAGATTAACGTGGAGACCATACAGAAAGGATTGACCGTTCGGACGCGCAAAGGCTACTTCGCCGCGGCCGTTTCACCCACTCCCACGGCCCGCTAGGGTCATCGAGTCAGCTGCCCGGTGCGTAATAGCCCTTACGGGCTAAAATCTTCACTTCCGGGCGATTCACTTCGACTTTGATCTTGCGGAAGGTACCGTCTCGTTTGGTATTGGTCGAGGAGTAGCCCAGCACGTACTGCGAGCGCAGTTCCTCGGAGATGACGTCGAACGCTTTCTCCAGGCCTTTGTCGCTGCGGACGTTGATCACGCGCCCGCCTGTATCCTGGGTCATTTTCGAGGCCACACCGGGCCCATATCCCTCCGTGGCCCGCGGATCGGTAATCAAGATAATGTGAATCGCGGTGTCGGCACGTTGCGCCGATTCGATCGCATCGCCTTCGCTTAACCTGCTGCCGGTGTCCTCGGCATCGGTGAGAAGAACGATCGCCTTGCGTCCGGCT
>Ga0187779_10001459_pt1 | contig 14750 bp, 13 predicted proteins | sample 1015_Q2_SP10_10__FD_132435 | JGI IMG/M metagenome (GOLD analysis project Ga0187779, IMG submission 132435) | Tropical peat soil microbial communities from peatlands in Department of Meta, Colombia - 1015_Q2_SP10_10_MG | ecosystem: Environmental > Terrestrial > Soil > Wetlands > Peat | place... | reverse complement strand
GCGCGGGAGATCGGGCAGATCTACGTCCCGGCGGTCAACACGGCCCTGTTCGTCGCTGTGCTTGCGATCGTGATCGGGTTCGGGTCCGCCGGGGCGCTCGCGTCCGCGTACGGCGTGGCGGTCACCGGCACGTTCATCCTGAACAGCGTGCTGTTCCTCGCCGTCGCTCGACTGCTGTGGCACAAACCGACGCGGGTGATCGTGCTCGGCGCCGTGGTGTTCCTGACGACCGAGCTGGCGTTCTTCGCCTCGAACCTGACCAAGGTGGCGCATGGAGGCTGGTTGCCGCTCGCAATCGCGCTGATCGTGTTCACGGTCACGATGACCTGGCACGCCGGGAGCGAAATCTTGGCCGCCAACCGCACCCGGGCCGAAGGATCGCTGGCCGACTTCGTCGAGCAGCTCGGGGTGGAGCGGTTCCCGGTCCAGCAGGCGCCGGGCGTGGGCGTGTTTCTGACCCCGAACCTGGAGACCACGCCGCTCGCGCTCCGCGCCAACGTCGAGTACAACCACGTCCTGCATGACCACGTGATCATCGTTTCGATTCGGACCGAGCGCGTCGCCCACGTCCCCGACGACGAACGCCTCGTAGCCGAGCCGAACATCCGGTACAGCCCGGCGACCGGCGATCCCGTCGGTCCGATCGCAGAGCGCATCACCCGCCTCACCGTCCGGTTCGGCTTTCTGGACGAGCAGGATGTCCCAGCGGCGGTGCGCCTCGCCGTCGATCAGCACCTGGTCGAAGGCGAGCCCAACATCGACCAGGCCGCGTATTTCCTCTCCCAGATCACGATCGTCCCGACCGACCGTCCGGGACTGGGCGCGTGGCGCAAGAAGCTATACGTCACGCTGGCCCGCAACGCCGCCAACCCGGCCGAGTACTTCAACCTTCCAGACAGCCGAACGGTCACCACGAGTAGTCGCATCCACCTATGACGGACGCCGGATCAACCGGCCCAGCTCACGACTCCCCTTGCTCAGGCCACTCTGGCGTGCGTCGCTCCTTTGCATAGCACGGCGGCGATGACGACCCCAGGTCCTGGTCAAGCCGACGTGACCCGATCTCGCCGAGAACCAAGGCTTGAGCTGCGCCGCGGAGAGCAAGAGCGGGGTCCGCGTCGAATCGCCGCCTGCCGGCCGTCAGACGGTCGCGGCATCCGCCTCGACGGCACGCTCCACCGGGTGGCTGACTCCCGAGCGACGGAACGGCAAACCGAACTCGCGCCAGTCGAGCATCACCTCGACCGCCACGGCGGCGCCGAGGGAGATCAGCGAGCCCATCAGGAGCAGCAGCAGGGTGAGGCGGCTATCCGAGCCGGCCTCCGCGACCACGACCAGTCCGGAGCAGTCACTGAGCCCCTGCTCCTCGACGCCGGCCAGCGAGAAGACCGGGACTGCGTTCGGGTCGCTCCCCGAGGCCAGCAGCGGCGGCGTCCCGGACTTCGGCAGCGGCTGGACCTGTAGGGCCGGGTTCTCGCAGGTCCACTCGGGGTTTCCATCGAACAGCGCGTTCGGCGGAGGAAGCGAAAGGCTGGTCTCGACGTCGCCGTGATCGACCGCCACCGTGGCGTTGCCCACGATCGTCTGAAGCGCCGGTTCCAGCGGCGTCGTGAGCGTCGTGGCGTTGTCGGTGTTGGTGTAGTCGTAGCCGGCGAAGCTGGCGTTCGGGTTCCACGACGCGTGGCCGAGCGCCTCCTCGGCAGTAAGCAGCGTGTCACCTCCGACCAGGGTGGGGAGGCTGAGGTAGCACGTCCCCAGGCTGCGGGGGTAGAGCCAGCGGGCTTGGAAGGTCGCGAGGACGGTGTATTCCATCGTGCCCCAATCCGGCGTCGTGGCCCTCAGCACCGTTGCATCGAGCCTCTGCACGGGCGGCGCCGCGTGAAGCGGCACCGGGTGTTCGCCGGTGAACGAGTCGAGCGGCCCCGTGACGTCTTCGGGCGAGACGCCTTCGTACATCGCGACATGGCTCACCAGCTTGGCCCGCCGAAGTGCGAGGAGGATCGACGATTTCGCGGGCACCGACGCGGCACGGTCCTGCCAATACTCGGCGGTCCCGCCGGCGCTCAGCGTGACGCTGACCGCCGAGCTGCAGTTCTTGACACGGATGGCCAACGCGACTGCGAAGCCCCGGTTCACCTTGGGCAGTGCCGGTGGGACCACGCCGATGGCGCCGGGTCGCGTGCGCAGGCTCGGGGGCCCCTGCACGTGCAGCAACTGTGTGCCGACCAGCAGCGTCCCGATGGCGAGGATGATGCCCCCGACGATGAGCCCGATGTCCAAGAGGTCCCGGACCACCGAGCCATTCGTGGCGCCATCGTCATGCGCTCGCCGTGATCGCCGCCGGCGGCGGCGTCGGCTCAGCACCACGATCACCGCGGTCGTCAGAATCGCGGCCGTCAGCGGCGCGGCAATCGTGCTCGCGATCATCGATCAGGACCCGAGCTGTGCACGTCCCTAAAGAGGCGCCGCCGGCGATTTTGATACGGACGAGCCCATCTTGTTTCCGCCATTTCGTCTAGTGCGGCCCAGCCCGGGCGCATTTGTGTGCACTCGATCTGCACCGCCTTCAGGGCGTCCGGATCGAGGCCGAGGAGCTGCAGGATCGTCGGCGCCACCTGCGTCGTCTCGACCCACCCGCGACCTGGTCCGTGACGAGGGCCGTGACCGAGGAAACGGAGGTTGCCGGGAGCCCCAGCTGATGACACCAGGCGCGCGTGGTAACGATGCTGCAGGTCGAAGGAACCCCCACGCATTCTCATCGCATCGGTTAGGGTGCTGTTGGTGCCAAGCGAAGCATCCGCCACCGGCAGGGCGACGGCATACGTCCAGACGAACGATGGCCGTACGCTTGCCTACGAGCAGCAGGGCGATCCGGGCGGCGTGCCCGTGTTCGCGCTCCACGGGACTCCCGGCTCTCGCTTCAGTGGAATGCACCCGGATCCTGAGAAGGTGAGTGAGGCGGGGCTCCGGCAGATCACCTACGACCGCCCCGGATACGGGGGCTCAACTCGCCAGCACGGACGGCGCGTTGTCGACTGCGTGACTGACATCGTCACGATCGCCGATGAGCTCGGTCTCGAGCGGTTCGCGGTCACCGGCAGCTCCGGCGGTGCCCCGCACTCGTTGGCGGCGGCGGCTCGGCTTCCCGAACGGGTGACACGCGCGGAGTGCAACGTTGGCCCGGCTCCGTACGAGGCGAAAGGCCTCGACTACTTCAACGGGATGGATCCCGAGAACATCAAGGAACTTGGGTGGGCGCTGGCGGGCGAGGAGACGCTCGTCCCGGAGCTCGAGCGAGAAGCGCAGAAGGCGCTCGACCGGCTGGACGTCGATCCGGCAGCGCTGCTCAGCGAGTTCGACCTATCCGAAGCGGATCGTGCGGTGCTCGCGCAGGAGGTCGTCAAGCAGAGGATGCGGATCTCGTTCCATGAAGCGATGGCGCAGGGCATCGGGGGATGGGTCGACGATGACCTCGCGTGTGTCAGGCCGTGGGGATTCGACCTTGCCGAGATCCGGGTCCCGGTACGAGTCCGCTATGGGGCCACCGATGTGCTGGTCCCGGCTGCTCATGGCGCTTGGCTTGCGGCCCACGTCCCGGGTGCAATGGTCGTCGTGGATGAGGTGTCCGGCCACATGAGCACTCCCGACGAACGACTGGAACGGATTCGGGCGTTCGTCAGCGGCTGATCGCGCAGCGGCGCATGGCGCGTGCGCCCGCGGTGCGCGATGGAAGGACGATCCGGACTACCAGCCCCCTGACGGGAACTCGGAGGCACAGCTCCCAGCTCGAACACGACGGCCCTTCGTGAGCCTCACCTCCCAGACGCTCACTGGTGACGAGTTGGCGTCGATCGTCGCTGGCCTCAAACCCGCTCGGGGCATCGCCAGCGTCTAGCGTCCTACCGGCGGCCGGCACAAGCAGCCGCCATCGTCACTGCAGTTCACCCGCTTCGTCGCCCATGCAGCGCGGCCAAGGATCGACTGGCGGCGACGCCGACCCCGGTGATCGCGCTGGTCTCAGCATCTCGGCTCCGCTCCGCGGCCCGGGCGTCTGCTTGCATCGCGGGTCGAGAAGCGCGATGGTCTGTGTTCCCCAGAATCAGGAGTGCACATGTGAGTACGCCACCCGCAACTTCGACCCGCACCCCCTCTGACGTTGCTCGCGAAGTCTTCCACGCGATCTTCGACGAGCGCGATCTCTCAGACCCGTCGCGGTACTGGACCGACGAGTCAGTCGATCACTTCGTCGCGCTCGGCAAGAGCGTGCGCGGGAAAGACGCGCTGGCAGGATTCTTTCGCGAGCTGTTCGCAGGCTTTCCCGATTGGACGCTGGAGATCGAGCAGACGATTGACGACGGCGACGGGCGGGTCGTGGTGCAGTGGACCGCCCGCGCCACCTTCGACGGAGCTCCCTGGCAGGGCATCGAGCCGACTGGCAGCAAGGTCACCGTCCGCGGCGTCGACGTCATCAGCCTCGACCCCGACGGGAAGGTCGACCAGAACACCGTCTACTACGACGCAACGGGATTCGCCCGCCAGATCGGCATGTTGCCCCGCGAAGGGTCGACGGCCGACCGTGCGGTCGTTGCCGCCTTCAACCTCACCACGAAGGCCAAGAAGCGTCTGCGCAGCCGTCGTAGCTGAGCGCGTCATTCTCGCTCAGACCGCGGCGTCCCCGGCGCTACGCCACCCTCCGGAGATTGTCGAATCGCGCGACATGCAGACGTCCGCTCCGGCGTTGTAGCCGGCGTCTCGCCGACCTCGTCGATCCGGAAAATCTACCCGGTCTCGAGCCCGGCCGGAGCGGCTACTTCTGCTGCTTGACCTGTTCGATCGCCTCCCGGATCTCGGCGTCCGGAGAGTTTGCGAACAGCTTCGCGAACTCGCTGGAGAAATCCTCGGCCGGTCGCCCCGAGGACTGAATCACGCCCCTGCTGGCCTGCTCTGCGCTCATGCCCTTGTCCTGCACGTTTTTTATCATGAGGCTCGACGCCGTCGGATCGCCGCCGCCGTACTTGTTGGCCTGCCGCTCCGCGATCTTGTCGAGGATCACTTTCGGCGTCCGCTTCCGCGCCTCGTCCTTGGCCTGCTGGCGCCTCCACACGGCTGGCTCCGCCTGCTGCCCGGGATCGAACCCGATGTCCATGAGCGCGTTGGCCTGGGCGACCATCATCGGGACATCGTCGTTCAGTTGCTTGACGCGGCGTTCGTAGTTCCTGCGCACGTCGCTCTCGCTCAACGTCTGCTGCAGCTGACCGATGAGGGGATTCGCGCTTCCCGAGCCCTTCGTCGAGGATGAGGAGCGAATCGGGACCTCGAGCAGGTTCTTGTTGAACTCGAGCAGGTTCTTGTTGAACGTGGTCTGCGGCGTCAGGGTGCTGCTGGGGATCGGGCGGTTCGAGCCGACGGTGGCCGAGCGCCTGGTCCGTGTGCGGGTCAGGGCGAGGAGGTTCATGCGCGTGATCTTGCCCGTCGCCGCCCACGTCAGCATCGGGCAAACGACCACTTCGTCGCGCGATGTGTTCAGAGGGTGTTTAGGTCGGCCGCCGCCGTCAGCGTGACGCGGAACTCGCGTCGCGTGCGCGGGCGTCCGCGACTGCCGAGCCACCGATGCCTGCGTCGCCCGAGCGCCAGCAATCGCCAGCGGACTGCGAGCGAACTAATAACGAGCAGTCTCGCGACCATGCGCCCTGACATCGCGCGGGCAGGAGGGCCGAGGGCTACCCGGACTCGACGCGCTCGAGGTAGACGACCCGGTCCTCGATCTGCTGGTCGGCGATGGCTTGGATTGCCGCCAGAAGGGGCTGTCGGCCGGCCGGTCGCCGTGAGAAGCGCATCGACAGCGCGATCAGAAGTCCGCTGTGGTGGACGCCGGCGGTGCTGTGCTCAGCGGCGATCCGAGCGAAGTCGCCGACGTTCTCTGTAAGCACTGAGTAGCTGCCCGCAACTGCCGCGCCGAACACCTCGGGATCGGACGCGCCGGCGGGTTGTAGATCCGCGACAGTGATCGCTTCGATCCCGGCAGCCCGGAGGGCTTCGGCGACCGTCGCCGGGTACATCTCGTCGACGATGATTTTCACCGCGCTTCGGCGGCGGAGGTGTCGCTGCGGTGGAGTTCGATCCTGGCCTGGATCTCGTCCGGGTATGCGGCCCGGTACGCAAGGGCGGCGTCGGCCTGCGGTCGGGAGACGACGCCATCGGCGGCGAGTTCAGCGGCTGGGTCCTTGACCCGGCCGAGGTCGTCGATCCACATCGCGACCTCCCACACGTCTGGCCCGCCGATTAGTCCCGCCCTCGGCCGGTGGGGCCGTCGCGGAAGGTGATCATCGGGTGCTCGTCGCGCCGCGCGCCCTCCTCGGCATATCGACGCAAGCGATCGGACAGGCTTTCGCCCGCAGCACGGGCACGAAGCCGGAGCCGTTCGGCGAGGCGGTCGTCGAGGCGGACGGACACATTCACTGACATAACTACATTGTGCACGTTGTCAACATCAGGAGGGATGGCCCACGAGCGGGTATGGTGCTTGGCGAGGATGCGATGACGCGCGATCGGTTGTTCAGCTCGCCGGGCGTGAGCGTGGCAGCCGCCAAATCCGCAGGATATTGTCCGGAAGGCGAACCGAGAACCGTCCCGAAGGGGAGGCCTGCGCAAGGATTTCCCGCACGTCGTGTTCGTAGTCCTGCTGGCGATCGCCGAAGAGATGCGGCGCGGTGGAGGAGGTCGAGAACACCGAGGCCACGATGTCATCGATGGTTCGCTGGATGGCTCTCTGATCGGGCACTGTCACGGTCTCAGCTGGCATGAATCCGGCCTGCTGGAAGACTTCGTCCTCGCTGGCTGGCGACGTGTTCCGGATGCTCCGTCCGGCTCGCCGGTCGTTGCCGAGATAGCGACACCGTAGCTGGTCGAGGGCGGCGTCGGGTGGGGGCGGGAACGGCAACGAGCCCTTCGTTGCTTCGGCTAACCGCTCCTCGGGCCGGTAGCCGGGGGCGTCTACCTGTACCACCGCTCCACCAGGATCGAGCATGGTCGCGACGACCGATGCGACCTGCGGCCGGTCCATCCAATGAAACGAAGCGGCAAAGGTCACGACTCGGAAGTCGCCCAGGCCGGCGGGTAGTGCTTCGGCTCGCTGTTGCACCCAGGTGGCGTTTGTGATGCCTCGCTCGGCTGCCGCCGCGGAGGCGCAGGCCAGCATCTCCGGATCGGGATCGAGACCGACGATCGCCTTGAATAGCTGCGCAACCCGCAGGGCTACCGTGCCCGGCCCGCATCCAACGTCGAGCAGACGGCCTTGTCCGTCAAGCCCAAGGCTGCTCTTGAAGGCGTCAGCTAGACCGGGAGCGTAGGGCAGTCGGCCTTGCTCGTAATAACGGGCGGCTCCGGCAAAGAGGGACTCATCCCAAGTCCACGTTCTCCAGTCGTCCATCCCACCTCGCAGACACATCGAGGATCGAGCGCCCACGACCATACCGGCCTGGCCACAAGCCGCGTGAGCGTACGCTGAGCAGTTGCTGCGCGCTGGCGCACGGGTGTGGCGCGGTAGTCTCGGCGATGAGCCAGGCCGATGAGCCGGCCGCGGCAGTGACTAGCGATCATCGTGCGGCGCTGCCGGACCCTTCGAGCGGCAGACGGAGGCTGATCATGGGCGACAACAGCCTGGGCAAAGTCGGTGGCGAACTGCTGAGCGAGACGATCCTCGGTCGCCTCGGTGCCGGCGACCCGGAGGTGTTGGTGGGACCCCGGCCCGGTGTCGACGTCGGCGTGCTCCGGGTAGCGCCAGGAATAGTGATGGCGGTCACCACCGATCCGGTGTTCGTGCTCCCCACGCTGGGCTGGGAGCAGGCGGCCTGGTTCGCGGTGCACATTCTGGCCTCCGACGCAGCTACCAGCGGGCTGCCGTTGCGCGCGATGAGCGTGGACCTCAACCTCCCTGGCGAGTTGCCCGACAGCGACCTCGCGACGCTGTGGCGCGCCTACGCCGGAGCCTGCGAGGAGCTCGGGATCGCCGTGGTGGCCGGGCACACCGGCCGCTACGAGGGCTGCGCCTGGCCGATGGTCGGCGGCGCGACTTGCCTGGCCGTGGGTCCCGAGGACAGCTACATCACGCCCGCGATGGCCCGGGCGGGTGACCGGGTCGTGGTCACCAAGGGCGCGGCGATCGAAGCTGCCGCGCTGCTCGCGATGAGCTTCCCCGACCGGCTGCGAGGCCGGGTCGGGACCGACACGCTTGCGGCAGCTCAGGGTCTGGTTAGGTCGATGACGGTGGTGCCGGAGGCCCGCGTAGCAGCCGCTTACGGGGTCCGGGACGCCGGTGTCACCGCGATGCATGACGCGACCGAAGGGGGCGTTCTCGGAGGCCTGTACGAGGTGGCGGAGGCTTCCGGTGTAGGACTTCGGATCGATCAGTCCGCGATCCCGATACGGCCAGAGGTGGCCGCCGTCTGCGCCGCCGCCGCAATCGACCCGTACTACTCCATATCCGAGGGCACGCTCGTGGCGACCGTACGACCCCAGCACGCAGAAGGGCTGCTGGGAGCGCTCGCCAAGGCCAACATCCCGGCAGCCGATGTGGGCGAGGTGCTACCCGCCGGCGCCGCGCGAACCATCCTTGACACAGACGGGCGCGAGGTGCCGCTGACCCCACCGCGCCTTGACCCCTACTGGGAGGCGTTCGCGCGATGGTCGGCCCGATGAAGCGTGCGCGAGCGCGATCAGACTCGGCGGCGCTGGCGCCGCGCGTTGACGAGCGCGAGGCTGTGCCGGTTCACTCCTGCGCCTGCTTGGCGGCGTGACGGCGCGCGTACAGCTTCTCTCTGATCGTCATCGCGCCTGGATGCCCGTGGCCGGGCCAGGGGGTCAGGAGGAGCAGCAGCCGCGCGGCGGTGGACGCGGTGACCTCGTGCCGCTCCCCGGGAGCGAACTCCACCAGCAGCCCGACGCCGCCAGCGGCCTGCTCGCCCTCGGCGCTTGTCACTCGCACCTCGCCTTCGAGCACGACCAGCCACGCCCGCTCGTGCACCTGGTGATCGGCGAGGCTCTCTCCTGCCGCCAGGTCGAGCGCGATCGCCCGCGCCACATCGCTGGAGGAAAGGATCTCCGGCAGCCGCGGCTTCAGATCCAGCGTCCTCAGATCCCAGCTGTTCACGATCGCTCCTTTCGGCCGGTGACTTGAAAGCCGCTCTCCCCAGGGCAGGCTAGCCAAGCCGCGCTTGCGTTGGATTGAGGTGCCTGGACGGCCCGGGGCGCCGACGGGTCAGGTGTGGCTGAGCGGCTCCTCGTTCTCGCCGACCGCCCAGCGCGCGAGCGCGTAGGCGATCTGGGTCGTTGGTAAGAACCGTGTCACCAGCGGCAAACGAGCGACGTTATGGAGCGCGGACGACAGGGCTGAGCACGCGGCTGTGGGCGTAGGGCGCGCATCGCTTCCGCTCCGCGATTCGCGAGCGAGAGTTGATGCAATCGTTGGTCCGCGCCTCCGTGGACGGCTCGACCTGCGCCCGATCCGACTTCCGGCGTCGTCAGCGTCGTGGTTGCTGCCCCCAGACAAGATGCCGTAACGAGAGTCCGGTCGAGACTGTCGAGTTTGGGCGGTTTGGGAGCCGCCGATGTGCATGCTGGCACCCCGATCCGTGGACCGGCAGGGCCCAGCGCCGAGGTCGATCGGCGGCCGTGATGCTCAGCCTACGTTTGCGACAGCGGCGGTCCGAGGCGTGGTCGTTTGCAACTGGAGTTAGGAGGCGGTTGTGGGGTTCACCACGGCACGGCCGTCCCGTCCCAGGAGAACAGCCGGCCGGTGGGGCCGTCGTCGGGCAGCAGTGCGAGACGCACGGCGCCCGCCGCCGCTTCGGCTGGGTCGCCGCCGGCCGCTGCGGCGCGGGGGTTGAGGTTCGTGGCTCGCAGCCCCGGCGCGAGCGCGTTGACCTTCACGCCGTCGCCAGCGAGCGCGTGCGCGTAGAAGACGGTCAGTGCGTTGAGTGCGGTCTTCGATGAGCGGTATGCGGCGCCCGAGCCGGTGCCGGCCGCCTGGTAGTCGAACTGCGGGTTGGGGCCGGTGCTCCAAGTCAGCGATCCGGTGCCGCTGGAGATGTTGATGATGCGCGGGTGCGCTGAGCGGCGAAGCGCGGACAGGAATGCGTTGGTGACGGCGACCACGCCGAAGACGTTGGTCTCGTAGGTGCGGCGGAAGACCTCGACGTCGGTCTCGGTGATCGGTGCTGCGATGTCCAGCGAGATGCCGGCGTTGTTGACCAGGACATCGAGTTCTGGCACGGTGGCGGCCGCGGTCGCGATCGTGTCGGCGTCGGTCACGTCGAGCAACAGGGGATGACCGCCGAATTCGGCGGCAGCCTCCGCGCCGCGGGACGCATCGCGGGCGCCGACGAGCACTGTCCACCCCCGCTCGGCGAGCTGGCGAGCGATGTGCAGGCCGATGCCGCCGGTGGCACCGGTGACCAAAGCGGTGGAGGTAGTCATGGCGTTCCTTTTGGGTTGGTGTCGGTGGCAAACATCATCGGCGGCCGCTCTCCAGGCGGCCGTGCTGCCGGCCGTGCTGTTGGCGGTCGCCGTGTTGTGTGGCGAACGGCACGCCGGTGGCCGGCGCCCGCGGCCCGACCACGGCGCCCTCGGCTGCCAGGCTGATCCCGATCGCGGCCGTCCGTCACCCGGGCAGCTCGAGGTGGTTGAGCGCGCCCATGTACAACCTCGTCCTTGCGCCGGCGTCACCCTGCTGGCGGCGGTAGGCGATCGCCTGTCGTGCCATCGTCTCGTAGAAGACGCTCAGGCGGGCGCTGTCGCGGTCTCGGGCCTCGCACTCGATGAACGGCTCATTGCCGATCGCGACAATATCGAGCTTGCCGATCACGACCGGCAGCACTGCCGCCAGCCGCCGCTGCGCGGCCGCCATCGCCGACGTGCCGGGCACCGGGATCGGCTCGTCGAAGTACGGAAACTTCAACGACAGCACGGTCCCGTAACCGGCGCCGGCGGCCGTCAGCAGCGCCCGAATTGGGGGCTGATCCGCGGGCCGGCCTGCCGAATCCCTCCTCCCGCAAAGAGGAGTCTTCCCGCACCAGATCACTTCCTTTCAGTCGAGACAAGCTCGCGCTCGTGGATCGCCCGAACCGGCCCCCGGGGAGTTGCAAATCGGTTCAGCCCCGAGCGGAGTGCACGCCGCTTTCGGACAGTTGTGCATCGTGCTGACCATCGCGCAGACGCGCTCGATCGCCTAGGCCCGCAGGCCCCACCATTGAGGGCGAAATGCTCCTACTGCGAGGTGGGGGCAGCCCTCCCCTGATCCGCCGGACAGCCAGGTTGCGCGGCGTTCGCGGAGCTATTGCTCGTTGGCGCGGAGGTAGGCCAGCACTGCGAGCACGCGGCGGTTGCCGGTCCGGGTGGGTCCAATGCCGAGCTTGTGCATGATCGCGGTGACGTGCTTCTCGACTGCCTTCTGTGAGAGCACGAGGTCATCGGCGATGCCCTCGTTGGATTTGCCCTCGGCCATCCCGGCAAGCACCTCTTGCTCGCGCGGAGTCAGTTCGGGCAAATGATCGCCGGGGCGGCGATGTTTGAGCATCAGGGCGACGAGCTCGGGGTCCAGGGCGCTGCCGCCGGCGGCCACGCGCCGGACGGCGTCGATGAACGACGCGACGTCACTCACCCTTTCCTTGAGCAGGTAGCCGACGCCCTGCGGGTGGTTTGTGATCAGCTCGGTGGCGAGTGATTCCTCGCGGTACTGGGAGAGCACGAGCACGCCGACGTCGGGAACTCGTCGCCGCAGCTCGATCGCGGCGACCAGGCCGTCGTCCTGGCGTCGGGGCGGCATCCGTACGTCGGCCACGACCACGTCGGGGCGGTGCGCGAGGCCCTTTCGCAGCAGATCCTCGGCGTCGCCGACCTGGGCGACGACATCGCATCCGGCGTCGGTCAGCAGCCCGGCGATCCCCTCGCGCAGGAGCACGTCGTCCTCAGCCACCAGGACCCGCAGGGGTCCGGCGTCGGATGTGTCGCCGGCGGGTGTCACGAGTCGGAAGCGCTCGCTGGGTCGCGCGCGTCGAGGAGCCTGCGCAGTCGGGCGTCTTGAAGCTGTTGCTTTGCCAGGAAGCCCACAGCTCCGACTCGGCGTGCGGCGGCGTCGTCGGCGGCGTCGGCGTCCGCGGAGATCAGCACGATCCGTGGCGCCTCGACGAACCGGGCGAGCTGGCAGGACAGCTCAAAGCCGTCGCCATCTGGCAGGCCGATATCGACCAGCGCCACGTCGGGCCGCACGCGCGCGGCCGCGCTGAGCGCGCCGGCCACGGTCCCCGCCTCGTGCACGCGATCGTGTCCTGCCGCGCGCAGCGTGTCGGCGAGGGCCGAGCGATACGCCTCGTCGTCGTCGACGAGAAGGATCGAGACAGCCATCCGTTCATCGTCGCAGCCCCGCTGGGACTCTGGGGCAGGGACAGCCCTATCCGTCGCTGGGGTCAGCCCACCGACCACGCCGGCGGCCGGTCCCGATGAGTCCTGCGCGGGGCCGCACGTCCACGCGCTCGGCGAGTCCGACTCCGACCGGTCCGCGCGCGTCATTCCAGCCGGCCGGACGTGACCACAGCGCGCGATTGCCGCTCGGCCCTCTCCGAGGGCTCGATCGGCAACGTGATCGACACGTTCGTGCCCTCTCCCGGCGGGCTGCTCACCGACACGCTTCCGCCAAAGGCCTCGACGCGGTCGATCAGCCCGGTCAGTCCCGACCCGCCGTCCGGGTCCGCGCCGCCGCGTCCGTCATCGGAGACCTCGACCTCGAGCCGGTCTCCGTCCGCGAGCGCCCGCACGCGGGCGCGCTCGGCGTCGGCGTGCTTGATCACGTTGGTGAGCGCCTCGGCGATCACGAAGTAGGCGGTCGTCTCGACCGGCTCGGGCAGCCGTTCGGCGAGCACCTGCGCGTGCACCGGCAGCGGCGTGTGGCGCAGCAGCGACTGCACCCCGTCGTGCAGCCCACCACGGGCCAGCGCCGCGGGCAGGATCCCGTGCGCCAGCTCGCGCAGCTGTCCGTTCGCGGCCTGGACCTGGACCAGCGACTCGTCGAGCAGCCTGGCCGTCGCGCTGTCGCTCGCCTCGAGCGCGGCCCGGGCCTGGCCCAGCCGGAGGAGGGCGTGCACCAGGCGTTGCTGGGCGCCGTCGTGCACATCCCGCGCCAGCCGGCGCCGCGCCTCATCAGCACTGGCCACGATCCGCGCCCGCGACGCGGTCAGCGCGGCGCGGCTCTCGGCATTGGCGATCGCCGCCGCGACCAGCTCGCAAAACCTAGCCAGGCGCTCCTCGGTGCCCGCCGGCAGCGGCGGGCCCGGACTGCGCGCGATCAACACGCCCCACAACCGCCCCTCGACCACGATCGGAGCCGACACCGACGCCTTGATCCACCGCGGAAGCACCTCGGCGCCAGCAACGCCATCGTAGCCGTCGATGCGCACGACCGAGCGTGTGCGCCACACCCGCGCCACAGAGATCTCGCCCACGATCGGAAACCGCGCTCCCAGCTCCCCAGCGGGGCTCTGGGCGACTTCCACCACCGCGGTTCCCGACGGCTCGTAGCGCCACAGGGCGGTGGGCGTGTCATCCAGCAGCCGGGTGGCCTCGGCCGTGACCTGGTCGAAGACCTTCTGGGTGGCCGCGTCGCGCGCCACCAGCTCGGCCACCCGGAGCAGCGCCGCCTGCTCGTCGGCCAAGGACTGCAGCTCGGCCCGCGACTGGGCGTTGGCAACCGCGGTGGCAGCCAGGTCAGCGAACTGCGCGAGACGGTCCTCGATCCCCGCTGCGAGAGGGGCGCCACGGCTCGACAGCGCCAGTGCGCCCCACGGCCTGCCCTGCACGACCAGCGGCGCGGCCGCGCTCGCCACGATCCCCCACTGCCGCGCAAGCTCGGCGCCGGGACCGGTCGCGCCCGCATAGCTGTCGACCCGATCCGGGCGCCCAAAGCGGCGCACCCGCTCCAGCGATCCATCTCCGGACATGTCGAACGCCGTCAGCTCCGGCGAACTGCTCCCGCCACCAGGGGCGAGAACACTCCCCGTGCCATCGACATCGAAGCGCACGAGCCAGGCCTCCTCCCCGAACAGCTCGGCCGCCTCCGACACGATCGCGTCGAACACCTCAGACTGAACCGCCCCGCGCGCCACCAGCGTCGCCACCCGCCGTAACGCCTCCTGCTCGCCGACCAGGCGATGGATCCCCGCGAGGCGAACCGGGCCCTCCCCGGACGGGTCATCGCTGGGTGCGGCGTCGAGGTAGTGGCGCCACTCGACGATCCGACCGTCGACGATGCGTCGCACCACGCAGTGGGTGGTGATCGGCAGCGGCCGGGCGTCGCGCGCCGCGTGCCCGGACATCGTCGGGGACGTATCCACGGAGCGCGTCAGGGTGACGATCGTGTCGCCGCTGTCGGCGAGGACCCGCTCGAGCTCCACGCGAAGCCCTGGGATCTGGCGCACGAAGCCCGCGAGGTAATCACGGACCGCAGTCAGGCCCCGCAGCGACGTTCCCTTGATCACCATCAGGACGTCCTCGTCGAGCACCTGGGCCAGATCCTCGAAGCGGCGGGCGTTGAACGCCTCGTGCGCGCGATCGACGATCAAGCGATTCGCAGACACCGCACACAGCGTACCCCGCGACGGCCGGCTGTCCAGCGCGTGCGAGGTCGGGCTGGCCCGACCCCCAGTAGGGCCGCTCCCAATGCCAAACGGGGGTGCTTGGTGCGGCGCTCGTGACGAGCGCGC
>Ga0187779_10001458_pt1 | contig 14752 bp, 13 predicted proteins | sample 1015_Q2_SP10_10__FD_132435 | JGI IMG/M metagenome (GOLD analysis project Ga0187779, IMG submission 132435) | Tropical peat soil microbial communities from peatlands in Department of Meta, Colombia - 1015_Q2_SP10_10_MG | ecosystem: Environmental > Terrestrial > Soil > Wetlands > Peat | place... | reverse complement strand
GATTCTCCGTACGGTCAAGAACCGGTTTGGCTCAACAAACGAGATAGGGGTTTTCGAGATGACCGATTCCGGCCTCGTCGATATAGAGAACCCCTCGGAACTCTTTCTCTCCGAAAGACCGCAGCACGTCTCGGGATCCGTCGTTGTTGCAAGCATCGAGGGGACGAGACCTCTCCTCATTGAATTGCAGGCACTCGTATCGCCGACCACGTTCGGCATGCCGAGGAGGACCTGCATGGGTGTCGATTTCAACCGGGTAAACCTTCTCGTCGCGGTCATGGAGAAGATAGCGGGCATGCATCTCGGCGGGATGGATATATTCGTGAATGTGGCGGGCGGGATAAAGATCACCGAGCCCGCAGTAGACCTCGGCATTATCGCGGCAATCGGTTCGTCCCTCAGAGAGGTCCCCATTCACGCAAGAACGGTAGTGTTCGGTGAGGTAGGTTTATCAGGCGAGATACGGGCCGTTAATCAGGTTGATGCGAGGATAAAGGAGGCGGCAAAGATAGGGTTTCAGAGGGCCATCGTACCGAGGACGAGTGCCGAGAAGGTGAATAGTCCCGGATTCGAAATCATCGGTGCGAATAACGTGGAGGATTTCCTTGACATTCTTCTCGGGTAGTGATAGGAGGCGCAGAATGGAGCGTGAAAGGGAAACGAGAGAGAACCGGGCGTTTTGGTTTTTCCCGACCCTCGCCTTTTTCCTATTCGCCGGTTTGCTCTCATGCTCAACAAAAAGGCTCGAAATCCCAGTCTATGAAGGTCTCGACCCGAGGTATGAGTTGGCCAGGAGGGATCGGGTCGAATCGATTCAATCGACCTTCACGATAGAATTCGAAAAAAATGGAGGCATCATAAAGGGGGACGCTGCTCTCAATCTCACGCAGGAGGCGATGGAACTCAGGGTTTATTCCCTCGGATTTCTCGTAGCAGAGGTTATCGCGAACGATACGGTAACAAAGAGCGACCCGCCGATCGAGAAAAGCAGGATTGCGCTGCTCACCGAAGGTCTCAGGAACAGCTTCTTCTGGTGGTCGATCAAGGACTATGATATACGGGAAGAGGAGAAGGTATACCGCGTATGGAATTCCTGGAGGAAGCTTCTCATCAACAAGAAGACACTTCTTCCGGAAAGGCAGATGATAGAGCTTGAAGACGGGAGGGAACTGACTGTCGTCTATGGAGACCCTGAAGACATGGGGGGGGCATGGTTTCCCTCAAGAATGCGCATCGAACTTTCCCGCCACGCAGCAGAGGTGAGAATCAAGACCCTCTCGGTCACTCCCCGGTAAGGCCGAGGTCGATCGCGACTCCCCGGATGACCTTTTCTTCGATCTCCTTTGCTCGCAACAGGTACCCTTCAAGCAACGAGTTGTCGCAGATGGTATTTATGAGGCGTGGTGTCCCGTTGGAGTATTTATATATGGCAGCGAACGCTTCATCAACGAAGACGCTGTGTTCGTTCCCCGCTATCTTCAGCCGATGCTGGATGTACTGTCGCGTATCATCAGCTGAAAACGGCTTCAGGGAGATTTTCATTGCCACCCGCTGTTTCAGAGGCTCATCGAGGGAAAGGACGTCTTCTAAGTCGGACAGCCCGAAGAAGATGAGGTTGAGCATTTTGCCCCCAGGCATTTCCATATTCAGGAGTCCCCTGAACTCTTCCATGAGCTCCTTCGATTTCAGCATCTGCACTTCATCCATGAGGAGAACGGCGGTCTTGCCGCTTTCATTAATCTCCAGGAGTCTTTTGTAAATGAGGCTCAAGAGATCGAGTTTTTCAGCAGGTATCGGGGCGATTCCGAGCTGCATCGCAAATTTCTTGAGGAGCCACTCTGAACTCACTGAGGAATGAATGATAACGAGGAGCGTCGCCTCATAGTTTGTCTCATCCATACCTTCGAGGAGCCGTCGCGCAAGCGTGGTCTTGCCGGAGCCGATATCTCCTATGACGACTGCGAGCCCCTTCTTCGTGTCGATAGCGTATTTGAGCTTTACGAGGGCATTAGAGTATTGTGGACTGTTGTAGTAAAATCTGTTGTCCACGACATTCGAGAAGGGATGCTCTCTCAGGTTATAATATTCGAGGTAATCCATCCTTTTTCGTCAGAGGTACGAGACCCTGTCTTTCTTTTCCTTCACTGGTGACGGGAGCTCGGCCTTCCCGACGATTGTCTTGAGACGGTTGAGTTTTTCGGTAACCTCTCTGAAATTTGAATCCCAGCCGTACACTTCGCTGAATATAGCAAAAGCCTCCTGGACATTCCCATTCTTTTCATAGGCGGAACCGAGGTCGTACTTCGCGCCCCAATAGGAGTCACCACGGGTTTCGATGCCGGCAAGCGCTGTTTTAAAGGAATCGATCGCAAGAGGGAAGAGCCCCTTATCCATGTAACAGATTCCGAGCATGACGAGCGACCTGACGTAGTATTTATGATCCTTCCGTGATAACTGGAACTCCTTTATCGCATCATCGAGGAGTTCCATCTCTTTATAGGCGATGCCGAGGTTGTAGTGTGTTTCAAAGTCTTCCTCTTCGAGTTCTTTTTCGAGCCCTTTCTTGAATTCTGTAAAGATATCGAGGACATCACTGTCGAATTGGGGCTCGGAGGACTCTATTGCCTCAAGGGTATCGGATTCAGGAAGGGTAAACTCCTCAAATTGAAACTCCTCATCTGCATCAACGGCCGCGCCCTCTCCGACGAGGGGAGGCTCGAGCGTATCACCCTGGAGGGAGGCGACCTTCTTCCGCAGCTCCTCATTGTCCGGGAAGAGGTTGAGCAGTTTCTGGTAAATCCTGAGCGCGTCCTGTGAAAGCCCCTGCCGGCCATAGAATTCAGCCTCGGCGATTTCCTCGCTGTAATCTTCGAAATTGGACGACGCAAATTCATCCGGGGCAACGGCAGGCTCACCACCGGGCGGAGAGACCATCTCGGCAAGTCTCGGATCCCCGGGGCGTATCTCGTTAGCCTCCTTTAGGAGTGCTTCTCTTTTTTCGGCCTCGCCCGTTTTCCCATAAAGTTCTGCGAGTATGAGACATTGCGTGACCGCCTGCTCCCTGTCTTCTGTCGCCAAATAAACCGACTTAAGTCTCGTATGGACATCAGCATTATCAGGTTCCTTCGTCTTGAGGTCTTCAAGGATAGCCCTTGCATCTTCAAAGAGCCCGTAGTTCATGAATATCTCTACGTCTTCGAGCAGATCCTCGGAGGACCTCTCTTTATCCGGAGCACCACCCTCAATGCCCATCTGTATTTCCTGCTCTGCGAGTCTCTTCTTGACCTGAAGGTCATCGGGGTGGATCTTTAGCGCCTCGCGGTAATAGCTGAGGGCTTCTTTCCGAAGACCGCTTCCGGAGAGAAACTCAGCGATGGAGAGACTCTCTGCAAATACCGCTTCCGTGTCACCATTTTGACGGTAAAGCGTTAAGAGGAGCTTTCCGACCCCCTCGGGATCGATATCCCTGAATCCTTTTGCAAGATCTATCGCCTCCTGAACCTTTCCGTCGGTCACGAAGGCGTCAACCACGCTGGTATATGATTCCCAGGCTTTACCTCTCTGGCCTGACGCGAGATAGATATCCCCCACGAGCTTGCGTATTTCGGCATCAAAGGGGCGTAATTCAATGGCAGGCGAGAGACAGGAGAGCGCTTCATCAAAGGCACCGATTTTCCCAAGGATTCTAGCGCATCGCTCGAGAGATTCCAGATTGTCAGGGTGAGCTGCAACAGCTTTCTTGGCGTAGCGAACAGCTTTTTCCATGTCACCCGTCTTCTCGAAGACAGAACTCAGTCCGAGGAGAGCATCCTTATTATCGGGGTGAACATCGAGCACCTTCGAAAAGTATTCTTTCGCCTGTTCCAGATCCTCCCTGTCATCGCAGAGTCGCGCTATGAGGAGATATTCCCGTATGGCATCTGATACGAGACCTTCTTTCAGAAAGAGCCCGGCAACCTTGTCCCTGAGGGGGATGTTGAACGGAGCGAGGGCGAGAATCTTCTCATAGATATGGAGAAACTTATCTTTCTTCATATCCTTTGAAAGGATATCGGCAGCCGAGAGATAATACTTTATCGCGTCTGTGATCAGGCCCTTCGCCTCACTCAGCTCGCCCAATGCCGCAAGGGAGTCGGCATCAGAGGGGTCGATGTTGATTATCTTTTTATAGAGGGCAAGGGCCTTGAGGGAGAACCCCTCGGCCCTGAAGAAATTGGCTGCCTTGTGGAAGTTATCCGTTGCGGATCGTTTTTCGCCTTTCCTGAGATAGAGGTCCCCGATCGTGTTATAGGCATTTGCATCAGGGGCCTCATTTACGAGTCTCTCCCATTCAGCGATAGCCTTGTCGATCTGTCCCTTCGCGAGATACTTCTGAGCTTCCTTTATTATCAGCATCTTGTCGGTCATGCTTACTATGAAAGTATCATAATCGGCAAAATGTGTCAATAAATTAAGCATTCTTAGTCCCCGACATCTCTAGCATTTCTCCCCGGCTGGGGGAGGAAACGAACCTTGACTTCGAGAGAATCTCTTGGATAAGATAACTACCTGAGGACTTGATGACGGTCGTGATAGGTTGTGACCATGCCGGTTTGGAGCTTAAACTCGAGATAATTTCCCTTCTCAAAGAGATCGGGGTGGATTGTCTTGATTCGGGTACTGACAGCCTTCAATCTGTCGATTATCCTGACTTCGGAGAGAGGGTCTCCGACGCGGTCAGTTCGGGTAAGTTCGAGAGGGGAATCCTCATCTGCGGTACGGGAATCGGCATGTCGATCGTGGCGAATAAATTCCCGAATATTCGGGCGTCACTCTGCAACGACCTGTTCGCCGCGAAGATGAGCAGACTTCACAACGATGCAAACATGCTCGTCATCGGAGGCAGGATTGTGGGGAAAGACCTTGCCAGAGAGATTGTGCGGGTGTGGTTTTCAACTCCCTTTGAGGGGGGGAGACACCTGAGGAGACTGGATAAGATAAGGCAGATAGAGGAAAGGATGAGAGGAATAGGAGATGGAGCGGGAAGAACTGCGAATTGTTGACCCTGAAGTGTATGACGCTATCCTGAAGGAGAAGAACAGGGAAAGAGATAAGATTGTCCTGATAGCTTCCGAGAATTATGTGAGCGATGCCGTCCTCGAGGCGCAGGGCTCGATTTTCACCAATAAGTACGCTGAAGGCTATCCCGGGAGGAGATACTACGGCGGATGTGAGTACGCTGACATTGTCGAAAACCTCGCTATTCGTAGGGCACAGGAGCTCTTTGGCGCAGAACATGTGAATGTGCAGCCTCATTCGGGCTCCCAGGCGAACATGGCCGTGTACTTTTCTGTCCTGAAGCCCGGCGATACGATCCTCGGCATGAGCCTGAACCAGGGCGGTCATCTTTCGCACGGCGCGAAAGTTAATTTTTCCGGCCTCATGTTCAAGAGTGTGACCTATGGCGTAGACCGGCACACCGGCCGCATCGATCTGGAAGAGGTGAGAAGGCTCGCTCGAGAGCATAAACCGCAGATGATCGTTGTCGGTGCCAGCGCGTATTCGAGGATACTCGATTTCGAGACGTTCTCTGGTATCGCGGAGGAGGCGGGAGCCCTCTTGATGGCTGATATAGCCCATATAGCCGGTCTGATCGGAGCGGGGGTCCATCCGTCCCCGATACCCTATGCGGACTTTGTCACGACAACCACCCACAAGACCCTCCGGGGACCCCGCGGGGGGATGATTATGTGCAAGGCCGGATACGGCAAAGCGATCGACAAGATGATCTTCCCCGGGATACAGGGAGGGCCGCTCGTTCATGTGATGGCCGCAAAGGCCGTTGCTCTCAGGGAGGCTTTGAGCCCCGCATTCAAGGAGTATCAGATCCAGGTGGTAAGAAATGCGCAGAAGCTCGCTGAGGCGATGATCGGGAGGGGATTTAAAATCATATCGGGAGGGACGGAAAACCATCTCATGCTCGTCGACCTGACCGATAAGAATATAACGGGGAAAGAGGCTGAGGAGGCCCTTGACTTGTCGGGCATCACCGTGAACAAGAACGCCATCCCTTACGATTCTCGGCCTCCCGCAGTGACCAGCGGCATAAGGCTCGGGACCCCCTGCGTGACGACACGGGGGATGAAAGAGTCGGAAATGGTCGAGATAGCATCTATCATCGCGGAGGTCTTGGAGAATAGAAAGAATCCTGACGAAGTGAAGCGCCTCAATCAGCGGGTCAAGACCCTCTGCATGAAATTCCCCATATACGGATGAAGTGTCCTTTCTGTGGAAATCTCGAAGACCGGGTTATAGATTCCCGCACATCCAAAGAGGGAGACGCAATACGGAGGAGACGTGAATGTCTCAAATGCTCGAAGCGTTTCACTTCCTATGAGCGTGTCGACGACGTCGTTCCGATGGTCATCAAGAAGGACAGCATGCGGCAGTCCTTTGATCGGTCCAAAGTCCTGAGCGGTCTCAAGAAGGCGTGCGAAAAGAGACCGATAAGCGTCGAGGCGCTTGAGGCGATCGTGGATTCGATCGAGAAGAAACTCATCGGCATGGGGGTGAAGGAAGTCCCCAGCGCCTGGATAGGCCAAGAGGTCATGAATTCACTGAAGGAAACCGACAAAGTCGCTTACGTGCGGTTCGCTTCCGTATATCGTCAGTTCAAGGATATCAATGAATTGCTCGATGAGGTAAAGAACCTCTTCGAACACGGTTCACCTTCCGAATAGAGAATCGTCTCCCGAAAGCTCACGGAGACATCAATAAAGAATCCTCGACAGGGAACGTATGAGGTCACTTCCTCTTGAACATTTTTTTCAGATCATCGAGAGAGAAGAAGAGCCGTGTCGGCCGGCCATGAGGACATTGATCGGGATGTTCCGTTTTTTCGAGGTCGCTGAGGAGCCGCTGAACCTCTTCGCTGCTGAGTATCTCTTTCCCCCGCACCGATGCGTGACAGGATATCCTTGCAGCGATGGTCTCTCTTAAGGAACTGTCAGGTCTTACCCCCTCTATGAGTGATGCCGCAACATCCGAAAGTATCCCCCGCATGTCCGATTCTTTCAGGGCTTCGGGAAGGCTCCGGATGAGGAGCGTGTTGTGTCCGAAATCATCCACCTCTATGCCCATTTCATCGAGAAGGTCCGTATTCTCGAGAATTATCCTGTATTCCTTATGGGAGAGCATCACCTGCTTTGGAAAGAGAAGGTGATGAGAAGCAGGAGCGATTCCCTTGAGGAAATGTTCATAGAGTATCCTCTCGTGGGCTGCATGGTGGTCCAGGAGCGTGAGACCGCCCTTGCCCGCCATGGCGATGAATGTGTCACCGAGATAAATGAACGGCAGGGACGCTTGATACGGGAGCGCCGAGCCTTCGGAAAAATGTCTGTCCGGCTGCATTGGTGGAATGTAGCGTGAAGGCGCCGACGGTTCCATCTGCCGGATGTTATGACCGAAGGGTCTTTCAAAACCAGGCCGATCAGGTATCTCTCGAAAGGAGGTGACGTATTCGGTCCTTTCCTTTCTCAGGGCTTCCCTGATGCGGCCGGCGACAAAGCGGTGCATCTCATCCTTGTTTTCGAACCTCACCTCACGTTTTGCGGGGTGGACATTGAAGTCGATCTTTTTCGGATTCATATCGATGAAAAGGAAAAAGACAGGATGTCTGGCCTGCGGGAGTATCCCCTCGTAAGCCTGATAGAGCGCGTGAGAGACCGTCTGGTCTTTCACCGGACGCCTGTTTATGAAGATGTATTGATGTGTCTTGCTGTTTCGGTAATTTTCCCCTTTTGTGACGAAGGCAGTCATCGTCGTCCCCTCCGACTCGGCATGGATTTCCGATAATCCCTCGACGAAATCAAGGCCATAGACCTGGGTTATCCTCTCCCTCGGACCCGAGGCCCTGCTCAGGTTCATAGTTTCCTGGTTTTCGGTGAGGAGCCGAAATGCGATGTCTTCATGGGAAAGGGCCTCCTTTGTCACGGAATCGATGATATGATAAAGTTCCGTACCGTCTGACTTGAGGAATTTCTTTCTGGCTGGTGTGTTGAAAAAGAGGTCGCGCACCTCCACGGATGTGCCGTGGGCAGGGAAGTCTCGCGTCTCCGTGACCTCACCGCCCTGAACCTCAATCAGCCTGCCCGAAGGGGAATCCTTAAGCCCCGTCACGATCTTCATCTTTGAAACGGATGCTATAGATGGAAGGGCCTCGCCCCTGAAGCCCATCGTTGTGATGTGAAACAAGTCTTCCTCGTTGCGAAGCTTGGATGTCGCATGGGGATGCAGGCAGAAGAGGGCGTCTTCCCTGTCCATGCCGGTGCCGTTATCGGTCACCCTTACGAGTCCCTTGCCCCCGCGGAGCACCTCCACCCTGATATCCGTGCTCCCCGCATCGATCGAATTCTCGATTAGTTCCTTAACTACTGAAGCCGGTCTCTCGATCACCTCACCGGCAGCAATTTTGTTGCGCAATTCGACAGGCAGGACCTTAATCTCAGGCATGTGACATTGTAAGATTAGTGAGACGGTCAGGTCAAGGATGCGAAACGGGTCACGAAAGAGAGCGAGGGGAAGGCCGTCGCTTGGGATTCATGAATTATCCGGGCCGTAAGGAAGGCGAGATATTGATTATTTACAAATCAATTGGTTATTGTAATTTTGCTGTCACCTCTTTTTCTCCGGAGGCTTTATGGATATAAAGAAGTACGTGTATGATCTGGCTGCCGATGCGAGGGCCGGTGCCAGGTCTCTCGCAAAGGCGTCCTCAGCCCAAAAGAATCTTGCGCTCGGGAAGATGGCCGAGGAACTCAAGAAGAAATCGTCCGAGCTTATCACCGAAAATAAGAAGGATATTGATTACGCCGGGAAGAAAGGGCTTTCGAAGGCTCTTATCGATAGGCTTACCCTGAACGAGAAGCGGATCGGCGAGATGGGACAAGGACTCGCTGAGGTTGTGCAGCTGCCTGATCCGGCAGGCGAGATAATGAGGATGTGGAAGAGGCCGAATGGCATGACTGTCGGCAGGATGCGTGTTCCCATAGGCGTAATAGGCATAATCTATGAGTCGAGACCGAACGTCACCGTTGACGCGACGAGTCTCTGCCTCAAGGCCGGTAATGCCGTCATCTTGCGCGGCGGCTCCGAGGCGATCCATTCGAACAGGGCGATCGTCAAGGTATTGAGGGGCGTGGCAAAAGAGTGCGGGCTTCACGAAGGAGCGATAACCTTCATGGATATCACTGAACGGGACGCCGTCACGGAGATGCTGAAACTCGAAGGCATGATCGACCTCATCATTCCGAGAGGCGGTGAGGGTCTTATCCGGACCGTGACGGAGAATTCGCGCATTCCGGTTCTCAAGCACTACAAAGGGGTCTGCCATGTCTTCGTCGACAGGGACGCGGATTTAAGCATGGCGGAAGAGATATGCTTTAATGCGAAGGTCCAGAGACCGGGCACGTGCAATGCGATGGAGACGATGCTCGTCGATGAGGCGATTGCGGGTGAATTCTTGCCGAAGATGCTCAAGAGGTTTGAGGATGCAGGGGTGGCGCTGAAGGGTTGTCCCAGGACGCGCTCTCTCTTTCCGCATTTAATGGAAATTAAAGACGAGGATTATTATCGGGAATACCTCGATCTGGTCTTGAACGTGAAGATTGTCCGGGACATGGATGATGCCATGGATCACATAGCCCGATACGGTTCGTCACATTCCGATTCTGTCGTCACCATGAACTATGAGAGGGCGATGCGGTTTTTGGCCGAAGTCGATTCATCGGCGGTCCTTGTGAACGCATCGACAAGGCTCAATGACGGTTACCAGTTCGGTCTCGGAGCGGAGATAGGCATTTCGACCGACAAGATACATGCGAGGGGCCCTATGGGTCTGGAGGAGCTCACCTGCAGCAAGTTTATCGTTTTCGGAAGCGGTCAGCTGAGGGAATAGGGCCGGAGAAAATGCATGAAGACAGCGGAACGCGAGTCTCAAAATTTTTCGGCCTGCCTGTCCGCTCTCCAAGATACCCCCGTTACAACGGTGTTATTCTTGTAGGCAAGGTTAGGCAGGAGTGATCGCACTCATATCCTCTATCCCCGAAGAAGGAAAGCATCTCATCACGCAACTCAGAAAGAATTCCGCCATCGGCGGAAAAGCACTCTTCCGGGGTCAGTTATGGGGCAGAGAGATTGCTTATATCACTTCCGGCATCGGCAAAACGAATGCAGCACATGCGACAACCCTCCTTCTCGAAAGGCTTTCGCCTGATCTCGTTATCCTCTTCGGGATTGGCGGTGCTTATCCTGCCGGGGGGCTTTCGATTGGGGACATGGCGGTGGCGGAGAAAGAGATCTATGGCGACGAAGGTGTTCTCGTCAGGGAAGGTTTTCGAGGGGCAGAGGATATCGGTATCCCCCTTTTGAGAAAAGGCAGGAAGAAATTCTTCAACGAATTCCCCTTAGACAGGAGATTTCTTAAGAAGGCGGTCAAGTGTTCCGCTCGGGTCGCTCACGTACGGTCAGGTCCGTTTGTCACCGTCTCGACGTGCACCGGCACCCGCGAAAGGGCACTCGAGCTCAAGGAGAGATTCGGTGCCGTCTGTGAGAACATGGAAGGCGCTTCGGTAGCGCAGATTTGCATGCTCTACGGGATATCGATGGTCGAAATGCGGGGCATAAGCAATATTGTGGAGGACCGAGACAAAAGCAAATGGAATATAAGGCTCGCAGCCGAAAACTGCCAGGGGGCGGTTCAGGAGTTATTGAAAGGGCTCTAGTGCCTGTCCTAAATCTCTATCGCCTGAATTATTTTTCCCACCTCTCGTAAAAGACAATCTCGCTCAGCGGTTTCCTCGGAGGACCAGCGGTCTTTTCTTCCAATGGATACCCCATCGGGAAGAGACCTACCACCCGAATGTGTGAAGGGATATCGAGGAGGTTGCGGACTCCCTCCTCATTGAAGACCCCTACAAAAACGGTCCCGAGTCCGACATCCCGCGCGGCGAGCATGAGGTTCTGGGCCGCTATCCCTATGTCCGTCATGTAATAAGACTGTTCCCAGAGAACTCCCGATTGAGAAGGATCAGCAGAGGCAACGATCACAGCTGGTGCTTCGGCGATCCCCTTTCTTGCAGGGTTCGCCTTATACCCGAGCGGTCCGAAAAAAGACTCGACGTACGAGAGCTCACTGAGTTTCATCCGTGCCGAGGCATCCCTGACGACGATGAACCTCCAACATTGGCGGTTTGCCCACGATGGGGCCTGGCGAACGGCTTCGAGTACGGCTGTGAGTTTTTCTTCTTCGATCGGCCTGTCAGTGAACCTGCGAACGCTCCTCCGCGTTCTTATCGCCTCAAAAGTTTCCATGGTCGCCTCCCTTGTCGTGTTCGTGATGGCTATGTCAAGATGATTATAATATGGAAGGGGACAAAAGACCATCATGAAAAGCAGGCGCATCCTGTTCATAGGAGATTCACTCATCGCATTCTTCGACTGGCAGTCGAGGTTCCCCGACCATGAGATTCTGAACCTCGGGATCGGAGGAGAAACCGTTGAGGGCCTTCTTTCAAGGGTTGAACGAATTATCCGGGGACTGAAATCCCCGGACCTTATCTTTGTGATGATAGGCATCAACAATATCGCAATGGAAGAATTCGATTTTTCTGATTCTTACCGGAAAATCATCAAGAAGCTCTCGGCCGCGTATCCCCGCGCACGTATATACATCCAGAGTATATTGCCGACACTGCTGGAGTGGATATCGAATGATTCTATCAGGCGTGTTAATGATTTACTTCAGGAAGTCGCACGTGAGACAAGAGCCGCATATATCGATATTTCAGGCCGGTTTGTCGGTTTGGAGGGCAACCCGGTGGAAGGTTTTTTCCTTTCCGACGGGACACACCTTAGCCCTGAGGGGTATGCTGTCTGGGCTGAAAAGCTCGAGGAGATAATCGGTGGGTGAGCCCTTACAAAACGTTGACCATAGATGGGTTCCCTTGAGGTATTTGTGAATTTGCGGCAAGCAATTTTTCGCGTTATATTATAGATAAGTGGCGTGTCCTTTGCCTAATCGGGAGGCACGCAAAAAAGGGAGGACGTGAATGGTCACTTGAATGTAGGAGGAGGTGCACCATGAAAATCTCGAGTCTTTTATTTCTCGTTCTGCTGTCTGCCCTCTGTGTTTTTGCCGAAGGTTCCTATGCCGCGACTGTCGATGTATCGATAATAAACTTTTCGTTTCAGCCTCAGGCGGTCTCCGTTACTGTCGGCGACACCGTGCGCTGGACAAACAACGATAGCGGATTTTATGGAGGTCCAATATTGCACTCAACCACGAGCGGGACATCCTGTATTTCTAATAGAATCTGGGATTCTGGCCTTCTGACGTCCGGACAGGCATTTTCATTCACCTTTACCCAACCCGGGGTATACCCGTACTTCTGCTCGATCCACTGTTTCGTCGGCACGGTTACGGTGAATGCCGCTGCAGCAGTCCCGTTGCCGGTGGGCCAGCCGATATTCCCCTATCCTCCGGTAGGCACTCCTGTGGTAAGCACGACGCCTTCCGTGGCTAATCCGGTGGGCATCGGCGCTCTCGCTCAGGGGGGACCGGTGCTTACCGTTCAGCTTGACATCGCGCAGTTTGCGGGCCCTGTCGATATCTATGCCGCGGTTATGGTAACCACGAACCCCCAGATCATCAGTAACGTCAAGCCTGACCTTACCTTTCAGGCTTTCACGGTTCAGCAGGTCCTGCAGGCGCTCGCGACGGGTCAACCACCGGCCGGTGCAGTGCCGCTTATGGCAAATGTGACGACGGCGGTAAACACGACGCTCTTTGCCGGAATTCCTGTATCGAGTCTTTCTCCGGGCACATACACGCTCTTTCTCCTCGTAACGCTCCCGGGGAACCTGAGCAACTTTTACCTCTGGGAAACGACATTTACTATTTGATTTGCGGGACAGGAGGATTTTCATCGCAAAGAGGCGATAGTAACGTTGACCGCTGCTTGAGGGAATATTGCACAGAATGCGTTTCGCGATATAATTCTTGTATGAGGCAGGTTCCTTTTGGATTGCACGGAAAGGAACGGGTATTATCATGATTTTTTGCCTGTCGGAGGTGTAAGATGAAGAAGTCATATCTCTTCTGGGTAACGATAATTTGTCTGTGCCTTTCGGGGGCTGGCGCCCATGCTGCAAACTTTAATGTGTCGATACAGGATTTCCAATTTGTGCCTCCCACCCTCACCATTACTGTTGGAGACTCCGTCACATGGACGAACAACGGGGCATTTTCGCACTCAAGCGTGAGCGGGCCGAATTGCACTGCCAATGGAATATGGAATTCAGGAATCTTGAACCCGGGAGGAGTCTTTCAGCGCACCTTTACGTCTCCAGGGACTTTCCCCTATTTTTGCATCGTAGATTCGCATTGTGCGAGTTTCGGCATGCAAGGAACAATCACGGTGAATACGGCTGCTGCTGCAATCCCGTTGCCGGTGGGTCAGCAAATCTTCCCCTATCCGCCGGTGGTGACCCCTGTTGTGAGTTTAACCCCTTCTCTGGCTAATCCTGTGGGTATCGGCCCTCTGGCCCAGGGGGGAGCTGTGCTTACCGTTCAACTTGACATCGCTCAGTTTGCCGGCCCCGTCGATATGTATGCCGCATACATGGTATCTACAAACCCCCAGGTTATCATTAATGTTATGCCTAATCTGAGCTTTCAGCCCTTCACGATTCAGCAGGTCCTGCAGGCGCTCGCGACTGGGCAACCCCCTGCCGGGGCGGTGCCATTTATGTCAGGCGTGACCACAGCGGTAAATACGACGCTCTTTGCCGGAATTCCCGTATCGAGTCTTCCTCCTGGCACATATACACTCTTTCTCCTCGTGACGTTCCCGGGGAACCTGAGCAACTTTTACCTCTGGGAAACGACCTTTACCATTTGATTTTCAGGACTAGCGCGCTTCACCATCTGACAGGACGGGAAGCATGAGAGCCTTGCGCTTCCCGTCTATTGATGTGCCGCAGAAGTCCCAGAGAATGCCGCTTGTGTTTGTCCCGCTGGAGAATGCATTATAAAAGAAACGATATGAGAGCCGCAGAAGAATCTGGAAGGGAGATCAGGTCGTAAATGTCACGGAGAAATTCGTCAGTCTCCAAGGCGGGCCGGATCGGCAATTTGTGCATCCCGTGAACCTTACCCTCGGCTACTCGCCCTGTCCCAACGATACGTTTATCTTCTATGCCCTTGTCCATCAGAAGATAGATACCGGTAACTTGAGGCTGCGGGAAGTCCTCCTCGATGTCGAGACGCTGAACCGGAAGGCATTGAGGGCCGAGTTCGATATCACAAAGGTCTCGTTTCACGCTTACGGCCATCTCAGGGACGCCTATTCCCTGCTCTCCTCGGGCAGCGCGCTCGGGCGGGGTTGCGGTCCCCTGATCGTGGCAAGATCAAGAACCTCCACCAAAGACCTGAGGGGATTGAAGGTGGCGATCCCGGGCAGACTCACAACCGCCTATCTCCTCCTTCAGCTTTATGACCCCGCGATGACCGGGAATATTGTGGTCATGCCCTTTGACAGGATTCTCGATTCGGTTCAGCGCGGCGATGTCGACGCCGGCCTCATCATTCATGAGTCCCGGTTCACCTATCAAGACCACGGACTCTTTGAGGTTGAGGACCTCGGGAGATGGTGGGAGGGTGAGACAGGGTTGCCGATCCCGCTCGGCTGTATCATCGCGAAAAGGGGTCTCGGCG
>Ga0187779_10001457_pt1 | contig 14753 bp, 14 predicted proteins | sample 1015_Q2_SP10_10__FD_132435 | JGI IMG/M metagenome (GOLD analysis project Ga0187779, IMG submission 132435) | Tropical peat soil microbial communities from peatlands in Department of Meta, Colombia - 1015_Q2_SP10_10_MG | ecosystem: Environmental > Terrestrial > Soil > Wetlands > Peat | place... | reverse complement strand
GGCCTGCGACGACCTGCTCGACACGATGCGCGCGGACAAGAAGGTGCGCGCCGGCGCGCTCCGCTTCGCGCTGCCGGCGGCCATCGGGACGATGGCGCACGGCGCCGACGGCGCGTGGACGGTGGAGATCGGCCCCGAGGAGATTCGGAGCGCGATTGACGTCTGCCGGTAGCTGGAACAGGAACCACAATACCGACACTAACGAGACATTGTATCATTTAAGCTGTTTGCGCACAATGCGTTACGCGGCGAGCGCCAGGCGATGATCGGTGTTCCACGATGATGTCATGTGCACGCAGTGTCCCAACACGACAGGGAATAACAACTTAGTGATGTGGATAATAACTTTCGCTTGACGGATCGCTGCCGCCGCCTATTATGGGCCCCCGCGACGCCACCCTGAAGAACGATCGTTGCACGCCATCGTGAATGCAGAGGGGCCCCGCATGCTCCAGCGTCACACCGGCAAGGCCAAGAGCTTCTTCCGACAGAGCGCCTCGGGCGCCTTCGACCAGTACCTGCAGGACATCCAGAAGCTCCCGCTGATCGACGACCCCGCGGAGGAGCGGCGGCTGGCGCGGCTCGCGCGCCGGGGCGACCCGGCGGCGGCGGAGCGGCTGGTCACGGCGAACCTGCGGTTCGTCATCTCCTACGTGAAGAAATACCAGGGCCACGGGCTCGATCTCTCGGAGCTGGTGGCGATCGGCAACGAGGGCCTGCTCAAGGCGGTGCGCAAGTTCGATCCCGAGCAGGGCGTGAAGTTCATCTCCTACGCGGTGTGGTGGGTGCGCCAGGCGGTGCTGAAGGCCCTCGCCGAGCAGACCCGCAGCGTGCGGATCCCCCTCAATCAGAACGCCCAGCTGATCAAGATGTCGCGGACCGAGATGGTGCTCGCCCAGGAGCTGGGCCGCGACCCGACCGACAGCGAGGTGGCGCGGGCGCTGGGCGACACGGTGGACAACGTGCGCACGGCGCGGCGGATGACGGCGGTCGAGGTGTCGCTCGACGCGCCGGTGGACCGCACCGACCGCGACGCCGCGACCCTCGGCGAGCGGTTCGCCGGGGTCGAGGGCGGCGAGATCGAGGAGACGACCGACTCGAAGCTGATGCGCGGCTTCATCGACCGCGTGTTCAAGAAGTACCTGACCCCGCGCGAGCGGAAGATCCTGTACCTCTACTACGGGCTCGAGCAGGGCTCCGAGGCCATGACGCTGGAGAAGATCGGGGCCCTGATGGGCGTGACGCGGGAGCGGATCCGCCAGATCCGCGAGCGCGCGTTCGAGAAGCTCCGCGAGTGCCCCGACGGCCAGGCGTTGATGCGGTTCTGGCGCGCGGCCTGAGGCGGCCGACGCGCCGCGGGACGAGCTGATCGTCCCGCGAGGCGACGCGATGCGCGAAGGGCGCGCCGACGACGGCGCGCCCTTCGTTCATCCGCCGCCCGCCGCTCCGGCCGCTAGTGCCCCGCCTGCAGCGCCTGGCAGATCGGGTTCGCCGCGCCGGACGGGTCGGCGCACGCCGCATCGTACACGATCGACGGCTGGTCACCCACCACGTGCACGATCCGTCCTTCACCGGTCGTCACGTAGAAGTCCGCCGCCGAGGTGCCCCACACCGCCAGCGCGCGGCTCATGTTGAACGCCTGCATGCGCACCGCCATCAGCATCGGGTTCGACTGCATCTGCGCCATGAGCTGCTGCTGCCGCGCGATGGCCGCCTGCTGCTGCTCGGGCGTCGCGCCCGGCTGCGCCTGCCCGTACATCATCTGCATCATCGAGCCCTGGCCCGACACCGGCGTCCAGCGGCCGCTGGCGAAGCGGGCGAAGCCGTCGCCGTCGTACAGCGCCACCGGCGTGGCGTCGCCGGCCAGCGTCACCCACTGGATCCGGGTGCGCGACATCGCGGACGCCGCGGGCGGCAGCAGGGTCCAGGGGCCGCCGGTGCTGGTGGCGATCGCGGTGGTGCCGTCCTCCCGCTGGCCGAACAGCAGCAGCGTCGCGCCGGCCGTCGACAGCCCCGTCCAGCCGGCCGCGCCCGCGACGGGGTCGGCCACCTTCTGCCCGTCCCACCCGGTCGTGGTCCAGCGGCCGCCGCTCCAGCGTGCGACCACGCCCGCCTGCCGCCGCGCGTTGGGCTGCGGATCCCAGTACACGAAGCCGGCGACCACGACGTCGCGACCCGCCAGCGCGAGGGCGTTGGCGCGGAAGGGCAGCGGCAGCGCCGTCGCCGTCCAGGCGTGGCCGTCGTAGTGCAGCAGCTGCGGCGCCTCGCGGTCGTTGGACGACTGCGCCAGCGCGTACACGTCGCCCGCCCCGCGGCCCAGCACCGCCACGATCTGCTGGCTCGTGGGCACGGTCATCGTGCTCCAGGTGCCGCCGTCGAAGTGCAGCACCGTGCCGTTGTCGCCGACCGCGACCACGTCGCGCGGCCCGCTCGCCCACACGCCGTGCAGCGAGCCCGGCAGCGCGACGCCGAACGGCATCTCGTTCCACGCCTGGCCGTCCCAGTGCAGCGCCGCCGGCGCGTCGCCCACCACCCACACGTCCGAGGCCGAGGTGCCGAAGATGGCCCGCAGCTCCACCTGCGCGCTCAGCGCGGGCGCGACGCCGGCCGCCAGGCCGGCGGCCAGCACGAGGGCGCGATGCGTCGTCATGAGGCTGTTCCTCCGGAGTTCGCCAGGGTTGCCTGCTATCGAGGCCGAATCAACATCATCAGGGGCACCTCGCGCCAGCCCGGCATCCGCCGCAGGCGCCGCGGGAACCGGACGACGAGCTGCGCCGAGATCCCTCCGTCGAGCGCCACCGCGTCCGCGCACCCGGCCGCGGCGGCGATCAGCGCCTGCTCGGGGATCGTGAGGCCCACCGGAATGGTGCCCGCGTTGCCGCCGAACAGCTCGAAGTTGCTGAGCAGCAGCCGCACCGGACCGTCGCCGCCCAGGCACAGCGTGAGCCGCCGGTCGCGGTGCGTCCGCGACAGCCGCACGCCCGATGTCGCGCCGAGCACCGCGCGCCCCCCGCGCACCAGCCAGGGGAGGACCTGGAAACCCGACGCCGCCCCGGCGAGCGAATCGAGCGCCGCGCCGTCGGCGAGGCGGAGGCGGCCGTCGGCGATCACCACCGCGGCGTCCAGCCAGGCCAGGCGCCGGCCGTGGCGCGCGCCCTCCAGGAGCACCAGCCCCTGCGGCGTGCCGTCCGGCAGGAACAGCCCGGTGTTGACCGCCGCGACCACCGCGGTGTCGGCCATCCACGCGTCGGCCGAACGCGGGGCGAAGGCGCGCGCCGCGGCGAGCGCGAAGCGGTAGCGCGCGGTGTCGATCTCCACCACCGCGACGCTGTTGACGAGAATCCCGCCGGAGACCCGCACTTCGAAGCTGCCCAGGCGCAGGCCCGGCCGCCCGTCCTCCCAGCGCACGGCGCGCGCCAACAGCGGATCCGCGGCCGCGGGGATCCCCGGCGCATAGGAGCGCCACGGCACCCACGAGCCCCCGACCTTGAGGTCCAGCGCGGGAGGGCGGACGGCCTGGAGAACGGCGAGTGCCAGTGCGGTCGCTAGAGGTGCCAGAGCCGGGAAGCTACATTGCTGCGCATCCCGATGGAACACGCCAGCCTCGTCGAAGAGCTGTCCGGCATCGTCGGCCCGCGGTTCGTCCGCACCGAGCGGGCGGAGCTCGCGACCTTCGCCTCGGACGGACTTCCCACGCTGCGCCGCACGCCCGCCCTCGCGGTGCTGCCCGGCTCGGCGGCGGAGGTCGCCGCCGTGCTCGCCGCGCTGGCGCGCCGCGGGGTGCCCTTCGTCGCCCGCGGCGCCGGCACCGGCCTCTCGGGCGGGGCGCTCGGCGAGGCGCCCGCGGTGCTGGTGACGCTCACGCGGCTCGCCCGCATCCTGGCGATCGATCCCGCCAACCGCTGCGCGGTGGTCGAGCCCGGCGTGGTCAACGCGGCGCTGAGCCGCGCGGCCGCGCCGTACGGGCTGATGTACGCGCCGGATCCGTCGAGCCAGACCGCCTGCACCATCGGGGGCAACGTCGCCGAGAACGCGGGCGGCCCGCACTGCCTCAAGTACGGCGTGACCACGAACCACGTGCTGTGGCTCCGGGTCGCGCTGCCCTCGGGGGAGACAGTGCAGCTCGGCGGCGCGGGCGGCGATCCGTGGGGACCCGACCTGACCGGCGTGTTCGTCGGCAGCGAAGGGCTGTTCGGCATCGCCGTCGAGATCGCCGTGCGGCTGGTGCCGGTGCCCGCGCAGGTGCGCACCATGCTCGCCGACTATACCAGCCTGCGGCAGGCCGGCGAGGCGGTCACCGCGATCATCGCCGCCGGCATCGTGCCCGCGGCGCTCGAGATGATGGACCAGAGCGCGATCCAGATGGTGGAATCGAGCGCGTACGCGGCGGGCTATCCGGCCGACGCGGCGGCGGTCCTCCTGGTCGAGCTGGACGGCGGACCGGCCGCGGTCGAGGCCGACGCCGCCGCCGTCCGCGCCCTGCTCGACCGGTCCGGCGCGCGCACGGTGCGCGTGGCCACGGACGCCGCGGAGCGGGAGAAGCTGTGGCAGGGAAGGAAGAAGGCGTTCGGCGCGATGGGCCGGATCAGCGCCGACCTCGTGGTGCAGGATGCCGTCGTGCCGCGCACGGCGCTGCCCGACGTGCTGGAGACGATCGCCGCCATCGGGCGCGCGCACCGGCTGCGCGTGACCAACGTCTTCCACGCCGGCGACGGCAATCTCCATCCCAACCTCAGCTACGACGGGTCCGACCCCGACCAGGTCCGGCGGGTGCACGCCGCGAGCGGGGAGATCATCCGCGCGTGCGTGGCGGCCGGCGGCACGATCACCGGCGAGCACGGCGTCGGCCTGGACAAGCTCGACTACATGCCGCTGGTCTTCGGGCCCGACGAGATGGGCCTGATGGCGGCGGTGCGCCGGGTGTTCGACCCCTCGGAGCGGGCCAACCCGGGCAAGGCCATCCCGACCGCGCAGTGCCGCGAGTGGCGGCCGTGGAGCGCCTCGTGACCGCGCCGATCCCGACCCGCTGGCTGTCCCAGATGGACACGCAGCTGTCCGACGCGGAGCGGCGCCTGGCGGCGGCCGAGCGGCACCTCGTGGCCGGTGCCGGCGCCCGCGCGATCGAGGAGGCGTATCCGGGCGTGATGGCCGCGGCGATCGTGCGGGTCTGGCTGCGCGACGAGCCGTGGCACACCCAGCGCACGCACGAGGACCTGGGCCGGTTGATCCGCCAGGAGCTGCCCAGCGGCTTCCTCGCCCTGTACGAGATGAAGGGCGACCGCCGCGGCTTCGCCGGCTGGCGGCCCGAGGACGCGCGCCCCCTCATCGAGGAGGCCCGGCTCTTCACCGCGCGGGCGCGCACGGACGTCGAGGAATGCCGCAAGCGCCCGCCGGCGTGACGGACCACGCCGGCCTCGCGGCGCTCGCCGCCCGCGTGCGCGAGGCGGCCGCCGGGCGCACCACCCTCGCGGTGCGGGGCTCCGGCGGCTGGTGGCACGAGCCGCCCCCCGGCGCGACGCTCCTCCCGACGGCCGCGCTGGACGAGGTCTCCGCGTTCGACCCCGCGGACCTGGTGGTGACGGTGGGCGCCGGCACGCCGCTGGATCGGCTCGGCGAGCGGCTGGCCGCGCGCGGCGCGTGGCTGCCGTTCGATCCGCCCGGGCCGCCGTCCCGGACCGTGGGCGGCGCCCTCGCGTCCGGCGGCGGCGGTCCCCTGGCCGCCCACTACGGGCCGGCCCGCGACCACGTGCTCGGACTCGCGGTCGTGGCGGGCGACGGAACCGTGGTGCGGCTCGGCGGCCGCGTGGTGAAGAACGTCGCCGGATTCGACCTGGCCAAGCTCGTCATCGGCGGCCACGGCGCCTTCGGCGTGATCGCCGAGGCGCACCTCCGGCTCCGCGCGCGTCCGAGCGCGGACCGCACCGAGGTCTGGTCGGGCGACGCCGCCTGGGCGGCGCGGGCGGCCGCCGCGGCGCTCGCGGCCGGCGCATCGCCGGCGGCGCTCGAAGTCGTGAGCCCGGAGCTGTCGGCGCAGCTGGGCTGGGAGCGCGCGTGGTCGCTCGCCGCCCGCGCCGTCGGTCCCGCCGCGGGCGTCGCCGAGGAGATGGAGACGATCGGCCGGGCCGCGGGCGCCCGCGCGGCGCGCGCGTTCGAGGGCGACGCGCCGTGGACGCCGTGGCGGCTCGCGGTCGGCCGCTGGCCCGTCGTGGTGCGGATCGGCGCCGTGCCGGCATCCTGGCCCCGCGCCCTGGCGCTGGCCGAGCGTCATCTCGGTTCGCTGCTCGGCGCGAGCGTCACCGTGCCGCGCGGCACGGTGCGCTGCGGCGTCGACCGGGGCTCCGCGGCCGCGATCGCGCGGCTCCGCGCCGACGCCGCGGGCGGCGGCTGGCCGGTCACCCTCGAGCGCGCGGATGCCGCGACCCGGGCCGCCGCCGGCGTGTGGGGGGCGCTCCCGCCGGCCGTCGAGCACCTCACCCGCGCGCTGCGGTCCACCTTCGATCCGCCCGGGATCCTCGCCGCGCCGCTGCTCGCATGACCGCACACGCGTGGGCGGGGCTGGACGCGTGCGTCCACTGCGGATTCTGTCTCCCCGCCTGCCCCACCTACGAAGTCACCGCCGACGAGGCCGACTCCCCGCGCGGGCGGATCGTGCTCCTGCGCGCGTTGGCCGCTCACGCGATGCCGGCGGACGATCCGACCCTCGACCTGCACCTCGATCGCTGCCTCGGCTGCCGCGCCTGCGAGAGCGTGTGCCCGTCGGGCGTCGTGTACGGCCCGGCGCTCGAGGAGGCGCGGTCGGGCATCGTGCTGGCCCGCGGCCGGAGCGCCGCGCTCGCCGCCGGGTTGTGGCTGCTGGCCCGTCCCGCCCGGCAGCGGGCCCTGTGGCTGCTGGCGCGGCTCGCGCGCGCGAGCCGGCTGCCGGAGCTGCTGGCGCGCGGCGCGGCCCGCGGAGCGAACGGCACACCCGGCCCGGTCGCCGCCTCGCCGGCCGGCGTCCTCGCCCTGGGGATGCTGGCGGCGACGCGCCCGCGGCCGCGCGACGGACGCCGCCGCACGCCCCGGCCAGCGCCCGATAAAGGCGGCGACGCCGTGGCGCTGTTCCGGGGCTGCGTGATGGACGGGCTGTTCGGCCACGTGCACGGTGCCGCCGTCCGCACCCTGGCGCGCAACGGCTTCGAGGCGCGCGAGGTGCCGGGCCAGGCGTGCTGCGGCGCCCTCGCGGCCCACGCCGGCGAGGCCGCGCTCGCGCGGGCGCTCGCCCGCGCCAACGTGCTGGCGTTCGACGCCGCGGCCCCGGGCGTCCCGGTCGTGACCGACAGCGCCGGCTGCGGCGCGATGCTCAAGGCCTACGGCGAGGTCCTCGCCGACGATCCCCTCGCCGAGCGCGCGCACGCCTTCGCGGCGCGGGTGCGCGACGTGAGCGAGCTGCTGGCCGAGCGCGGGCCGCGGCGCGCGGGCCGGCTCCCCCTCCGGGTGGCGTACGACGCCCCCTGCCACCTGCACCACGCGCAGAAGGTGACGCGCGCGCCCCTCGCCGTGCTGGGCGCGATCCCCGACCTCGAGCTCGTGCCGCTCGAGGGCAGCGACCGCTGCTGCGGGAGCGCGGGGCTCTATTCGCTGCTCCAGCCGGGGCTCTCGCTCGAGGTGCTCGACCGGAAGCTCGCGGCGATCGCCGCCGCGGCGCCCGACGTGGTCGCCACCGGGAACCCGGGCTGCCTGATGCAGATCGGCGCGGGCGCGCTGCTCGCGGGGCTGGACGTCGAGCTCCGCCACCCGGTCGAGCTGCTGGACCTGGCCTATGACGGCTGACGCGCGCCCGGGGACCGACGTAGTGCTGCTCGACTTCAACGGCGTCGTGGTCGACGACGAGCCGCTCCACTTCGCCGCGCTGCGCGACACGCTCGCGCCGGAGGGGATCGCGGTGGACGAGGCCGCGTACTTCGCCGACTACATGGGGTTCGACGACCGGGCCTGCATCCGCGAGGCGTTCCGGCGCACCGGTCGGACGCTGGACCGGCGTGCCCTCGACCACCTCGCGACCGCCAAGGCCGCGCGGTACGCGGCCCTCACGGCGACGGCGCTGCCCCTGGTGCCGGGCGTGCGCGACTTCGTGCGGGCCGTGGCGGGAGCGGCCCGCATCGCCGTCGTGAGCGGCGCGCTGCGCCGCGAGATCCTCGCCGGCCTCGAGCGGGCGGGACTCGCCGACGTGGTCGCCTGCGTGGTGAGCGCGGAAGACGTGGCCAGGAACAAGCCCGACCCGGAGGGCCACCGCCGCGCCCTCGCGGCGCTCGCCCCCGCCCCGGGACCGGTGCGGGCCGTGGTGGTGGAAGACTCGGCGCCGGGGCTCGCGGCCGCGCGCGCCCTGGGGGCGGGCTGTGTGGCGCTGACGACGTCGTACACCGCGGAGGACCTCGCCGGCGCGGACCTGGTCTGGGATTCCTTCGAGGGCCACGCACCAGCCGAGCTGGCGCCGCTGCTGCGCGAGGTCGCCGGCTGAGCCTCTCCGAGGCCGGTCCGCTCGTCGCGCGCGACGCCGCCGGCGCCGCCGAGCGCGCCGCCCTCGCCGGCGGCGCGGCCTGCATCGTCCGGCCCGGCCTGTTCCGCTACCGGCTCGCCGGCAGCGGCCGCGTCACCTGCCTGCAGGGCCTCGTGACCTGCGACGTCGAGCAGCCGGGCGACGCCGATCACCTGTTCGGCGCGCTGCTGACGGCGAAGGGCATGATCGTCGCGCCGCTGTGGATCACCCGGCTCGCCGACGCGCTCCTGGTCGAGGTGCCCGAAGCGGCGGCGCCGGCCGTCACGGCGGTCTTCGAGCGGTCGCTGCCGCCGCGCCTGTGCCGCGCCGAGGACGAGACCGCCGCCACGGCGTCGATCGGCGTGTACGGTCCGGGCGCACGGTCCGTGGTGGCGGGAGTCCTCGGCGATGCGGTGCCGGCCGCCGCGGGCCGCGCGGGGGTCCTGCGCCGGGACGGCGCGGAGATCGTGGCGACCCGTGTCGCGGCCCGCGGCCTCGACGGCGTCGAGTGCCTGGTGCCGGCCGCCGGCGGCCCGGCGCTGCTCGCGGCCCTGCGGGGACGGGGCGCGCGCGACCTGCCCGCCGCGCTGGTCGAGGAGCGCCGGATCCTCGCGGGCGTCCCGCGCCTCGGCGCCGAGATCGACGACCGCACGCTGCCCCAGGAGGTGCGCCTCGACGAGCTCGGCGCGGTGTCGTACACCAAGGGCTGCTACCTCGGCCAGGAGACCGTGGCGCGCGTGCACTTCCGCGGCCACCCGAACCGTCGGCTCGCGGGCCTCGCCCTCGAGCGCGAGCCGGCGTCGCTCCCGCTCGAGATCGTGGCGGACGGCCAGCCGGCGGGCCGCCTGAGCAGCGCGTGCTGGTGGGACGGGGGCGGCACCTGGGTGGGCCTCGCCGTCGTGCGGCGCAGCGTCGCGACCGGTGCGGTGGTCCAGCTGCCCGGCCACGGCGCCGCCACGGTCCGCGACCTGCCCTGGGAGCCGGGTCCGGAAGGAAGCGCGTGAAGGTCTTCGTCACCGGCGGCACCGGACTGGTGGGGCGGCACGTGATCGCCGCGCTGCGCGCCCGCGGCGATTCCGTCCGCGCGCTCGCCCGCTCCGAGGCGAGCGCCGCGGCACTGGCGCGGGCGGGCGCGGAGCCGGCGCGCGGCGACCTGTCCGACGCCGCGCGGCTGGACGCCGCCGTCGACGGCTGCGACGCGGTGGTCCACTCGGCGGCCACGGTGCTCGCCGGCGGCCGCTGGGAGGCCTGGCGCGAGGTCAACGTGCTCGGCACCGAGCGCGTGGTGCGGAGCGCCGCGCGGTCCGGCGCCCGCGTGGTGCACGTCTCGTCCGTCGCGGTGTACGGGCGCAGCCGCGCCGGCATCGACCGGCCGGGAGACGACGAGGACGTCGACCTCGGGCGCGTGCCCGCCGTCCGCGAGCCCTACGCGCGCTCGAAGCGCGAGGCCGAGCTGGCGCTGTGGCGGGTGGCCCGGGAGACCGGGCTCCGCGCCGTCGCGCTCCGGCCGTGCGTACTGTACGGCGAAGGCGACCGGCACTTCTCGCCGCGCGTCGCCAGGATGCTGCGGCGGGGACTGGTGCCGCTCATCGGCGGCGGGGGGAACCGGATGACGGTGGTCTACGCGGGCAACGTGGCCGCCGCGGTGACGGCGGCGCTCGATCGCCCCGACGTCACCGGGCCCTTCAACGTCACCAACGACGGGCGGCTGACGCTGCGGGAATTCGTGGAGCGCTTCGCCTCCGGCCTCGGCGTGACCCCGCGCTGGCTGCGCCTCCCGCGCGGCGTCGTGTGGTCGGTCGCCCGGGCGTGGGACGCGACCATCGGCGCGGTATCGGCCTCCGACGCCCTGTCGCTCTCCGTCGCCGTCCAGTTCCTCGCCGGCGACAACCGCTTCAGCTCGGCCCGAGCGGAGCGCGAGCTGGGCTGGCGGCCGGCGTTCGACGCCGCGGAAGCCGCGGTGCGCACCGGCGCCAGCTTCCGCGCGGCGCCGCCGCCCGCTTCGCACCCCTGAAAACACGAGGACCCGGAGCGAGCTCCGGGTCCTCGTAGCGAAGCAAGTGCAGCGACCCTTACATGCCCTTCTTCTTCATCGGGGTCTCCGCCTTCTTCGCGGGCGCGGGAGCCGGCGCAGCCGCGGGAGCGGCCATCTTCGACGTGTCCGCCGACGGGGCGGGCTTCGTCGTGTCGGTCCCCATGGCCGGAGCAGGCGCGGCGGCCGGGGTCTGCGTTTCGGCCGGAGGCGCCGCTTCCTTCTTCGCGCACGCCATGAGCCCGAGCACCGCAACTGCCAGGAACAAGCGCTTCATCGAATCTCCTTTTGAAGCTGATTTTTCACTCAGCGGAACACAAACCGAGGACCGTGCGCCGCTGCCGCCGGCCTCAACCGGCGCCTAAGCTACCCAAACCCCACTTGGTGTCAAGGTTAGCCCCCTCGCATCTCCCCGCGCACGGCACGGGAATCACGGTCGGCGCCGCCCCGGCTGGCTGTCGCGCAAGCTGTTGCTCGTCAAGGCGTTACGGTCGTGGATGTCGGGGCGGCGTGGCGGGCGTCGCACGCGCCGGACGCGCGCCGTTTCCATCCCGTTACCGCGCGAGCGCACCGCGCGCGCGAGCGCCGGAGGCGGCGGACCTTGTATGGGGACCTCGAGGGTACCAATATCCCGCATATGACCAAGCCAAGCACGTTGGGAGAGTTGGCGCAGTCCGAGTGGGGCGCGCCGGAGCGGCGCACCCGCACCGTCAAGGACGAGATGCGGGCCAATCTGCTGTGCCGGCTGGAGACGGAGCAGCCGATCTTCCCGGGCATCGTCGGCTACGACGATTCGGTGGTGCCGCAGCTGGTGAACGCGGTGCTGTCGCGGCACAACTTCATCCTGCTGGGCCTCAGGGGCCAGGCGAAGTCGCGCATCGTGCGCGGGCTGGTGGCGCTGCTGGACGAGGAGCTCCCGATCCTGGAAGGGAGCGAGGTCAACGACAACCCGTTCGCCCCGATCTCCAAGTACGGCCGCCAGCTGGTGGAAGAGCACGGCGATCGCACGCCGGTGGCGTGGGTGCCGCGCGCGCAGCGCTACGTCGAGAAGCTCGCCACGCCGGACGTGACGATCGCCGACATCATCGGGGACGTCGATCCCATCAAGGCGGCCCGGGGCGGGCACCTGCTGTCGGACGAGCTGACCATCCACTACGGCCTGCTGCCGCGGGCCAACCGCGGCGTGTTCGCGATCAACGAGCTGCCCGACCTCGCCGCCAAGATCCAGGTCGGCCTGTTCAACATCATGCAGGAGGGCGACGTCCAGATCAAAGGCTACCCGATCCGCCTGTCGCTGGACGTCGCGCTGGTGTTCACCGCCAACCCCGAGGACTACACCGCGCGCGGCAAGATCATCACGCCGCTCAAGGACCGGGTCGGCTCGGAGATCACGACGCACTACCCGCGCTCGCTCGAGCTCGGGATGGCGATCACCGACCAGGAGGCGTGGCTCGACCGCGGCGGCCGGCCGGTGATGGTGCCGGACTTCATCGCCGAGCTGGTGGAGCGGGTGGCGTTCGAGGCGCGCGGCGACAAGCGCGTGGACAAGCGCTCGGGCGTGAGCCAGCGCCTGCCCATCTCGGTGCTGGAGAACGTGGTCTCCAATGCCGAGCGGCGCGCCACGGTGAACCGCGAGAAGACGATCGTGCCGCGCGTCTCCGACGTGTACGCCGCGGTGCCGGCCATCACCGGCAAGCTGGAGCTCGAGTACGAGGGCGAGCTGCAGGGCGCCGACGTGATCGCGCGGGAGCTGATCCGGCGGGCCGCGGGCGCGACGTTCGGCGACCGGGCCGGCGGCGCGAACGTGGACGACATCGTGCACTGGTTCGACGAGGGCGGCGCGCTGAAGGTCTCGCACGACGAGCGGTCGGACACGCTGCTCAAGGGCTTCGGCGTGGTCCCGGGACTGCTGGACCTGGTGGACCGCGTGGGGCTGGCGCGGCGCAAGGACCCGGCGACGACCGTGGCCGCATGCGAGCTGGTGCTCGAGGGCCTGTCCGCCGAGCGGCGGATCGCGCGCAGCGAGGAAGCGGGCTACACGCGGGTCCGTCCGGAGCGGCAGCCGCCCTTCCCCAAGTCCGGACCCGGCAGCCCCTTCGCCTGACCGCGCGCGGCGCGCCGGCCGGCGCGCCGGGCGTCCTGTCGCCCCACGGCCGCGGCCCGTATCTTCGGCGCATGGCCGTCATCACGGTCACCCGGCAGTACGGTTCCGGCGGCTCCCTCGTGGCCCGGCGGGTGGCCGAGCGCCTCGGGTGGACGGTGATCGACAACGAGTTCGTCGGCGAGGTCGCGCGCCGGGCGGGCCTGCCCTCGGAGACCGTCGCGGCCAGCGAGGAGCGCTCGCCGTCCCTGATCGAGCGCCTGGGCCGCACGCTGTCCATCTCCGCTCCCGAGATGTTCGTTCCCGCCGCCGCGACGGGCGCCGAGCCCGACGAAGACACGGTGCATCGCATCACCGAGCGCGTCATCGCCGAGGCGGCGGCGCACGGCCGGGTCGTCCTGGTCGGCCGCGGCGCCATGGCGTACCTGGCCACGGCCCCCGCGTCGGCCGACGTCCTGCACGTGTACGTCGTGGCGCCGCGGGAGGTGCGCATCCGGACGATCGTGGCGCGGCTGGGCGTCGCCGAGCACGACGCGGCGCGGAAGATCCACGAGGTGGACGCCGTCCGCGAGCGCTTCCTGGAGCACTACTACGCCCGCCGCCGGGACGACGCGGCCAACTACCACCTGGTCGTGAACACCGCGTGGCTGGGGTACGACGGCGCGGCCGACATCATCGTCGAGACGGCGCGGCGCCGGGGAATGCCGTAGGCAGCGTACCGTTCACTGCAACAGCGGCACCTCGGGCACCTTCCGCCAGATCACCAGCGACGCGAGCACGCACACCAGGCCGCCGACCGCGACGGCCACCGGCGCCCCGAGGTGGTCGGCCAGCCAGCCGGCCTGGAACGCCCCGAACGGCGCCATCCCCAGGAAGGTGAAGACGTAGACGCCCATCACGCGGCCCCGCAGCTCGTCGGGCACGATCGTCTGCAGGAGCGTGTTGGTGACGGCGCTGTTGAGGATCATCGCGCCCCCCGTGACCGGCAGGATCAGCAGCGCCAGCGGAAACCACGGGTTCACCGCGAACGCGGCGACCGCCAGGCCGAACACCGGCCCGGACCACGTCAGCACTCTCCCCTTCTTCACCCGGACGTCGAGCGCCGCGAGCACCAGCGCCGCGGTCACCGCTCCCACGCCCGTCGCCGCCATCATGAAGCCCAGGCCCGCGGCGCCCACCCCGAGCTCGTCGCGCGCGAACACCGGCATCAGCACCAGGTACGGGTAGCCGAAGATGCTGACGATCCCGATCAGCGAGACCAGCGCCAGCACGCGCCGGTCGCCGCGGACGAACCGCGCCCCGTCGCGGAACTCCGTCCACGCGTTGCCCGGCCGCCGCGCCGGCGCGAACGGCGGCAGCCGCATCGCCGCCAGGCCCCAGATCACCGCCAGGTACGACACCGCGTTGAGGAAGTAGCACCAGCCGAGACCCACGACGCTGATCAGGATCCCCGCGACCGAGGGCCCGACCACCCGCGCGGCGTTGAACGCCGAGGAGTTGAGCGCGATCGCGTTGCCGAGGTCCTCCTTGCCCGCCAGCTCCACCATGAAGGCCTGCCGGGCAGGCGTGTCGACGGCATTGACGGTGCCGAGGAACACGGCGATCACCGCCACCTCCCACAACGCGATGCGGTGGGTCCAGATCAGCACGGCGAGCGCCGCGGCCTGCACCGCCGACAGTGCCTGGGTGAGGATCACCAGCCGGTGCTTGTTGACCCGGTCCACGAACACGCCCGCCGGCAGGGAGAGCGCCAGGATGGGCAACGACGTGAGCGCGCTCACCAGGCCGACCCAGAACGCCGAGTTGGTGAGATCGAGGACCAGCCAGCCCTGGGCGATGTTCTGCATCCAGGTGCCCACCAGGCTGGTGCCCTGGCCGAAGAAGAACAGCCGGAAGTTGCGGTGCCGCAGGGCGCGGAACGGCGCGGGCATTGCCGGAATGTGGCGTCGCGACGAGCTTACGGGGAGTCCCGTGCGCTACACGACCTTCTCCAAGTACATCGACCAGCTGGCCGATGCGGTCAATCTTCAGGACCTGCTCGACCAGCTCGCGGACTTCCTGCTGCAGTCGGGGTTCGCGGGCGACGCGGGCGAGCGCCTGTGGGG
>Ga0187779_10001456_pt1 | contig 14757 bp, 14 predicted proteins | sample 1015_Q2_SP10_10__FD_132435 | JGI IMG/M metagenome (GOLD analysis project Ga0187779, IMG submission 132435) | Tropical peat soil microbial communities from peatlands in Department of Meta, Colombia - 1015_Q2_SP10_10_MG | ecosystem: Environmental > Terrestrial > Soil > Wetlands > Peat | place... | reverse complement strand
GGCCGCTTCGATGCTCGCCTCGGGCCCCAGCGCCTGCTCTTCGGCCACATGTACGAGGACACGGCCGTCGAGACGCGCGCCTTCGCTCCCGGGGGACGGGTGTTCTGCATCGCGTCGGCCGGCGACACCGCCCTGGCGCTCGCCGAGCGACATCCGGTGGTGGCGGTGGACATCAACCCCGTCCAGCTCGCCTATGCGCGGGCCCGCCTCGAAGGCGCCCCGGCCAGAGCCGGAGCCGCCGAGCGCCTCCTCGGCATCGGGCGCGCGCTCCTGTCGCTCGCCGGATGGCGCCGCGCCCGGGTGGAGCAGTTCGTCTCCTTCGACGCCACCGCTGCCCAGCTCGCTTTCTGGCACGAGCACCTGGACACCCGGCGATTCCGGGCGGGCGTCGACCTGTTGCTCTCGATGACCGGGCTCCGCCACGTCTATGCCTCGCCCTTTCTCGGGGTGTTGCCCCGCCGTTTCGGAGCCGTCATGCGCGCCCGGATGGAGAGATGCTTCCGATACCATCCCAACGCGACGAATCCCTACGCGCGGGCGCTCCTCCTCGGCGACTACCCAGCTCCGGCGAGGCCGCGGCAGGCGGCGGAGCTCCTCTGCGCCGACGCCGCCGCGTACCTCGAGTCGGTCCCTCCGGGGACGTTTCACGGCTTCACGCTCTCCAACGTGCTCGACGGTGCGCCGCCCGCGTACCGGACGCGCCTCTTGATGGCGGTGCGCCGCGCCGCCGCGGATGGGGCCAGGCTCATCCTGCGGAGCTTCGCCGAGCCCGAGGGTCTCTCGCCGACGAATGTCGCCGCCGAGGACCGTTCGATGCTGTGGGGCTGCGTGCATGTCACCGAGGCGACCAGCGGAGGCTGAGCTCTCCCCGGGCAACCCCTTCCGGGCACCGTGTGTGAGTCGCCGGCCAGCCGGATGCACGCGCTGCGCCACACGCCACCGCAGCCCCGGGTCGAGGCGAGCGCCGCCGGTGGGCGGCGGGGCCAGGTGTGACCGCTGGGCCGGCAGACCCTCGTGCGCACCGGTGATGGGCCGGCGCAAGAATTGCGCTCCATCCGGGCCGCGTCACCGCCCACGTCGAGGCAAGCCCCCGGGCTTCCTGCGGTGCGACCGCCCCCATCGCTCCTTTGAAGGGTGCCGGGTCGGCCGAACGACGCACGCGAATTGCACGGTCGGCCCTGCGCGGGTGGGACAGACCATGGAACCTGGCGTGGCACAGGTGGCGGAGAAGGACGACCTGGACCAGCTGCTCGAGCTGGAACAGCGCCTCGCCGCACGCCTCGACCAGACGCGGGTCGCCGCCGCACAAATCGTGGAGAGGGCCCGGGAGGAGGCGCGGGCGCTCGAGCGTCGCGCCGAGGAAGACGAGCGCATCGGCCGTGCACGCATCGCCGAGGAGGCGCAGGCCGAGCTCGCCGCCGGGCTGGAGCGAGTCGAGGCCGGTGCCGACCAGCGCCTCAGGATCTACACCTCGGTGACCGAGGCCGGCGTGCAGGCGCTCGCGGAATCCGTCCTTCGCGCGCTCCTCGAGGACGAGGCGGTGCCGCGGTGATCCTCCGCATGAGCCGCGTGCGTGTTCTCGGCCCGCGCGAGCTCCTTCCCAGGACGCTCGAGGCGCTCCAGGACTTTGGCTCCGTCCACCTCTCACCCCCGGCGGACGGGCGGCCCATCGCCGCCGTCGAGCTGGCGCCGCACGAGCTCCGGCTGGAGCGCAGCCTCCGGCGGATCCTCGACGACGTGAAGGTGGCCGCCTCACTCCTCGGCGGGCCCCCGTCGAGCGCCGGCCCGATACCGGTCACGCCGGCCACCTGGGCACAGGCGGCACGGCTCGCCCGGCGGGTCCGGCGCGACGCCGAGCGCCTCCAGTCGCGCCGCCGGACGCTCGAGGAGGAGCGGGCGCTCCTGGGCAAGTACCAGGAGGTGATGACCGCCTTCGGCAAGCTCTTCCAGCGCGGGGTGACCCCCGGCGTCCGGGTCTACCTGGTGGTGCTCAGGCCCGGGCAGGGCCGGAGCGTGGACCGGCTGCGCGAGCTGCTCGCCGCCTCCCTGGGTCACAACTACGAGCTGCGCACCCAGGCCCTGGGCAGCGGGGAGCTGGCCTTGCTCCTCGTCGTCCCGCGGGAAACCGCCCCCCGGGTGGAGCGCCTGCTCGCCGAGAGCTCGGTGGAGCAGGTCTCGCTCCCCCGCGGCTACGAGGGCCAGTCGCTGGCCGACGCCGTCCCGCACATGGTGGCCCGCCTGGCCGCCATCCCGGGCGAGCTGGAGGAGGTGGACCGCGCCCGCGCCCGCCTCTCTGTCCGGCTGGCCGACCTCAGCGCCGCGGCCGCGGCGGTGCATGACCGGATGGCCCAGCTCGACGGGATGCGGCTGACGGCCACCACCGCGCACGCCTTCGTGCTCGAGGGCTGGGTTCCGGCGACGGACGTGCCTCGCCTCGGCGGGCACCTCGCCCGGACGGTTGGCCCGTCCATCTCGGTGGAGACGCTGGCCGCCGAGCACTGGTCGGCGGAGGCGCCGGTGGTGCTCAAGAACCCGCGTCTCTTCCGTCCTTTCCAGCTGCTGGTGGGCATGGTGCCGCTCCCCCGCTACGGCAGCATCGACCCGACGCCGTTCGTGGCCATCTTCTTTCCCATGTTCTTCGGGCTGATGGTGGGGGACGTGGGCTACGGACTGGTGCTCGGGGTGCTCGGGCTCCTTCTTCGCCGGTCCTCCAGACCGGGAAGCCAGCTCCGGGCCATCTCCGAGATCGCCCTCGGCTGCACCCTGTTCACCATCGTCTTCGGCGTCCTCTTCGGCGAATTCTTCGGCGACCTGGGTCAGCACTGGTTCGGGATGCGGCCCCTCCTCTTCGGCCGCGAGGAATCGCGCGACATCATCTCCTTCCTCGGCTGGTGCATCGCTCTCGGCCTGGTCCACATCCTGCTCGGGCTGGTGCTCGGCATGGTGAGCGCCTTCCGCGGGCATCCCCGCCAGGCGGTCGGGCGCGGGCTCTCGGCGCTGATGATCGTGCTCATCGTGGCCGCGCTGCTGGCCGCGGTCCGCGTGCTGCCCCACCGGCTGCTGACGCCCATCGTCGTCGCGCTGCTCGTCGCCTTCCCGATCCTGGTCTTCGCCGAGGGCCTGGTGGCTCCGGTGGAGCTGCTCTCCACGCTGGGAAACATCCTCTCCTACGCCCGCATCATGGCGCTCGGCACCGCCTCGGTGATGCTGGCGGTGGTGGCCAACCGGCTCGCCGGGGCCCTGGGCAGCCTGGCGGTGGGCATCGTCTTCGGGCTCCTCTTCCACCTGGTCAACTTCGCCCTGGCCCTGTTCAGCCCCACCATTCACGGACTCCGGCTCCACTACGTCGAGTTCTTCGGCCGGTTCTACAGCCCGGGCGGGGTCCAGTACCGCCCTTTCAGCCACTGGAGGACCACCTGATGCAGCTCTTTTGGATCACCCTCAGCGCAGCAGTCGCCATCGCCATTCCCACGCTGGCCACGGCCTGGGCCCAGTCGCGCATCGGACCGGCGGCGGCGGCAAGCCTGGCCGAGAAGCCCGAGCTGAGCACGACGGTGGTGGTCATGCTCGCCATCCCGGAGACGATGTCCATCCTCGGCTTCGTGGTGGCGATGTTCATCATGCTCCGCGCCGGAGGCTGACGGTGGCCTTGCCGGACCTTCTGGCCGCGCTCGAGCGCGAGGCGGAGGCCAGGACGGCCGAGGAGCTCCAGCGCGCCGAGGCCGAGGCCGAGCAGCTGCGGCAGACGGCCGCCGGGGAGAGCCTGGCGCAGGTCCGGGAGCGCCTGGCCGAGCATGCCCGGGCGCTCCGGGCCTCCTCGGAGGAGACGCTGGCCGCCGCGCGCCGGAAGGCCGAGGCTCGCGTGCTCGAGGCGCGGAGAGCGCTGCTGGAGCGAGTCTTCGAGAGCGCCGCCGGCCACCAGGCGGAGGTCCGCGGCTGGGCCTCGTATCGACCGGCGCTGGAGCGAGAGACCGCACGGCTCCTGGCGCTGACCGATGGCGAGGAGGTGACGCTCCTCTGTGCTTCCGAGGATCGCCCGGCGGTCGCCGGCGCGGCCGGAGCCGGTGCGCGGGTCGAGGCCTCGCCCGAGGTGAAAGCCGGTGTCCGGCTGCGGGGCGCCGGCGGACGGCTGGAGGTGGATCGCACCATCGCCGCGCGGCTGGCCAGCAGCCGCGCGGCCCTCGCCATCCGGTTGGTGGGGCAGCTGGAGCGCCCGCGGTGACTCCCTACGACGACGTCTCCGCGCGAGCCCGCGGCCTGGCCACCCACCTGCTCTCGCCCGCCGACTGGCGCAGGCTGGCCGACGCGCCCGACGTGCCCGCGCTCGCCGCCCTGCTCGACCGCGGGCGCGAGCCGGTTCACGTCGGCGTCCCCGGCCCCGATGCGGCGCGGGTCGAGGAGGCGGTCCGGCAGCACTCGGCCGGGCAGCTGGCCGTGCTCGCCCGCTGGTGCGTCGGGCGGCCGGAGCTCCTCGACGTCATCTTCGGCGAGGAGGACCTGCGCAGCCTTCGCGCCCTGGTGCGCGGCGCGGTCGCCGGGACGCCCTCCGAGGAGCGGCTCGCCGGAACGCTCCCCACGCCGGCCCTGCCGCTCCGAGCGCTGGAGACCCTGGCCGCCCAGCCCACCGTCGCGGCGTTGGCGGCGCTGCTGGTGACCTGGCGACACCCGGCCGCCCCGGCGCTGGACGTGGCCCCGGCACGGGGTCCGGCGGATCTCCTCCTCCTGGACACGGCGCTCGTCCGCGAGTTCGCCCACCGCGCCGGCGAGGCGGTGCGGCGCGGGGACGCAGCGCTCCGCTGGCACGTCGGTGCCCTCCTCGACGAGGAGAACGTGCTCAGCGCGCTGGCGCTGGCCGGCGTGCCGTCCGAGCTCGAGGCGGCGGCGCTCATCGTCGAGGGAGGAACCGTCGCTCGGGCCGCCCTGGAGCGCATCGCCGGCGCGGGATCCCGGCTGGCGGCTCTTCAAGTGGCCCGGGCCGCCTTCCGGGGGACGGCGCTCGAGCCGGCCTTCACCGAGACCGAGCTCTCCCGGCTGGCCGAGCGCCTGGCGGCGGTGCACGACGCGCACCTCCACCGGTGGGCCCGGACGGACCCGCTCTCGTCGGCGCCGGTGCTCGACTATGCGCGCCGGCTGCGCAGCGAGGTTCGGCGCTTCCAGAGGCTGGCCTGGGGGCTGGCGCTGGACGCACCCCGCGAGGAGCGGCTCGGGGAGGGGCCTCTCCCATGAGCGAGGGGCGCGTGGTGGTCCTTTCCCGTGCGCCGTCGGCCGCCGGCTTCGCGCTGGCCGGGCTCCCCACCGTCGAGGTCCAGGACGGCGGCGAGGCGACCCGACGGCTGTCGGCGCTGCTCCAGGACGCGCAGCTGGCCCTGGTCCTGGTGGAGAGCAGCCTCTACGAGGCCCTCGACGACGAGGTCCGGCGCCGGATCTCCTCGCACGTCCTTCCACTGGTCATTCCCTTTCCCGGCCCGGCCTGGGCAGAGCGTGGCGCCGCCTCGGACGCCTACATCGTCGAGCTCCTGCGGCAAGCCATCGGCTACCAGGTGCGGCTCCGATGAGGCCGCCGGCCCCTCGCATCGTCCGGGTCAACGGCTCGCTCGTCGAGGTGGAGCCGGCCGGAGGCGTCGCGCTCTACGAGCTGGCCGGCGTGGGCCGGGGCGGGCTCCTCGGGGAGGTCATCCGGCTGTCCGGTGCCACGGCCACGCTCCAGGTGTACGAGGACACCGGCGGCCTGGCGGTGGGAGAGCCGCTCGCCCTGAGCGGACAGACCCTCTCCGTCCGGCTCGGCCCGGGGCTCCTCGGCTCCATCCTCGACGGCCTGGGGCGTCCGCTCGACGTCCTCGTCCAGCGAAGCGGCGACTTCATCGGGCTAGGGGCCACCGTTCCCACCCTGGACCCGGAGAAGCGCTGGCGCTTCCAGCCCACCCTCTCGCCCGGGACGGAGGTGTCCGCCGGCGACGTGCTGGGCACGGTGGAGGAGCGTCCCGGATTCCTGCACCGCATCCTCCTCCCTCCCGGGACGCGGGGCACCGTGGCCGAGCTGGCCGCCGGCGAGTACACCGTCGAGGCGCCGGTGGGCCGGCTCATGGACGGGACGCCGCTCCGGCTCTCCCATCCCTGGGGCGTGCGCACCCCCCGCCCCACGCGGGCCCGGCTCTCCGACGACCGCCCGCTGGTCACCGGTCAGCGCATCTTCGACCTGCTCTTCCCGGTGGCCGAGGGCGGCACGGTGGCCGTGGTGGGGGGATTCGGCACGGGCAAGACGGTGGTCGAGCAGTCGCTGGCCAAGCATGCCGACGCCGAGGTGGTCGTCTACATCGGCTGCGGCGAACGCGGGAACGAGATGTCCGAGGTGCTCGGCGAGTTCGCGCGGCTCACCGATCCACGCACCGGGCGGTCCCTCCTGGACCGGACGGTGATGGTGGTCAACACCTCGAACATGCCGGTCGCGGCGCGCGAGGCCTCGGTGTACCTGGGCATGACCCTGGCCGAGTACTACCGTGACATGGGCTACCGGGTGGCGCTGATGGCGGACAGCCTCTCGCGCTGGGCGGAGGCGCTGCGGGAGATCGGCGCTCGGCTGCAAGAGATGCCGGGCGAGGAGGGCTACCCCACCTACCTGGCCAGCCGCCTGGGCGCCTTCTACGAGCGGGCCGGCCGGGCCCGGCTCCTCGGAGAGCCCGAGCGCGAGGGGGCGGTCACCCTGATCAGCGCCGTCTCACCGCCGGGCGGCGACCTCTCCGAGCCGGTGAGCCAGGCCACGCTGCGCGTGGCCGGGAGCCTCTGGGCCCTGGACGCCGACCTGGCCCACCAGCGCCAGTTCCCGGCGGTGGACTGGGAGACGAGCTACAGCCTCTACGTCGAGCGCACCCGGGCCTGGTTCGACCGGGAGGTGGACCCCTCCTGGTCGAAGGTGCGGGCGCAGACGCTGGAGCTCCTCCAGCGCGACGCCGAGCTGCGCGAGATCGCCGGCCTGGTGGGTCCGGAGGCGCTCCAGGACGAGGACCGGCTGGTGCTTCTCCTCGCCCGCCTGGTGCGCGAGGTGGTCCTCGGGCAGAGCGCCTACCACCCCCACGATGCCCACTCGGCTCCGGCCAAGACCTTCCACCTCGCCGAGCTCCCGCAGCGGGCACGGACCCTGGCCGCCGCCGGGGTCCGCGCCGGCGCCTCCCTGGGGGGGCTGGACTTCACCCCCCTGCGGCGGGCGCTCATCGCCCTGCGCGACTCCCCTCCCGCCGAGCTGGCCGCCCGGGTGAGCGCGGCCGAGGCGGCCCTGGCGGGGCTCCGTCCCCGGGAGACCGTGCCGTGAGCTCCGGCGTGCCCCGGACCTACCGGGCGGCGACCGGCGCGGCCGGACCGCTGGTCTTCGTCGAGAGCACCCATGCCGTGGCGCTGGGCGAATGGGTGCGGCTGGAGATCCCCGGCGAGCGCAGCTGGCAGGGACAGGTCATCGACGCCGGGAAGCGGCTCACCGTGGTCCAGGTGCTCGAGGACGCGCTCGGTCTGGCGCCGGCCCGGGTGCGGGTCACCTTCACCGGGGACGTGGCCCGGGCCACGGTGGGACGGGAGATGCTCGGCCGGGCCTTCAGCGGCCTCGGGGTGCCCATCGACGGGCTCCCGCCGCCGGTGGGCGAGGCGCAGGTTCCGCTGGCCGGGGCGCCGCTCAACCCGGCCGCCCGGCTTCCGCCCGAGGACTTCATCGAGACCGGCATCTCGGCCATCGACGGGATGAACACCCTGGTCCGCGGGCAGAAGCTCCCCATCTTCTCCGGACCCGGCCTCCCGGCGCTGGAGGTCGCCGCCCACATCGTGGAATGGGCGCGCGCCCCGAAGGGCGAGCCGTTCGCCGTGGTCTTCGTCGGCATCGGCATCACCGCCCGGGAGCGGCGCGAGTTTCTCGAGCATTTCGAGCGAAGCGGCGCGCTGGAGCGCAGCGTCCTCTTCCTGAACGAGATGCGCGACCCGACGGTCGAGCGGCTGCTGGCGCCGCGGCTCGCCCTGGGGGAAGCGGAGTTCCTCGCCTTCGAGCACGGGCTTCACGTGCTGGTGGTCATCGCCGACGTGACCCACTACTGCGAGGCGCTGCGCGAGATCTCCACCGCCCGGCGGGAGATCCCCGGCCGCCGCGGCTACCCGGGGACGATGTACACCGACCTGGCCTCCCTCTTCGAGCGGGCCGGCATCCTCCGCGGGCGAAAGGGCTCGGTGACCCAGCTTCCCGTGCTCACCATGCCGGACGATGACCTGACCCATCCCATCCCGGACCTGACCGGCTACATCACCGAGGGGCAGGTGGTGCTCAGCCGCGAGCTGCACCGCCGGGGCGTCTTCCCCCCGGTGGACGTGCTGCCCTCGCTCTCCCGCCTGATGAACGCCGGCATCGGGCCGGGCCGGAGCGTCCCCGAGCACCGGGAGTGGGCCGACCAGCTCTACGCCCTCTACGCGCAGGGGCGCGAGGCGCGGCTGATGGCGGCCATCGTCGGCGAGTCCGGCCTGGTCGCCTCGGACCGGCGGGCGCTGGGCTTCCACGAGCGGTTCGAGCGCGACTTCATCGGCCAGGGGCGGAGGCGGAGGACGCTGGCCGAGACCATCTCCGCCGGATGGACCCTGCTCGAGGGCCATCCCCGCGAGGACCTGACCCGCATCCGGGACGAGACCTGGGCGCGCCGCCACCCGGAGGCCGACCGGTGAGCGCGCGCACCCGGGTTCCGGCCACGCGGGTCGGCCTGCTGCGGGCCCAGCTGCGCATGGAGCGGCTGGAGCGCGGCACGTCGCTCCTGCGGCGGAAGCGCGAGGCGCTGGTCGGAGAGCTCTTTCGGCTGGCCCGCAGCGCGGCGGATTCGCGGGTGGAGATCGACGTCCAGGCGCGCAAGACCTGGCCCCTGCTCCTGCGCGCCCTGGCGGCGGAGGGCCGGGCCGGGCTCCGGGTCCTCGGGTGGCCGTCGCGCGACGTGCGGATGCACGTCCGGAGCGGCCAGGTGTGGGGAGTCGCCGTCTCGGAGATCCTGGAAGCACCGCGCTTCGCCCGCACGGCCGCGGCACGCGGCATCGCCCCCGGTCCGTCGCCGGCGGCGGTCGAGGCGGCCGTCGCCTTCGAGCAGCTGGCCGACCTCCTCGTCGGTGCCGCCCCGCGGGAGATGCTGCTGCGCCGGCTGGGGGAGGCTCTGGCGCAGACCTCGCGCCAGGTCAACAGCCTGGAGCACCACCTCACCCCGCAGCTCAAGGGCCAGGTCATCGCCGTCCGGCGGACGCTCGAGGAGCGGGAGCGCGAGGAGCACGTGCGGCTCGGCCTTCTCGCCCGCGAGGCGAGAGCACTCTGAGGAACGCTCGCCCGACCGGCCGCTCGTCCTGGCCAGGGGCGCCGTCGGCGCCGCGCCGGGCGCAAGAAATGCGCCGCGGGTGAGCCGACGCACGAAGCGCTCGGGCAAGGCTCGATTCTGACTGCCGCGCACCGAGCGCGGCGCGCGCCGGACCGGCATGGCCGCTGCAACGCGGGCGGTCGAGATGCGAGGCATCCTCCGCATTGGCTACCGGCTCCTGGTCAACGACAGGGGGAAATTCCTCGCCCTGCTCCTCGGGATCACCTTCTCGGTGTTCCTGATGATCCAGGTGACGTCGATGTTCGCCGGGATGATGAAGAAGGCCTCGGCGACGGTGACCAACACCGGCGCCAAGCTCTGGGTACTCGATCCGGCGGTGAACAACGTGGCCTCGAGCATCCCCATGCCGGACTACGTGCTCGATGCCGTGCGCAGCATCCCCGGGGTGAAGTACGCGGTGCCGCTCTACTCCGGCGCCGCGCTGGTCCGGCTCAGGGACGGCACCTACCAGGCGGTGACCGTCCTCGGCCTCGACGACACCAGCCTCTACGGCCGCCCGGCGCTCGTCGAGGGGCAGATCGCCGACATCTACGCCGAGAACGGCTTCCTGGTGGTCAAGGACGAGGAGTTTCCCAAGCTCCACAATCCGGTCATCGGGACCGAGTTCGAGATCAACGACAACCGGGGGGTCATCGTCGGGATCGCCAAGGTACCGGCCAGCGGGCTGTTCGGGATCCCCACCCTCTACACCACCTTCAGCCGGGCCATCCAATACATCCCGTCGATGCGCTACACCGTCTCTTACATCCTGGTGGAGCCGGCCGACGCCGCCGCCATCCCCGGCATCAAGGCGGACGTGGCCCGGCTCGGCTACGAGGTGCTCACCGAAGCCGAGCTGATCCGCAAGATCACCCACTGGTACATGTTCGGGACGGGGATGGGCATCAATCTCCTGATCATGACCGCCATCAGCTTCGTGGTCGGCCTCTCCATTTCCGGTCAGACGTTCTACAGCTTCGTCCTCGAGAATCTGGAGAAGTTCGGGGCGCTCAAGGCCATCGGCGCCAAGGGACGGGAGCTGGTCTACATCATCCTCTTTCAGTCGGCGACCACCGCCTTCGCCGGCTACGGGCTCGGCGTCGGGCTGTGCGCCACCCTGATCGCCCTGGCCAAGCTGCGGCTGGCCGACTACGCGTCGATCGTCACCTTCCTCAACCTCGGGCTGGCGCTGGGGATGGTGCTGACCATCGCCAGCCTCTCCAGCTACTTCGCCGTTCGGCGCGTCCTGCGCATCGAGCCGTTCGACATCTTCCGGAGCTGACCGGTGAGCGCCATCGCCATCCAGGCCCAGGGGCTGAGCAAGTGGTTCGGCGAGGGACCGACCCGTACCCAGGCGGTGAAGGACGTGACCTTCGAGGCCCGGTTCAACGAGATGCTCTACATCGTCGGGCCGTCCGGGAGCGGGAAGACGACCCTGCTCAGCATGCTCTCCGGCATCCTCCGGCCCAGCGCCGGCACGGTCCGGGTGGAGAACGTCGACATCTGGAGCCTGGACGTCAACCGCATCGCCGACTTCCGGCTCCAGCGGGTGGGCTTCGTGTTCCAGGACTACCACCTGTTCAACAGGCTGAGCACCGTGGAGAACGTCGCCATCCCGCTCATCCTCCGCAAGCGCGACTGGGACGAGTCGATGAAGGAGGCGCTCAAGTACCTGGAGGTGGTCGGGCTGGGCAACCGGGCCCACCTCCCGCCCTCCAAGCTGAGCGGGGGCGAGCAGCAGCGGGTGGCCATCGCCCGGGCCATCGTCAGCGCACCGGACATCCTCATCTTCGACGAGCCCACCGCCTCGCTCGACGGCGACACCGGCCGGAAGATCGTCGAGTTCGTGAGAGAAAAGGTGCTCACCGAGAAGCGCTGCATCCTCACCGTCACCCACGATGACCGCATCTACGAGTTCGCCGACCGGATCCTCAAGATGGAGGACGGACGGATCGTCGGCAGTCAGGATGGAGCCGCCCGTGCGTAACAAGGTCATCTTCGCGCTGGTCGGACTGGGCCTGGTCGGCGCCGTGGTCAGCGCCTTCGTCTACGCGGCGCCGAAGAAGCCGCAGCCCCCGGTCTTCAGCCCGGCGCCCAATCCCTTCGCCAAGGGCATCTACACCAACGGCATCATCGAGAGTTACCAGTCCCACGGCGAGAACACGAACGTCTACCCGGAGGTGGCCGGGGTGGTGGCGCACATCTTCGTCGCCGAGGGGGAGAAGGTCGAGGAGGGCGCGCCACTCTTACAGATCGAGGACTCGGTCCAGCGCGCCACCGCCGAGCAGCTGGAGTCCCAGGCCGAGGCCTCCCGGGCGCTCCTCGAGGAGCTCCGGGCGCAGCCCCGGAAGGAGAGCCTGGCCGTGGTCCAGGCGCAGGCGGAGCTGGCCGCGGCCAACCTCAAGACGACGCAGGACCAGCTGGACAAGCTGATGCAGTCCTACGCGCTGAATCCCAAGTCGGTGAGCAAGGACACCCTGGACAACGCCAAGAACGCCGTCCGGGTGGCCCAGGCCAACCTGGAGGTGGCCACCCGCCAGCTCCAGCTGACGCGGGCCGGGGCCTGGGTGTTCGACATCCGCAACCAGCAGAAGCAGTACGAGTCGCTGGTCCGGGCGTCGGCCGCCTCGCGCGCGCTGCTGGCCAAGTACACGCTCCGCGCAGCCTTCAAGGGAGCCGTCCTCTCCATCGCCAGCTCGGTGGGCAGCTACGTCTCTCCCCAGGGCGCCTACGACACCTACACCCAGGGCTTCGGTCCGGTGATCGTCCTGGGGACGGCCTCCCCGTCCGGCGCGTCGCGCGGCTTCCTGGCCGTGCGCTGCTACGTGGACGAGATCCTCATTCCCAGGCTCCCGCCGCCGGCCGACCTCCGCGCCAAGATGTTCATCCGCGGGACCAACATCAGCATTCCGCTGGAGTTCGTCCGGATGCAGCCCTACGTCTCGCCGAAGATCCAGCTCTCCAATGCGCGCACCGAGAAGGTGGACGTGCGGGTGCTGCCGCTCATCTTCCGCTTCGAGCCCCCGCCGGGCGTCGACGTGTACCCGGGCCAGCTGGTGGACGTCTACGTGGGGGACAAGGAGACGGTGAATGTCTTCGTCGGCGCCAAGTAGCCGGGCCCGGTGGGCGGCTCTGGCGCTGGTCTGGACCGGCTGCGCGGTGGGTCCGGACTTCGTCCGCCCGGCGGCGCCGGCGGACAGCCGCTACACCCCGGTGGTCGAGCCGGCGAAGACGGTCTCCGCGGAGGGAACCGAGCAGCGCCTGGTCGAGCAGCAGAAGCTGACCGAGGACTGGTGGCGGCTCCTGGCCTGCGCCGGCCTGGACGCCATCGTCCAGGAGGCCCTGGCGCACAGTCCGAGCATCGAGGCCGCCCGGGCCAGCCTGCGGAGGAGCGAGGACAGCCTCCGGGCGGGCAGCGGCGTCTTCTTTCCCCAGGTGGACGCCCAGGCCAGCGTCGCGCGGCAGGACTCCAACCCGCGGCGCATCGGGCTCAACCTGCCGAGCTCCACTTACAACCTGTTCACGCTGTCGGGGACGGTGAGCTACACGCTCGACATCTGGGGGGGAGAGCGGCGGATGGTGGAAGGGCTCGGCGCGCAGGTGGACGCACAGCGGTACACGCTCATCGGCGCCTACCTCATGCTCTCCAGCAACGTGGTGAACACGGTCATCGCCCAGGCCGCCTATCGCGATCAGGTCAACGCCACCGAGCGCCTGGTCGAGCTGGAGAAGGAGCAGCTGGCCATCACCGAGGCCCAGGCCGAGGCCGGCACCATCCCCTACGCCAACGTGCTCAGCCTGCGAACCCAGGTGGCGAGCACCGAGGCGACGATTCCCACCCTGCGCCAGAGAATCGACGAGACCGACGATCTGCTCGCCGTCCTCGTCGGCCGCACGCCGGCGGAGTGGAGGCAGAGCTCCTTCACCCTGGACGACTTCACCCTCCCCGGCGAGCTCCCGCTGTCGCTGCCCTCGCAGCTGGTGCGGCAGCGACCGGACGTGCTCGTCGCCGAGGCCCAGCTCCATGCCGCCAACGCGCAGATCGGTGTCACCACGGCGGCCATGCTCCCCAACATCACGCTCAGCGCCAGCTTCGGGCTGGCCAACCCCGATGCCTCCCAGCTCTTCTCGGCGGCGAGCGGATTCTGGAGCCTGGCCGCGGGCCTGACCCAGCCGCTCTTCCACGGCGGCACCCTCTACTACCAGAACCGGGCGGCCATCGACGCCCGCGATCAAACGGCGGCCAGTTATCGCCAGACGGTGCTCACCGCCTTCCAGCAGGTGGCCGACACGCTCCGCGCACTGGCCCACGACGCCGAGGCCCTGGAGGCGCAGGCGCGGGCGGTGAAGGCCGCCGCCGAGGCCCTGGAGATCATCCACATCAACTACCAGACGGGAATCGCCACCTATCTCCAGGTGCTCATCGCCGACGGTCAGTACCAGCAGGCGCAGCTCGCCTACATCCAGGCCAAGGCCCAGCGATTCCAGGACACGGTGGCCCTCTACGTCGCGCTGGGAGGCGGGTGGTGGAATGCTCCCCAGCCCCTGGCCGGGGCGACGACACCGCCCTAGAGCGACGCGGCGAGGCCGAGGGTCAGCAGCTCCTCGGGCAAGCGGAGACCTCCCTCGCGCACCAGGCGGTCTCGCTCGTCGTCGGGCAGCCGGCCCAGGGCCGTCTCGACCTCCCGGGCCAGGTCCTTGTCCGACATGGTCAGGGCGATCCCGCGCGTCCACCAGGCCCATCCCGCCGCGGGCCAGGCTCCGACGGATGCGGAATTGCCCGGCGAGCACGTCCCCGGGTTGGCCGAAGCTCGTCGCCGGCGGGCCGTGCTCCGCGGCGGAGGCGGCCGTCGACGTCAGCCAGCGACCGCCCTTTGGATCAGCTTCTCCAGCCACCAGGCGAGGAGCCTGGCGCGGGTCGTTGCCGGCGATCCACCCGGGGCGCCTCCGGGCCGGGTCCCGCGCTCATGGTCGCGGTTCGGCCACCTGGATCCGCTCCAGCTGCCGGATGGACCGGGAGGGCTCGCCATCGGTCGTCACCACCAGCCGGAAGGGCCCGGCCTCCGGCTCGACCGGCTTGCCGTCGATCTCCCAGGCGATGAGCGCCAGGGTGGGACCCATCCCGGCCGTCACCTCGGCGCAGCTGAAGACCGCCTGGAAGCCGTCCCGGGCGGTGGCGACGACGATCTGCCGGTACCCGCGCCGCTTGTCGGCCACCGGGATGTCCTTGCCCATCGGCCCGGGGGTGAACCCGAAGTGGGCGAGGACCGCGTCCAGCCGGACCCCGACCACCCGGTGGGTCGTGCCGTGGCTGGTCCAGGTGGCCGTCGTGCTTCCCAGGCTCTCGAGGTCCCGCCGGCCGAGCGTCCCGCTCCGCGGCAGGGCACCCTCGACCCGGACG
>Ga0187779_10001454_pt1 | contig 14769 bp, 11 predicted proteins | sample 1015_Q2_SP10_10__FD_132435 | JGI IMG/M metagenome (GOLD analysis project Ga0187779, IMG submission 132435) | Tropical peat soil microbial communities from peatlands in Department of Meta, Colombia - 1015_Q2_SP10_10_MG | ecosystem: Environmental > Terrestrial > Soil > Wetlands > Peat | place... | reverse complement strand
GGCAGAGTGAATATCATCGTCTGCATCAAGCAGGTTCCCGATACCGCTGAGGTGAGGATTAACCCTGAGACCAATACCCTCATACGGGACGGCGTCCCGAGCATTACGAACCCTTATGACACGCACGCGATAGAAGCGGCACTCCAGATCAAGGAAAAGGTCGGCGGTAAGGTCATCGTCCTCACCATGGGCCCTCCGCAGGCCGAAAGTGCCCTGCGCGATGCCGTATCCATGGGGGCTGATGACGCGGTGCTCCTCACCGACAGGGCCTTTGCAGGTGCCGACACATGGGCAACGTCCTACACCCTCTCGAAGGCCGTAGAAAAACTCGAAGCTGATATCATCCTCTGCGGCAAACAGGCGATAGACGGCGACACGGCGCAGGTCGGTCCCGAAATGGCGGTGTTTCTCAACATCCCTCACATTTCTTACGTACGAAAGGTGGAGGAAGTGCAGGAAGGCACGATTCGGGTTCAGAGGCTGATGGACGAGGGATACGATATTGTCGAGTCCTCCCTGCCGGTCCTTCTTACGGTCGTGAAAGAGATCAATGAGCCGAGGCTGCCGTCGCTGAAGGGAAAGATGGCTGCCAAGAAGATCGAGATAAAGCGATGGTCCTCATCAGACATCGGCGCTGAAGCCGATAAGGTGGGTCTGAAGGCATCGCCGACTCAAGTGAGAAACATCTTCGCTCCCGAGGTGAAAAAAGAGAGGAAGATCTTCGAGGGGTCTCTCGAAGTTCAGGTTGACGCCCTAATTCGCGAAATAGGAAGACTGAAATGCGTATAGTCGTAGGCTCTGATAAGTGCTCAGGCTGCGAGACCTGTATCGGTTCCTGCCCCTATACCTCGATCGTGATGAAGGAGGGCAAGGCCTTCATAACCGAATATTGCCAGCTCTGCAGGGCCTGTCTCGGTGTCTGCCCGGAAGGAGCCATCAAAGAGGTGCTCGAAGAGGGAGAATCGCCGGCCCTACGGCAGACAGGGACGGACGGATATGCAGGCGTATGGGTGTTCGCGGAGCAGAGGGAGGGAAAGGTGGCATCGGTGGTCTACGAGCTTCTGGGCGCCGGGAGAAGGCTTGCCGCGGACCGGAACACACGTCTCTCCGCGGTCCTCTTCGGAGCCTCTAATGCGGAGGCCGTGGAACTCATCCGCTGGGGCGCCGATGAAGTATATCTATCGAACGACCCTCTCTTCGGAACATTCAACGACGAACCCTATGCTGACCTGCTCGGCCTTCTCATCAGGGAGCACCGCCCGGAAATAGTCCTTGCCGGCGCAACGCCCATAGGGCGTTCCTTCTTTCCGAGGGTTGCGGCACGGCTCTGGACAGGACTCACGGCTGACTGCACAGCCCTCGAAATCGACAGGGAATCGGGAAACCTCCTCCAGATACGGCCTGCCTTCGGCGGCAATATCATGGCGACGATCCTCTGCCCGAACAGCAGGCCGCAGATGGCGACCGTGAGACCGAGGGTGATGAAACGCGGAACCTATGAAGAGGGCAGGAGCGGCGATATCATCCACGTTGATGCCGGGGGATTGTCTTCTCGCACAAAGGTCCTGAAGACAGTGAAAGAAGTCTCCGAGACAGCCTGTAATCTCCAGGAGGCGGACATCATCGTATCGGGTGGGAGAGGGTTAGGAGAACAGAAAGGCTTCCGGCTCCTTTCCGAACTCGCAGAGATCCTTGGTGGTTCTCTCGGCGCCTCACGAGGAGCGGTTGATGAAGGCTGGATTCCTTACAGCCACCAGGTAGGCCAAACCGGAAAGACCGTCTGCCCGAGGATATATTTCGCCTGCGGAATCTCGGGTGCCGTCCAGCACCTCGTCGGCATGCAGTCTTCTGACATAATCATCGCTATCAACAAAAACCCCGAGGCCCCGATATTCAATGTGGCGACCTATGGAATCGTCGGCGATGTCTATGAAGTCGTGCCTATCCTCATAAAGAAGATCCGGGAGATGAAAGGCTTGCAGGAGTGACTATGCCTCCTTCTTTTCTTCATATTCGCGGTGAACAGGCCTCATGAAGATCGCCTTTGTCTTTCCCGGTCAAGGGTCACAGCATGTCGGCATGGGGAAGGAGATCCATGAGGGTTTTCCCGAGGCGAGGGAAGTCTTTCAGGAAGCTTCGGACGCTCTCGGGTATGATGTCGCCGGCCTCTGTTTTTCCGGTCCCGCCGAAGAACTGAACAAGACCTTCAGGACCCAGCCCTCCATTCTGACGGTGAGCACTGCGATATCGAGGGTGTTATCCGGCAGGGGGATTAAACCGTCTATTGTGGCGGGCCACAGCCTCGGGGAGTATTCGGCCCTCGTTGCGTCCGGTGTCATCTCATTTTCGGTCGCGGTGAAACTCACGGAAAAAAGGGGGGCATTCATGCAGGAGGCGGTTCCGGAGGGTAGGGGGCTCATGGCAGCCATCCTCGGACTCGAGAGAAGAACGGTCGACGAGATATGCCTTTCCCTGCAGTCAGGGTACGCAGCGCCGGCCAACTACAATTGCCCCGGACAGATCGTAATCGCCGGCGAAAGGGCTGCCGTGGAAGAGGCGATCATACGTGCGAAAGAGGCCGATGCCAGGAGGGCAGTGCCGCTGTCGGTCAGCGTTCCCTCCCACTGCAGATTAATGGCTGCGGCGTCCGAAAGACTTGGAGAAATACTCGATACCATCGAATTCAGGATCCCTGCGGTCCCCCTTGTGAATAACGCCGATGCCCTGATCCTCAATGCCGTGGAGAATATAAAAACCTCTCTTGTGCGCCAACTCAATAGTCCGCTTCTCTGGGAGGATACGATACGGGTGATCAGAGATTCTGGAGTCGAGACCTTTGTCGAGGTGGGGCCCGGAAGGGTTCTTTCCGGCCTCATAAAGCGGATTGTAGACGGTTCAAAAATTCTCAATGTGGAAGATATAAAGAGCCTCGATAAGACATTGACGGAACTGACTCCTTCCACCTGAGCGATTGCCGGTATCTCAGCGAATCACCTCTTCGCGCTGAATAGCCCTGTGCTAAGATATCTGTCCCCCCTGTCAGGAAATATGACCACCACTTTCTTCCCCTTGCCCAGCCTCTCGGCAATCCGCAATGCTGCCCACATGGCGGCACCGGAAGATATCCCGGCAAGAATACCCTCCTTAACGGCAAGCCCTCTTGCGGTCTCTTCGGCATCCTCGTCAGTGACGGGAATGACCTCATCGTATATGCCCCTATTCAGGACACCAGGGAAAAACCCGGCCCCGATTCCCGCAATCCTGTGCTTCCCGGGGTTTCCTCCCGAAAGAATGGCTGAGCCCGCCGGCTCCACAGCAACGATGAAAACGTCGGATTTTTCTCCTCTGAATACCTCTCCGTTACCGGTGATAGTACCGCCTGTACCTATACCCGCGACGAAGGCATCGGGCACTCTGCCCAAATCACGCATTATCTCGATTGCCGTCGTCTTTCTGTGGGTATCGGGGTTTGCTCGGTTTTCGAACTGTAGGGGCATGAAGAAGGAGGGGTTATCCCTGCGAATCTTCTCCGCCTCTTCCCAAGCGCCCATCATGCCTCGCTCAGCGGGCGTCATGACAAGTTCAGCCCCGTACGCCTGGAACAGCAGCCGCCTCTCTACTGACATGCTCTCGGACATGGTGAGGATAAGGCGATATCCCTTCACGGCAGAGACGAGCGCGAGGCCGATGCCGGTATTGCCGCTTGTCGGTTCGATAATCGTCCCACCGGGATGCAAGGCCTCTTCCTTCTCCGCGGCCTCGATCATCGAAAGAGCGATTCTGTCTTTCACCGAGCCGCCCGGGTTCTGTCCCTCGAGCTTCGCCCATATCTCCGCATAGCCGGCGCTGACCATTCGGTTAATCTTTACGAGCGGCGTATTGCCGATAAGGCTCAATATATTTCTCATGGCTATGCCTCTGTCTCTCAGTTTACCACTAGGTCTCTTTGCAATAGTCAGAGAAGTTGTCCTCCTCAGCGAACCAACGCGCCCTCATCTGCCACCAGGTCCTGAGGGATAAACGCCCCTTCCTGAACTGCCAAGTAGAGACCGAGGTGCCCCTCTTCGTCGAAACCGAATGTGAGCGTCTCTCCGCTGAGTACGGAAACCGTATATGCCAAGTCCCCCAGCTTCTCCCTCAGAGACATCAACGTTCTCTCCTCCAGGTCGTAAAGCTCAAGGATATCGACAATATCCTCGAGGTCCCCCGTGTTGTAAGATTCCAGGAGAATCCTGTCAGGGTACCTCCCGAGAGGCAACCGCTCTTTGGCTTTCCTGATCTGATGCCTCAACCTTTCCAAGCAGAGACCATAAATCTTTACCGAATCATCCATGTCTTTGCACGCTCCTTCTGAAGTTTCATTGGAAAAAGCAATCCTCATGCCAGGTCCTTGACCATCGAAATTGCAGGGCTATGGGATGAGGTATCCCATCCGATGATTACTTTTTGCTCATGGTGATTACAATATAACCGCGTCGTCGTCCGCAACCGCAACGGTTTTCGGCTGGGTTGTGCTTCCCTAATGGAAGGGCTGTGATATGATTTTAAATAGAAGAAGTTGCAACCGTTCTCAGAATGAGATACATGAGGAGGTCATCATGAAACTGGTGAATGCCGTCGTCAGGACAACGTCTCTTGAACGTATCGTGAAATCCCTTGAAACCTTAGGCATAAGACAACTGACGATATTGGAGATTAAGGGGGTCGGCGAACAGGCACAGGTATTCACCTCTTATTCGGTCTATAAGATGATACAGATGATTATTCCCGATGAAAGCGTAAACGAAATTAGCAGCGTAATCCTTGACAATGCCCACACCGGTCTTGCCGGTGATGGATACATCGCTGTGCTGCCGATCGAGAGCCTCATAGACATACAGACCATGGAAAAGATCGGGTGACCGTTCGCCGGATAGTGTTCGCGAATTTCTCGACCTCATGTGCATGCCGCCGCTACTCCACGGTAATTCATAGTATCTCCATCTTTTATTCATAAGTTCTTCATTTTATCGATGCTAATCTACGAGTGACATTATCTATCTGCGAAGGAGGTGCGGTGAATGCGGGAAGTGCGAGCAACGGATTATTCGAAATGCGAGCCATTCTTCTGTTGACAAGCGGGCAGCCGTATGGGATATTTGTGTAGGTCAATCGCGATGCGATGACTTTTCCGAACAAAGTTGTTGGAAACTATTGATTACGATAAATCCGGAGGTTAGAGATGAAAAGGTTTTTAGCAGCAGCTTCAGTCCTGCTCCTTCTCGCAGGCGTGGCATATGCGAAGGATTATGAGGTGGCGAAGAAGGCCGGCGACTATAGTGTCGTTGTGAGGATAGACAAGAATCCGCCTGTTGTCGGTGATAACAATGCCACCGTCGAGATTAAGGACGCTTCGGGCAAGAATGTGACCGACGCCAAGGTGTTGATCGATTATTCAATGCCCGCGATGCCGGGGATGCCCGCGATGAACTATAAGGCCGACGCTGAATTGAAGGGGAACGAATACAAGGCAAAGATGACCCTCTCGATGGCCGGCTCTTGGAACGTGACGATTAAGATCGCAAGGGCGGGAAAGACTTCTTCGATGAAGTTTACGATTGATGCGAAGTAAGAGGGCATGAAGACAGAGGAATACAGAGCACAGATCAAGGCCCCGCGGGGACGTCTCAGAGAGGTTGCGATTGGTGTTCTGTTTTCCCTCTTCCTGTTTCTGCACCCGGCCGATGCTTCCGATGAGGTCCTGAACCTGCAGGACCTTATCAGTGAGGCGCTGAAGAACAACCACGAAATCCTCATCTCGGAAACGAAGACCGCTGCGTCCGGATTCAGGATTCCGCAGGCAAAGAGCCTCCCTGATCCCCTTTTTACGTTCGGTTACCAGAACGAAGGGTTCAAGCAATACACGTACGGAAAAGATCAGATGTCGTGGTATACGTTTTCCGCCTCTCAGACGATCCCCTTCCCGGGAAAACTCTCGCTCAAGGGTGAGATGGCGTCGCAGGAAGCCGAGGGCTTCAAGGCATCTTACCTCGGGACAAGGCTGATGACGATAGAGAAAGTGAAGGAGCTCTATTACGACCTCTTCCTCGCTTACAAGAACATCGATCTCATCAGGGACAGGTCCGTTCTCTTTTCGAGGATAGAGGATGCGGCGACAGCCCGGTACTCAGCCGGGATGGGCGTGCAGCAGGAGGTCCTGATGGCGCAGACGGAGAAGTATATGCTCCTCGAAAAAGAGGAGATGCTGAAGCAGAAGATACAGTCCGTTGAGGCCATGCTCAATACCACGGTAGGCAGGGATGTCACATCTCCCCTGGGCAGGCCCGTCGAGCCGGTCAGGACGGAGCTGTTCGTGACCATGGATGAGCTTTTGAAAACCCATATCGAACATTCGCCCTTCGTAAAGGAGAAGGAGCGGATGGTCGCTGCCGCAGAGGCGAAGGTGAAGATGGCTGAAAAAGATTACTATCCCGACTTCACGCTGACAGGCAGCATAATGCCCCGGGCGGGAGACTTCCAGGATATGTGGAGTCTCACGACGACGATCAATATCCCGATCTTTTACCAGACGAAGCAGAGGCAGGCTGTTCTGGAGGCGAAGGCACTGTTATCCACAGCCGAACACGAACTCCAATCCACGAAGATCATGCTTTCTTCAACGATCAGGGATAACTATTCAATGACGAAGACGGCAGAGAGACTCATGGGATTATACAAGGACGGTCTCATCCCCAAGACATACCAGGATTTCGAATCGGCCCTTGCAGGGTACACGTCGGGAAAGGTCGAGTCCATAACGGTCATCTCGCGGCTTAAGAGCCTTCTCGACGTTGAGACGTTATACTGGGGGCAGTTCATCGAGAGGGAAAAAGCGATAGCGAGGCTTCAGGCGATAGCAGAAACGACTGAGACCGGGGACCTGCAGAGATGAATAGGAGATACGCGGTCATCGTCATTATTTTGGTCCTCCTCTCAGGACTCATTTTCGCTCTGTCACGTACGGATTTCGTCCAGGAATCTATCGGTGGAAAGTCGCGGCATCTCACCCCGCCTTCCCCGGCCGCTCCAGCTCAGGAACACCAGGCGCATGCACCGGGGGATGAAAAGCCGAACGTCCAGCCCGGGGGGAAAGAGGCGCAGACGGAAAAGGAGGTTCCGACGATAGAAATTCCCTCGGAAAAGCAGCAGATGATAGGGGTTAAGACAACGGTGGTCGCTGTGAGACCTCTCGAGAAGATCATCAAAACTGTCGGCAAGATCGAATACGACGAGAGAAGACTGGCCACGGTGAATACCAAGGTAGAAGGCTGGATCGAGAAGCTCCTTGTCGACTATACGGGGAAACATGTGAAGAAGGGGGAGCCTCTCGCCGACATCTACAGCCCCGAACTCATCGCGACCCAGCAGGAATTCCTGAATGTGGTGAAATGGGCAAGAAAGAGCGGCGACGTCAAAGACGAAACTATCGGGAGAATGCTCTCGCGTGATGCCGAAGCGATCGTCGAGGCCGCAAAGCAGAGGCTGAGGCTCTGGGACATATCGGATGACCAGATCAGGCGTATAGAGGAGTCGGGGAAGCCCGTCAGAACACTCACCATTTACAGTCCCGTCGACGGATATGTCGTGCAGAAGATGGCCGTCCGGGGGATGCGGGTCATGCCCGGCGAGAAACTCTTTGACGTCGCAGACCTCTCTTCGGTCTGGATCATCTCCGACATATACGAATACGAACTCCCGTTCGTCAAGGTAGGGGAAACGGCGAGGCTCAGTCTGACCTATTTCCCCGGCAAGGAATTCTCATCGAGAATAGATTATCTCTATCCTTCCCTTTCAGGTGAGACGAGGACGGCGAAGGTGAGGTTCGTTCTCCCCAATCCCGGCGGTCAGCTGAAACCCCAGATGTTTACCAATGTCGAAGTGAGGATCAACCTCGGGAGCAGGCTCGCGATACCGGATGATGCGATAATCGATACAGGTACCCGCCAAATCGTGTATGTCGACAGGGGCGATGGAATCTTTGAGCCCCGGGAGGTAATGCTCGGTATAAGGGCAGAAGGGTTCAAAGAGGTGCTTATGGGGCTAAAGGCTGGGGAGAAGGTTGCTTCATCGGCCACTTTCCTCATTGACTCAGAGGCACAGCTGAAGGGTGTAAAGCCTCTTGAAGGACATTAGCACTGAGCACAAGATAAGCTGATATCTCATAGTCCGTAAGCTGACAACTATAATATATGATTTCCAAAATCATCGAATACAGTGCACGGAACAAGTTCATCATCTTTCTCGTGGTGATTTTTCTTTGCGCCTGGGGATACTGGGCGCTGATGAAGACACCACTTGATGCCATACCGGACCTCAGCGACACGCAGGTCATCATCTTCACGGACTGGGCGGGAAGAAGCCCAGATCTCGTCGAAGACCAGATAACGTACCCAATAACATCAACCCTCCTCGCAGCGCCGAAGGTGCAGGCGGTACGGGGATTTTCCTTCTTAGGGAGTTCCTTTATCTATGTGATCTTCGAAGAGGGGACGAACATATATTGGGCAAGGAGCAGGGTCCTCGAATATCTCCAGTCGGTGAAGAACAAGCTCCCCGCGGACGTAAACCCCGTGCTCGGGCCCGACGCCTCCAGTGTGGGGTGGGGGTTCAGTTATGCCCTCGTCGACGAGAAGGGCGGGCATGACCTCTCACAACTCCGATCCCTGCAGGATTGGAACATCAAGCTCGCTCTCGAGAGTGTGCCCGGCGTATCCCAGGTGGCGAGTCTCGGCGGGTTCGTGAAGCAGTACCAGATAGCAATTGACCCCAACCGTCTTTCTGCCTATGACGTCTCCCTTATGAAGGTCATGGATGCCGTGCGGAAGAGCAACAATGACGTTGAGGGGAGGGTCCTCGAGATGTCCGGGGTCGAGTACATGGTGAGAGGCAGGGGGTACATAAAGGGCGTTAAGGATATCGAAGACATTACGGTCGGGACGAATGGTGCCGGGACTCCCATATTCCTCCGTGATGTTGCCAGCGTGCAACTCGGCCCAGAGATACGGAGAGGACTCGCCGATCTTGACGGCAGGGGAGAAGTTGCCGGAGGGATTGTCGTTGTCCGCTTCGGTGAAAATGTCCTCAACGTCATCGAACGGGTGAAGGAAAAAATCGAGAAGGATATCCAGCCTTCGTTACCGGAAGGAATCAGGATCGTCACGACCTATGACAGGTCGGACCTGATACACAGGTCCATTCACACCCTCAAAGATGAAATCATAAAACTCTCTCTCGCAGTGAGCGTCGTCTGCATTGTCTTCCTCTTCCACCTCCCGAGCGCTCTCGTGGTGATACTGACCCTGCCGGTGGCCATCATCATGTCTTTTATCTGCATGTATTACCTCGGAGTCACTTCAAATATCATGAGTTTGGGGGGCATTGCCATCGCGATAGGAGCGATGGTGGACGCATCCATCATCATGGTGGAGAACGCCCACAAGAAGATGGAGGACTGGGTTTGTGACCGCATAAAGGGGTGCACCAGGCTGGATGTGATCATCGATGCCTCAAAGGAAGTCGGGCCGTCACTCTTCTTTTCTCTCCTCGTCATTACCGTGGGATTCTTCCCTATCTTCACCCTCCAGGCGCAGGCGGGAAGGCTCTTCAAGCCTCTGGCGTATACAAAGACCTTTGCCATGCTCTTTTCGTCATTTCTCGCCGTCACCCTCACGCCGGTGCTCATGAGTATGTTCGTGCGCGAGGACATCCCGTTCCTTAAGAGAATACCGTTCCTCAAGTACCTCTTCACCATATACCCCGAGGAAAACCATCCGGTCAGTATCATCCTGAGGAAAGCCTATGAGCCCGTAGCTCGGTTTGCCCTCCGCTTCAAGTTTGCGGTGATCCTCGTGGCCGTCATTATCGTTGCTGTGACCGTGATCCCCTACAAAAGACTCGGTTCCGAGTTCATGCCTCCCCTCTATGAGGGGTCCCTTCTCTATATGCCCGTAACGGTGCCGGCCGCATCCGTTTCCGTTGCGGGGCAGCTTCTCCAGATGCAGGACAGGATACTCATGGGTATCCCCGAGGTGTCACAGGTCTTCGGAAAGGCGGGCCGCGCTGAAACCGCGACAGACCCGGCGCCACTCGAGATGTTCGAGACCGTGGTGAACCTGAAACCGGAGAAGGAATGGCGGAAAGACATGGACGTGGAAAAGCTCAAGAATGAGATGAACGATGCCCTCCAGATACCGGGGGTCGCAAACTCTTTTACGATGCCGATAAAGAACCGAATCGATATGCTGGCGACCGGCATCAGGACACCTGTCGGCGTCAAGGTGCTTGGACCGAAGCTCGACGTGATCGAAAAAATTTCTACCGACGTGGAAAATGTCATTAAGAGCGTGCCCGGTACGAGGAGCGCGTATGCGGAAAGAGTCACAACCGGGTATTTCCTCGACATCAAGCCGAAGCGTGAAGAGATTGCGCGGTACGGCCTTTCGATGGACGATGTCCAGACCGTAGTCGCCAGTACGCTCGGAGGCATGAACCTCACAACGACTGTGGAGGGCAGAGAGCGGTATCCGGTCAATGTCCGGTACGCGAGAGAACTGAGGAATGACGTGGAGAAGATAAAGAGGATATTTGTCCCCGTGAACATGAGGAGTAACACCTCCGGCATGCAGGGCAGCGCGAAGCCGGACGGCATCGCCCATATACCCCTCGGTGAGCTTGCCGACGTGGGAATCGTGAAGGGTCCCACATCGATTAAGAGCGAGGAAGGGCTCCTCGCGAACTATGTCTATGTTGATTTCTCCGGTCGTGACGTGGGCGGTTACGTGGAAGAAGCGAAGAATAAGGTGGCATCCTCCGTGAAGTTGCCCGAGGGTTACCGGCTCCGATGGAGCGGTGAGTATGAATTCCTGGTGAAAACCCATGACCGCTTGAAGCTGGTCATCCCGCTCACAGCCCTTATCATTTTTCTACTCATCTATTTCAATACCAGGTCTGCAACAAAGACGATGATCGTCCTCCTCGCTGTTCCCTTTTCGCTTGTGGGCTCTTTTTGGCTTCTTTATTTTCTGAATTACAACATGAGCATCGCTGTCTGGGTCGGCATTATAGCCCTTGCCGGTCTCGATGCAGAGACCGGGGTCATAATGCTCCTCTATCTCGAACTCGCGTATGAAGAGTGGAGGCGGGAAGGGAGGCTGAAGTCTCCCGATGACCTCAGGGAAGCGGTAATGCACGGCGCCGTAAAGAGGATACGGCCTAAGATCATGACGGTGAGCGTCATCCTGGCAGGGCTTATACCGATCATGTTTAGTCACGGTGCGGGATCTGATGTCATGAAACGAATCGCTGCGCCGATGGTCGGCGGAGTGATTACGTCCACAATACTGGAGCTCATCATCTATCCGGCTATTTACATGATCTGGAAGGGAAGGGCGTTTCGGAAGAAAACAGCGGAAGCCTTGTAGCATTCGTTAATTCCCCTTTTCCTCTCTGGCACCTGTCATTCTCCTACGTCATGTACCCGTCGCGTAAGCTCGTTTGTCAGTGCGTAGAGAAAAATGGTAGAGTATGCCGCCGGAGGAGAATCTGCCATGTCGGTGAAGACCGGACTCGATCTGTTCGAAAAACATTGGCCAAAACGCTTCAGGGGCGCGAGGGTAGGGCTCGTGGTCCATCCTGCGTCGGTTAACAGAAATCTCGATCATGCCGCGGACCTCTTTCTCCAATCGACGAGGTGCAGATTGACCGCGCTCTTCGGTCCCCAGCACGGGATCCGCGGAGAGACACAGGACAATATGGTGGAATGGAAGGGGTTCCGCGACGGGAAGAGGGGTCTCCCCGTCTTCAGTCTCTATGGAGCGACCCGGCAACCGCGGCCTTCCGTGCTGAAAGATCTCGATCTCATCGTGATAGATCTCCAGGATGTCGGTTCACGGTATTACACATTCATCTGGACCATGGATCTTTGTATGCAGGCATGTATCGAAGAGGGCAAGCCCGTAGTCGTCCTTGACCGGCCGAACCCTCTCAGCGGAGCTGTTATCGAAGGAACGGTCCTCAATCCGCATTATGCTTCTTTTGTAGGAAACAGGCCCCTCCCGGTACGTCACGGCATGACCGTGGGGGAAATTGCATGGTATCTCAAAGATGAATTCTACCCGTCCCTCGATCTCCATATCATTTCCATGGAGCGATGGAAGCGGAAGATGTGGTTTGATGACACCGCTCTCCCTTGGGTAATGCCTTCTCCGAACATGCCGACGCTTGATTCGGCGACTGTCTATCCGGGAGCCTGCCTCCTTGAAGGCACGCTCCTCAGTGAAGGCCGCGGAACGACAAGGCCCTTCGAGATATTCGGTGCGCCCTTCATAGATCCCGATGCGCTCATAAAGGAGCTGAAGCAGTTCGGGCTTCCCGGTGTCGCCTTCAGGCCGATTTTTTTCGAGCCGACCTTTCAGAAGCATTCGTCAAGGCTCTGCGGCGGAGCTCAGATACACGTTACGGACAGGAGCCGTTTCAGACCTTTCAAGACAGGTGTCGCTGTGCTGAAGGCGGTCCATGACCTCTATCCCGCCCGCTTCCGATGGAAAAACCCTCCCTACGAATATGAGAGAGAGAAGATGCCTATCGATATTCTTGCCGGCACGGATAAGCTCAGGAAGGGGATAGAGAAAGGCCGGAGCCTAACGTTCATGGAGGAATTGTGGAGAGAAGAATGCCTCCATTTTCAGAAGACAGTGAGAAGAAGATTCTTGCTTTATGGCTGAACCGGTCAATATATTCATCCCTGCCGCGGGCTTGGGTGAAAGATTGAGGCCGATAACCTATGAGATTCCCAAGCCCCTTCTCCCCATTGCCGGCAGACCGGTCCTCGCAATTATCCTCGAAAGGCTTGCGTGCCATGCCAAACGTTTCGGGATGAACCTTCATTACAGGAAGGATGATCTTCAAGCGTGGATAGAGAGTTCAGCATTCCGTGAAGGGATCGTCCTCTTTCCCGAAGAGCCCCTCCTCGGTACGGGAGGCGCGCTGAAGAACGCAGAGGGCCTCCTCTCGGAAGGCGTGTTTCTCGTCCATAACTCAGACGTACTCTGCGACATGGACATCGAGAGACTCATCGAAGTGCACCGATCTTCGGAAAACGTCGTGACGCTTGCTGTTCACGATTTTCCGGATTTCAATACTATTGCGGTTGACGGGGATGGTTTTCTGAGGGGTGTCGGAGTCTCCCTAATTCATGATCAGGGCGAAACGAGACGAGTCGCCTTCACCGGCATAGCTGCCTACAGCCCCGACTTCCTGAAATTCCTTCCCAAAGGCGTATCGAGTGTCGTGGATGCCTGGTTGTATGCTCTCAAGTCAGGCATGCGAATCGGAACCCATGATGTGAGCGGCTGTTACTGGAGCGACATCGGGACCCCGTCTGCGTATGCTGCAGCTGTCGTCGAAGCCATGAGGGCAGATGGCGAGATTGTCTACATCCATTCCACGGCAAGGGGCTGCCGTCATGTTGCAATGGACGGATATGTCGTGATGGAGGAAAAATCATCTGCAGAGCACGGCGTCTCGCTGAGAAATTGCATCCTTTTACCGGGGTCGCGCCTGACCGCGGGCGGATCCTTTGAGAACAGCATCATCGGCCCCGCCTTCGAAATACCTCTGAAAGAAGGGGAGATGCTCTCACCGTCGGGAGATGGCAATATCATTCCTATCGGTTCGGGAGGATCGGAAAGGAAGTATTACCGCTTGCGCGAGGGGAAGCGTTCCTCCGTGCTCGTGCAGTTTGGTAGCGGCAGTGAGGATTTCGATCGGCACATCGCATATACTGACTTCTTCCGGAGATATAGCGTCCCTGTTCCCGCCCTCCTGAGGCTGGATAGGGAACGGGGGGAGGCTGTTTTCGAAGACCTCGGGGATCTTTCGCTCTATGGCTGGCTCAAATGTCCGCGTTCTGTAGAAGAGACCCTCAGGCTCTACCGGAAGGTTCTGGACATCGCAGTCACGATGCATACTGATGTCACTGATCACGTCGCTGAATGTCCCCAATTAACGGAGAAGCTTTTTGACTATGACCATCTGCGGTGGGAGACGGGATATTTTGGGGAGAACTTCGTTTTAGGGCTGAGAGGCATGAGGATGAAAGACAGTTCCCTGCTCGAAAAGGATCTTCACCTGCTCGCGAGGAAGGCGGATTCTCTTCCCAAGACCGTGATCCACAGGGATTTTCAGAGTCAGAACATCATGGTAACGAAGGTAGAGATACCGAGAGTCATCGATTATCAGGGGGCAAGAATCGGTCCGCCGGCTTATGACATCGCCTCTCTCCTCTGGGACCCCTATTACCGTATCCAGGAAACGCTGAGGGAAAGGCTGTTGGATTATTATGTCGGGCGGATGGAGGCGAAGGGCGCCTCAGGGTTCGATGAAGAGACTTTCAGATCGGCCCTTCTTCCCTGCCGCCTCCAGAGACATATGCAAGCCCTTGGTGCGTACGCCTTTCTTTCCGTCGTGAAGGGGAAAAGATATTTCCTGAAGCATGTGGAGGAAGGGGTAAGACTTCTCAAGGAAGACATCGAGGCCGCAAGGGAAGAGTATCCATCCCTGTATGAAGTGGCTTCGCAATTATAGCAGGAATAACAGAGGATCGTTGCAATGACGAATCGGAATTACGTTCTCCTTCTCCTCCTTTCGGTCAACCTCCTGAACTATATCGACAGGCAGGTGCTCTATGCTGTCTTCCCCCTTATTAAAGCAGATATGAGGCTGTCAGACGCT
>Ga0187779_10001452_pt1 | contig 14782 bp, 12 predicted proteins | sample 1015_Q2_SP10_10__FD_132435 | JGI IMG/M metagenome (GOLD analysis project Ga0187779, IMG submission 132435) | Tropical peat soil microbial communities from peatlands in Department of Meta, Colombia - 1015_Q2_SP10_10_MG | ecosystem: Environmental > Terrestrial > Soil > Wetlands > Peat | place... | reverse complement strand
TGAGTTGACCGGGGGGCTGTACTATGGCGAGCCGCGGTCCAACGATGGAACGAGCGCGGTGAACACGCTGCGCTACACCCGCCCGGAGGTGGAGCGGATCGCGCGGTTGGCGTTCGAGGCGGCGCGGGGGCGGCAGCGCCGGCTGTTGTCGGTCGACAAGGCGAATGTGCTGGAAACGTCGCAGCTGTGGCGGCAGGTGGTGACCGAGCTGGCACAGAGCTACCCCGATGTGACTCTCGAGCACATCTACGTCGATTACGCGGCCATGCGGCTGGTGAGCGATCCGGCGTCGATCGATGTGCTGCTCACCGAGAACATGTTCGGGGACATCCTGAGTGACGAGGCCGCCGTTCTCACAGGATCTCTGGGCCTGCTGCCGTCGGCCTCCCTCGGGGCAGGCCCCGGGCTCTTCGAGCCCATTCATGGCTCAGCCCCACCGCTCGCGGGCCAGGACGTCGCGAACCCCATTGGTACGATCGCCAGCGTGGCAATGCTGCTCCGCTACGGGCTGCGACAGGTCCCCGCAGCTGCCGCGATCGAGAGTGCCATCGGACGGTCGCTGGCGGAAGGCGCGCGTACCCGTGACATCGCCCGGGGCGAGGAGAGGGTCCTCGGCACCCGGGCGATGGCGGAGCGAATCGCGGAGCTGGTACGGGCGGGCTCGTAGCGGGCCGGCGGCCTCAGCGGCGCGGGATGGGCAGGGAGAGCGTGAACTTGAGCATCTGATCGGGGAACCGCGCCAGGTCCACGTCGCTGAGCTCAGGTGCTCGCTCGGCAATCTCCCGGCGCAACTGCGCCTCGTACGGCCGTTGCAGCTCGACGATGCACTCGGGGCAGAAGTAGCCTTGGATCTCGCCGAACAGGTGACACTCGAGCGGGGAGCCATCCCGCTCCATGGCTTGGCGGGTCTGGCAACGCTGACACAGCATGCGAGCCTCCTTGCGGTCCGGATTCCGATATGCCGGCATCCAGACGGAGTGGAGGCTCGATTGTTTCGTACGGGCGCTTAGTCCGGATTGGTGACGGCGCCCAGACTCGCGCTGGACACCAGTCGGGCGTACTTGGCGAGGACCCCCGTTCGGTAGCGGGAGGGACGTGGCCGCCAAGCGGCTCGGCGCCGGGCGAGCTCCTGCTCGGTGACGTTGAGCTGCAGCAGCCGGGCCTCCGCGTCGATCGTGATCGGATCACCTTCGGAAACCAGCGCGATGGTTCCGCCGACCGCTGCTTCCGGGGCAACGTGGCCGACCACCATGCCGTGGGTCCCTCCCGAGAAGCGACCATCAGTAATCAACCCGACAGCGTCGCCGAGCCCAGCTCCGATGATGGCTGACGTGGGGGAGAGCATTTCCCGCATTCCCGGTCCGCCCCTGGGTCCCTCATAGCGGATCACGATGATGTCCCCTGGCTTGATCCGGCCCGCCAGAATGGCCTCAAGACAGGCTTCTTCAGAGTCGAACACCCGCGCCGGGCCCGTCATGCGCCTGGTCTTGACGCCCGAGATCTTCGCGACCCCCCCTTCCTCCGCGAGATTCCCGCGCAGGATTGCCAGGTGGCCCTGGGGATAGAGCGGGCGGGACCAGGGGCGGATCACCTCCTGGCTTGCCGACGGCTCGGCGGGCACATCCCTGAGCAACTCGGCGATCGTCTGTCCGGTAATCGTCTGGCAATCGCCGTGCAGCAGCCCGTGCAGGAGCAGCATCTTCATCACCTGCGGAATCCCGCCCGCGGCGTGCAGGTCGGTGATGACATACCGCCCGGAGGGCTTGAGGTCACAGAGCACCGGCACCCGGGCCCGGAGCATCTCGAAGTCATCGAGCGTGAGCGGCACCTCAGCCTCGCGCGCGATCGCGAGGAGATGGAGCACCGCGTTGGTGGACCCGCCTGTCGCCATGACCACCGCGATCGCATTCTCGAACGCCTGGCGAGTCATGATCTGGCGCGGCAGGCGCTCAGCCTTGATGGCCTCGACGAGGACGGCGCCGGACCGGGCCGCGCTCTCGGCCTTTTCCGCGTCCTCCGCGGCCATGGTGGACGAGCCCATGAGGCTCATGCCCATCGCTTCGATGGCCGAGGACATGGTGTTGGCGGTGTACATCCCGCCGCAGGAGCCCGCGCCCGGGCAGGCGTGACATTCGACCGCGTGCAGGCGCTCCGCCGTGATCCGACCCGCACTGAACTGGCCCACCGCCTCGAAGGCGCTCACGATCGTCAGGTCCTCGCCATCGAGATGGCCGGGCTTGATGGTCCCGCCGTAGACGAAGATCGACGGGACATTCATCCGGGCCATGGCCATGAGGGCCCCGGGCATGTTCTTGTCGCAGCCGCCGATCGCGATCACACCGTCCATGCTTTCCGCGCTCACCGCCGTTTCGATGGAATCCGCGATCACCTCTCGGGAGACCAGCGAAAACTTCATTCCCTCAGTCCCCATGGAGATGCCGTCGCTCACCGTGACGGTGCCGAAGAGCTGCGGCATGCCGCCGGCGTCACGGATGGCCGACTCGGCGCGCCGGGCGAGCAGGTCGAGTCCGGCGTTGCATGGCGTGATCGTGCTGAAGCCGTTGGCGACTCCGACGATCGGCTTCTCGAAGTCCCCTTCGCCGAAGCCCACGGCGCGGAGCATGGCGCGGTTGGGGGCGCGTTGAACGCCCTGGGTGACGAGCCGGCTGCGCAGGTTATGGGGCATGGAGGTGGGGTGATCGTGAGCGGTCGGGCGGTGCGTGATTGTGCTGGAAGCTAGCCGCCCGGCAGTGAGAGACAAGAAAGCCGGCCGGTGCGCGAGCGCTCCCGGGCTGCGTGGCGGCCGCGCCTCGCAGTGCCGCACTCGAGGGATGCCTTGCCTCGAGGGGGTGAGCACTCTCGACCGCTTGCCGTTGGGCTCGGTCGAGGCTGCGCCGGGACAGGCCGAAAAGGGATATTAATAATCGTATATAGGGAACGGCATTTTCGGTCAAAATTCATCTGCATGATGCCGATTTATTCAGCTTAACTGCCGAGTAAATGGCAGCAGAATAGCACAATTTGCATAATTTCATTGACACCTATGGTACCTATCCCCATATTGTCTGAGCGCTGCGCCGCGCGGGGTCCTGCGGTGGCCAGCGCAGCGACTCCACCGAACGGCGTACATCCCGGTTCTGACCGGTCACCACCAGGCGACCGAGACAACCTGTTTCTGGCAGTTCTCTGTTCCCCCTTCATAAAAGGAGTCGCCCGACTATGCTCGCCGCACTTGGCCACATCGGATCCCGATTGCGAAAGAACTGGCAAGATCCCTTGCTGCGACGAAACGTCGGGCTCCTGGTTCTCGGCAAGATGATTGGTCTGGGGATTGTCCTGACCCTGATGACGCGCTGGTTCCTGCCGAACCTTCTGGTGGCCCAGGCGGCCGACTCGACCGCCGCATCGGCGAGCGCCGCGGCTCCCGCGCCGGTACCGGATCACATCAATGCCATCAATACCGTGTGGACCCTGATCGCTGCGTTCCTGGTGTTCTGCATGCAGGTCGGGTTCGTGATGCTGGAGGCAGGGTTCGCGCGCTCGCGCGAATCGGTAAACATCCTGGTCGAGGGCATCGCCGACACCTGCATCTGCGGCGTGACCTTCTGGCTCTGGGGCTTTGCGTTCATGTTCGAGCCCGGGACGCCCTGGATCGGCACCACCGGTTTCGCGCTGCAGGGCCTGGCGGCGACCTACGGGACGACCGGCGTTCCGCTGCTCGCCTTCTGGGTGTTCCAGTTCGCCTTCGCGGATACCTGCTCGACGATCACTTCCGGTGCCATGATCGGGCGCTGCGGGTTCGTCGGCGACCTGCTCTACAGCGTGGGCGTGACCGGATTCATCTACCCCATCATCGGGCACTGGGCCTGGGGACCGGATGGCTGGCTGGCGACGATGGGCCCGATCTCCTTCCATGATTTTGCCGGCTCGACGGTGGTCCACACGATCGGTGGCGCGATCTCCCTGGCTGGGGCCATCGCGTTGGGCCCGCGGTTGGGGCGGATCTTCAAGCGGGATGGCGGGGGTCCCATGCCGGCGCACGATCTCATCATCGGCGCTGCCGGCGGTCTGATCCTGTGGTTCGGCTGGTACGGTTTCAACCCGGGCAGCACCCTTTCAGCGATGGATATGCAAGGGATCGGAAGAGTCTCCTTCAATACCACCATGGCTGCCTGCTCCGCCGGGCTCACCTCGTTGTTCTACAGTTATTTCCGGACCCGGAAATGGGATCTGGCCCTGACGGTGAATGGATTCCTGGCCGGATTGGTCGCCATCACCTGTCCCTGCTATTGGGTGTCACCGACGGGAGCGTTCTTCATCGGCATCGTCGCCGGCATGGTGGTGGTCTGGGCAATCGACGCGCTGGAATACCTGCGAATTGATGATCCTATCGGGGCGGTCCCGGTGCACATGATCGCCGGCATCTGGGGCACCCTGTCACTGGGTCTCTTCGCTGCCGGGAAGTACGGAGCGCCAACACCGACGGGAGAGGACGTCTCGACGGTGCTGACCGGGCTGTTTTATGGTGGCGGTCTCGGCGTCCTCAAGGCGCAGTTCATCGGTAGCGCGACCATCACCCTGGCGACCTTTGTGACGGCCATGGGGCTGATGTACCTGGTGAAGGCGACCGGCACCCTGCGGGTCAGCGCTCCGGGAGAACTCGAGGGGCTGGACCTGCACGAGCATGGCTCATCGGCCTATCCCGAGTACATGATTCACGGGAGCGACAGCGTGATCCTCTCGACGGTCGAAGCGGCACCGCCACGCAAGAAGGGCAAAGTGGCCTGACGCAACGCGGCTCGAAGGCAGGCGATCGGGTGGGATCCTCGCGAGGGGATTCCACCCGATTTCATTGTGTCCCGGATCTGGGCCAGGACGTGCCAATGTCCTTGGGTGGACTGGGATCGCTGAATGAGCTGGAGGCCGGGAGACGACGTGCGGGGGAATGCAAAGGCGGGCCAGAGAGTTTCTCTCCAGCCCGCCTGGAAACTGCGCCTCTAGCAGCGGTACCCGCCCAGGTGGCTAGCGGCCGGCGTGCTCCAGCGCATGACGCTGCACTTCATCCGCCGTGATGGGAGTCAGGGCGGCGTTGTCGCGCTCGCCGGTGCGGATCCGGATGACCTGGTCGATGGACTGGACGAAGATCTTGCCGTCTCCCACCTCGCCGGTGCGGGCGGCATCCAGAATGGCCTTGATCGTGGGCTCCACAAAGGGTTCGGAGCAGACCATTTCGATCTTGACCTTCTCGCGGAACTCGAGGATCACATTGCTCCCGCGTCGGACGGTCACGATGTCCCGCTCTCCTCCATGTCCGCTCACCCGGCTGATGGTCATCCCGGTCACACCCGCGCGAAACAGGGCCTCTTTGACGCCGGGAAGCCGTTCGGGCCGAATGACACAGCTGATCAGTTTCATGGTCCAAGACCTCGCTCCAGGGGGAAGGCGACGGCCAGTTGGCCGCCGCCACGTCGCTACCGGCCAGGGGACGAGAGCCCACAGATACCGGGCGCCTGACGCCTTCGCTCAAGTGTTCTGGCCAGTCCGCGCCCCGGGGAGGGGGCGGCAGAACCCTCAAACGCTTGCGGCCAGACGACCGGCACCTGGGACTCTCGCGCCTCAGGCGTCGTAGTACAGGAAGAACTCGTACGGATGCGGCCGCAGATTCACCGGGGCGACATCCTTGGTCCGCTTCATCGACAGCCAGGTCTCCAGGACGTCCGGGGTGAACACATCTCCCTGCAGTAAGAAGGCGTGATCCTGTTCCAGCGCATTCAGCGCCTCACTGAGAGACCCGGGCACCATCTTGATGCTGGCCTTGCGATCGTCGTGCAGCTCGTAGAGGTCCTCGTCGATCGGCTTGGGCGGCTCCAGTTTCCGCTTGATACCGTCGAGCCCCGCCAGGAGCATCGCCGAAAACGCCAGGTAGGGATTGCACGAGGGATCCGGGGCGCGGAACTCGACCCGCCGGGCCTTGGGACTCGCCGAATAGGTCGGGATCCGACAGATGGCCGAGCGGTTCCGCTGCGAGTACATCAGGTTCACTGGCGCCTCGAACCCCGGGACCAGCCGCCGGTAGCTGTTGGTGGTCGGCGCACACAGCCCCAGCAGGGCAGGGGCGTGCGTGATCAGGCCGCCGATGTACCAGCGGGCGGTGTCAGACAGGAGGGCGTAGCCCTTCTCGTCGAAGAACAGGGGGGTGCTGTCCTTCCATAACGACTGGTGGACGTGCATCCCCGACCCGTTGTCGCCGAACAGCGGCTTCGGCATGAACGTCGCCGTCAGGCCGAGATTGTGGCAGACATTCTTGACGATGTACTTGTAGGTCAGCAGCCGGTCGGCGGTCTGCACCAGCGGGCCGAACCGGAAGTCAATCTCGGCCTGCCCCGCCGTCGCAACCTCGTGGTGCTGCACCTCGACCGGGACGCCGGCGGCGATGAGGGCGAGCATGATCTTCGACCGCACGTCCTGCAGCCGGTCTGCCGGTGGCACGGGGAAGTAGCCTTCCTTGTGCCGGGGACGGTGCCCGAGGTTCGGTGTCCCATTGGTGCCGGAGTTCCAGATGCCTTCATCGGACTCGATGTGGTAATACGCCTCGTGGGCGTTCTGATCAAAGCGTACCGAGTTGAAGATGAAGAACTCGGCCTCGGGGCCCCAGTAGGAGGTCGTCGCGATGCCGGTGGTCTTGAGGTATTCCTCGGCCTTGAACGCGATGAAGCGGGGATCCCGGCTGTAGGGCTCCAGCGTGATCGGGTCGTAGATGTCACAGGTGATGGAGAGTGTCGGGACGCTCAGCACCGGGTCGACGAAGGCGGTCGACAGGTCCGGCATCAACAGCATGTCGGATTCGTTGATCGCCTGAAACCCGCGGATCGAGGAGCCGTCAAACCCCAGGCCCTCCCGAACCATGTCTTCATCCAGCGTGGCCGCGGGAATCGAGAAGTGCTGCCAGGTGCCCGGCAGGTCGCAGAACTTCACATCGACAACCTGGATGCCCTTCTCCTTGATGAGATCCAGGACTCTTTTGAGATCGCCCCCCGTGCGGGGACGGGCTGCGCGTGGCTTGGTGGTGGCGGTCATGTGTGATTCCTCCCCGTGAATTGAGATCGGACTGGCATGCGACCCGGCGAGGACCGGGCGGGAACTCGGCAATCCCGTGCCGGCGCCCGCGCGACCCTCACCGTCGATTCTGTTTGCGCAACTTCCTTGGACCCGCGTCGTGCCTTCCTGCCCTGCTCCCCGAACCGCCAAAGGTCCTGCTGCCCCAGCCAGCACCGAATTGGTGGCCGCGACCCCGATGCGTAGGTCGGTCCCGGCCGACCGCGTGGCCGGGATTGAAGCCGAACCGTCTGCACCTCCCAGCGGAGGCCCCGATACAAATCGGGGCCAGCGATGGACGACAGTATATGGGCCGGGACCAACCGTGTCAAGCAATTTCTGCAAAATATGCAAAAAAACATGGACGCCAGAGTAGTTCAGGTGCGTCAGTCTGTTTTACCGCATCAAGAAAATGCAAAAACCGCACGAATCATACGTGCGGTTTCATCGATAACGTCCCCGAGGCCGACCGGTTGGCAGGCCCTCAACCTGCTGCCAAGAAACGACTTGGCTAGATCCCTTGGTCCTTGAGCCCCTCCTCGTTCCGGTCCCAGCTGTATTCCATATATGCAGCGGTCTCTGCGGCGAGCTCGTCGCCGAGGAGGCGCGCCACAACATGGAGGGACATATCGATCCCCGCGGACACCCCCGCGGCAACCACGACTCGCCCGTTGTCGAGGAAGCGCTCTCCTGGTCGGACCCGGGCCCGGGGCGCCACCTCCCGGAGCAGGTCGAGGGCCCCGTGGTGGGTGGTCGCTTGGAGGTCGTCGAGCAGGCCTGCCTTGCCGAGTATCAGCGCTCCGGTGCAGACCGAAAGGATGAGCTCGGCCCGACGGGCGGTCCGGCGAACCCAGTCGAGGATGGTGACGTTGTTCATCTCGCGTCGGGTGCCCATGCCGCCTGGCACGATCAGGATCTCTGCCGCGGGCGCGTCGGCGAGGGAGAAGTGGGGCAGGAGCCGGAACCCGTTCCGGAGCGTGACTGGTGCACTGGTGGGGGCGACGATCGAGACGGCGAACGGCTCCAGCCCGTGCCGCCGGCCCGCGACCGAGAACACCTCGTACGGGCCCGCGACGTCCAGCACCTCCGCATCGTCGAACACCAGCATCGACACCCGTCGGGGCGCGGCGCTCATCAGCGCTCCGCCTCCACCGGGGGCTGCTGGTCGAGCCATTCGAGCTGGGATTCGATTTCCTGGTCCAGGGTCTTGCGGATCTCGTTCAGGCGGAGGGCGTGGGCCTCGAGCGCTCGCTGCACCGGCGTCTCAGGGACCCATCGCGGCACCGGCTTGGGTTGTCCCTGATCATCGATGGCGACGAACGTCATCACGCAGTGGCAGGCGCGTCGCTTGGTGGTGCTGCGGGGGCTGGACGCGTAGATGTCGATGGCCACATCCATGCTGGTGCGGCCGGTGCGGATGAGCTGGGCGCGGACCTCCACCAGTTCGCCGACATTGATCGGCTGCAGGAACCGGATCCCACCCACGTACGCGGTGACGCAGTAGTCGCCGGTCCACCCGGCCGCGCAGGTGTAGCCGGCCTGGTCGATCCATTTCATGACCGAGCCGCCGTGGACCTTGCCGCCAAAATTGACGTGCATCGGCTCCGCCAGAAAGCGAAGCGTGACGGACGCGAGTCGGGTCATGGTATGTCGCGGAGGAGGTGCCGCGAAACATAAGGGCGACTCGGCGGCGTCGCGACCGCACCGGCTCCCCCGAGTGCCCACCGAGGTCGGTCTGTCGCCCGGGGTGCGGCCGTCTAGATTCCGTCCATGCCCGAAACACTCTGCCCCACCTGCAAGACCCCCCTCCCGGGGAACGCGCTGTACTGCATCAACTGCGGCAGCCGGACGGGCACCGGTGACTCCCGGGCCGTGGACGCGGGCCCGGATATCCAGACCCGCCTGGCCAAGGCGCTTGGTCCCAAGTACGAAGTTCGCCGCCTGATCGGTGAAGGCGGATTCGCGCAGGTCTACGAGGTCTTCGACACCGACCTGCAGCGCCGCCTCGCGGTCAAGGTGCTCAAGCCGGACATCGCCTGGTCGGCGGGGATGCTCGACCGCTTCCGGCAGGAATGCCGCTCGATCGCCCGCCTCTCCCATCCCAACATCCTGGCAATTCACTTCGTGGGTGAAGGAGAAGGACTGATCTACTACGCGATGCCCTTTGTCGAAGGGGAATCCCTCTCGACCGTGCTCCGCCGGACGGGCGCGCTGTCGGTCGACCGGGCGCTGGGGATGATCCGTCCGCTGCTCGAGGCCCTCGCACACGCCCACAGTCAGGGGCTGATCCACCGGGACATCAAACCCGACAACATCATGCTCGAGACCAGCACGGGGCGGCCGCTGCTGGTGGACTTCGGGATCGCCAAGCGACTGGATGGGGAGGGTCACAAGACCCAGACGGGATTCGTGGTGGGGACCCCTCAGTACATGAGCCCGGAGCAGGCGCTAGGGCAGGGAGATGTGGACGCCCGGTCGGACATCTATGCGGTGGGGGCCGTGCTGTACCAGATGGTGACCGGGACGCCGCCCTTCGAAGGCGCCAGCTCGCAGGAGATCGTGGGCAAGCACCTGAGCGAGCCGGCCCCGATCGCGACGGCCAAGAATGCCCGGATCCCGATGTGGCTCTCGGACATCATCGTGCGATGCCTGGCCAAGCGCCCTGCCGAGCGATTCCAGTCGGCGGCGATGCTGCTCGACGCCCTGAACGCCGGACGGCAGTCCGGCTCGCAGGATCCGGTGAGTGCGGAGCGGGTGGCCCGCAAACTTCAGACCGATGAGGCGACGGTCGTGCTGCCCAGCGCGGAGCGGCCACGGGCATCCACCAAGGCTCCGGTTGGACAGGGCGGCTCGCAAGCCGCGGCGGGGAAGCCCGCTCCTTCCAGGGCGCGGAAGCACGTGCCCATGGTTCTCTTTCTGGGGCTCGCCGCGGCGGCGGGGGCGTGGCTCCTCCTTGGGAAGCCGCCGGTGCTCGTGGTGCAGAATCGCCTGGTCGAGCCGATCAAAGTTGTGCTCGGCGCGGAGACCTTCCAGGTGCCTCCCGGGAGCAGCAGCGAGCGGAAACTCAAGGGTAAGGGACCGCTGGTCGCGCAGTGGTACCTGGTGCGGCCAATCGGCCCCAACAACCAGCCGCTCGGTGTGGAGCTGCAAGGGAGCCTGTCGGACTCGGCTCCGGCGGGTCAGCTCACGTTCGAAGTTGGCGCCTCGAGCGGAGACAAACCGGTCTTCTCCCCGCTGATCAGCAATACCACCGACCAGCCGCTCGAGATCACCGTCAACGCCGGGACGGTCACTGCCACCCCGTGCCAATGCCGGGTGAACCCGGGCGCGACCCATGCCAGGATAGGGTACTACCCGCTGTTCCTGAACAGCTCCGTTCAAGCCTCCACCCCTTCGGGGGCTACCGCGACCTTTCGGGACCTGGGTCCCCAGGTGGACCGCACGGCCGGCACCGTCGGTCTCCGGTTCGAGGCGAAAGACTTCCCCAAGTAGGGCTGGTCAGTTCAGTCCTTCCGCTTTGAGCGCCGCGAGGTGACAGGCGGCGTTATTCCCCACCTGGCAGGCCTTCCGATAATAGGCGACGGCGAGCCGTACACTGTGAGCGACCCCGCGGCCGTCCTCGTACATCCGCGCCAGCCGAACACAGCTATTGGCTTCCGCCAGATCGCAACCCTGCTGGTACAATCCCGCGGCCCGAGTCAGATCCTGCGCGACATCGATACCTCGCTCGAATCGATCGCCGAGGCGGAAGCAGGCCTGCGCGTAGCTGTCGTCACAGGCACGTCCAGCGTAGCTGGTCGCGAGTCCGATATTGGCGGAGACCCCGCTGCCTCGTTCATAGGCCAGCGAGGCCTGATCGCAGCCTCCGCCGTCCCCTGCGTCGCAGGCGCGGCGGAAGAGGGCGACAGCGCGTTGCTCGTCGGGATTTTGATACAGGCCCTCGAGCAGCCACCGGCCCAGCTGGGTGCACCCTTCTGGAGCCCCGTTGTCGCAGCCGCGGAGAGAGAGCAGCTCTGCCCGGCGGATATCGGTGCTCACACCGATCCCCTGCGCGTAGTAGCGGGCCAGGCTGACGCAAGCGGCCGCCGATCCACCGTCGCAGTCGGCGGTGAGCGACTGGGCGTCCTCCTGGGCACTGAGATTGGCCGCCATGGTGAGGGCCAGCAGCGCGAAGCGGACCGGTTTCATTCGCGATCGCTCCGCTTGAGCTTGAGCGTGCGGGCGGGGGTTACGGCGTCGAAGCCGTAGCGCTCGCGCACCTGATCCACCGCCGAGGTGAGTTCCCGAAGCCGGGTGCGCTCCGGCGATTCGAACAGGTCAGCCGTGGTGCTCTGCGCGAGGTTGGTCGCCGCGACGCCGATCAATCGCACTCCCTGGCGACGGTGCCGCGCTTCGGCAAAAGCGGCCTGGAAGAGCGCTCGGGCCGGCGCGAGCAGTTCGGCGTCCAGATCGGTGGCCGCTTCGAGGGTGCGGCGGCGCGTCACGGTGTGGAAGTCTCCGTGGCGGAGCTTGAGGACGACTGTCCTGGCCACCAGACCCGAATCTCGCAGGTCGGCCGCGACCAGGCCCACGAAGCGGGTCATCAGGGTGTCGAGGTACTCCGGGTCGGTGCTGTCGCGTGCCAGGGTGGTCTCGCGGCTCACCGAGCGCGCGATCCGGCCCGCATGGATCGCGGCGGAGCCGTGACCGTGGGCGCGCCACTTGAGCTCGCGGGCATAGTCGCCTACCAGGCGAGCCAGCGCCGGCTCGTCGAGCTGCTGGATCTGGATGACTTCGGTGAGACCGAGCTTGCCCAGCTTCTCCGCGGTGCGCGGCCCGATCCCCGGCAGATCGCGGAGCCGCAGGCCCGCCACGAATCCTTCCTCCCAGCCGGCCCGCACCTCGCAGATGCCCCGCGGCTTGGCGTAGTCCGAGGCGAGCTTGGCGATCATGCGGTTGGATCCGATACCGATGCTGCTATCGAGGCCCGTCTCCCGCTTGACCTCCGCGCGGAGGCCTTCGGCGACTGGGAGCAGGGAGACCGGGTGCAGCCGGTCGGTCCCGGTGAAGTCGAGATATCCCTCGTCAAGGGACGCCATCAGGACGGTTGGTGAATACCGGCCTAACACGTCGCGCACCGTGCGGGACGCATCCCGGTAGTGCGGAAAGCTGCCGCGAAAAAACGTGGCATCGGGGCAGAGGCGTGCCGCCTGGGCGATGGGCATTCCGGAGTGGATCCCGAATGCGCGGGCGGCGTACGAGGCCGACTGGACCACCCCGCGGGATTCCCGCCGGCCACCCACCACAAGCAGTTCGACCTCCCGCAGCTCCGGGAAGCGCTGGCGGCAGACCTCGACGAAGAAGGCGTCGAGATCGATGTGGAGGACTCGGCTCGACATGCCTGAAAGCTAGCCGCGCGAGCGCGGTCGATATAGCCTTCAGCATTCGATCACTGTCATCCGGGGAGGCTGGAGCCATGCCGGTCACGCTGGACGGCGCACGTTGGGACGATCGTCCGGGCCCGGCGGCCTGAATGCGGGCCGCCTTTCTCGGCCTGGGCGCCATCGGAAGGCCAATGGCTGCGCACCTGGCGCGAGCGCACGATCTGACGGTATGGAATCGCTCCCGCCCCCGGGCGGAGGAGTTCGCCCGCGGCAACCGGGCGACGGTTGCTGCCACACCCCGGGAGGCCGTCACTGGCGCCGAAGTCGTTCTCACCTGTCTCCCCACATCCGCCGAGGTCGAAGCGCTGCTCGAAGGCGCGGATGGGATTCTGCCGGCGCTGACCTCCGGCACGCTCTTTCTCGATTGCACATCGGGCGACCCGGAGAGTGCCGCCCGGATTGCGCGCCGCCTCAGGGCCGTGGGAGTTGCGTTCGCCGATTGCCCGGTCAGTGGAGGCACCAATGGGGCGGAGGCGGGGGCGTTGACGGTGATGGTGGGCGCCGACCCCGCCACTTTCGCGCGGGCCCAACCGGTGCTCGCCTGTTTCGGCAAGCGGATCGAGCACCTCGGGCCGGTCGGATCGGGATCGGCGCTCAAGGCGATCAACAACGCGCTGCTGGCCGCCAACATCCTGGCGTTTGGCGAAGGCTTTGCCGGCCTTGCCAAAGCGGGGATTCCCGTCCGTCAGGCGCTCGATGTCCTGAACGCCTCTTCGGGGCGATCGTTCGTGACCGAAGGCCTGGTGCCCGAGCGCGTCCTGACGGGCGCCTTCCCCAACACCTTTCGCCTTGCCCTGCTCGAGAAGGACGTGCGGATAGCAGTCCGCTTCCTGGAGAGTCAGGGTGTCGCTTCACCCCTGCTCCATCTGGTTGCCGAGAGCTTCCGTGCGGCCCGGTCGGCGCTCGGGGAGGATGCGGACTACCTGGAAGCGGTCCGGCTTCATGAGCGTCAGGCAGGAGTTGAGATCAGGGCATGATGACTGACTGGGCCTCTACCAACCGTCTGCCGGTGCGGGTGACCCTCGCCGAGGGCCTCGTGATTCTCGGTGACGTGCACCTGCAGCCGCGGGTGGCATGGCGGGACGGCCCTGAGACGCCGCTGGAACTGCTCAACCGGGAGGAAGGCTTCTTCCCGATGTCGCTGCCTCATGGTGAAGTCGTGTTTGTCGCCAGGGATCAGGTCGCGGTCCTGGCCTATGGGGAGGTCGTCTCGTTCGACGATCCCGAGCGGAAGCTGGCAGCCCGCATGATTCCGCTCGAGGTCATGCTGGTCGGCGGCGTGGAACACCGCGGTGTCGCGGTCAGCGAACTTCCGCCTACCAAGGCGCGAGCGCTGGATTTTCTCAACGCCCCCGATCGATTCTTCCGGCTGCTCACCGACGAAGGCACCCTCTGTCTCAACCGGCGGTTCGTTCGGGCCGCCCGACCCCTGACCTGATTCCCAACGTGGCTCAACTCGACCGCTTCATTCAGGCGATCCAGCAACACAAGGCCCAGGGTCTGGTGCTCGCCCCCGGCAAGCAGGCGAGTCTCCTCTTCGACGGGGCGCCCCGTCCGATCACGCGGGATGCGCTCTCCGGTGCCCAGATCGTTCCGCTGGTCCGGGAGATCGCCCCGCTGGCCGAGCACGAGCGGCTGGAGGGTCTGCTCCCCGTCACGTTCCTCTATGACTCACCCAGCGGCCCGGTCTCGGTGGAGTTCATCCCCGAAGCCGACGGCCCCCGGGTCCTGATCCGTGCGGCGGCTACGGCTGAAGCCACACCGCCCGCTGCCGCGGCACCTCCCGCCGCGGCTCGTCCCTCGCTTGCCAGCGCGAGCCCGGGTCCGGCCCGGGCGATGATGGATCAACTGCTCCGCCTCACGGTAGACAGTGGGGCGTCCGACCTGCATCTGCGCTCGGGGGAGCAGCCGATCCTGCGCCGGGACGGAGAACTGGTGCGGCAGGAAGGCCAGGCGCTCGACGTGGAGCTACTGGACCAGATGCTGGTAAGCGTTATGCCCACCCGCGATCAGTCCACGTACCGCGAGACGGGGGACGTCGACTGGGCGTATGACGTACCCGGGCTCGCACGGTTCCGGGCCAACGCCGCCCAGGAACGCCGCGGCCCGATGGGGGTGTTCCGGGTCATCTCTTCGAAGATTCTCTCCGCGGAGGAGTTGGGGCTGTCGGCGGAGGTTCAGAAGCTGTGCATGCTGAATCGAGGGCTGGTGCTGGTGACGGGCCCGACCGGGTCCGGCAAGTCCACGACGCTGGCCGCGATGGT
>Ga0187779_10001450_pt1 | contig 14786 bp, 11 predicted proteins | sample 1015_Q2_SP10_10__FD_132435 | JGI IMG/M metagenome (GOLD analysis project Ga0187779, IMG submission 132435) | Tropical peat soil microbial communities from peatlands in Department of Meta, Colombia - 1015_Q2_SP10_10_MG | ecosystem: Environmental > Terrestrial > Soil > Wetlands > Peat | place... | reverse complement strand
CTTGCTGACATGTACTCGTCGGCAGGCGAGGCGCTCCCGGTGACCTTGGCGGTTCCGGTCCTGGGGCTGGAATCTGGACAGGTTCAGGAAACAGCATCCAGCCGGCGGCGAAAAGCTGGTGGAAAAGACGCTCGCTCCGCGACCTTGGAAATCGACAAGCGATTTCCACTTTACAACCGCCACGGCGACGACGGTTACATTTGCAGATGTCTCGACGATCATCGCTAAAGTTACATTCTCAAATGGCTTGACAGGGGATTGTGCAAATCCAAACTGCAAGCCGGCAAGCACGGTTCGAGGATGATCGGCAGCGTCAGCAACCATCCGAAGATTCCTCCTTTCGCTTCAACCCACGTTGCATGGTCCTCTCCAGCAGGTAGCCGGCGTCTGTACCCGTTACCTTTCTACCCCGTAAGGTTCCCGGCAGCTAGGGACAATTCCCGTCATCTTGCGTAGGTCTTTTCCTTTGAGCCACTTCTGGTGGCCTCCCGCTGGACCCATACCTGCACTCTTCTCGGGTGAAGGAAGGTTGAGCCTGTTTCGAGGTGGCAGAGTGAAACGGAAAACGAGGAAGGCCGAACGGCGGGTGGGTTCCGAAGCCGGTTTTTCAATCCTCGAGTTGATGATGGTGACGGTGATTACTTTCATCGCCTGTGGTTTCGCCATCATGCGGCTCCAGCCTGCCTGGCAGCAGTTGCAAGCGAATACCGCCATGTCGCAAATGAAGAGCTCTCTACGCCAGGCGCGAGAAACAGCGATTTCACAGCGGCGCACAATCCTCGTCCAGTTCGTCAAAGCGATCGTGGGTACGCCATGTGCGCCGGCAGGAAACGTTACGACCTGCGTTGTTCTGACCCAAATGGTAGTGACGGCAGGAACTCCCAACACGCAGGCACCGGCGGCAGCCCCGTTCGCCATCATTCCCCTCGAGTCGAATGTGCAACTGTTGTCCTTCGCCGGGGAGCCGGACACGCCGGACGCTTTCATCGGACAGGCGCCCAATGCACCGAACGGTTTGTATTCGGCTGGCGCGGCCCAGGCGGTGCCGACGGCTTTAGGAGCCTTGCAGTTTCAAAGTGACGGAACCTTCACAAATGGCGCCGTCAATCCGATCAACTTCACCATATTCCTGGGCGAACCCAACATTCCCTCCACCGCCCGAGCCATCACTGTTATGGGCAACACCGGCAAAGTGACCGGATACGCAGGCTCGGGTTCTGCGTGGTTCCGATGAGAAGGAGAAAGCGGATGAGATCGCGGCCGGCAGAAGCAGGTTTTTCGCTGATCGAGACCATGATTGCGATGATCATCCTCGTGATCGGTATTCTAGGCGTCGCGGCGATGTTGGCGAACGGTTTGGCGTACATGAACGCGTCGCAGGCCGAATATATCGCACAGCAGAAGGCGGCTGAGGCCGTTGAATCTATCTTTACGGCCCGCGATATCGGACAGACAACGTGGAGCTCGATCTGCAATGCGGGGCAGGTCAATGTCTGCAGTAGCGGAATTTTTCTTGTGGGTCCGATGCCGCTGTGTGGACCTGGGGCAGACGGAATCATCGGCACGGCGGACGATTTCAATGGCAATTCGTGCGCGGGAGGCGTTTATGCGCAACCCGACGCGATCCTTGTTCCTAACAACGCTGGAAACCTCAATCCGGCGCAACGGTTAGCGCTTTCTGGGTTCACGCGAACCATCACATTTGCCACCGTGCTCGACCCGAACGGGAACACCATCGCGAACCTGCGTCAGATCACGGTGACGATCAATTACTCGTCTGGCAACTTCAGGAATCGCTCGTACACGCTTACTGCCTACATTTCGAACGTTTCCTAGCGCCACGGGAGAGAACGAATGAGACGCCAGAAGGGATTCAGCTTGGTAGAGGTTCTGGTCGCGACGACCATCACGGTGCTAATTCTCGCGGCGACTCTCGGGACGCTCAACACAGCCCTGAACGCGACCCAAGCCGTCACCCTGATGGCAGACACACAAGAGAATCTGCGGGCCGGGATGAACTACATAGTGCGGGATTTCATGCAGACCGGAGCCGGCATCCCGCAGAACGGCATCACCATTCCCAATACCAATGGGGCTTCTCTGACGAATCGACCGGGACCCGGAACGCCACCGCCCGGCGCGTTTGGCACATTCAATGCCGCCTGGACTGCGCTGCCCGCGATTGTGCCGGGACCCGGCTTGGGGCCCATAACGACCACCTCCGGGCAAGGTACGGATATGGTCACGATTCTTTACGCCGACACGACGTTGCAGGACGTGAATGGCCACTGGCTGAATGAATTTCCCGTCTTTCTAGCCCCGCAAAATGGCGGCGCAACCGGTTGCGCTGCCGGAAATCCCAATCCCGCGCCCGCCGGAAACATCACCACGGGAAATGGCACAACCACCGTTACGTTTGATCCTAGCTGCATTGTCATCAACACGGGCACAACCGGGATCCAAGCGGGCGACCTGATCTTGCTGCAAAACAACAACACCATCGGTGATGGAAGCGTCACGGGTACCGATACGGCCATCACCGACAGCAGCGGCCAGATGGCATTGCTGACTGTTTCCAATGTCAACGTTGCCGGCAATTCGGTGACTTTCAGCCCCAACGACGCGTTCAATCTCAATGCCTCGGGCGCCACAGCGGGAACGATCAAGCAGATTCAAATTCAGGCGGGACCAAATCAAGGGCAATTTCCGACAACCACCGCAACCCGACTCTGGATGATCACCTATTACATCAACAATCAAAATCCGACGCGTCCGCTGCTAATGCGCCAAGTGAACATGAATCCGCCGCAAGCGGTAGGGGAGGTGATAGAGAACATGAATATCCTCTACGACATCCTGGTTACGGGCGTGACGCCTGCGGCCGTCGTGCCTGCCGTCGAAGCCCCAACCGACGCGCAACTCCCGGATATTCGAGACGCTTACATCATTCTCTACGCTCGGTCTAGCAACATGTTCAACCGAACAAATAGATACTTTCGAAACAATCTAGAAACCGTCGTCAGCATCCGCGGTTTGGATTTCTACAACCAATTCCAATGAGCCGCACACCTTCAAAGGCATCTCAGACGTCGGGCTGGTATTTATCGATCAGCTCCGGCCCACTCGGCAAAAGGAGAAAGTCCGTGAGGAAGCTCCGGGAACAGGGAATCGCATTGATCACGACGCTGTTCATACTCCTACTGCTCTCCACCATGATTGCGGGAATCGCCTGGCTGGTGATGGGCGACCAGAAGCTCGGTGGCAACAACGCCGATCGGCAACTCGCCTTCTATGGCGCCGAAGCGGGCATGGAATCTCTTTCGGCGAGCCTCGAGAACCTGTTCAACGCAAACTACGCGCCGGACAGGAACGCCATCAACAACTTGCTGCAAAATCCTGGTCCGCCAGCCAATATTCCCGGAGTTCAATTCATCGCTCCCGGCCAAGTAAATCCTGGTACGGGCTATCAGATCACGTTTACTCCCAATCCGAATAACAATAATCTTCCCAACACCAGCTGGGGGACGATTCCCACAGGCACCTACGCAGGTCTCGTAGGGCTGATGACTCCCTACACATTGACCGTGACGGCCCGCACCCCTGCCGGGTCGGAAGCAAGACTGCAGCGCGAGGTCCAGACGGTCGGCATTCCGGTCTTTCAGTTTGGATTCTTTTCTCAAATGGATCTTAGCTTCTTCGCAGGTCCCAACTTCAACTTTGGGGGACGCGTTCATACCAACGGCAACCTATGGCTCGCTGAAGGAGACAACTCCACCCTTACCATGAGCCAGAAAGTGACGGCCGCGGGCGAGATCATTACCGAAAACCTGGAAAACGGATGGCTTCAGACCAATACCTATAACGGTGCCGTCAACATCACCAATGGATCTGGCGTAAACAACTTGATTGCTCAGAATCCGAATCAAAGCGTTACGGGAAACGCGAACGTCTACGGAAATATCGGCGCCTACACCAACGCTTTTGCGGGAATGGCGAGCACGTATTTTAACAACGATATCGCCGTCGCTCAGACCGGCGTGAAGCCCCTCAATTTGTCGATTGCCACTCCGGCAATCGCCGCGAACGGGAGCACGATCGATTTGATCCGTCGACCCATGCAGAACGAAAACAACTCCGGCCCCGCGGAGCTTGCGGAAAGGTATTACAGCCAAGTGAGCCTGCGGGTGCTGCTCTCAGACTACGGTGCGGATGGAAAGTGTGATCAGAGCGACATCAGCAGCACGAGTGCGACAGCGCTGCCGCTGCTCGCCCCCAATGTGGCCAACAGCCCGGTCGATCTGGCCACTCTCTCATGGGACACTTCCTACGCTCCCGGCGGAGGTCACACGGGCGCACCCTACAATGCCGCTCCGGGCTGGCTTGCAAACGTGGGAGCGGCCCCGGGGCAACCGGCCACGTTCCCCTTGCCTACTTCCAGTGCGACCGGCGCGCAGTACAACTCGGGCGCCATCGCCGATGGCTATTGGGTGCAGAAATGGTTCCCGATCATCTCCGGATGCATCAAGATCGACTACCAAAAAAGCACCAGCACCGTCGCGAACCCTGTCTGGATCGACGTGACCACCGAGATTTTGAATCTCGGCTACACGGGACGCAACTTGTGGCCGCAGTCAGCAGCGACGATGGGCTCTGCGGGAAACCAGTCGCCCCATGTCCTGGCCCTGCCGACCACTCAAGTCGCCTCCTCCGGCCCGACGGCTAACGGTGGCGTCGGGACCGTGGGCTGCAACGATCCCAGCCAACTCGCAGTCATCCGCTTGGCTCGCGTGCGAGACAATCCGTCGTTTGTCAACGGTGTGGGCGGATGTGGCACGCCCAACGCGGCCAACGGCCAGCATGGGTCTGACTACTGGCCGAACGTCCTGTTTGATACGCGCGAAGCTCTGTTGCGGGATAACGCCCTCGGAGGGACGCAGCTGCCACTTGAGGGCGCCATGTATTACGTCGAACTCGATATCAACAATTTGACGAAGTGGTTTCGAGGTACGATTGGCGCCAGCGGCGCCAATGTGCTCGCGACGAACGGGTATTCCATCTACTTCTCGGATCGACGCAGCGAACAAACCGACCCTAACCCGCCCCCTTCTGTGAGCTCCCTCATGGCCGCGCCAGGAGCTGCTCTAACCGGTGGAGTCGGCTACGACGACATCGTGAACTCCTCCGACGCCAATGGGTGCCCGAGTGTCGCGCCGGCGGCACCGGAATTGGCAGAGGATTTCGAAGACGATAACCCAAGCACCAGCGGAACGGTCAAGACATACGGTAACCTTCTAAATCCCCCTGCTCCGCGCGTGCCGGCGGCTGGGGGGTGGTACGTGATGTCCAACGGTGCTTTCACCCCGACCAACATGAACACCTTTTCCGCGCTGGCGAATTACCCCACGTGTGCGGGTCTCGGCGTAACCTGGCCCTATGCCGTTGCCACCGGTTCGGACCTGCGAGAGAACCCTCCCATCTTCTTCCGCCGAGCGCTCAAGGTGGTTCACGGCGATACGATCAGTCTCGGAACGTGCAACAGCGTGCCCTGTGGCCTGGCCGTCATCGCTGAGAACCCTGCGTACGTCTACGGCTGCTATAACAATTCGGGCAGTTGCGGTGCCAACGCGTTTGGCCAAACTACCGTGGGAGCCTCCGTCATCGCCGATGCCGTGACGTTGCTCTCAGACAACTGGAATGACATCAATTCTTTCGCATTCCCATACGGAAAGAACAATGGCGGCTTCAATGTAACCAACGGCGGTCGCAATGCCGTCACGACCACATACCGGGTGGCTGTGGCAGCCGGTAAGGGCATACCCTTCAAGCAGCCAACCGTGGGAGCGCCCCCCAAAGACTTTGGCACCGACGGCGGTGCTCACAACTTCCTTCGCTACATCGAGAATTGGGGCGGCCAAACCCTGTACTACCAGGGTTCCATCGTCAGCATGTGGTACAACCACCAAGCGGTGGGCCTCTACAAGTGCTGCAACACGGTGTACAGTCCGCCGAGCCGCGGCTACCAGTTTGACACGAACTTCCTGACGCCGAGCTTGCTGCCTCCGCTGACACCGATGCTGCGCACCGTCAATACCATCGGTTTCACGCAGATGCTTCTGCCGACGCAGTAGACTCTCTCGATCCGATCACCGTTCAAGCGGCTCCCGGATTGTTCCGGCAGCCGTTCTTTTTTTCGCCGTCTCTTTGAAAAAACGGCAGCTCCCGGAACTAGTAGGGTGTCGAGGACCCCGATCGTTCAATTTCCTACACGTTTAGAGCATTGCTTTGAGGGCATTTGAAAAATCGGCAAAGTGGAAGGCGAAATTCCGAGCGAGCAATTGTTTTGGCTCGACGCGTTGACTTGCAAGTAACAGTGGATCGGCCATTTCGCCCAATGCGATGCGCAGGAGAAAGGCAGGTGCGGGGAAAATGGCTGGCCGGCCGAGCGCGCCTGCCAGGACGTGTGCAAATTCCGCGTTGCGTACCGGGTTGGGCGAAACGACGTTTACAGGGCCAGAGACGGAGTCGGTCACAATCGCCAGGCGCGCAGCTCGAACGGCGTCCTCAAGCGCAATCCAGGACATCCACTGTCGACCGTTTCCGAATCTCCCGCCAGCGCCCAACTTAAATGGCAAAAGCATGCGCGGAAATGCACCGCCTTGCGCCGCCAGAATGATTCCGAACCGGAGGCGTACGGTACGAATGTCGGCGTGCTCGGCGCGCATCGCCTCGGCTTCCCAATCCTGCGCGAGCTTTGCCAAAAAGTCTTCTCCAGGCTCGCTCGACTCCGTGAGAATCTCCTCGCCTCGATGGCCGTAATACCCGATGGCCGATGCGCATACAAAGGCTTTCGGTTTGTGCCGCAAACCCGCGAGCGCATCCACCAAGATGCGCGTCGAATTCACGCGGCTGCTGCGCAATACGGCTTTGCGGGCCGGAGTCCAGCGGCCGCTAGCGATACTGGCTCCGCTGAGATGCACGAACGCGTCCGCGGCGTCGATCGCCCCCGTGTCGATCGTCCGAGCGATCGGATCCCAACAGACGTCACCCTCCGAGAGTTTCGCCCCTGGACGCACCAGTCGCCCGACTGTATGGCCCTCTTGCTCGAGTAGTCCCCGAAGATGCGTGCCCACCAAGCCAGATGCACCGGAAATCAGAATTCTCATCGTTCGACGCCCAGCCCTCGCACGCCATCCCCCCGAAGCTCTTTCCTCTAACGTAGGGCCGATGTCTTAGCGCGTCAAGTGATCGGCGATTCGGAAAGCCCGCTTGGTGGAGGCACGGCCTTCACGCTTCGCCGCGGCCTGGCCGAGAAAGCACTCTGCTGGCTCTTTGACTGGACTTAACGTATAGGTTAAATAAGACCATGTTCGATTACCTACGTGCCGCATTTGCCGCCCTGCCAGTCCTACGCGGCGCTCCGGTGGAGCGTCGGTGATGGAACTGCTGAGCCTTCCCGCCATCTGCAAGCATTCGAAGTGCTCGAGCGTGTGGGGCTCATGGCGCGCAGCCGCCGAGCGCAAAAGCACTGCCGGCTCGCGGCGGTCGATACGAGCGATTCGAGAAAGCCTTAATGACACTGCAATGAAAAGGATGAAGACATGAACACAACACCGGGCACGTCAGCGGACTCTGTGTCGAAAGGTAGTTTCTGGGCGGGACGGATCCTCAGCGGCCTTGTCGTTTTGTTTATGGTTTTCGACGGCGTTACGAAGGTGATCAAGGTTCCCCAAGTCATAGAGGCGACGGTTCGGATCGGTTTCCCGGTCACGACCGTCGTTGGAATCGGGGTCACGCTGCTTGTGTCAGTCGCCCTGTATGTGATTCCGAGCACCTCGATTCTCGGCGCCATCTTGCTAACGGGCTATTTGGGTGGTGCAACTGCCGCGAATGTCCGCGCCGGCAGCCCGCTTTTCAATACAGTCTTTCCGATTATTTTCGGCGTACTGGTTTGGCTCGGATTGTTCCTGCGCGAACCGCGGCTGCGCGTCCTGATCCCACTGCGGCGCTGAAGGGCGCACGCTCACAGAATCGCGCGACCGAAAAAAGGGGTCACAGCCTGCCGCCCTTGCACTTCTCTCCGGCTCAACTAAGATAGGTCCAATGTCCGCTATGCGACAGTCCTTCGGGGCTTTCTCTATGGCTCTGATCCTTCTGCTTGCCGTGGTCCGAGGCGGAGCGCAGGGCACCGAAGGCATCGCCGGTTTTGCGCCCTCGCGGGTCTTGGGAGAACGTCAACTCGAAGCGAATTTGAAGAAAATTCCAGACCCGGTTCATGCGGAACGCAACCTTCGCTATCTGACGAGCGAGCCACACATGGCGGGAACCGAAGCGAGCCGCCGTGTCGCCGAGTGGCTGCGCGACAAGTATCGTAGCTTTGGTTTCGAGGCGGAGATCGTCAGTTACAACGTCTGGATGCCGCAGCCGCGGGAGGTGAAGCTCGAACTCACCCAACCGGGGACCAGGAACCTGGCCTCGCCCGAGCAACCGATCGACATCGACAAGGACACATACGACAAGCGGGCGGTCGTCGGGTTCAACTCCTATTCGCCCTCGGCCGATGTCACCGCGCCGGTTGTGTATGTCAATTACGGCACGCGGAACGACTATGAACAGCTGGCTCGGCTGGGTGCGAGCGTCGAAGGAAAGATCGTTTTGGCGCGGTATGGGCGGGGCTATCGCGGCATTAAAGTGAAGCTGGCGGAGGAGCATCGAGCCGTGGGCGTGATCCTCTACTCCGACCCCCAAGATGATGGCGCCGTGGCTGGTCCGACCTACCCGAACGGACCCTGGCGGCCTGGAAGCGGAATCCAGAGGGGCTCGGTCATCTATACACAGATCTATCCGGGTGATCCGTTGACTCCCGGCGTGGCGGCGACGCCGTCTGCGAAGCGCCTTCTGCCAGCAGAGGCAGCGAACTTGCCCCACATCCCTGCCATGCCCATCTGCGCCGAAGACGCCGCCGTGATCCTCAGAAGCCTCGGCGGCGCGCCGGCGCCGACCGACTGGCAAGGGGGCCTGCCCTTCAGCTATCACGTCGGACCGGGTGATGCCGAAGTTCACATGAAGCTTTTGATGGAGTACGAGCAGCGACCGCTGTACGACGTCATTGCGCGGTTGCGTGGCACCGAAGACAGCGAGTGGGTGCTTCTCGGCAATCACCACGACGCGTGGGTTTATGGCGCGGCCGATCCCGGTAGCGGAACCGCGTCGATGCTGGAGGTGGCGCGCTCTCTCGGTATGCTGGCAAAGTCCGGTTGGAAACCGCGACGGACCATTGTGGTTTGCCATTGGGACGGCGAGGAGGAAGGGCTGCTCGGTTCGACGGAATGGGTCGAGGAAAACGCAACGGAACTGCAGCAGAAAGCGGTTGCTTATATCAATACGGACGTCGGCGTTGCTGGCCCGAACTTCGAGGCTTCTGCTGTTCCGTCACTCAAGCAGCTCGTGCGGGATGTGACCCAGGATATCGAAGATCCTAAGACGGGTCAGAGCGTGCACGAAGCATGGCTCACTTCAATCGAGCAGCAGCGGAGGAATCCGTCCGGCACCGGGCGACAGGCTCCCTCCAAAGACCCATCGGGAAAAGTGCCACTCGGTGCACTCGGCTCGGGTTCGGATTTTTCGGCTTTCCTCGATCACGCAGGCATACCGAGCGTCGACCTCGGATTCACCGGAGCGTACGGTGTCTATCACTCGATCTATGATGATTTCTATTGGATGAAACACTTCGGCGATCCCACGTTTTCCTACCATGTCACACTGGCGCAGATTCTCGCGATACTGACGCTTCGCCTCGACGAGGCCGATATCCTACCCTTTGACTATCCAGCCTATGCGCTCGAGATCGAGCACGCCGCAACCGATGCCTTTACTCGGACCACCACTCTAGCCGATCAGGATGCGCTCGAGGCCACGCTCGACGCCGCGGCACATCTGTCCGCTTCGGCGCACCGTGCTTCCGAGGCGCTTCGCGCGGTTTCCGATGTGCCGCTCGATCCCGCGATCGCGACCCCGATCAATCACGCGCTCGCCGCCGTCGAGCAGGCGCTGCTTGCACCCGATGGACTCATCGGCCGGCCGTGGTTCAAGCACACAATTTTTGCGCCCGGTAGCTACGACGGCTATGCGGCAACGCCGATACCAGGTGAGAATGATGCGCTGGTTCGGAAAGACTCGGCTACGCTTGACCGGGAAGCCGTCTCTCTCTCTCAAGCGCTGCTGCGAGCTTCCGCCGAGCTCGACAATATCGCTCGGATGGCCCGCGAAGTTCGAGGGCTACAACCCCCCGCGGGTCACTGATTCAAGTCCGTCAGATTTGCAGCTGTTTCCAGCGCCCGCGCCTGAATACGACAATACTAGCAAGCGCCACGATGCCTTCTGCGATTACGATCGCGAAGTAGACGCCGCTCGCTTGCCACTTTTCTATAATCGCCAACCAGTAGGCCAGGGGGATTTCAAACAGCCAGAAGCCAAACAGATTCAGGATCGTCGGCGTGAGGGTATCGCCGGCCCCATTGAAGGCCTGCAGCATGACCATCGCATACGCGTAGCCGATGTTGCCGTAGCTCACGATGCGCAGGCACGAAACGGCCAAAGGAGCGACGGCCGGATCGTTGGTGAATACACCGACCAAGGGCCGGGCAAAGAGTGTGAAAAGGATTCCCACGCCGCCCAGAAATAGCATGTTGTAAAGCCCTGTCCGCCACACGGACGTTTCTGCCCGGTCGGGCTGTTTCGCCCCGAGATTCTGGCCGACCAGCGTGGCCGCCGCATTGCTCAATCCCCAGGAAGGAAGGATGATGAAGATCACCATGCGAATCGCGATCGTATAGCCCGCGACAGCAGCGGCTCCGAACAAACTCACGATGCGTACAAGCCCGATCCAGCTTGTCTGCGCGATGACAAATTGAATGATTCCGGTGAGCGACAGCCGCAAAAGCCGTGAGAGAACGGCGAGATCAAGGCGAATTTGGTGACGAAGCACGTGGATCCGTCTGGTACCTCGCAGCAAACGGTAGAACTGGTACAGCACCCCGATTCCGCGCCCGGTGAAGGTCGCCAGAGCGGCCCCCGTCACGCCCAGGCGAGGAAAAGGGCCCCATCCAAAAATCAGACACGGATCGAGGATCAAATTGATGATGTTCGACACCCAAAGCAGGCGCATTGCGACGGCGGCATCGCCCGCACCTCGAAAGATGGCATTGTTGAGAAATAGGAGAACGACCACGCCGCTTCCGCCGAGCGCGATGCGCGCGTAGCTGCTGCCAACCGCCACGATTTCCGGCGTGGCCCCCATCAAAAGCAATAGCCGCGGGGCTAGAAAGAGAGACGGTAGACCGATCAGGATCGACGTGGCGAGCCCGAGAAGAATCGCTTGGACGCCCGCCGTTGCGGCTCCTTCGGGGTTTTTCTCGCCGATCCGCCGCGCCACCATGGCGTTCGTCGAAAGGCTCAACCCCATGCCGACGGCGAAGACCAGCAGCAGCATGGACTCGGTAAGGCCCACCGTGGCGACCGCATTCGCACCTAACCGCCCGACCCAGAAGACGTCCACCACGGCAAACAGAGATTCGAGCACCATTTCCAGCACCATGGGAATGGCCAACAGGAGGATGGCGCGATTCAGGTTGCCAGCGGTGAAATCCTGGTGAGATCCTCGAAGAGCTTCGCGAATCGACCCCCACAGGCTTGGTTGTAGCGCCTCTTGAACAGCGGTGTTCATCGTAATACCTGTCTGTGCCTGCCGCTCACAGAACAAAAGGCCTGCGCGGCACCGAACGTTAGAAGACAATTTGGAATGCGAGAACAGCGAAAGAACAGCGGTGCTGAACTACGGAAGGACTCGAATGAGGATCTTCATGAGCTTCCAGCCTCCCACTCGCTCCGAACGCTGGGGAGCGACTCGAAACGAACCGGATGAAAAATTCTACCCTATCCCAGCAGAGCCGCAAAAGGGAATCTGAAAGCAAAGGCAGGTGGACAGGCCGGGTGGCACACGTCGAAGGACTGTTTTATCTCGCAGTGAAGCACGAAGGGCGGACGTGGCCGCACTACGGACATTTTCTCGAGATTGATCGGCCTCGGCGAGTCGAGTCCACCTGGGTGTCGGAGGCGACCCAGGGGGTTGAATCCGTCGTAACCGTTTCCCTGCCAGCGCGAGCAGACGGTACCGAGATCACACTGCGCCAATCGGGTGTACCGGACGATGAGATGGGGCGTCGGCACAAAGACGGCTGGAGCTGGATTCTGTCTATGCTCGCCAGGGCCTAACAGCTCACCGCGCGGCTTCTTCCTCCCGCTAGGAGGCCATCGGCTTCTCGTTCCTGGCGGGGCGCGCTAAAATGACGTCATGCGTGTGCGCGTCCTGTTCTTCGGGCAACTAAAGGAAATCACCGGGGTCGAGCAGGAAGATGCCGAGCTGTCGGAAGGCGCGCGTGTCCAGGATCTTTTTGAGCGCTATGGTCGGCGGTTCCCGAAACTGGCATCGTTTCGCGCATCCATCGCCGCTTCTGTGAATCAAGAGTACGCGCCATGGCGCGCGCCTCTGTCGAGCGGGGACGAGGTGGCTTTTCTCCCGCCGGTCAGTGGGGGAGAGCCAACGGCCGTCGAGGAGGACATCTTTCAGATCGTACGAGAGCGAATTCGCCCGCAAGAGATTATCGATAGCCTGAAGCGACCGGAAGATGGAGCCCTGGTCATCTTTGATGGGTTCGTCCGCAACAATTTCAGAGGCAAGCAAACGCTGTACTTGGAATATCACGCCTATGAGGCGATGGCCCTGGCGAAGATGCGTGAGATCGGTACGGAGATTCGAGCCAAGTTTCCCGTTCACCGGCTTGCCATCGTACATCGGTTGGGTCGGCTGGAAGTCGGTGAGACGAGCGTATTCATTGCGGTCAGCTCGGCGCATCGCGGCTCAGCGTTCGAGGCCTGCCGCTACGCGATCGATACTCTTAAGCGAGTTGTTCCCATCTGGAAGAAGGAGTATTTCGCCGGAGGAGCCGTCTGGGCCGAAGGTGAATCACCGTCCGAGGAAGCCATTTCCCACTCAAACGAATCTACCTCTTAGATGCAGACTTCTCAGGCATTGAAGGGTTGCCTTGGCCGCTTGGTCGAAAAAGCTCTGCCGTTTGCTGTGGCCCTAGCCATCAACACAGCGTGGGCGGGGATACGCGCTGACCAACAACAAACAAAGGGGCGCACCATTCACGCGCGGACCGATATGGTCACGATTCTAGCGAGCGTGACCGACTCCGAGGGCCGTCCCCTGCCGGATCTTACCCAAGACGCCTTCCAGATTGCCGAGGAAGGCATCCCGCAAAAGCTCGACTATTTTGAGACGGAAACGAACCGGCCGCTCGACCTCGCCTTGATGGTCGACACTAGCCTCAGCACCTATAAAGACCTGCGATTTGAGAGCGAGGCCGCCGCGCATTTTATCCGGCAGGTCATCCGGCCCGGAGACACCCTGGCGGTTTTCGAGTTCTCCGAAATCGTGACCCGGCTCGCGGACTTTTCTCAAGACGTCTCGACCTTACAAGCAGCCGTGCGGCGAGTCACGCCAGGCTCGGGCACCTCGATTTACGATGCCGTCGTGCTGGGGGCGGGGGCCTTGAAGCGCAGGCCCGAAGGGAGGCGGCGCGTGATCGTGCTGGTGACCGACGGCGGCGAGACCACCAGCGTGTCGAAATTCGATGACACGCGACACACCGCGATCGCTTCCGGAGCACTCCTCTACACGATCCTTATCCGCCCGGTGAAAAATGAAAGCGGGAGGAATACGGCCGGCGAACACGCCTTGATTACGATTACCGACAGTATCGGCGGGGCCATGTATATTCTTGATGATATGGCGCAGATCGAACAGATGTTTGACCGGATCGATCGAGAACTGCGCACACAGTATCTACTGGGCTACTATCCGGCGCCGACGCCGCCGCCCGGAAGCGAGCGCCATGTGAGCCTCGACGTGACCGGGGGCTACACGGTGCGGTACCGCAAGGAATATCTAACTCCCGCAGGTAGTCAATAAACGACCGTTGATAAGACGCGATGAAAGAATACCTGGACGCTGCCATCGAAATCGCGCGTAAGGCAGGGGCCCTACTTCGTGAGGGGTTCGATCGCCCCAAGACAATTTCCTATAAAGGCGAAGTCGATCTTGTCACCGAGTCCGACCAGCGCTCCGAACAGTTGATCGTAGCGCTTTTGCGAAACCGTTTTCCCGACCATGGAATCGTGGCGGAAGAGGGCGGAGGGGCCGCGGCAAACACGAAATATTGCTGGCACGTCGATCCCCTGGACGGCACGACCAATTTCGCACACGGATATCCCTGCTTCGCCGTTTCCATTGGTTTAGCGGAGGACGGAGTGCCGATCGCGGGAGCCGTTTTCAACCCGGTCACGAACGAGCTGTTCGCGGCGGCACGGGGCGAAGGGGCCTATCGGAACGACAATCGGATCCGTGTGTCACGCGTGGAAGAGCTGGCGACAAGCCTCGTGGCCACCGGTTTTCCCACGCACCAACGCAAGAAGAGCTCGAATATCAACTATTACTGGCAATTCACGCTACGTTCCCATGGCGTGCGGCGCGACGGCGCAGCGGCGCTCGACTTGTGCTCGGTCGCTTGCGGCCGGTTCGATGCCTTCTGGGAGTTCGGCCTCAAATCGTGGGACACGACTGCCGGAGTCGTGATCGTCGAGGAGGCGGGGGGACGAATCACCGATCTCACCGGCCAGCCCTACCGGTTGGGCGGGCCAAGCATACTTGCCTCGAACGAATACAT
>Ga0187779_10001448_pt1 | contig 14803 bp, 11 predicted proteins | sample 1015_Q2_SP10_10__FD_132435 | JGI IMG/M metagenome (GOLD analysis project Ga0187779, IMG submission 132435) | Tropical peat soil microbial communities from peatlands in Department of Meta, Colombia - 1015_Q2_SP10_10_MG | ecosystem: Environmental > Terrestrial > Soil > Wetlands > Peat | place... | reverse complement strand
GGGCTATAGGACAGCACTAACCGCCAAGAGTTTGAGGGACGAGGTAGAAGAAGGGTTGAACAGCGAGGGGGCCGAGTAGTCGTAGTCCTAGTTCCGTACAAGTCAGGGTGGCAGACACGATCCCGCTATTGTTGATGCGTTTGCAATTAGCGGGAACGTGCGAATTTGAACCCCTCAGTGCCAGAATGCCGAGGACTGACATTTGAGAAAAAGGTGGGCCGTTTGAACCAGCGAAGACACCTCTCGCAGTAATTCCATCCTTCCGTTAGCGTCGGTCGTTTCTGAGAACTTCACGAGGGAGAAGTGGGACCGGGACGATTTTCGGTATGGGGAGCTCACACAGCTCGAGACCACCGCATGAGTGGCAATGCAGGAGCAACTGTTGCAGGTTGTTCAGAGCGATGCGAAGGAAGTTGACGGCCGCTGTCCGCTAAAGGCCAAAATCCGGGTTTCCCTCGGCTTCGCTCGGGATGATGTCCTCCCGGTATGGCTACCTAGTCTGTTTCGCCAAGGATCTTGTTCTCACTGGGTGATTGCGGACCAGAAGATTTCGAGGAGCGCAACTCCGGCGAAGCCCACTCCGATGTACGCCGCCAAATAGACCGCCAGAAAGGCAGCGGCCGCGAGCGAACGTTTCTTGGTTAGTTTCTCAGGTGCCGATTCCCAGGGCCGCATCACTACGCTGCGCGCGGGCGGCGGAAGAAGCGGAACAAAAGCATCGTTGCGAAGGCTGGACTCGCAGGTTTCAGTCATGGATGCAGTGTAGAAGCTACATACGAAAAGAATCCAATTCAAATTTGCGTTCCAAGCAATCGCGATCGAAGATAGGTCTCGCGGAAATCCAGCGCGGGCACTTATTCAATAAATCGATTCACCGCATATATGAAACAAATATAGTCCAGCTTTCCTTTCACTCGTTTTCCACTTATAGTTGGTACCCGCGCCTACAAATTCCGTATGCCATCCGGTTCGACGAACACTTCACTGAGTCAAGCTGTGCGCCCGGTCGCCAAAGTCCTCGTGGCGACGACGGCGATGCTCGCGTTCATCTCCTATTGGCGAGCCGCAGCCATCGTCCTTAATGACCTAGGGTCCTCCGCATTCTACGCGGGTGCGATAGCCGAGCACTTCATCGGCAAGACGGCGCCCTGGTTTGTCCTCGCCATTATGCTGTTCGCCTTTGCCGTGCAGGCGCTCTACTTCGAAAGCTGCGGGATGTTCGTGCGCGGCGGCGTGTACCGCGTGGTGAAGGAGGGGATGGGCTCGACGCTAGCGAAGTTTTCCGTCTCGGCGCTGATGTTCGACTACATCCTGACGGGGCCGATCAGCGGCGTGTCGGCTGGGCTGTATTTGGTCGGGCTGTTGAACGAACTTTTCCAGTACGCGCACTTGAAGATCGCGCTGTCCGTCAACGCCGGGGCGGCCATCTTCGCCATTATCGTCACACTCTACTTTTGGTGGGAGAACGTCAAAGGCATTCCCGAATCGAGCGAGAAGGCGCTGCGGATCATGTATGTCACCACGGTGATGGTGATCATGATGATCGCGTGGTGCGGTTACACGCTCATGGTGCGCGGCGGGCACGTTCCTCCGTTTCCTCATATTTCAAATCTGGTCTACGCGCCGGATTCGCTGGGATGGCTGAAACATACGTCGTTGCCTTACACGATCGGATTCATCGGAATCATGATCGGCCTCGGCCACTCGGTGCTGGCGATGAGCGGCGAGGAGACGATGGCGCAGGTCTACCGCGAGATCGAGCATCCCAAGCTCCCCAATTTGAAAAAATCCGGATTGGTGATCTTTCTTTACAGCCTGATTTTTACGGCCGGAGTCGCGTTTTTCGCGGTGATGATTATTCCGGATTCGGTGCGAGCCAGATTCTCGGATAACCCGATCAGCGGCTTGGCGATGTATCTCGTTGGACCGCTTTCGGCGCGCCTCGCATTCCGCACGTTTGTCGTGGTGGTTGGCGTGCTGATGCTGGCGGGCGCGGTGAACACGGCGATCGTTGGATCGAACGGCGTCCTAAATCGGGTCTCGGAAGATGGCATTCTGCCCGACTGGTTCCGGCACCCGCACCGCCGGTTCGGCACTTCGTACCGCATTTTGAACCTCGTCGTCGGGCTTCAACTACTTACTATCATCCTCAGCCGCGGAAACATTTTCGTGCTTGGCGAGGCCTACGCATTCGGCGTGATGTGGAGCTTCGCGATGAAGGGGCTGGCTGTGGTTGTGCTGCGGTACAAACAGCCCGGCCAGCGGGAATTCAAGGTCCCGCTAAATCCGAAAATCGCCGGCGTAGAAATCCCGATCGGCGTTGGGCTGATCACGCTCGCGCTCCTGGCGCTGTGCTTGATCAATTTGTTTACGAAGCAGGTGGCTACCGTTTCGGGAATCGTATTTACGATCGCATTTTTCGCCGTCTTCGAGATTTCCGAGAAAATGACGAAGAAGCAGGCGACGTCGCACGCCGAGTTAGATAAGTTTAACCTTGCGCAGTCGGGAGATTTGACGCTGGAAAATGTTGGCGTCAAGCCCGGCAACGTCCTCGTACCGGTGAGCAACTATTACGCGCTGTATCCGCTGGAGGCGGCGCTGAAGAGAGCGAAACGCAGAGAGGCCGAAATCGTTGTGCTGCATGTCCGGCTTCTGGGGCGCGCGGCTTCGGGCGAATCGGATCTCGCGCCGGACCAGCTCTTCAGCACGATTGAACAATCGCTCTTCACGAAAGTGCTGGCGATGGCAGAGAAAGAAGGGAAGCCCGTGCGGCTCGCCGTAGCCGCCGCCAATGACCTGTGGGAGGGCATCCTGCGCACGGCTGCCAACCTGGAATCGAGTACGGTGGTCGCCGGAAGCTCTGCTAAAGCGTCGGTTGCAGAGCAGGCTCGAGAAATCGGACTTGCGTGGGAGCGAATGCCCGAGCCGCGACCCCGAGTGTCGCTCGAAATTTTTGCGCCATCCGGAACGGAGCAAGTCTTTTATCTCGGGCCGCACGCGCCGCGATTGACTCCCAACGAAATCGACCTGCTGCACCGAATCTGGCTCGATCTGAGCGACCGGTTGCCAGGCGAAGAGATTCACCACCACGATATCGTTCATTTCGCGCTCAGCGAAGTCGAGCGCGAGATCGGCGAGAAGGAGCGGGACGGCGTGCTGAGGCGATTGCGCGAACACCTTAGCGGCATCCAGGGACGCCGGCAAAACCCCTAGTGTTGCTCCGATCGAGCGCGGCAACGATGCCGTAGTTTTCGCTCCAGCCTCATCTAGATGAAATTCCTCGTAAAGACAAGAAGTGGTGCATTTTTCCTGCGGTGCAGCCAGATCAAAGAAAGAGGCTGCTGAGGCGGCTGCAAGTAGTTAAGATAGAAGGAGAAAAGCGGCGCGCCCGTAGCTCAGTTGGAAAGAGCGTCTGCCTTCTAAGCAGAGGGTCGGGGGTTCGACTCCCTCCGGGCGCGCCACTCTAATCCCTGCCCCGCCTTGGATCTAAGCTCTCGGCTCCGCAAAGTGCGCAAGTCGCAGAGAATTGCCAAGTGCATGCGGTCCGGCGAGGTGAAGGACCTTTTCAACTCGATGCCGGTCGAGTTCAAGCCCAACTCCGTGATACTCGACTTCGGCGGAGCACCGCAAGAAATCGCAAACGATCACGCCTGAGTTTTCACCTGCGGCGAACCGCCTACGGCGTTCTTGAAGAAAATCGGCGTCGGATGCGGAATGAGCGACATCACGAAGCAAGCAGCGAAGCGAAACAAGCGATGACTGCGAGACTCGGTTCGCCTGTGCTCGCAGGCTCACCGATGAACGCGTAAAATGAGAACTCGGCAAGACTGGGAGAGAATATTGACGTGATCTCGCGCTTAGCGATTCTGCCGTTGGTTCTCGCGGCAGCCTTTGTGCTCGGTTGCAGCAAAGAGAGCCAGCCTTCGCAGATGCCTGCATCATCGGCCGCCGCTCCCGATGCCAGCAGCGCAACCATGCCATCCGCTCCGGGTTCGAGCGCACCCGCTTCAGGCAGCGATGCTGACCAGATTCGTCAGGCGGTCATCGACCACGTGCGCAACGACCGCGGCGTCAACATGTCCGCGATGGATATGAGCGTTGATTTGGTGAACGTCAACGGAGATCAAGCACAAGCCAATGCCACGTTTCGAGTCAAGCAGGGCGGCGCTACAATGACCATGGTCTATTCTCTCCAACGTCACGGAAATGGCTGGCTCGTCGTCAATGGCCAGCCAAGTGATGGCCAATTCGTCCATCCTCCAATGGACAGGACACACTCCGGAGTGTCGGCGAGCCCCGGCGCTCCCGAGATGCCCGACGTTCGAGAATTCCTAAAAACTCACCCGTCGACAACCGGACAGCCCGAGGCGCACTGAGCCCGGCGCAAGGGCCCGGTTCCGCGATGGGCGCACTCGTGGCGGTTCTCCTCGACAGCATTTGGTTACGCTGAGATAATCGCGACAAACGCGCAAGAGCCAAGCTGGGCTGGTCTCGGCGGCGGCTCTTGCAAGAATGAGGATAAGACAAGAATGGATTCGTTAATGACCTCACCGGTTAAGAAGGCATTGCGGCCGCTCTTGCGGACGGGCATTTTGTGCTGTGTCGTGGCGACCATGTGCAAGCCGGCTCTCTCGATCACGCTGGAGAGTCGCAAACCCGCGGAACATCGGCTGCGCATGTTTAACACGCATACCGGCGAGCAAATTGATATCGTTTACCGCCGAGGAAATGACTACGTCGTAGACGCTCTTGCGCAATTGGACTATTTCCTGCGAGATCATCGGACTGGCGATGTCCACCATTTCGATCCCCGGCTTTATGACGTTCTTGAACGACTGACCGCCGCTGTCGGCCGACTGGGCGCCGAGATCGATGTTATTTGCGGATATCGGACGCCATGGAGCAATAACTTTCTCCGTACGCACAGCCCCGGAGTTGCCGAGCACAGCCTGCACATGCAAGCCGAGGCAATCGACATTCGGATGCCCGGCGTCAACAGCGAACGGCTGCGCGAGGCCGCCCTCCATCTTCATGAGGGAGGTGTCGGCTACTATCCGCACTCCAACTTTGTTCATGTGGATGTGGGCCGCGTGCGGCAGTGGTGCTTCGGCTGTACCGGAGAGCAGATGCACGCCGACTAATGCGGATAGGGATACTCGCTCCGCAAGGCTTCTTCCAATTTCGCGTCTTGCCCGTAGATATCATCGTAGAAGCGCACAATCCCGTCTTCTAGATCTATCGCCGTACCGTAAACAACCAGCACCGGAATCGGATGCACGAGTTTTACCTCAAGTGTCGCTTCGCCATTCATCGCGGCGAGAATGCGGTCCGGGTCCCAACCGGGATTGTCGCGCAGTACCCAACCGGCCAATTCTTCAGGCTTCTCCAACCGGATGCATCCATGACTGAAGTCTCGTTGGGATCGCGAGAATAGTAGTCGGGCGGGCGTGTCATGCATGTAGACGCTGTACTCGTTCGGAAACTGAAACTTGATGAGTCCCAGCGCGTTGTTCGGGCCGGGCTTTTGCCGCACTGACAGGCTCCCGGCGCCAATCTGATTCAGGAGGTGCCTGTTGACTGTATCCGTCGCAACGACCTCCCCGCGGCCGTTCACAATCTCCATGTTTTGTTTTGCGAGATATTCAGGATCGTCCTCGATCGCGGGAACAATCTCCTCTCGCGCGATCGATACGGGAATATCCCAATACGGTCGGAAGACCACGGATTGCAAGCGGCTCATGAAAATTGGAGTTTCATGATCGTAGGCGCGGCCCACGACAACCTTCATTGTGACGGCGACGTGGAACGCGTCGTCATAAGCGCGCAACATGAATCCTGGGATGTTGACTACGATTGGCGCTTCGCCATACTGCGCCGGCAACCACCGCCAACGTTCAAGGGTCAATTCGATTTGCCTCACGCGACTTTCCAGCGGAACATTTAGCTCCTCCAGGGTCTTGGGGCCGATGCGACCGTCCGGCGTCAACCCATGGCGCTCCTGAAATCTCCTTACTGCATCCGCGAGAGCGGAGTCGTATTTTGTCTCGTCGGAAGGTATCGGCGCATCCGCAGCAAGATCTCCAACTAGCTGCAGAAACTGCCTGAGGCGCGGCGCGCTTGAATACGATTGGCCTGGTGCGATGGCTCGATTGGTAGCAGGGAAGGGTTGGCCCGTCTTTTCCTTTGCCAATCGGCGGTACGTTTCCAAGGCGCGTATCGTTCGTTCATAGCCAGGGTAGGATGGTTCGACTCGCAAGAGGGCTGCTCGCACGTCTGCTGCCGGAACAATCTGTTCGCTGAGAAATTTCGGCAAATCGCATTTTCTCTTGGCGATATTTACATCGATCCCGAACAGATGCGGATCGATTCGGCCAGTGTGCAGGTCGGAGACATAGTGCATCAGAGAGACAGTAAGCGCGACGTCGAATCGCACGGTGCCGGCCTCGTCGGTTTGGCTGGTATTCGGCTGCAGCCGGGCGAGCCGGTCGGCCCATCGCGGCCCGTCATAGTCGTCTGGGGAGAGGCCTTTCTCGTCCGCTCGCGACAAAGCCTCAATGACAGCCCGAGCCTGATTAGTAGCCTGCATGTCTCGAATCCAAGGCAGGGCGTATCGGTAAGATTGATAGAAGGTTGCGATGTCCGCCTGATAGCCGCGAAATTCGGGCCACCTGAGGTCGTCGAGCCGCCCGCTTTCGATGATGGAACGCAAATACGCCTCGCCTGCGGGGCTTAGCGGTTGAGCAATGTTGGAGCGCGCCACCGGGGATTGCTGCGACCGCGATATTTCAGCGCGTCCAAGGCTGCTTGCAACGCTGAAAAGCAAGAAAAGGAGCGCTACCAGGGACCGCCGAAATCGTGTTCTTGAACGTATGAGCATCTTGAGACAACTAATTGGTCTTACTCCTTCGCTGAACCGTCACATATAGAGCAGGTGTCAAACCACATCTGTGACACGAATCACCAATCCGTGGCGTGCAAAGGCGGGTGCCTCTCGTTTCGCTTGTCTACCGACTTATGACACAACTCACAGTGTTTGGCAGCGCGTTTAAGAAAGATGGGGCGCGGCGGTATGGCAGCAGGTGCCCGGTGACGATCAGGAGCGCCGATTGTTCAGACGGCTCACTGATTCCCTGTTAGCGAAGGAGGTCAAACGTTCGGGGACCAGCACATTGTGCGCTCTAGGTTCGCGGATTATCTGGACGCAACTTCCCCTGCGCGGTGTGATTCTCGGAGGCGAGAATCGCGCCCTCCAAGTAGCAGTTCAGGTCAGGACTTTAGAACCTGCCCGCTAGCGCCACTTATCGATCGACGCGCTGGTGACGTAGCTGAAGTCGCCGCCGGCATAGTACGTGTTCGTCTCGCCTCCAAGCACGATGACCTCAATCGAAGATTTCGGGTTGGGATCGGGCGGCCCGCCCGGACGGCCGCGGCGGTAGAAGCGCTGGAACGGAATCTCGCCATCGCCCAGCTTCAGATACGAAGCGTAAGGCTCGACGCCCGCCTGCGCCTGCTTCAATTCATTCTTGTGCGTGTCCCAGTAGAGCCACGCCGGCGTCTTCGATTCCTTCGACCAATAGTTGCTTAATTCTTCCTTCGAGTTGAATCCCTTTCCCTTTGCTTCGCGGGCGATTGTTGGATCGAGCAGCACGGTGGCAGCGCTGGTGCCGAACGAGAAGAAATGCGTCAGCCAGTTCTTGATGAGTTCGTGGTAGGGCATGTTGGGGAACCAGGCGACGTTGTTCAGGCTCCAGCCGCTGAAGATGCTGACCACGCTATCGTCAGGCTTGAAGCCCTTTTGCACGTGGAAGGGTTTCCAGCCGTCCGGAAGCTTGTTTTCCGTTTCCGCGATGCAGATATTGTTGTAGTTGAAGTTGGATCCCAGAGTGCCCATGTAGCTGAGCCCAGGCATTCCGCAGCCGCCGAGGTTTTTCGAAAGGATCGTCCATGCGCGGCCAATCACAGCATTGGGCTCGGCGAACGGACCCATCGCGCCGATGCCGTAGTTCATCTTGATCTGGTCGGAGATGGGGCCATTCAGCAGCAGCATGCGGGAGAATGAGGACGTGGAACTGAACAGGGCGGGCTGTTCGGTCGACGCAATGGCCAAAATGACGGGCAGATACTCCGGGGTCGCGCCGGCCATGACGGCATTGATGGCCACGTGCCTGACCGTGAAGGACCACGACGGCTGAGCTCCGCGGGCGGCGCTCAACGTGCCGATAACCTCGTCAGGCTTATGGCTCGTGCCCTTGAGCATCGCTTGCACCTTTTCCTCGGTGGGAAGGATGATGGGCATGAAGTCAGTCATGTTGTTATCGAGGTAGATCCGCTGGAGATCGTTCGGCGTGCCCACGTAGGTAGCCGGGCCGATGTCCGGGGTAACCTGGCCGCTCTTTTGCTCGTCGGCCGTGAGCGGCTTGGTGAGCGCGTCCATGATTTCCGGCATGAGCGGCTTATTCGTGACGGGGTCGTTGCCACCGAGAACGGCATACATTTCCTCGTCCGTCTTGTTGGTCATGGGGTGAGGGAGGAAGCAGATGCGCTCGCCGGGCATGCCGCGGTTCGCGGCGTCGGTCTTGGCGAGATCCTTGAAGGCGATCGTAACCAGGGGGGCCGTGGGAAGGCCCATTTTCTCAACTTGTGCGCAGTGACCGACGGTCGCTGGTGTGCAGGTGCTTCAATGCCCATACGCCATGATCATGGCGTTGCCGCTGGCTTTCATTTCCGCCGTTAGCTTGGGGTCGTCATCGAAATACGACCCGGCTTTCAGGCGGTAAACCGTCTTCACGTTGGGCATGTTCTTTTGGAACCAGATGGCGATCTGATTCAGGAAGCGATCGGCTCCGGCGAAGCCGTCCGACACCAGGAAAATCGTCTTACCGTCAAGGCTCGAAAGGCGCGGTGCCATGGGAATGAGCTGGATCGGGGGCGGATTGCCCTTTGGATTGAGAGTCTCGAGCTTCGTTTCCGTGGGCTTCGCGACCGCATTCTTCTTCGCGGGTTCGGCGAGCGCGGGAGAGCCAGCCAGCACCGCCGGAGAAATGCCGATCAGCGATAGCAGCTTGCGCCTATTGATTTTCATGCTCGCCTCTCATTCATCTCGTTTCGCGCTCGCAGATTTGGTGCCCTACCGCTTTCTGCGATCCGAATCATAACACCCCACTGCCTAATATTGAGACTCGTTCGGTGTGGTTTCGGTTACGGAAGCGCAAAAGTGTATATCGCATTGTGGCCGGTCGGAGTGTGCAAGTTCGGAACCTCCGCACTGAGCTCCGGGACTTTTAGGTTGTAGCCGGTCATGACGCAGATGTACTGCTTCCCATCGACGGCGTACGTTATTGTGCTTACGGAAATATTCCCGCCGAGAATTGCTTCCCAGAGCTTTTGGCCAGTATCGACATCGAAAGCGCGGAACCGGCGGCTGATATCGCCGTGGAAGACAAGTCCACCGGCCGTCGTGAGCATCGCGCCATTGCCAGGTGCGCGGCCTAGATCAAATCGCATTTGCTCGCCGGTCGACAGATTGATTTTTGAGATTCCGGTGAATTTGTTGGAATCCGAGCCGGGGCGGGGAATTACGGTCCAGCCGGCTTTCACGCCGGGGCCGGGAATCGTCAGATCGCGGCAGTTGTCGGTGTACGGCACGTAGAGGGAATTGTTCGCTTCGTGGTAGGCCGTCGGCCAGTAGCTGCGCGTGTTCCAGTAGCAGGTGATGTGGTGATCGCCCGGATGCTTGAACACGATGTCCCAGTTTAACGTCGTCTGGCCGGTTCTTACGTCGATATCTGACAGCACGGCACGCGGATCGTCATAGGGAAACGGCGTGGCCCAGAGAAATTTTCCGTCGTTGCGATCAAGTACAAACAGCGCGCCACTTTCTGAAACCATTGCGGCGATGTCGTGCATCGAGCCGCGCGGAACGTCCGGATTGATCCACTTGACAAATTTCGGTTCGGGATCAAACGCGACGCGCGCAAGCGTACGCTCGTGCGTGTGATCGGAGTCCCAATCGTCGCCCGGAAGATGTTGGTAATACCAAATGAGCTTGCCGGTGGCCGGATCGAGAGCCAGCGTACAGTTGCTGTAAAGATCAGAAGGAGTCTTACGAGACGTGCCGTCGGGATCGCCGCCATGACGCTGCATGCGCTGATCGGGCATCGGATTTGCGACGCCCCAATAAAGTACATTGCGAACGGGATCGAACGTTCCCGGCATGCCCCACGTCGACGCCATCGATTGCGAATTGTCGGCTTGATTCCATGACGCAAAACCGGGATCGTCCGGATGCGCCACCGTGTAGAACCGCCAGATCTTCTGGCCGGTTTCCGCGTCGTCCGCTTCGATGAAACACGTATCGCTGCCTTTGCCGCACGTGCCGCCGGAAATCACCTTGCCGTCTACCACGATCGCGCCGGAGGTATTTTGCGTCTCAGTTTTGTAGGTCTCCCAGCGAACCTTGCCAGTGCGTGCGTCGAGCGCAACGACGAATCCATCGACCGCAGTGAAATAGACCATATCGTCGTATATCGCCAGAGCTTTTGTGCGCTCCACGCCACCGAGCGACGCGTTCTTGAATTCACGCTTGTATTCCCAGATGAGATCGCCATTTGTGGCGTCGATTGCATCAACGAATCCGCCTGGCGCGATTACGTACATTACGCCATCGTGGACGATGGGAATGGTTTCCGTGACTCCTTCGGGCAAGCCGCGGACCCAGGCCATGCGAAGCTGGCTCACGTTCTTCTTGTTGATCTGCTTGAGAGGGCTATCGCGGAATGCGTCGTATGTGCGGCTGTACATCAGCCAGTCGCCCGGATCGGGATTGAGTAGCATCTTCTTAGTGACTGGCTTGTAATTCTTTACTTCCTCTTGCACTTCTTGGGTCTTGATTACCAATTGTTGTGCGCCAACCGGTGCAGCTTGTGCGAGCGCGAGACAAACAAATAGGGCCGACAATCTGCTCATTCCATCCCCCAAACCGCAGTGAAGTTCCCGGTTTCAACGGTGCAGGCTTGAATCCGAGCGGTATCCTACACCAGTTTTTTCACATACTGACGCGAAGCACTCGTACCAGATTCCCGCTCGGGGTCGTATCTTGTCGCAAAGTGGTCCAAGACTAAACCCTGGTCCCGCAGGTGACGCGGGACCAGGGCATTCGGGTGGGTGGGGGGAGACGAGTCAATTTCTGCTGAACCAACTCAGGAGAGCCGATTGTTCCGAAATACGGCGACCTCCTTTGGAATGACAAATATCACTTCGTCTTTGACGAGTTGCAGTTCGCGCAATCGATCCTGCGACATCTCGATGTGAACCGGCGCACCCCAGTCGGTGACTGCTTCGATCTTGACGAGCGCACCGGCGGAATTGATGTGTCTTGTTCTGGCGCGGAACGAATTCGGGGAGCCGGGCTGGCGGTCGATATCGAGAAGGTGAGGCCGGACGAAAACAAGGTTACCCGTGGCCGATTCGTGTATGTAGGCTCTGTTGTCATCGACCCGCCCATGAAATAGATTGACGTTACCGAGAAAGTTGTAAACGAATGGGCTCGCCGGTTGATTGTACACTTCTTCGGGGCTGCCGACCTGTTCGATGCGCCCCTCGTTCATCACGGCCACGCGGTCGGAAACCTCCAGCGCCTCATCCTGATCGTGCGTGACGAACACACTAGTGATATGCACTTCGTCGTGGAGTTGTCGCAGCCAGCGTCGCAATTCCATACGCACTTTGGCGTCCAAGGAGCCGAACGGTTCATCGAGCAGCAACACGCTCGGTTCGACGGCCAGAGCTCGCGCCAGTGCGACTCGCTGTCTCTGTCCTCCGGAAAGCTGCGATGGGTATCGTTGCGCCTGATTCTGCAGCTGGATGAGCCTCAACAGCTCGTTTACCTTCGTGCGAATTTGCCCGTTCGACGGACGAAACTTTCGCGGCCGCACGCGCAGGCCGAAGGCGATGTTCTCGAAAACGGTCATGTGGCGGAAAAGCGCGTAGTGCTGAAAGACAAATCCCACGCGCCGCTCACGCGCTGAGCGCTCCGTGATGTCGCGGCCGTCAAACTGCACAGTGCCGCAATCCGGAAATTCGAGCCCTGCGATGATGCGCAGCAGCGTCGTTTTGCCCGAGCCTGAAGGCCCGAGTAGCGCGACCAGCTGTCCATCAGGGATTTCGAGACTCACACCATCAAGAGCGGTGAAGTGACCGAAGTCCTTCCTGATATCGCGCACCGAGATGCTCATTGCCTTGTCTCCCCGCTTGCAGTGGCCTGCTCTGCGAGCTGCTGTCTTGTTTTCCATTCCACGATGCCTTTCACGACCAGCGTTAGTAGCGCCAGCAGCGCCAGCAGCGACGCCACCGCAAACGCCGCAACGAACTGATAATCATTGTAGAGAATCTCGATGTGCAGCGGCATCGTGTTCGTGAGGCCGCGAATGTGCCCGGATACCACCGAGACGGCGCCGAATTCACCCATGGCTCTCGCATTGCACAAAATCACGCCGTAGAGCAGAGCCCATTTCACGTTGGGGACGGTCACACGGAAGAACGTCTGCCAGCCGTTTGCTCCAAGAGTCAGCGCGGCCTCTTCCTCGTCGTTTCCCTGAGCTTGCATCATCGGCAGAAGCTCGCGTGCCACAAACGGAAACGTCACGAAAATGGTCGCTAGCACGATTCCGGGCACCGCAAAGATGATGCGAATGTCGTGCGCGATCAACCACGGCCCCATCAGGCCCTGCAAGCCGAATAGCAGTACGTAAATCAACCCGGAGACGACGGGCGAGACGGAAAACGGCAAATCGATCAGCGTGATCAGCACACTTTTGCCGATAAAATCGAACTTCCCGATTGCCCAGGCCGCCGCTACGCCAAAAATGAGGTTCATCGGTACTGCGATGCCCGTTGCAATCAACGTCAGCTTGATTGCCGCGAGCGCATCGGGCTCGCTGAGGCTGTTGATGTAGAAACGAAAGCCCTTCTCGAAGGCAGATCCGAACACGACGCCGAGTGGCAAGAGAAGGAATGCGCCGAGGAATACGACCGCCACCGCAATCAGCGACCAGCGGACCAATGCCGGTTCCGTCGTCGCCTTTGTCGCATGATTCGAGCGGCCGGGGGCTGCGTGTTTGATCGTCCATGGAATCGAGGCGGCCATTGAAGTTCCGCGAGCGGGAAAGAATGCTCTAACGGCCTCCTTCTCGGACCAATACTGGAGTCAGACTCGGACTCGCCTCCGCACGACCCGCGCCGGCGTCATCGAGTCGTCGTTGACTCGAACTCCATTTCTGCAGCAGATTCACCCCAAGTAACAACGCGAACGAGGCGATCAGCATCACCACTGCAATCGCCGTTGCTCCTGGGTAGTCATATTCCTGCAGTTTCGTGATGATCAGCAGCGGTGTGATTTCCGTTTTCATCGGCATGTTTCCGGCGATGAAAATGACCGACCCGTACTCGCCGACGGCTCGCGCAAAAGCGAGGGCAAATCCAGTCAAGGCGGCGGGGAGAATCGAAGGCAGCAGCACATGCCGAAATGTCTGCCATCTGCCAGCCCCGAGGCTTGCTGCCGCTTCCTCGAGTTCGCGGTCCAAATCTTCGAGCACGGGCTGAACGGTCCTCACCACGAACGGCAGGCCGATGAACGTCATCGCGATCACGACGCCCAGCTGCGAATAAGCAGTGCGGATGCCGATGGAGGCGAACGGCCGCCCCAGCCAACCGTTCGGAGCGTAGATTGTCGTCAGCGCTATGCCTGCCACAGCGGTCGGCAAAGCAAACGGTAGATCCACAAGCGAGTCGAACAGCTTCCGCCCAGGGAACTCATACCGTACAAGGACCCAAGCCACGAGTAGGCCAAACACAAGGTTGATCATTGCGGCGATTAGCGATCCGCCGAAGCTCAGGCGATAGGAAGCGATCGCTCGCGGCGAAAGCGCCACATGCAGGAACTGTTGCCACGTCAGAGTTGAGGTCTTCAGAAACGTCGCGGAAAGAGGAATCAGGACGATCAGGCAGAGATAAAACAGCGTGAAGCCCAGGGACAGGCCGAAGCCCGGTATGATGCTGCGCTGTTTAAACCTCACCGCCATCTGATTCCTCCATTCTGTCCGCTCCGCTTAATTTCCCAGCTATTTTGGTTGATAGATCTGGTCGAACACTCCTCCGTCGCTGAAGTGAGTTTCTTGTGCTTTGTGCCAGTCGCCCGCAACGTCCCCCAGCGTGAACAGCTTCACCTTCGGGAAAGTCGAGGCGTACTTCTTGGCCACCGATTCAAGGCGCGGTCGGTAGAAGTTTCGGGCTGCGATTTCCTGACCCTCGGGCGTGTATAGGTATTGGAGGTAAGCTTCGGCAACCGCTCGCGTCCCCTTCTTGTCCACAACCTGATCCACAACGGAGACGGGCGGCTCAGCCAGAATGCTCTGAGAGGGAACTACTATTTGAAACTTGTCCGGCCCAAGCTCCTTGACCGAAAGCAGAGCTTCGTTCTCCCACGCAAGCAGCACGTCGCCGATGCCTCGCTCGACAAACGTTGTCGTCGAGCCTCGCGCTCCCGAGTCCAGCACGGGAACGTTCTTGTAGAGCTTGGTGATGAAATCTTTCGCCGCTGCGTCGCTCTTCCCGGACTTTAGGTACGCGTAGCCCCAGGCCGCCAAATAGGCCCAGCGCGCGCCGCCGGAAGTCTTCGGATTCGGCACTACGACCGAGACTCCCGGTTTGACGACGTCGTCCCAATCCTTGATGCCCTTGGGATTTCCCTTGCGGACCAGGAAAACGATCGTCGACGTGTACGGCGTGCTGTTGTTCGGCAGGCGCG
>Ga0187779_10001447_pt1 | contig 14812 bp, 14 predicted proteins | sample 1015_Q2_SP10_10__FD_132435 | JGI IMG/M metagenome (GOLD analysis project Ga0187779, IMG submission 132435) | Tropical peat soil microbial communities from peatlands in Department of Meta, Colombia - 1015_Q2_SP10_10_MG | ecosystem: Environmental > Terrestrial > Soil > Wetlands > Peat | place... | reverse complement strand
GGGAACCGATTCGGCCAGCACCGGGGCGGAAAGGCAGGCAAACAGCAGGGCAACGCCCAGTTTCTGACTGGTTCGCGCCGTGTACCGCGCGTTGCGATATGCCGCCATTACGTTCTCCGCCTCATGCTCCGCTTCTACAATGAGACCTGTACGGACCGGCTGTGGCGATTTCGCGGCCCATCAGCCCAGAGGCTGAATCCGGCTTAATCGCGACGGCGGCGATTCTCAATACCGTTCTGCGCCGCCGTCCTCGGGGATGAGGATCTCGCGTTTGCCGGCATGGTTGGGCTGGCCAACAATGCCCTCTTCTTCCATGCGCTCCATGATGGTGGCGGCACGGTTGTAGCCGATCTGCAGCCGGCGCTGGATATACGAGGTCGAAGCCTTGCGGTCGCGTTTCACGATGGCGACCGCCTGCTGATAGAGGTCGCCGCCTTCGGAAAGACCCATGCCGGTGGCGTCGAATATGGGATTGCCGTCTTCGTCCTCCTCGTCGGCGCCGGCGGTGACTTCTTCCAGATATTCCGGCGTGCCCTGCGACTTCAGATGCCGGACGACCTTTTCGACTTCCTCGTCGGAGACGAAAGGTCCGTGCACGCGGCTGATGCGTCCGCCGCCGGCCATATAGAGCATGTCGCCCTGGCCGAGCAGCTGTTCGGCGCCTTGCTCGCCCAGGATGGTGCGGCTGTCGATCTTGGACGTGACCTGGAAGGAAATCCGCGTCGGGAAGTTCGCCTTGATGGTGCCGGTGATCACATCGACCGACGGACGTTGCGTTGCCAGGATGACGTGGATGCCGGCGGCACGCGCCATTTGCGCCAGGCGCTGGATGGCGGCCTCAATGTCCTTGCCGGCGACCATCATCAGGTCGGCCATCTCGTCCACGATCACGACCAGGAAAGGCAGTGGTTCGAGCTCGAGCCGCTCTTTTTCATAGATCGCCGCGCCGGTTTCCTTGTCATAACCGGTGTGCACGGTGCGGGTAAGCGTCTCGCCTTTCGCCTTCGCTTCGGCGACGCGCGCGTTGTAGCCCTCGATATTGCGTACGCCGAGCTTCGACATTTTCTTGTAGCGGCCTTCCATCTCGCGGACCGCCCATTTGAGCGCGACAATCGCCTTTCTCGGATCGGTGACGACCGGCGTCAGCAGGTGCGGGATGCCGTCATAGACCGAAAGTTCGAGCATCTTGGGATCGACCATGATCAGCCGGCATTGGTCGGGACGCAGGCGATAAACCAGCGACAGGATCATGGTGTTGATCGCGACCGATTTGCCGGAGCCGGTGGTGCCGGCGATCAGCAAGTGCGGCATGCGCGACAGATCGACGATGACGGATTCGCCGCCGATGGTCTTGCCGAGGCAGAGCGGCAGCTTGGCCGTGGTTTCGTTGTAGTCATGGCCGGTCAGCAACTCGCGCAGGTAGACCTTTTCGCGCGTCGGATTGGGCAACTCGATGCCGATGGCGTTGCGCCCTGACACGACAGCGACGCGTGCTGACACCGCGCTCATCGAGCGGGCGATATCGTCGGCGAGGCCAATCACGCGCGAAGACTTGATGCCGGGGGCGGGTTCCAGTTCGTAGAGCGTGACGACAGGCCCAGGACGGGCATTGATGATTTCGCCGCGCACGCCGAAATCCTGCAACACGCTCTCCAGCGCCGTCGCGTTGCCGTCAATGATGTCGCGGGACAAGGTCGTCCGCTCTCCCGCACGCGGCGCGGCCAGAAAATTGAGCGAGGGAAGCGTGTAGCCGCTGCCGGAACGGCGCACTGGCGCGCGCGGCGTGGCGCGGCGTCGTGGTGACGGCGTGTCCTCTTCCTCCTCGTATTCGCCCTCGTAAACGGCGCGGCCACGGCCGTCGAAGCTTGGCTCCTGCCGGGGTAAGCGCGTTGCCCGCACGAGTGCATGCGTATCGCCGCGGATCATCCGGCCGATGCGCGCCTTCCAGCTCAGCAGGGCATGCACGATCATGCCGATCCAGTACGATTCCCGGGGCTCGTCGGCTTCGTCCTCGTCGGTTTCGTATTCTTCTTCCTCGGTTTCGATCACGCGCGCTGTGCGGCGTTCGGTGCGTTCACGTACGGAAATGGCGAGCGCCAGCGTGGCCGCGGTAGCAATGCCAAAGATGACGCACAGGATAAGCCGCGCTGCGCCCGAAAGCGGCGTGCCGAAGAGTATCGCCGGAAGCCGCAGGACAGCGTCGCCCGCGACGCCGCCTAGGCCCGTCGGCAGCGGCCACGAACCGATGCGCGGCAGCGTCGAAGCAAAGCCCGCGGCGAAGAAAGTCGCGACGATCCACAGCAGGCTGCGCCATTTCTCGCCCATCGGCTTGTGCGCAAGCAGCCGCCAGCCGAGCAGCGCTTCCGGCACCAGGATCAGGATAGCGGCGAGGCCGAGCAGCTGCATCGCCAGATCTGAGAAGATCGCGCCGGGATAACCAAGCAAATTGTGGATCGGCTTCTGGACGGCGTGACTCAGCGACGGGTCCTGCACCGACCAGGTCGCAAGCGCGACGGCACCGAGCAGCGCCAAAGTAATGAGGCATAGGCCCGCGAGCTCGCTCAGGCGCCGCCGCAGGATGTCACGGAAATGCTCCGAGACAAAGGCGATAATGTCGAGGCTGCGATCTGCTGCCCTCATGCTATTGCATCCTCAACCGAGCACCGCGACGAGGCGATGCAACGCCTCTGCTGTGGTTGCCTTGTCCTGCACCATTGCGACGCGGATGTAGTCCGCGCCGGGATTGCTGCCGTCGGCCTGTTCGCGCGCGAGATAGCGTCCCGGCACCACGCGCACGCCGGCTTCTTTCCAGAGCCGTTTGGTCACCGCTTCGCTGCCGCCTTGTTTCGCAACATCGAGCCAGAGAAAGAAGCCGCCAGCCGGGCGCTTGTAGCCATAGCGATCGCCGATGATCTGGTCGGCGAGATCGAATTTGATTTTGTAGAGCTCGCGGTTCTCTTCCACGTGCGCTTCGTCGCCGTAAGCTTCGATTGCAACGTATTGCACCGGCGTCGGCACCTGCGGCGCTGCGATATTGCGCAGTTCGAGATAGGGCGCGAGGAAGCGCCGGTCACCGGCCGCGAAGCCTGCGCGCAAACCCGGCAGGCTCGAGCGCTTGGATAAAGAGTGAAAGACGACGACATTGGCGAAATCCGGCCCGGCCGCTTCCAGCATGCCAGGCGGCGCGTGCTCGCTGTAGATTTCGCAATAACACTCATCGGCGAAAACAAGAAAACCGAAGCGCCGGGCGAGATGCGCCAATTTGTCGAGATAGGCGCGGTCGGCGACGGCGCCTTGCGGGTTTGACGGTGAGGCAATGTAGCAGGCGACGGTGCGCGCGAGCAGCGCATCGTCGAGCGCATCGAGATCGGGCAGAAAGCCGCTCCTGCGCGTGGCCGGCAGATAGATCGGCTCGCACTCGGCCGCAAGCGCGCCGGCGCCATAAGCTGCATAGAATGGATTGGGGATGAGCACTGCCGGCTTGCCGTTGCGGCGCGCCACCCAACGCTTGGCGGCGATCGCCGCAAGAAACAAGCCTTCGCGCGTGCCGTTGAGCACGAGCACTTCGCTTTCCGCATCGACCGGGCGTGCGAGCTTGTAGCGGCGGTTGAGCCATTGTGCGACGGTGCGGCGAAATGGCTCGATGCCTTTGTTCGCCGGGTAACGGCCGAAATCCACGATGTGTGCGGCAAGCGTCGGCCCGACAAAGGGCGGCACCGGATGCTGCGGCTCGCCGACCGATACATTAATAGGTGGCTTGCCGGGCTCGATGCCGGCGATCAACTCGGTCAGCCGCACGAAGGGCGAGCGCACGTTCGCCGCCGGAGCAGATGAAGAGACAGGCTCGCGCTTGGCGGTCATCATGGACATGCAGTTACAAAGCGGAATCGGCCCGTCGCCCGGGGTTTCCATACAATAAAGAGGGCGAGGTTAAGACCCGATTAACCATCGGAAATCCGGGGTGTTTCTCGGGAAACCAGGAGTAAAATCGCCTGCAAACCTGAAAAAAAGAGAGGCCCCGGTCCTTGTGGGACCGAGGCCTCGACGGAAGGGACAGTGCCGGGTTTCCGCCCCTACCGCTGAAGGTTACTGCACGGTCTCCCCATGCAGCGCGAGATCGAGACCTTCGCGCTCCACTTCGTCGGAGACGCGCAGGCCGATGATCGCATCAAGAACCTTGAGGATGATCAGCGAGACGATGGCATCGTAGATGAACACGACGCAGATGCCTTCGATCTGGTTGACCATTTGCGCGGCGTTGCCTTCGATCAGGCCGGCGGTGCCGCCGTACTGTTCGATGGCGAAGACGCCGGTGAGCAGGGCGCCGACAATGCCGCCCACGCCATGCACGCCGAAGCAATCCAGTGCGTCGTCGGTGCCGATCATGCGCTTGAGGCCAGTGACGCCCCAGTAGCAAAACACGCCGGCGGCAACGCCGATTGCCATCGAGCCGGCCGGGCCGACGAAGCCTGACGCCGGAGTGATGGCGACGAGACCGGCGACAGCGCCCGAGCAAATGCCGATGACGGTGGGTTTGCCGCGAGCGATCCACTCGACCAGCATCCACGTAAAGGCGGCAACCGCGGTGGCGATTTGCGTCACGGTCATCGCCATGCCCGCCTGCATGCCGGCGGTGACGGCCGAGCCGGCGTTAAAGCCGAACCAGCCGACCCACAGCAGCGAGGCACCGATGAAAGTGAGCACCATGTTGTGTCCGGGACCTGAGTCCTTGCGCTTGCCGAGGCAGATCGCGCACATCAGGCCGGCGACACCGGCGTTGATATGCACCACCGTGCCGCCCGCGAAGTCGAGCACCTTGAACCAGGCATCGGAGTTGCCGTTCGACATGAAGCCGTCCGAGCCCCAGACCCAGTGCGCGATCGGCGCGTAGACGAAGATCGCCCACAGGCCGATGAACCAGAGCATGGCGGAGAACTTCATGCGCTCAGCGAAAGCGCCGGCGATCAGCGCCGGCGTGATGATCGCGAAGGTCATCTGGAAGCAGATGTAGACGGTCTCAGGAATGGTTACGGCCAATCCGTTCGGAGTGCCGGTGCCATTCGAGATATCGCTCAAGATGCCTTGCAGGAATACGCGGCTTGTTCCGCCAATGAATGGTCCGCCGGGCGTAAATGCCAAGCTATAGGTGATGACCGCATAGACGATCGTGACCAGACAGGTGACGGCAAAGCTCGTCATCACCGTGTCGCCCACGTTCTTCTTGCGCACCATGCCGGCGTAGAACAGACCGAGACCCGGGATGGTCATCATCAGCACGAGCGCAACTGAGGTGAGCATCCACGCGGTGTCGCCGGAATTCGGCGTGCATTTTTCAGTGACGGCTTTCTTTGGGTCGGGATCACTCGCGCACGCCGGCGGCGGAGCCGCGGGCGCGGGTGGAGCGGCGGCAGGCGCTGCCGCAGGGGCCTGCGCCTGAGCATATGTGGCGTCATATGTAGCCACGCTCAGGAAGAGGCCGAGCAAAATCCCGAAGGCGAGAGCCAAGAGCCCCGCACGGGAGGATTTCTTCAACGTCATGGTTTTACTCCTGTCCGTATTGTTGCGGTGCGGGTTGCTAGAGCGCCGCGGCATCGGTTTCGCCGGTGCGGATACGCACGGCGTTTTCCAGATTGAAAACGAAGATTTTGCCGTCCCCGATCTGTCCGGTCTTGGCGGCGCCGGTGATGGCCCCGATGACCTTGTCGACTTGCTTGGTGTCCACTGCCACTTCGATCTTGATCTTCGGCAGGAAGCTCACCGCATATTCGGCGCCACGGTAGATTTCCGTGTGCCCTTTTTGACGCCCATACCCCTTGACCTCTGTGACAGTCAGCCCTTGCACGCCGATGGAGGTCAGAGCGTCACGGACCTCGTCGAGCTTGAAGGGTTTGATAATGGCCATGACGATTTTCATGGATTCGATCCCCGCTTGAGCCCGTTTTCTCCTTCACGCAGTGCGGGCGGGTTCACTGAGCCCTCGCCCCCGAAGCTCGCTTCGCAGGCATGGCCGCGCAGATAGAATCAATTGCCGTGCCAGATGCTCGACACGCGCCTATCTCTTTGATTCGTTGATGGAAACCGGCGTGTTACCGAGATGCGAAAATGTCGCAGACACGCCGGCGCTTAAAGTCGCGCCAAGACTTGGGTGGCCTGCTCAAAAATTAGGCGGGGTCGGCAGCGGCTATTGAAGCGCCTCGCCATGCAGGCTGACGTCGAGACCCATGACCTCGTCTTCATTTTTGACGCGCAGCGGAACGACCGCGCCGATCACTTTCAGAATGACGAACGTCAGTGCGCCCGACCACACCAGCGTGACGACGATGCCATAAAGCTGCGCCACCACCTGTTGCGGATTGCCCTCGAGCAGGCCGTGAACGCCGCCGGGCGTTTCCGGGCTCGCCGACAGCGCGCCGACCGCGAACACGCCTGCAAGCAGAGTGCCGGTAAATCCGCCCACGCCGTGCACACCGAAGACATCGAGCGAATCGTCGTAGCCGATTTTCAATTTCAGCCAGGTGCAGGCCCAGAAGCACACACAGCCGGCGACCACTCCGATCACTATGGCTTGCATCGGCATCACAAAACCCGATGCAGGCGTAATCGTGCCGAGACCGGCAACAGCGCCCGAAATCATTCCGAGCACCGACGGCTTGCCGCGCGTCCACCACTCGAGCGCCATCCAGGTGAAGGCTCCGGTGCTTGCCGCGAGATGCGTCGACACAATCGCCATAGCCGCGCGTGAATTGGCGCCGAGCGCGGAACCGCCGTTGAATCCGAACCAGCCGACCCATAGGAGTCCGGTGCCGATCACAGCAAGAGTGAGATCGTAGGGCGAAAGATTCTCGCTGCCATAGCCGCGCCGCGCGCCGAGAACATAGGCTGCGACCAGGCCCGCGACGCCTGCGTTGAGATGCACCACGGTGCCGCCGGCAAAATCGATCACGCCATAGGTACCGAGAAAGCCGCCGCCCCAGACCCAGTGTGCGATCGGCACATAAACCAGCATCAGCCAAAGCACGCAGAACAGCAGGAACGCGGAAAAGCGCAGCCGGTCGGCAACCGATCCGGCGACCAGCGCCACCGTGATGATGGCGAATGTCATCTGGTAGATCATGAACAGGCTTTCCGGAATTGTCTTGGCGAGTGGAGACACCGCATCCATCGTCATGTCGGAAAGAAACAGGCGTTCGAGTGTTCCGATGAATGGACCTTCGCCGGTGAAAGCAAGGCTGTAGCCGACCAGCGCCCAGACGATCGAAATCAGAAAAGTAGCGGCGAGACTTTGCGCCATGGTGGCCAGCACATTTTTCTTGCGCACCATGCCGGCATAGAACAAGGCGAGGCCCGGGATCGTCATCATCAGCACGAGGCCGGTGGCGCCGATCATCCAGGCCGTGTCGGCGCCGTCGATCTTCGCGTTTTCCGCAAAGGCCGGCGATGTCACAGCCGTTATTGCCACCACCAAAGCGAGACGCAGGTACCCCCAAGTCATGTCATCTCTCCATTTTTTTGCGATGGCTAGAGCGCGTCGACGTCAGTTTCGCCGGTACGGATGCGCATTGCCTGTTCGATCGATGTGACGAAGATCTTGCCGTCGCCGATCTGTCCGGTGTGCGCGGCTGAGGCGAGCGTTTCCATGACTTTGTCGAGGTGCCCGCTGTCGATCGCGACTTCTATGCGCAGCTTCGGCAGGAAATTCACGACGTATTCAGCGCCGCGATAGATCTCAGTGTGGCCCTTCTGCCGTCCATAGCCTTTGACCTCGGCGACGGTCATGCCGTGAATGCCGATGCGCGTGAGCGCGTCGCGGACCTCGTCGAGCTTGAAAGGTTTGATGATGGCGATGACCAGCTTCATGGACTCCAATCCCCGCAACGACGGCCCCATGGGCTGGGGCGCTTGGTAACGAAAACCCGCCCGGCATTGGCCGGCACGGGTCGTTGCTCGGAGCGTAGCGGGGGGCGGCCTAAAGTTTAAGCGGGATATTGCCTAGCCCACAGACAGGACGCCGCATTTGCGGGCACAATAGGTCAGCAATGCTGGCTCATTGGCCTTCCGCAGGGATCGCAAGGCCAAGCTCGACAATCGTGGGCGCAAGCATGGCGTGCACCTGGCGGCGCGTCATGCCGGGTTTGATGTGGGCATCATAGAGCAGGGTCAGCAGTGACCGGTCATAGACCGTGAGATAGCCGACCATCCTGTTTTGGTTGAGCGTGGTCCACGGGTTGTGCGGATCGTGGTTCGACAGACCGAATGCGTGCAGCAATTCGTGATAGGCGCAGTCGAGGAAAACGTCGTCGCCTTTGTCGACAATGATGAAGGAAACCGCATTCTCGATTTTTCCATCGGAACTCGATTTGACGCTCGTCATGCATTGCGGGTCGGTGCGCGCGACGAAGGTCTGGGCGATTTTCTTTCCAAACGCCGATTGCAGCGCCGACTGGAAATCTTTTTCGTCGATCAAATGCAGCTCGATATCCGCGCCCGATGCCGACCATGTCTCGCTCAAGCCAAGATTCGGAACGGCGCGGCCATATTCCTCAATAATGCGTGACATCGCAAAAGTGCGGTCGACGGTACCGCTGGCAATGACGCGCACGCGGATCGGGCGATCGAACCGCCGGACGCCGAGCGGACGCGCGCCAATACGCAGATCGGATCCGAACGCGAGTGCGAGAAACCCGCGCTCGAGCTCGGCGACACTGAAGCGCGTGTATTGCGGCGGCGCTCCTTCGAACGAAGTTTCCGGCGCAGGCTGTTTGCCCGAGGCGGCGAGTACTGTAGTCACCGTCGCGATAAGAATGAAGTAAGCTGCGAATGGTCGTTTCATTTTACGATTCAGGTTTCCGCTGGCGTACCAGACCCTCTTGGGCCACCGAGGCCACCAGCGTTCCGTCACGCGTGAAGATAAGCCCGCGCGCGAAACCGCGCGAGCCGTGCAGGTTCGGTGAATCCTGGGCATAGAGCAGCCAGTCGTCGGCGCGAAATGGCCGATGCAGCCACAGCGCATGATCGAGACTGGCGGCCATGAATTCCTTTTCGAACAGCGTGCGCCCGTGCGGCGCCAGCGCCGTATCGAGCAACATCATATCGGAGGCATAAGCCAGCACGCATTGATGAATGGCGGGAAGGTCCGGCAATTTCCCGGTGGTGCGGATCCAGATGTTGAATTGACCGCCGGTGATCTTCTTGCCGAGATAACGTTCGAATTCGACCGGCCGCAATTCGATCGGCCGCTCGCGCTCGTAATAGCGGCGGACCGGGTCCGGCATCGTCGGAAGCAGCTTCTCGCGCATGTCGGTATCGCTCGGCAGTTTTTCCGGCGGCGGCACCTCCGGCATCTTGGCCTGATGGTCCAAGCCGGGCTCATCGATGTGAAACGATACCAACATGGAAAAAATCGGGTGGCCGTGCTGGCGCGCGGTGACGCGCCTTGTGGTGAAACTCTTTCCATCGCGAATACGATCCACGTCGTAGATGATTGGAACTTTCGGGTCACCCGGCAGCAGAAAATAGGCGTGCATCGAATGCGGGGGCCGGTTCTCGACCGTGCGCACCGCGGCGACCAATGCCTGGCCGATCACCTGCCCGCCGAACACACGCTGCCAGCCGACCTGTGGCGAGCGGCCGCGGAACAGGTTCACTTCCAACGGCTCGAGATCAAGAATATTGAGCAAATCCTGGACGGCGGAGGACATCGGCGGGGCCCGGAAAAGGTCAAAGTACCTTATCAACCTGCTATGCTGCGCCGGGTTTTACAAGGAATCTGCATGGAAAAGAGCGCTTCCGCGCATCAGACGGCCGAGGTGGTCATCGGCGGAGCCGGCTTTGCCGGTCTCGCGCTGGCGATCGCGCTGCGCCAGGCGCTGGGCAGCACCTTTGCGGTGACGGTTGTTGATCCCGCGCTGGCGCATGCGCAATCGAAAGATCCGCGCGCCTCGGCGATCGCGGCCGCGGCGCGGCGGCTGTTCGAGGCGATTGAGGTATGGGACGCCGTGGCAGCCGAGGCGCAGCCGATCCTCGACATGGTGGTGACCGACTCAAAACTCGACGATGCGGTACGGCCGACCTTTCTGACGTTCGGCGGCGAGGTGGAAGAAGGCGAACCTTTCGCGCACATGGTGGAAAACCGGCACCTCATCGATGCGCTGGTTGGAAAGGCGAAGGCGGAAGGCGTCGATTTACGCGCAGGCGCGGTGACCGGATTTGAAAACAAAGACAATCGCATCGAGGTCACGCGTGCCGGCCGAGACACCATTTCCGCGCGGTTGCTGGTTGGCGCCGACGGCGCGCGTTCATTGATCCGCGAGCAGGCCGGCATTCCGACCCACGGCTGGAACTACGATCAATCGGCGATTGTCACCACGGTCGCGCATGAACGCGATCACCATGGCCGGGCCGAGGAACACTTCTTACCGGCGGGGCCGTTCGCGATTTTGCCGTTGACCGGCAAACGTTGCTCGATTGTGTGGACCGAGAGCGCGCGCGAAGCAGAACGCATCGTTTCGCTGCCGGAGGATGAATTCCACGCCGAACTGGAAAAACGCTTTGGCCTTCAACTCGGCGACCTGAAAGTGGCTGGTCCGCGCCGGGCCTTTCCGCTCGGATTGTTCACCGCGCGTAGTTTCATCGGCGAACGGCTGGCGCTCATCGGCGATGCCGCCCACATTATTCATCCGATCGCTGGGCAGGGACTCAACATGGGACTGCGCGACGTGGCGGCGCTGGCCGAGGCAATTGCCGATACGGCGCGGCTTGGGCTCGATTGCGGCGGCCCCGACGTGCTCGAGCGCTATCAGCGTTGGCGGCGTTTCGACACCATGACCATGGGTGTCGCGACCGACGGGCTGAACCGGCTCTTCTCCAATCACTCTGATGTGTTGCGGCTTGTCCGCGACATCGGACTCGGCGTGGTCGAACGCATGCCCGCGCTCAAGCGCGTGTTTATCCGCGAGGCGGCAGGCTTCACCGGCGATGTGCCCAAACTTTTGAAGGGCGAGGCGCTGTAGCCGCTCATTCCCGCGTAAGCGGGAATCCAGCGGGGTCCCCGCTTCCGCGGGGACGAGCGGAAATTAGGTTACCAATCTCTGCACAATCGCATCGATATGTACGCGCGCGCAGTCGATCAGCGGAAAACCGGCATTGCTCTCCGTGAACACCGTCGAAAGGTCGGTACCGGCGATCAGCACGGCTTGCGCGCCGTCCCGGGTAACGAAAGTCTGGCCGATCTTGCGTAGCGTTTCGCGGTCCGTATCTGATCCGCGCCCGGCCACGAAGTTCACGTAGGCTCCGTGAATTCTTTCAATTTCTTCCGTACTCGGCATAACGACATCAATCTCGCCGAAGCAACCGAACATTTTTGTCTCGATCGTGAAACGGGTGCCGAGCAGCGCGACGCGGTTCAGACCGCGCGCGCGTACCATGCGCGGCACTTCCTCCAGCATGTTAACGAGCGGCAGCGTCGACATGGCGGCGAGTTGCGCGGCACAAATGTGCGGGGTGACCGCAACGATGGCGCTGACCTCTGCGCCGCCCGCCGCCATGCTTGCAATCAAGCCGCTGAGATAGCGTGCGAGCCCGTCGAGGTCTTTTGCTGTCACCAATTTGTAAACGCGGTCGTATTCCGCGTGGGCGATAAGCAGACGCGGGACGCGGCCTTGTTTGTCGATGCCGGCAATCAGCTCGCGATAATAATGAACCGTTGCATCGGGCCCCAAGCCGCCGATCAGGCCGAGACAGCATGCTTCCTTGGCCATGGGCCTACGTCAGCGGCACGCTGCCGACATGATCCTTGAACGCCTGGCGCGATGAGAGCGCGCCATACCAGCGATCGAGGCTCGCTGTTCGCGGCCGATCGGGAACGAGTTGCACATAGCGGTAGCACATGATGGCGACCGGGATATCGCCGTAGGAAAACGCGGGTCCGGCGACATACTCGGTCTTGCCCAGCCGCGCATCGAGGATCTTCATCGCGTCGATTGTTTTGTCCTGCGAGGCCTTGATCGCGGCCATGTCGCGCTTTTCCGGCGGCGTGCGGATCAGCCCCCAGAACGCAGGCGTAATGGCCGGGCCGGCCACCGACAATTGCCAGTCCATCCACTGGCTGGCGAGCGCGCGCTGTTTCGGATCTTTCGGTTCGAGTACGCCGCTCTTGTCGTGCTTGCCGGCGAGATACCGGACAACTGAATTGGATTCCCACAACAGAAAACCGTCATCTTCCTCCAGCGTGGGGACGAGTCCGTTCGGATTCATCGCCAGATAGGCGGGCTCCCTGTTCTTGCCAAACGGGCCGCCGATGTCGATGCGGTCGTGCTCGAGCTTGAGCTCGCCGACGGCCCACATGGCCTTCTGCACATTGGAGGAGGTCTTGCGGCCCCAGATTTTGATCATGGTAGTTTCCTTCCCTTACTCAGGCATTTGACATTTTGTCATGCCCGGCCTTGTGCCGGGCATCCACGTCTTAGCAGGGCTGCATTGTCCGAAAAACGTGGATGGCCGGGGCAAGCCCGACCATGACGATTAGCGCTGCAGTGAAATTTACTCCAGCCTGCGCGCCTCTTCCGGCAGCATGATCGGGATGCCGTCGCGGATCGGGTAGGCGAGCTTGGCCTTGCGGGAAATCAGTTCCTGCCTGGTGGCGTCGTATTCGAGCGGCCCCTTGGTTAGCGGGCACACCAGTATTTCCAGCAATTTCGGATCGACGCTGTCCGGCGGCCTTTCGGTGGGCGGGACGGTGGAGGCCATGATCTGCTCCCGGCAATTCACTGAATTAATTATAGTCGAACCGACGATACAGTTTTACTGCAGCTGCGGCTCGCCTTCGGTGTTTTTCTTGGCGAGCTCGATCTCGGTGATCGCAATCAGGATTTCGGCGCGCGTTTTCAGGTCGGGTGCTTCCAGCAGCGCCTGCTTTTCGGCCGTGCCGTAAGGCGACATCATGGACAGTGCGTTGACCAGCGCCTCATTCGGCGCCTTGTCGATACCTTTCCAATCGGCCTTCAAATCGTTGGCTTTGAGAAAATCCGTGAGCGCCGCCAGCAAACCGGCGCGATCGACCGCGCTCTCGCCCTTGCGCGCGACGAAATCATCGGCGAACGGCGCATAAGTGACGCGGCACTGCCGGTAAGACGTGGCGACCTTGAGCTCCTCTTCCACGCGGAAGCGGGCGACACCAGTCAACTCGATCAGATAGCGGCCGTCACCGCTTTCGGCGAACTGGGTGATACGCCCAACGCAGCCGATCTTGTAGAGAACCGGTTTTTCCGTTGAGCTGCTGTGCGCAACGTCCGGCTGGATCATGCCGATCAGGCGATGGCCGTCACGAAACGCATCATCGATCATGGCGAGATAGCGCGGCTCGAAAATGTTCAGCGGCATCTGTCCGCGCGGCAATAACAGGGCGCCCGGCAGCGGAAACACCGGAATTACGCCGGGCATTTCGATCGGTCCACGATACTGAGCGTTCATCGGCATCTTCGCTTCACTCTGCCACTTGGCGCGGGCGCCGAAGCGAAACGTTTACGAAAACAAGATCGACGACAGACGTTTGCGGCCTTCGATGGTGGCCGGATCGGTCGCACCCCACGCTTCGAAAAACTGCACAAGCTGCTTGCGCGCGCCGTCGTCGTTCCATTTGCGGTCGCGCTTGACGATTTCAATCAGATGCTTGACGGAGTCTTCGCGCTTTCCCTTGGCGTTGAGCGCTGCAGCCAGATCGAAACGCGCCTGGTGGTTGAGCGGATCGGCCAGAACTTTTTCTTCCAGTTCCGCCAGCGGCCCGAGCGACTTCGCCTGTTCGGCGATTTCCAGTGCAGCGCGCGCCGCGGCAACCGCCGCGTCATTGCGTTTGGCTTCCGGAACGAGAGCGAGCGTCTGCTTGGCTTGTTCGAGTGCACCCGTTTCCACGTAGCAGCGTGTGAGGCCGGCAAGCGCCTGCACGTTGGCGCTGTCCTCGGCAAGCACTTGCGCATACATTTCAGCAGCGCCGGCGGCATTGCCTTCGACAAGCGCTACGTCGGCCGCTTTCAGCAGATCTTTTTCCTCTGAGCCCACCGCGCCTTTGGCGATCCGCTCAAGGAATGCGACCACCTGGCTTTCAGGCAGCGCGCCCATGAAACCATCGACAGGCTGTCCATTTGAAAATGCGATCACGGCGGGAATCGACTGAATACCCATCTGGCCGGGGATGGCCGGATGTTCGTCGATGTTTATCTTGGCGAGCTTGACCTTGCCCTTGGCCGCCTTGACGGATTTTTCCAGCACCGGCGTCAGCTGCTTGCAGGGGCCGCACCACGGCGCCCAGAAGTCCACCAGCACCGGCTGGCGTTTGGACTCCTCGATCACGTCCTTCATGAAGCCTTGCGTGGTCGTATCTTTGACCACGTCGGCAGCCGTCACCCCGCCATCCAGCATTATATCCTCGCCACATCCGGCCAAAGCCGGGCCTAAGCCCTCAGAGTTCCCTATCCGGTTAGATGGGTTATCGGGGAAGCTAATGCAATCATCAAGGCATGTTCGGGGCGCGTCCGGAAACGCGTTCAATACGTGGAATATGACCGGTTGATTCGAGAAATTTCACCAAATCCTCGCGATTTATCGACGTCGTCATTGTGTTGACCAGCGGGTGATAGTTCAGCGTTTCATGCTGCATCATTGCGGAGTCCAGCACTACGGTGACGCGCCCTTCGGTATCGTTGATAGCGCCGAACGGCGTCACTGCGCCCGCCTCGACACCGAGCACCTCGCGCAACAGATCGGAAGAACCGAATGAGAAGCGCCCGTCGGCCTTGAGCAGTCGGTGCAGGCCTTTCAG
>Ga0187779_10001446_pt1 | contig 14817 bp, 16 predicted proteins | sample 1015_Q2_SP10_10__FD_132435 | JGI IMG/M metagenome (GOLD analysis project Ga0187779, IMG submission 132435) | Tropical peat soil microbial communities from peatlands in Department of Meta, Colombia - 1015_Q2_SP10_10_MG | ecosystem: Environmental > Terrestrial > Soil > Wetlands > Peat | place... | reverse complement strand
CCGCAGCCTCGTTGCGGATCACCGAGCGAACCGCCCGGTGGAGGCGCTGGTTGTTGCGGCGCATGAGGACCTCGAAGAGCGCCGGCTCGCCGAGGAGCACACGGCGGACGATCTCCTCGTCCGACGGAATGCGGCTCTGCGACCAGCTGGCCACCAGGGCGGGCAGCGTCATCTCGACTCCATTCTCATCGCCTTGGACGCACGGGCCACGGAAAAGGTGACAGCCCATGTCACCTGGCCAGGGGCGCTCGACTCCAATGGGGAGCCATTCGCTCCTGGGAGGTGCCTGACCGTGCTCGATCCAAGACTGAACTCCTCGTTCTGGGTGCTTCGCCTGGCCTACGGGCTGGTTCCCATCGTCGCTGGACTGGACAAGTTCACCAATCTGATGACCCGGTGGACGGACTACCTGAGCCCCTGGGCCACGCGCCTCTCACCCGTCTCCGCCTCGTCCTTCATGCATCTGGTGGGGGTGATCGAGATCGCCGCCGGCGTGCTCGTCCTCACCCGCTTCACCCGCCAGGCAGCCTGGGTGGTGGCCGCCTGGCTCCTGCTCATCGCCCTCAACCTCCTCACCACCGGACACTACCTCGACGTCGCCGCACGCGACGTGGTCATGGCGCTGGGAGCCTACGTGCTCGCGCGCCTGACCGAGGTGCGGCAGAGCGCTCGCGAGCCCGCCTCCGGCCCGGTCACCGCCCCGGCCCACAGCCACGCCTAGGAAGCCCTTTCCCGACGTGCTCCCTCCACGGCTCGGCCTGGCGCTCTGGGCGCTGCGGACCTCGTTCGGCACGCTCGCCATCGCCTCTGGCCTCGGCCGGGCTCACCTCGCGTCGACGCCCGACCGGCTGGCCGCCTGCCTCGAGCTCGGCGCCGGGGTGCTCGTGTTCACCCCCTTCACCGCGGCGGCGGCGAGCTTCCTGACCGGCTGGCTCCTGTTGCTCGCGCTCGTTTCTCTCCTCGCCGGAGGACCGGGCGACCGGGCGGCGAGCGATCTGGTCCTCGCCGCGGGAGCGTTCACCCTCGCGCGGTTGACGCGCGTCAACGAGTCGTCCCTGGCCGGGTGATGCACGGTCCTACCTGGCAGCACAGGTCGGGTGCCCTCGCCGGTGCGGCGCGGTCCACGGTTCGACGCCCGGATGTTGCGCCGCCGGCAACGCCGAGGGAGGGCGACGCGTCGAAGCGCCCGAATTCCATCGAGCGGAACGGCGGCACCGGCGCTGCACCTCCGGGAAGGCAACGGTCGCCCGCAGTGGGCGCCGGCCAAGGAGGAAGCAACATGGACTACATGCCTTTCGAGGGACGCGCGAAGGTTCCGGGGAACGAGACGCACCGCTCCGCCCTGACGGTGGTGCTCGGCACGGTGGTGCTCCTGGGCGCCTCGGTGCTGGCTCGCCCGGTCACGGCCGGCGACCACGGCCGCCTCGGCGAGGCGCGCCCGGCGGTGAGCGCCAGCGCGGTCGCCGACGGCGAGAACGGGGATGCGGATCCGGGACCCGGCGTGGGCGAGGCCCAGCTGGCCATCCTGCCCGAGGCCCGCTAGGGACGGTTGCTCGCACGGTGGCCCGGCGGAGGCGCGCCCTCCGCCGGGTCGTCGTGTCTCAACCTGCCGGTGCGCCGGTCAGGCCGGCGCCGTGGCGACGTCCCGGCGGGCGGCGAGCCAGGCACGACCCGCGGAGGGATCGACGCCGAACTGCTCCAGCCCGGGAAAGACCACGCCCTCGAGCGTGGAGATGAAGATGCTCCGCTTCTGCGCCTGGGGGAGAACACCGTGGCGCAGGAGCTCCTCCGAGTCGTGCTCCGCCCCGGGCGCGGAGAAGAGGCCCTCGTCGACGGTCCCGTCGAGCATCGTCGGGATCCAGCGCCCGAGGAACGAGACATCGGTCTGACCCCCCTCGCGCGCCAGGTGCGCCCAGCCCATCCGGCCATGCACCACCTCGTCCCGGGCAATCTCGTGCAGGATCTCGCGCACCCGGGTCTCGGACGGCCCGGCGAGGAGCGTGGTCAGCGTGGCCACGCTCTCCGTCTCGGTGATGCAGCAGGCGGCGACCACCTCGTAGAGCACCCCGGCACGCGGCCCGAGCTCCGCCGGGACGATGTCCGGGAGCGGGCCGCCCTCCGCCGCTGGTTCCCCGTAGGCGGCGGCCAGCTCGGCGCAGAGCCCGGCATGGCGCCGCTCGTCCTCGGCGGCGCGGCCCATGAGCGCGATGACCGGGGAACCCGGATCGAAGCTGGAGATGGAGGCCGCGAGGCGGGTGAAGCGGAGCGCCGCGTCCTGCTCGACGCGCGTCCGGAAGGCCCAGGCTTCGCCGACCAGTCGGCGAAGGCCCTCGTTCACCAGCCCTTCACTCCTCCGCCGGAGGAAGCCGACCCGGCGTCCGCCGCCGCCCCGCCGTCGCGCGCCCCGGCCTTGGTCTGGGCGTCGGCCCGCGTCGAGCAGCCCGACGCGGTCCCGATGACGGCTCCTCCCAGCACCAGCATCTGAAACAGCTTCCTGACCAGCATGTGCTCCTCCCTGGCGACGCTCCCTGCGCGCGAGGGCGCGAGCATCCACCAGCGGACGGGAGAAGAGCAACCGAGGGACCGGGCACCGAGGCGCGCACCACTCCCTGGCACCGTTTCTGCACCGAGGACCCGGCAGGAGCCCCCACGATGCTGGGTCGGCGGCCGCCGGCGCGGCAAGATGCCCCGGGGCCCGGAGGGACCGATGAGCACCGAATCGGAGCTGAAGGCGGAGCTGGAGCGGCTCAAGGCCGAGAACGAGGCGCTCCGGTCGCGGGGAGGAAAGGGCGTCTCCATGAAGGTGAGCGAGAAGGGCGGAGTCTCCGTCTACGGCCTCGGCCGCTTCCCGGTGACGCTCTACCAGGAGCAGTGGCTCAAGCTGCTCGACCTGGCGGACGACATCCGCGCCTTCATCCAGGAGCACGAGAGAGAGCTCAAGAAGAAGCCCTGAGCCCCAGGGAGAGTCGCGCGGCCCTTACCGGCGGCCGGCGTCGACCAGCGCCTCGATGCGGGCCATCGCCTCGTCGAGGATGCCGCGCAGCTTCTTCATCATGGCCGGGGTCAGCTCGCCCCGCCGCGCCGCACGCCGGAGCGCCTTGAAGAGCCGCCCACCCTGCTTGACCAGGTCGGCCACCTCCTCGGCGTACTCCTCCCAGCTCTCCGCCCCGGAGCGCTCGTAGAAGTCCTGGACCTCCTCGCGGTGCTGCTCCAGGTCGCGCTTCCCGTCGGCGGTGATGGCGTAGACCTTGCGGCCGTCCCGCTCCTCGGCTCGCGCGTGGCCCACCTCCTCGAGCAGCTGGAGGGTGGGGTAGATGACGCCCGGGCTCGGCCGGTAGGCGCCCCCGCTCCGCTCCTCGATGGCCTGCATGATCTCGTATCCGTGGCGGGGCTGCTTCTCGATGGCATCGAGCACCAGGTAGCGGACCTCGCCCCGCTCGGCGCGCGGCGGCGGGCCGCCAAAGCTGTCCCAGAAGTCCCCCCGCCGGCCAGGCCCGCGCCGTCCGAACGGGTGACGCCCCATGAAGTGCCGCTCCTCCCAGAATCCGTGTCCGCCGCGCATGTGCCAGCCTCCCGGAGTCTCGACGCATCGAGACGCCATGTCTGTACGATATATCTCAAGATAGCTCTCGGCGCTGCTCCGGTCAAGGCGATGCCCAGGGAGGCGACGCCCGGGCCCACCACCGTCGGGGCAAGGACGCGGGGAGGCCCTTGGCTCAGCCCGGGAGACCGCTCAGGTGCGCGACACGTCCCGGAGCAGGGTGTCCGCGTCGCTGACCTCGAACTTGCCCGGGGCCTCGAGGTGGAATGCCTTCACCACCCCGTTCTCCACCAGCATCGAAAAGCGCCGGGAGCGGACGCCCATCCCCTTCGCCGTCAGGTCGAGCTCGAGACCGAGCGCCCTGGTCCACAGCGCGCTGCCGTCGCCGAGCATCCGGACCTTGCCGGCGGTCTTCTGGTCCTTGCCCCAGGCTCCCATGACGTAGGCGTCGTTCACCGCGACGCACCAGATCTCGTCCACGCCGGCCGCCCGCAGCGCCTCGGCGCGCGCGACGTACCCCGGGACGTGCTTGGCCGAGCAGGTGGGCGTGAAGGCCCCGGGGAGGCCGAAGATGGCCAGCCGCTTCCCGGCGACCATGTCCTTCACCCGGAAGTCGTTGGGTCCAAGGCTGCAGCCCGGCGTCTCCACGTCGACCAGCTCGGTCAGCGTGCCGTCGGGAAGACGATCTCCCACAGCGATGGTCATGGCCGCTCCTCCACGGTCTGCACGTCCGGGCTCAGCCTCTTAGCAGACTGCCACCGGAGCGGTCAGCGCCGGGCGGAGGGCGGCGGGGGCCGCTCGAGCCCCAGCTCCTTCATCCGTGCATAGAGCTGCGGCCGGGCGATGCCGAGGAGGCGCGCGGCCTCGGCACGGTTTCCCCCCGAGCGCTCCAGGGCCCGCTGGATGTACTCCCGCTCGAGCCGGGCCAGCGCCGGACGGAGGGCGAGGTCGCCCGGCCCCCGGTCCTCGGGCTCCGGGCCCGGGGGGCCGAGCTCGAAATCGTCGGCGTCGAGGACCTCCGAGCGGGAGAGGACGGCGGCGCGCTCGATGGCGTGTCGCAGCTCGCGCACGTTCCCCGGCCAGGGGTGGGCCTGGAGCCGCGCCAGCGCGGCCTCGGAGACCGCTCGCCGCGGACCTTCGAGCGCATCGAGGAAGCCCTGCACCAGGAGCGGGATGTCCCCCCGGCGATGGCGCAGGGGCGGGACGTCGATGACCACCACGGCCAGCCGGTAGTAGAGGTCGGGCCGGAGCGAGCTCTCCGGCTGGTCGGGGCGGACCGGCCGGGAGGTGGCGGCCAGCACCCGCGCCCGGGACCGCAGCTCGGCGCCGCCGCCGACGCGCCGGAAGGCGCCGTCCTGGAGGACGCGGAGGAGCTTGGTCTGCAATGACTGGTCGAGATCTCCGATCTCGTCCAGGAGGAGCGTCCCTTCGCCGGCCGCCTCGAAGTGGCCGGGGTGCTGGGAGGTGGCGCCGGTGAAGGCTCCCTTCTCGTGGCCGAAGAGCTCGCTCTCGAGCAGGGTGGCCGGGACGGCGGACAGGTTCACGGCCACGAAGTTGGCCTCGCGCCGGCGGCTGTGGGCGTGGATGGCGCGGGCCACCTGCTCCTTCCCCACCCCGGTCTCGCCGGTGATGAGCACCGGCACGTCGGTCCGGGCCGCCCGCCCGATGGCCTTCCACACCTCGAGCATCGCCGGGCTGGACCCGATGAGGCCGCTCGGCGCCTCGACGGGGCGCATGCGAGCGGGCGCCGGGGCCCGGGCGGCCCGGAGCAGGGTGGTGGTCAGGAGCCCCAGGTCGAAGGGCTTGGTCAGGTAGTCGAACGCTCCGCCCTGGATGGCGGCGATGGTCCGCGCGCTGTCGCCGTAGGCGGTGGCCATGATCACCGGGACCTCGGGATGCGCTTCCTGGAGCTCGCGGAGAAACTCCAGCCCGTCCCCGTCCTTGAGGCGGATGTCGAGCAGGATGCAGCTCGGGAGCCGTCCCCGGAGGCTCTCCCGGGCGGCGGCGATGCCCTCGGCCGGCTGCGCGTCGAGCCCCGCCGAGTGTACCGCCCGCACCAGCGTCTCGCGCAGGCCGGCCTCGTCCTCGACGATGAGCACCGTCGGGCTCACGCGCGGGCCCTCGCCAGCTGGACCCGCAGCTCGGTTCCCCGGGCATCGTGGAGGTACTCGATGGAGCCTCCCTGCGCCTCGACCAGCGACCTGCTCAGCCACAGCCCGAGCCCCGTCCCCCCGCTGCGGGTGGTGAAGAAGGGCTCGAAGAGCTCCTCGGCGTGCTCGGCGGGCGCCCCCGGCCCCTGGTCGCGCACGCCCAGGGTGGCTGCTTCCCCGGACTCGGCCAGCGCGACGGTGACCGTGGACCCCGGCGGCGCCGCTTCCACCGCGTTGCGCACCAGGTTCTCGAGGACGCGCTCCAGGGCATCGGGGTCCGCCAGCGCGGAGGCCTCGCCCTGGCGCACCAGGCGCACCGAGCGCTCCTCCGCCATCGCGCTCAGGCGGCCGAGCCGTGCATCGACCCACGGACCCAGCTGGAGCTGCTGCGGCTGGACGGCATTGCTCCGCGCCACGGTGAGCAGCGAGCGGACCACACCGTCCACGCGGTCGACGTCCTCGATGGCCGCCAGCACCTCCGGGTGGGGGCCGCCCGGCGCGCTGGCGCCGTCCAGGAGCTGCAGCCGCAGCTTGAGGGTGGCCAGGGGATTGCGCACCTCGTGAGCGATGCCGGCGGTGATGCGGCCGAGGGCGGAGAGCCGGCGGTCCGACTCCATCCGTCGCTCGAGAAGACGCTCGCGCTGGCGCGCCTCGGCCAGGTGCCGCGCGAGGTCGACGATGCCCTGGCCGACCGTGGTCAGCTCGGTGCCGCGGGGGAGGTCGACCTGCGCCCCGAGGTCGGCCTCCAGGCTGTGGAGCGAGGCCTGGAGCTGCCGGATGCCGCGCTGGAGGGCCCAGAGCGCGCTGAGGCAGACGACGATGAGCGCACCGGTGGCAGTGGCCAGGACGACCACCGGCAGGCGCCACTCCAGCGCCTCCTCCGGAGCCCGAGCGACGGCCGCCACCGCCCAGGCGAGCACCGGCTGGCGCGAGCTCCGGACGACGGTCAGGGCGCCCGGCATGCCGGCGATGTCCATCTCCCGCTCGGCCTGATCGCGGGAGCCGAGCGCGGCGCAGGTCTCGAGGATGACCCGGCGCGCCTCCGGCGGAGGCTGGCGGCGCAGGAGCGTGCCGCCGGCGCCGATCCCCACGCTCCCGAGGAGACGGCCGGCGTCGGTGCACAGCCCGGCGTCCCCCATTCCCAGGCTCCGCACGGCCGGCGGGAGCGCGGAGGGCACGAGGGGGGCCTCGCCTCCGTGAGGCGGCGGTCCCTCGCCGCGCGGAGGCGGCGCGGGTGGGGGCCCGCGCGGGGGAGGCGGAGGAGCACCGAGCGGGGGCGGCTCAGCCCCCGGACCGGCGACGAGCAGGCTCTCCGGAACCTCGCGCGCCAGCTCGGCGGCGGCGGCCCGGCTGCGCGCCCAGGCGGCGTCCGCCCGCGCACGGGCGGTGGTCGCCAGGACCCGGGCGATGGCCAGCGCCGAGGCGCCGAGGGCCACCGCGGCGAGGACGGCCACCACGGCGATCCGAGCACGCAGCGACATGGTCCGGTTTCTACCAGGGCCATGCTACCCGGCGCTCACCGTCCCCACCTGGATTCCCAGGGTGGCCGTCCCGGCGTACCCGGCGGTGGCCGTCCCCTGGAGGGAGAGCAGGAGCTGGCTCCGACCGGCATAGATTCCGTCCGCGGCGTTGCGCGTGTCGCGCGCCCCGCGGGTGTCGTAGGGGGCGTTGGCGGCGAAGACGGCGTCGCTGACCGAATCGTCGAAGAAGACCTGCGTTGTCGCCTCGGTGGTGGTGTTGCTCGAAGCGTCGAAGAGCCGCACCTTGACGTGGATGTGGACGGCGCGGCCGGAGTACCAGCCCGGATAGATGGTGGTGAAGCCGACGATGCCGTTGAGGTCGGTGACCTGGTAGCCGCGCAGGAAGTTCTGTCCCAGCGTGCTCGTCCCGCCCAGGTTGGCCACGTCCGAGTAGAGCCCGCTCCCGTCGCAGTGCCAGATGTCGACCTGGGCCCCGGGGAGCGGCGTGCAGCCGCCGGCGGAGTAGGCATGGACCGCGAACTGGAGGGCGAGCGGGAGGCCCGGCCGGGGATCGGGCGAGGCGAGGCCGTGGGTGTCGGAGCGGATGTCGGAGCGGTCGAGGCGCTCGTCGATCCAGTAGGGCCCCTTGGTCAGGTTGGGATCCAGGATGCAGGAGGACGGGCCTCCATCGGTCGCTCCCGGTCCACCGTCCGTTCCCGTCAGCCCCGAGCCGCCGTCGGTGCTGGCCAGCACCGTCTCCTCCCCGCAACCGAGGAACAGGGCGATGCCGGCGGCACCGAGGACGCCGATGGCCTCGCGGCGGCCGGGGTCCATCCCTCTCGGGCCTGTCCTGGGCGCGGCCCCTCTCCCCTTTCCACCGGTCATCATCCGACCTCCGATGTCATACGAGAACTCCCGGGCGGCCGCTCGAGCCTCGGCGCTCGTCGAGCCCGAGCGGCCATCCCGGGCCCGCTCACTCCCGCTTTCCGGCAGAGGCGAGGGGCTGAAGGGCGCGAACCGTTCCGTCCGGCAGCGTCATTCGCTCGAGGCGCAGCGCGGCCGCTCCGGCCGGCGCGGTCCCGGAGATCTGCAGGCTCGTTCCGCGGGTCAATCCGGAGACGTCGATGGACTGGTGCGGGCCGCCCATGGCCACCGTCCCGTCGGCGAAGACGAGGCCGTTGACGCGGCCGTCGGGCGCGGCGAGGAAGGCCTCGAGCGTCCCGCTGCGGGTGGTCTCCGTCTCCGCAACCGGGTCACCGGGCGGCGGGCCGTCCGGAGGGGCGCCCGGCGGGCGGCCCTCCCCCGGCTGCGGCGCCGAGATGAGCAGCACGCCGGCGCGGGTGAGCCGGACGCGGTGGTAGACGAAGTTGAGCGGGGTCTGCACCGCGTCGCCCTCCACCTGCACCCGCTGACCCGGCTCGAAGCCGAGGTCCGAGGCCAGATGCGGCGGCAGCACGACCACCGAGCCCTCGGCGAGGAGCAGGGCGAAGACCTCGCCCCGCGGGCCGACGAGCACCTTGTCGATGCTCGCCGAGCGCTGCATGCGCACGGCGCCGACCGCGGGGGGGTCGGCGGAGGCCGCCAGGCGAAGCGTGGAGAGGAGAACGACGGACGCGAGGAACGGCGATTTCATGCGAGGAACCTCCAGGGACGATTTCGACGGGTCGGCGCCTACGCAGCTCCCGTGCCACCCCGGCCTCGACCGGGAGCCGGGCACTTGGCGGGCAAGGCCCCGTCACCGCCGGCGACAGGTGTCAGCGAGGGCGACGGCCGACCACCCTCGTGCGCGGCTGGCGAAGCGCCGCCCGGACGTGCTTAGAGGGGCGGCTCCCATGGCGCACCGATCCCTCCTGCTCCTGGTCGCCCTCGCGGTCCCTCGCCCGTCGCTCGGCGAGGAGGGGATGTGGCTCCTCAACGACTTCCCGGTCCAGGCGATGGAGCAGGCACACCACTTCCATCCGGAGCAGGCCTGGCTGGACCGGGTGCGGCTGGGCGCCATCCGCCTGGCCAACGGCTGCTCCGCCAGCCTGGTCTCCGAGCACGGCCTGGTGATGACCAACCATCACTGCGTCCGCGAGTGCGTGCAGGACCTCTCCAGCCCCAAGGAGGACTTGCTCGAGGCCGGCTTCCTCGCCCCGAGCGAGCGCGAGGAGCGGCGGTGCGCCGCCCTCGAGGCCAACCAGCTGGTGGCCATCACCGACGTCACCGAGCAGATCCAGGCCGCCACGCGGGGGCTGGAGGGACCCGCCTACGCCAAGGCGCGGCGCGCGGAGATGACCCGCATCGAGGGCGCCTGTGCGCAGGGGCCGGCCGTGCGCTGCGACGTGGTGACGCTCTTCCACGGCGGCCGCTACCAGCTCTACACCTACCGCCGCTACCAGGACGTCCGCCTCGTCTTCGCCCCGGAGTTCCCGATGGCCGCCTTCGGCGGCTACCCGGACAACTTCAACTTCCCGCGCTACGGCTTCGACGTCGCCTTCCTCCGCGTCTACGACGGCGGCTCCCCGGCGGCGACGCCGGACGCGCTGTCCTGGGCGCGGGCTCCGGTCAAGGAGGACGACCTGGTGTTCGTGGCCGGGCATCCGGGCGGCACGGAACGGGTCCAGACGGTCGAGCAGCTCGCCTTCCAGCGAGACGTGGCGCTTCCCTGGACGCTCCTCCGCCTGGCCGAGCTCCGGGGCGTTCTTCTCGAGTTTGCCCGCGGGAACCCGGAGCTGTACCGCATCACGCGGGCCCGCATCCGCACGGTGGAGAACTCGCTCAAGGCACTGCGCGGACGCCACGCCTTCCTGGCCGACCCCGGCGCCTTCGAGCGGAAGCGCGCCGAGGACGCGGCCCTCCGGGCTGCCGTGCAAGCCGACCCGGCCAGGACGGCGAGATACGGAGGAGCCTGGGACGCCATCTCCCAGGCGGTGGCCGCCGAACGGCGCCTGTGGGCCACCTACCGCCTCCTCGAGGCCGGCGAGGCCTACGGCTCCGAGCTCTTCGACATCGCCCGCCTCCTGGTCCGCGCCGCCGACGAGCTTCCCCGGCCGTCGGAGGAACGCCTTCGCGAGTTCACCGAGGCCCGGCTCCCGAGCCTGAAGCAGCGGCTCCTCCGCCCGGTCCCCATCCACCGGGAGCTGGAGCGCGTCACCCTGGCCTTCGGCCTGCGGCGGCTCCGGGACACTCTGGGCGCGGACGATCCGCTCGTGCAGCGAGCGCTGGGCAAGGAGGCGCCGGAGGACCTCGCCCGGCGGCTGGTCGACGGGACCCGGCTCGACGACGTGGCCCTCCGCGAGGCGCTCCTCGCCGGCGGCCGGGCGGCCATCCAGAGCTCCCAGGATCCGATGATCCGGTTCGCCCTCCAGGTCGACGCCGAGGCCCGAGCGGCGCGGCGCGCATTCGAGGACCAGGTGGAGGCCGCCCTGGCGAAGAACGGCGAGCTGCTCCACCAGGCCCACGTCGCGGTGAACGGGACCTCCGGCTATCCCGACGCCACCTTCACCCTCCGCCTCTCCTACGGGACGGTCGCCGGCTGGCGGGAGAACGGGCGGGCCGTCCCGGCGATGACCGACTTCGCCGGGCTGTTCGGCCGGGACACCGGACGCTTTCCCTTCGCCGTCGCCCCGAGCTGGCTCCGGGCGAGGAGCTCGCTGGACCCGAAGACCCCGATGAACCTGGTCACCACCAACGACATCATCGGCGGGAACTCCGGGTCGCCCCTCCTCGATCGGAACGCCGAGGTGGTCGGCCTCGTCTTCGACGGCAACCTCGCCTCGCTCGGCGGCGACTACGGGTACGAGCCGGCCACCAACCGCGCGGTGGCGCTCCACGGCTCGGCCATCCTCGAGGCGCTGGAGAAGGTGTACGGCGCGGGCCGGGTGGTGGCCGAGCTCCGGCGGACGGCCCCCGGGGCCAGCCGCTGAGGACGCCGGCCCGCGCGCCGCAACTCAGGTGACGACGGCCAGCTGGTAGAGGTAGTCGACGAAGGACCTCACCGCGCCGTCCAGCCCGAGCACCTTCGGGTCCTTGGAGTCGACGAGGAAGTACTCGTCCGGCGCATGGGCTCCGTCGCCGTGGCCGAGCCCGAAGTGCCCCGCCGGAAGTCTCAGCGGCTCGCCGGTGAAGACGTATCCCGGCCACGACCCCGGGCTCCTCGGCCACAGGACCGGAGTGATGCCGTCGGCACGGTAGACGTCGATCTGTGCCCGGATGACGGGCGAGTCCGCGGAGGTGGTGGTGGGATCGTAGCCACCGGTCATCCGGACCTCGATGTCGCCGAAGCCGCGCTTGGCCAGGTGCGCCTGGAGCGCGGCCAGCGCCTGGGCCGCGGTCATGTCCGGGACGAGGCGCAGGTCCAGCTTGGCCACGGCGCGGTGAGGGAGCACCGTCTTGCCGCCCGGCCCGGTGTAGCCGCCGACGATTCCCTCGATGTTCACCGTGGGCGAGGAGGCGAGGAGCTCGAGCGACTCGAGATAACCCACGTCCCGGATCCACCGGTCGACGGTGAGCTGCTTCTTGTCGACGGCCTCGCTCATCCGTTTCGCGGCGTCGGCGATCATCGCCTTCTCGGCGGCCGTCAGGGGGCGGACGGGCGCGGTCAGCCCCTCGATGGCCGGGGTGTTCCCGTCCGCCGCCACCAGGGTGGCCAGGGCCTGGACCAGGTGCCAGGCCGGGCTGTCCACCCGGGCCCGCTGGCCGGAATGGATGTCGTGCTTCGGTCCCCGCCCCCACGCCTCGCCGCTGGACACGAGCTCGAGCTCGATGACCCCCTTGCCGCCCAGGGTGATGGTGACCACACCGTTCAGCTCCTGGTCGGCGGAGGGCATGAACACGCCCAGACAGCGGCCGAGCGCGGCCTGGACGTCCGGACGCCGGACCACCTGTGGGAAGTGGGGCGAGCCGATCTCCTCCTCCCCCTCGGCCACCAGGACGAGGTTGACCGGGAGCTTCCGCCCCGCGGCGCGGATGGCATGCAGGGCGGAGAGGAAGGCCGACTCCGGGCCCTTCTGGTTGACCGCGCCCCGCCCCACCACCACCGTCCCCAGGCCGGGCCGGTTCACCAGGTCGGCGGCCCAGGGCGGCGAGGACCACTCGGCCGGAACCACCTGCTTCACGTCGTACATGAAGTAGAGGCCCACCGTGCGGGGGGCACCGGCGTCGAGGGTGGCGAAGATGCCCGGTTGCCCGTCGGTGGGCACGCGCTCGGCGCGCTGGAAGCCCGCATCCCGGAGGAGCCGCAGGGTGAGGTCGCAGCCCTCGATCATCCCCACGTTCTCCGCGGCGATGGAGGGCTGGCGGATCCATTCCTGGAGGAGCCGCACCGAGTCGCCGTGGCGCTTCTCCACCTGCGTGTGGACGGGCTTCAGGTCCACGCCCGCGGCGTCGGCCCACCGGGGAAGGGCGAGGGCGGCGGCCGAGGCGACCGATGCTTCGAGGAAGGTCCGGCGGTCCATGGGGTCCTGGACCCTAGCAGGAGGCGCCGCTCCCGCTCACCCGGGCAAATCATGGCTGGACCCGCGACCCCGGGGTCTGAGAACCTTCCGCGCCGTGCTTCGGTACCGCGCCGACCGCCGGACGCTGGGCATCCTGACCAGCTACGGCGTGCTCTTCATCGGCGGATGGATGCTCTCGCCGTCGGGGCCGCTCCTCTGGGCGTGGGTGGCGGTGCTGAGCGGGAACGCCTGGCTCTGCGCAGTCGTCGCCCACAACACCGTGCACTGCCCGGTCTTCACCCGGCGCTGGGCGAACCGCGCCTTCCAGGTCTGGGTGAGCCTGTCCTACGGCTTTCCCATCAGCGAATACATCCCCGGCCACAACCTCTCCCACCACCGGTACACCCAGGCGCGCGAGGACGTGATGCGCACGAGCAAGGTCCGCTTCCGGTGGAACCTGCTCAACTTCCTCTGTTTCTTCCCGGCGGTGACGCCGGCCATCCTGCGCGGCAACGCCCGCTTCCGGAAGCTGCGCGGGGAGAAGGCCGCCGCCTGGCGGCGCCAGCTCCTCCTCGAGGCGACGGCGGTGTGGGGTGTGAAGGTGGCCCTCCTCCTCGTCGACTGGAGGAAGGCGCTGCTCCTGCTCGTCATCCCGCACCTGGTGGCCAACTACGGCATCGTCACCATCAACCTGCTCTGGCACGACGGCTGCGATGCGGAACATCCCTTCAACCACTCCCGCAACTTCGTCGGCCCGCTGCTCAACTTCCTGACGGTGAACAACGGCTACCATGGCATTCATCACCTGGAGCCCGGGCTGCACTGGAGCCTCTTGCCCGCGGCGCACGCCGAGCGCGTCCGGCCGGGCCTGCACCCGGCGCTCGAGGAGCGCTCGCTTCCCGCCTACTTCTTCCGCACCTTCATCTACCCGGGGAAGCGGCTGCGCTACGACGGGGCGCCGCTGGTGGTGACCGACCCCGGGCCGGACCGGGACTGGGTCCTCCCCGGCGACGCGGGATTCATCGCCGGGCTCGAGTCGGCCGCCCCGGCGCGCGTCTAGCGAAGGCTGTCCGCGCCGGCCAGCGCCGTGCCGGCGGCGTCCAGGTGGCCGGTCAGCTGGTCCAGGTCCACCGGCTTCTCGAGGCGGGCCACCACCAGATGGTTCTCCAGGGCCACCCGGGTCACCACCTCGTGGGCCGAGACGAGAACGAAGCGGAGCTGGTGCGCGTCCTGACGGCGGGAGAGGGTCTGCAAGAGCTCGGGCCCGCTCGTCCCGGGGAGCATCAGGTCGAGCAGCACCACCAGCGGCGGCCCGAGCTGCTCGACCAGCGCCGCCGCCTCGTCCGCTTCCTGGGCGGTGACCACCGTGTACCCGCGCCGGGCCAGCTCGGTGCGCATCTGGGCGCGGAAGAAGGGCTGGTCGTCCACCACCAGGACCAGCGGGCGATGGAGCGTGAAGGTGGCCTCGGCGTGCACGGAGGAGCTCACCTATGCCATCGGCCCGGGCGGGTGGGGAAGTGGGTGAGCGTCGACCCCGAGCCGGGGGCTCACTCCAGACCCAGGTCCTTTCGTGGATTTCCCACCATCCGCTCCGGAACGACGACGCGGTCGAAGTCGGCCGGGCTCACCCCGCTGGCGATGGCCGCCTCGCGCAAGGTGACATTCTCGTGAAGCGCGCGGTGGGCGATGGCCGCCGCCCGGTCGTAGCCGATGACCGGGGAGAGGGCGGTGACCAGCATCAGGGACTCGCGCACCAGCTGGGCGATGCGCGGGCGGTCCAGCTCGATGCCCTCCACGCTGTACCGCCGCCACTTCTCGCAGGCGTCGCCGAGCAGCCGGGCCGAATGGAGGAGGTTGGAGATGATGACCGGGCGCAGGGTGTTGAGCTCGAGGTTGCCCGCCGACCCGGCGAAGGTCACCGCGGCGTCGTTGCCCATCACCTGGCAGCAGACCATGACCAGGGCCTCCTCCTGGGTGGGGTTCACCTTGCCGGGCATGATCGACGAGCCGGGCTCGTTCTCCGGAAGCTTGAGCTCGTGGAACCCGGCCCGCGGGCCGCAGCCCAGCCACCGGATGTCGTTGGCGATCTTCATCAGCGCCGCGGCCAGGGTGCGCAGGGCGGCGCTGGCGTGGACCAGGGCATCGGCCGAGCCCTGGGCGGCGAACTTGTTCGGCGCGGTGACGAAGGGGTGGCCGGTGAGCTCGGCCAGGCGGCGGGCGATGCCCTCGGCGTACCCAGCGGGCGCGTT
>Ga0187779_10001445_pt1 | contig 14820 bp, 15 predicted proteins | sample 1015_Q2_SP10_10__FD_132435 | JGI IMG/M metagenome (GOLD analysis project Ga0187779, IMG submission 132435) | Tropical peat soil microbial communities from peatlands in Department of Meta, Colombia - 1015_Q2_SP10_10_MG | ecosystem: Environmental > Terrestrial > Soil > Wetlands > Peat | place... | reverse complement strand
TCGGAGGCGTCATCCAGGTCTTCACGCGGCAGGCGCCGGACAAGGGCGGCTCCGCGGCCGTCTCCGCCTGGGGCGGAACCTTCGACACCGGCGCGGTGGATGCGTCCTACGGATTCGGCAGCGGCGGTTTCCGTGGGGACGCCGGAGGAACCTATTTCCGTACCGACGGGTATCGCCAGCACGACGCCGAAGAGAGCGGAATCCTCGGCCTTTCGACCTCGGGCGTGCTCGCCGGCGGAAAGTGGGCGGTCGACCTGGACGGGAGCCGATCCCACCGCCAGGACCCCGGCGCCCTCCTCCAGGAGCAGTACGACGCCGACGACCGGCAGTCGGATCCGATGTATCGCTTCGACCGAACCGACTCCGACCGCGGACGACTTTCTCTCTCCTTTCGCCAGGAGAGCGGACCCGTCCCGTTCCACGCGGATCTCTACGGGTCTCTGCGCAGCGACGGGATCCTGCAGACCTTGCCGGTGGCGCCGGGCTTCGGCAACCGCACGTTCCGCGACCTCCACACGAGCGCCATCGGCGGAATCCTCGAAGGCGAGAAGTCCTTTCAGCTCTTCGGCCGGGACGGGCTGCTGCGCCTCGGGACGGAGCTCGCCCACGAGACCCTTCGCACCACCTACAGCTTCGTGGACGACCTGGGACAGCGAGGGCCGGTCGTCTCGAGCGAGGACGGTTCGCGCAATCGTTCTGCCGTCTTCCTGACCGGAGACTGGCGTCTGACGGATCGCCTGCGGCTGACCGGCGGCGTGCGCTGGGACCATATCGGCGACGACTTTCAGGTCGAGAACGGGATGCAGACCAACCAGGCCTGGTCGCCGCGCGGCGGGATCAACTACCGGATCGGCGACTTGAACGGGGCGCCCCTGGCGCTCTACTTTCAGTATTCGCGGGCCTTCAAGGCCCCTTCGCTCGATCAGCTCTTCGATCCCCATCCCTTCATGGACTTCCAGGGCGGCACGATTACGATTTCGAATCCCGACCTCGTGCCGCAGCGCGCTCAGAACTTCGAGGTCGGCGCGTCGCAGCAGGCCCGGGACGTTCGCTGGGAGGTTCTCGCTTACCGGATGACCGTCGACGACGAGATCGACTTCGACCCGGCGACCTTCCAGTACAAGAACATCGGAAAGAGCCTGCACCGAGGCATCGAAGCGGATCTCCGGATCTCAGCCGGTCCCGTGCTCTCCCCCTTCGTTTCGTACGCCTTCACGCGCGTCGAGTCGCAGACGGGCGAGAACGCGGGAGCGCAGTTGAAGAACATCCCGGAACACCTGCTGCGGGCAGGTCTCGGCATCGCTCTTCCCGCAGGCTTCTCCGCCGATGCGATCTATACCTGGATGGGAAAGCGTTACCTCGATGACGCCGACCTCGTGCCTCTGGGCGACGTCTCGGTCGTCGACCTGCGCGTGAGCAAGGTCTTCGGCAGCCTGCGCGCGCGCCTCGACATCTCGAATTTGACCAACACCAAGTACGCGCAGTACGGCTTCCAGCTTGCGGACTTCTCGGGCAATCAGGTCCCTTTCTACTATCCCGGCGCCCGCCTCGCCGCCCGGATCGGCGTGGACTGGAGGAACTAGCCGGCTAACCCGGCGGGAGCCGGCGCTCGGGCTTTGCCTTCCCGCGGCGCAGGAGACGCCCCGTCAGGCTTCCGTCACGCACCCGCAGGCCCGAGCGGGTCAAATCGCCGATGGCGACGCCGGTGGCTACCTCGAGCCCGGCAGACTTCGAAAGCTCGATCTTCTGGCTCGCATAGACGCTGCGGTATCCGACCAGGAGAAACGCCGCCCCGCCTGCAAGAGCCGCATAGACGCCGACGTCGCGCGGAAGCAGCTCGATCCCCATCACCGCCGCAGCAATCGGCGTATTCGCCGCCGCAGCAAGGACGCTCACGAAGCCGAAGGCCGCGGCGGCGCCGATCGGCAGATGAAAGAGGCGCGCCAGAACCGCTCCGAGCGTCGATCCGATGAAGAAGATCGGCGTCACGATGCCGCCGCTTCCCCCCGACTCGAGCGTCACCGACGTCGCGATGATCTTCCAGAGAAAGGCGAGCACCGCGATCTCCGTCGCTCCAGACAGCGCGGCCTCGATCGTCGGGACCCCGAGGCCGGCGTAGGTCGAGCCCACGAGCTGGTAGAAGGCGGCCAGAAAGACACCCCCCGCCGCGGCCACGGCATACGGATGCCGCTCGAAGCGGCGCAGGCCCTTCTCGACTCCGCGCATCGTTTCGATCAGGAGCAGCGCCGCGATGCCGAAGAGCGCGCCGAAGAGGATCGACAGGAGCACGACTTCGCCACGCCCGAAGGATGCGAGCGACTCGTGGATCGCGGGCACCGGCGCATGGACCCCGCACACCAGGTGCGCCACGATCCCCGAGACCAGGCACGGGAAGAGGACGGAATACTCGATACGGCCCAGATACAAAACCTCGATGCCGAACAGGGCTCCGGAGATCGGCGTCCCGAAAACGGCCGCGAAGCCTCCCCCGATCCCGCAGATGACGAGCTTGCGCCGGTCGTCGTCGGAGAGCCGCAGCACATCCGCGAAGACGCTCGCGATCGAGGCGCCGATCTGAGCGCACGGGCCCTCCTTGCCGACCGATCCGCCGAAGGCGAGTGTGATCACCGTCGCGAGCAATTTGACCGGCGCCACTTTCCAGTTGATCCGGCCGTCGCTTTGATGGACGGCCGCGATGACGGCTTCCGTTCCGTGGCCTTTCGCAGTCGGCGCGAAGGAGCGGATCAGCCAGACGCAGGCCGGCAGCGCGACCGGCAGGAGCCAGAAATAGGGAACGGGACCCATCTGGATCCGCCGGACGAGATCCCCGGAAGCGGCCAGGCTCCAGAGGAATGCCTTCGTTCCCAGGCCGACACAGAGCCCGGCGACCGCGCCGAGAAGCGCCCACTTCAGCGTGCTGATGAGAAGCGCCGTGTGCTCCGTGTACCAGCGGCTCTCGTCGGCGAGATGTGGGGGCTCCGGCTCGCTCATCCCTCGAGACCATGATAGCGGTGATGCAGGTGCTTCAGGCGCTCCCCCGCGGACCGATCGAAGATCTGGCCGTGGAATGATCAAGGAGAAGGCCATGAGCTTTCCGCTTCACACCCAGTTCCTGGAAATGTCCCCGCCGGAAGCCCTCGAGGAGCGGATCCACCACAGGTTCTCGACGCTCGAGCGCTTCTCCAAGAGGATTCAGAGATGCCGCGTGTGGGTCGAGAAATCGGCCGGTCACCACCGCAGAACGCCGTTGTACGAGGTACAGGTGCGCCTGACGATGCCCGGCGACGAGATCGTCGTGGCGGACCAGCCTGGCGAGGATGACCTCTACATGGCGATCCGCAACGCGTTCGACGCCACGCGACGCAAACTTCAGGACTACGGCCGAGTCCACGGCGCGCAGGTGCTGGCACACCCCAGGCGCCACGGACGAATCGCTGGAGCGCGGCCGCGAGCCGCGTGAGCTAGGCGGCGGACTCGCCGAAACGAACCGGCAGCCGCCGCCCGCCCCATGCGCCCGGCCGATCCTCGAAGATGCCGGTGCACGGCTCGCCGCAGGACACGCAACGGCCGCCCTTGAGGTTCCAAGCCGTCAGGACGTATCCGTCCCGGCCGATGAGGGTGGCGCCGCAGCCGTGGCAGAGCGTCGCGCCCCCTTCGGGATCGACGATGTTTCCCGTATAGGCGTAGCGGACGCCGTTCTTGATCGCGATGCGGCGGGCGCGGCGCAGCGTCGAAGGCGGCGTCGGAGGCACGTCGCGCATCTTCCAGTCCGGGTGGAAGGCCGTGAAGTGCATCGGAACGTGCGTTCCGAGGTTCTCGACAACCCACTGCGTCATCTGCTCGATCTCCTTCTCCGAGTCGTTGTATCCCGGAATGAGCAGACTCGTCAGCTCGAGCCAGACCTTCGTCTCCCTTGCGAGGTAGACGAGCGTCTCGAGGACGGGCTGGAGATGCGCGCCCGTGACCTCCCAGTAGAACTTCTCCGCAAATGCTTTCAAGTCGACGTTGGCGGCATCGACGTGACTGTAGAACTCGCGCCGCGGCTCCGGGCAGATGTAGCCTGCCGTCACAGCGACGGACGCGACGCCGACCTGCCGGCACGCGTCCGCCACGTCCATCGCATACTCGAAGAAGATCGTCGGGTCGTTGTAGGTGAACGCCACGCTGCGGCAGTCGAGCTGCCGCGCCGCGCGAGCGATCTGCTCCGGCGACGCTTCCTGGGCGAGCTTCGCGATCTCGCGGGACTTGCTGATGTCCCAGTTCTGGCAGAACTTGCAGGAGAGGTTGCAGCCCTCCGTGCCGAAGGAGAGCACCGGAGTCCCCGGCAGGAAGTGGTTGAGCGGCTTCTTTTCGATGGGATCGACGCAAAAGCCGCTCGACCGGCCGTAGGTCATGAGCACGACTTCGCCGTTCAAGCAGCCGCGCACGAAGCAGAGCCCCTGCTGCCCCTCGCGCAGCGTGCAGAACCGGGGGCAGACATCGCACTGCACACGGCCGTCCTCGAGCCTGTGCCAGTGCCGCGTTTCGACGATCGGGCCTTTGGAGCCAGTCATGGCAGAAGCGTGCGCCCGATGGGGGGAATCGGCCAGAAGCGTTTACATCAGAAGGCCGGCACAGCCTCCCGGGCTCCGTCAGCCCAGAGGCTCGGTCTCTCCCCTGCTTTCGCTCCCGCCGCCGCGCCGATCCTCCCTGCGCCTGTCGTACACGGTCTGCCAGTCGCAGCGGGGACAAGGAACCATCTCGCCGATCTTCGGGTTCCCCTCGGGCTCGAAGAGGATGACGCACTTCGGGTTCGAGCATCGGATCGGGAAGACTGCGGACGGCGAGGAAGCGGCAGTCGGTTTCGTGTCGTCGAGCGAGGAAGGCGGCAGACAGCCGGTCGTGAAGTTCTCGCCGTCCTTGCAGTGCCAGTGCTGGTCGTGCTGCTCGCCCCGCCATTCCTGCGGGCCGCCGCCGGCGCGAGAGAGAAAGAGAAAGAGACCGGCCATCGCCTCCACGAGCGTCAGCAGGTTGGCGCGCCGGTACTCGGTCAACCGGTTGTGCTTCACGATCGAGTAGTCGACGAGCCAGGGCAGGTTCTGTGTGGGGTCGGTCCATTCCTTGAAAGGCCGGAATCCGCGCGTCTTGGGCCTCCAGAAGTGGGCCATCACGACGGAGCCTGGCAGGCCGTTTGCGGGAGCCAGCGTGGCGAAATCCCCCATGTGCAGCTTCTCGGGATCCTTTGGATAGCGGTTCTGGATGAGCACGTCGCGGCAGGCCTTTTCGAACTGCTCGCAGGTCGTGATCAGCAGCTCGAAGATGCGCTGCGAGTACGTTCCGCCATTTGCGTCCGTCGGCTCGACGTATTCACGGACCCTTCGCAGATCCTTGGTCAGGGCCGTGAAGGAGGCGACGTTCGCGGTGAGATCCGCCACTGAAAGATTTTAGCGTCTCGAGCGGCGGACTGCCGCGTCCGGGAAGGCTCGACGCGGATTCTGGCCGGTTTTCGCGAAGCGAAGGCCCGCGGGAGTCGACCTAGTTGGCCTGCTTGAAGTCTTCTTCGGCGCCGATCAACGCCGCGTAGCGCTCGGTCCAGGCCCGGATCTCCGCCGGGCGCACGCCCGAACCGCTGGCCGACAGCCGCTCGAGGAGCAGGTTCGCCTCCTCCAGCAACTCGAAGGTCAGGTCGATCCGGGCGGCGACCACCTTGGCGACGTCTCGAACCATGTCGCGCCGATTCACGCGCCGCTGCCCTCCGGCGTCGAGACCGCCTTCAGCGCCGCGCGGCAGACCGCGAGAGACTTCTTCTTGTCCGTCGACATGAACTGGTGGCCGTCGCGTGAGAAGCAGACTTCGTATCCCGCGTTGCAGTCGTAGACTTTCAACTCGAAGCCCCGTTCGTCCAGCGCCATCAGGATCAAGTGAACCAACCCGTCGTTGTTCGAGTAGTGCACCCCGGTCGGAAGACCGAGCTTCTCCGCAACCAGCGCATCGACAACCGGACCCGCAGAATACGAATCGATCTCGGTAGGAGTCACCGCGTTCAAATTGTAGAGCGGGAGAAGGCGATTCGCGCCTTCTTCAGAGAGAACAGATCGACGCAGAATTTCTTGATGTGTGATTCATGAATCGTTCACTTTCGATGTGCTTCGTGAGGACGAGGCACGACTGGCGAACGTTCGCTCCGAGATTTCGAGAAGATCCCTTCGCAGCCGGAGACGACCAGGGTTGGCGTCAGTGGCGGCCGCGCCCTCCGGGCGAACCCACTGCGCCGCGCGCGCCCCCGCTGGAAAAGCTCGATCGGCCGAAGCTTCCGCGACTGCCCGGGCTCGCCTGAGGCGCCGCCCGAAAACCGCTCGCGAGACCGCCGCGCGGAGCACCTGGAGGTCTGAGCCCACGAGGCGCAACTCTGCGACCGACCGCTCCGGGACCGCGGCTGATCCCCTGCCGCGCGAAGGACGTCCGCGCCGGCGCGCGGGAGCCAGAACCCGAGGGTCTGCGCCAGCTCGCGGCAGAGCCGCGTTCCCGCCAGACCTGCGATGAGCCGCGCTCCCGCCAGGCTTCGGACGAGCCGCGCGAAGCGGTCATGACTCCGCCCGGCTTCCCCGGCCGGTGACCCCCATCGTGTCCGTCGTGTCCGTGATGGTCGTGGTGATCGACATGATCGTGGAAGTGACTGAAGAAGAGCGGTGGATACAGAAAAAGAGCGTACGGGTAATACGGATACCCGTAGCAATAAGGACACCAGTCGCTCCAATACGAGCCGGCGTAGGCGCCGGCGTAATCTTCAGGATAGGCGTAGGCATCCGAAGAGGCGACGTCCCCACTCGAGTAGCCGTTGTCGTAGGAACCGCCATCGCTCTCCGGATACGAACCTGAATACGACGAAATGGTTGATTCGGTCGCGGACGCGGCACGACTCACTCCTGCGGTGTCGTCAGGAATCCTCGCGTCGATCGCCATCAGATAGCTGACGACCCGTTCGCTCACCCCGGAATCGAGCAGCCACTCGAGATCCTTGTCGCTCACCTCAGAGGGGAGCTCCCCGCGATGCGCTTTGGCGTATGCGAGCAGATCCACATCCGACGAGCCAGCTCTCGACATCAGAACCAGCTCATCCAGCGGCGAACCGGTTTGTCCGGCGGAAGCGCCTGCCCTCGTCTGGCTTCCGAGAAGCGCTCCGCAGCAGGCCAGAAGACAGAAGAAGGCGACGGCAGGTTTCATGGTCGTCCCCCGGGCGAAACCTTACATTTCGAGTATACGACTCCGGCGCGCCCGGTGTTTGGCCGGTGACAGTTACTTTGCTCTTGCGCGGATGGCGGCCTTGAACGTCCGGCGCCCTTCCTCGTCGGCGATGTTCCCGGCGAGCGCGGCGCCGAGCGCGACCAGGTTTTCGGCGGACTTCGCCGCCCTTTTGACGAGCAGGCGCGCGAGCGGGCCGATGCGCCGGGCAAGTTCGACTTCGACGAAGTGCAGATCCTCCTCGCGAAAAGCCGGGGCGGGAGAGGTCGGCGGCGCGGGCGTGGCTGGAGGCTGCGTCTCGGATCGCGCCTCCGGCGGCGGCGCGGCTGATCCTGCGTGGGAGCCGAACGGCGCCTGGAAGGAGGTCTGGCCCCGGCCGGGCAATGCTCCGGCGTGCGACGTCGGCGCCGGTCCGACTCGATTCGCAAGGGTCTCGATTCCGGTGGCCGTCGGCTCCTGCGCCTCCGGCTCCTCGCCGGTCTGCATGCGATAGAGATCCCGGTCGAGCGCATAGACGTTCGGGTAGCGTTCGCCGCGCTCCTTGGCCATCATCTTGCGCAGCACGCGGCAGAGCCCCTCTGAGAGCCCCGGCGCGTACTGGCGCGGGTCGGGGAGCGGCGCCGTCAGGTGCATGGACATGACGTGCGCGCCCGTCGTGCCCTTATAGGGAGGGCGCCCCGTGACCAGGTGGTAGAAGGTCGCGCCCAGCGAGTAAATGTCGGCGCGTGCGTCGATGTCCCTGGCGCCGAGGATCTGCTCGGGGGAGATGTACTGGGGGGTTCCGACGGCCTGCCCCGTGTGCGTCAGGGACTGGTCCTCCCCTACGCGCTTGGCGATGCCGAGATCCACGAGCTTCACTTCCCCTTTGGCGGTGAGCATGATGTTGTCCGGCTTGATGTCGCGGTGGACGATCCCTTCTCCGTGCGCGACCGCGAGCGCCGGCACCACGTGGCGAACGACCAGGAGAGCGTCGCGCTCGCTCAAGCGGCCCCGATTCAAGTATGCCCGGAGCGATTTGCCATCCACATACTCCATCGCGAGGTAGTAGACGCCCTCCACGCATCCGAAGTCGTAGATCTGAACGATGTTCGGGTGGTTCAGGCGAGCGGCCGCCCGCGCTTCCTTCAGAAACCTCTGCACGTACTCTTCGTCCGCCGAGAAATGCGGCGCGAGCGTCTTCAACGCGACGATGCGCTCGAGAGTCACGTTCTTCGCGCGATAGACCTTCCCCATTCCTCCGGCGCCGAGCTCCTCGAGGACCTCGTAGGTTCCGAACTGCCGCCCGGCCAGGCTCTGTTCGGTCAAGCGCCCCAGGACCTCGGCAACCCGCTACTCCTCTTCGAGCATCGTCAGGGCCTTCACGAGGCTGATGCGCATCCGATTGAAGGACCCGGCGAGGGCTCCCACCTCGTCCCGGCTCTTGAGTTTGACCTCTTGCACGTCGAGGTTGCCTGTCGAAACTTCGTCGGCCATCCTCGAGAGCTGCCGAATGGGCCGGATGATCGTGAACCACAGAAGGACGTTCAAGAGAAGGAGGATGAACGCGAAGACGCCCACGAGGGACAGGAGCATCACCCGATGCGCCTGCGCCGCCAGGTTGAGCGGGACCGCCATCGGCACGGAGACGATCTGCGCCCCGATGACTTCGTTCAACTTCCAGCCATAGCCGCCGCTGTTGCCGTACCTCTTCACGAGGGAGGCAGGCGACTCCTCGGGCGTGGTGTGGCAGGACAGGCAGCCCGGATCGGTGATCGTGATCGGATGGGCCAAGTAGAGCGCCGGCCCGAGCGACGCGGCGCGCTCGCCGACGATCTCCTTGAGCTTCACATCCGCGCGGAAGGCATTGACGACATCGGCCTCCCAGTCGACGGTGCGGTCGCGCGGGTTGGTCGGGTTGAGCGTCGCCTCTTTGTAGTTGTACTCGGGATGCGTTTCCCTCAGGGTGTTGAAGATCTCCGTGGCGGAGTAGGCCGGAACGGTCTGGGGCAGGAACTCCTCGGCCAGCCGGGCGGCCAGAAGGGGCTTGATCTGCTTGTTGGTATATCCGCGCGTCGCCAGGGCGGTCTGCATCATCAGGCGCGCCTGCTCAACGACCTGCGCGCGAGCGTTCTTCTGCAGCAGGTCCTGGGTGATCAGGTGAGCCGGCACGAGGGCGATGCCGAAGCACAGAATCAGGATCAAGTTGAACTTGACCAGCAGCGACATGGCGCCCCTCCCTTTCGGGATCCTAGTGTACCGGAGCTGGCAGAGCGGTCAGGCGCGTGGAGCTGGTGGAGCGGAACGTGATCGAGGCGTTCGACTGCGGTGATCGCTTCGCTGCGGCAGCCGAGAGTTTCAAGGGAGGTTCTCGGTTCTGAATTCGTCGCGCTTTTACGGCGCGCGAAGTCTCCCGAGTGGCCTGGAAACCGCTTTCTCGCGGCACTGGTTCAAGCGCTCGCAACGCGACCAAGTTTCGCGAAGTCACCGAGCGAAACGACTCGCGTTGCGGGAGCCGGAGCGCAGCGAGCGGCCCAGGCGGCGCCGTCGAGGCCAATCCGCCGAGCGGCGCCGCCGATCGGAGGGTCGCTCGCAAGCGAAGGCGACGGTTTGGCGGAAGCGTGTGGGAGTCGAACCCCGATCAATCCGACCGCGAGCCACCGCCTACTACCGGAAAGGACTGATTCGTCGAGCGTTTTTTCGCTGCCTGGACATGTCAACGAACGCTCAGACGGTGGCTACCGGTAGGCACTTCGCAGAAGAAGACGCAGAAAGTCCGGAGGGCAAAGGTCGCTTCGCCGCTGACCTTCGGGAGGATCGATCAGGCGCTCGCGAGCTGAAGAGACGGACGCTTGTGGCCTCGCCCGATCCGGGGTGACGCCGCGGCTCGGAGCTTTTCGACATCGCGCATAGGCGGCTCGCCGAAGTGCCTCTTGTACTCCCGGGAAAAGTGCGACGGGTCATCGTAGCCCACGCGATACCCCGCGGTCGCCGCGTCGAAGTCGCCAGCAAGGAGAAGCCGCCGGGCCTCCTGCAGTCGAAGCTCCTTCTGAAACTGCAGCGGGCTCATCGCGGTGACCGACTTGAAGTGGTGGTGGAAGCCCGAGACGCTCATCCCGAGCTGGCGGGCGAGGCCCGGGATCGAGAGCGGCTTGTCGTAGTTCTTTCGCAGGAGCTCGATCGCCCGGGCCATGCGGTGCGCCCGGCCGCCGAAGACGGCGATCTGCCGGAGCCGGCCGCCTTGTTCTCCGAGTGACAGCCGATAGAGGATCTCTTGGAGGACGAGAGGTGCCAGTACCCGGTAGTCGCCCGGCGCGTCGAGGAGCCGCGCGAGCCGCACTACGGCGTCGAGAAGGCTCGCGTCCAGCCGGCTCACGGCAAGGGCTCTGATGCCAGGAGCCGCCCGCGCCGGGACGCGATTGGCTTCGACCAGGACCGATGTCACGAGGGCCGGGTCGAGCACGAGGCGCATGCCGAGATAGGGTCGCTCCCTCGACGCCGCGAGGGTGTGACCGACCAGGGGCAGTCCTGCCGACACGAGCAGGTAGTGGGAGGCGTCGTAGCGGTAGCGCTCGTTGCCGAGGAGCATTTCCTTGCTGCCCTGAGCGATGACACAGAGGCATGGCTCAAGGACGGCGTACACGGGCCCTCGGGGCGCCGACGACCGCGTCAGGAAGACCCCCGGCGCGGCCTCGAAGCTCCCGTCCTTCGAGGTCAGGCGTGCGATTCGGGCCGCGAGCTCGTCCCGGCTTGCTTGCAGCCGCTCGAAATTGCGGTCCGCCGTTCGAGACCTCGAGCTCATGTCCAGGTCCTCCGGTTGCAGGATCGTACAACAACCTCGCAGGTCAGTCCTACCGCCCCGCGCCCGCTCTGCAGGAGGATTCTGGAGTCATGTTCAAGTACGTCGTTGTGAGTTCGGAGGCAACAATGCAGAAGAGGACACTGGGAAAGGGCGGCCTGGAGGTCTCGGCTCTCGGGCTCGGCTGTATGGGGATGAGCTTCGGCTACGGGCCCGCAGGGGACAAGGCGGAAATGATCTCCCTGATTCGGTCGGCTGCCGGGCGCGGCGTGACGCTCTTCGACACGGCAGAAGCCTACGGCCCCTATAGGAATGAGGAGCTCGTGGGCGAAGCGCTGGCTCCCTTCCGTGGACGGGTAGTGATCGCGACTAAGTTTGGCTTCCGATTTGATGCGGAAGGGAAGCATACGGGGGTGGACAGCCGTCCGGAACACGTCAGGGAGGTGGCGGAGGCGTCGCTCAAGAGGCTTAAAGTCGATGTCATCGATCTCCTCTATCAACATCGCGTTGATCCGCAGGTGCCGATCGAGGAGGTGGCGGGAGCGGTGAAGGACCTGATTCGGGAGGGCAAGGTCAAGCACTTCGGTTTGTCCGAGGCCGGAGTGGGGACGATCCGCCGCGCCCACGCCGTTTGCACGGTGACGGCCGTGCAGAGCGAGTACTCGCTGTGGTGGAGACGCCCCGAGGAGGAGCTGTTGCCGACCTTAGAGGAGCTCGGGATCGGGTTCGTTCCCTTCAGCCCCCTCGGCAAAGGCTTTCTCACAGGAAAAATCGACGAGAACACGACGTTCGACAAGTCCGACTTCCGAAACATCGTGCCGCGCTTCTCGCCGGAGGCCCGCAAGGCAAACCAAACCCTGGTTGAGCTCCTCGGACGGATCGCCAACCAGAAAAAGGCGACACCCGCTCAGATCGCACTCGCCTGGCTCCTGGCCCGGAAGCCGTGGATCGTTCCGATCCCGGGCACGACGAAACTGCATCGCTTGGACGAGAACCTCGGAGCCCTGGCGGTCGAGCTTTCGGCTCAGGACCTGCGCGAGATCGAAGAGGCCGCCTCGAAGATCGCAGTGCAAGGCGCCAGGTACCCCGAGCGTCTCGAGCGCATGACCGGGCTCTGAACGACAGGAGGAACCAACTCATGCGAGGAGCGGTGATACACGGTCCCCGGGACGTACGTTTCGAGGAGAGGGAGGCACCGAAGATCCTCGAGCCAACCGATGCCGTCATCCGGATGTCGGCGACGTGCATCTGCGGCTCTGACCTGTGGCCCTACCGCGGCATCAGCCCGATCGACGGGCCGAGCCCTATCGGGCACGAGTACTGCGGCGTCGTCGAAGAGGTCGGGAGAGCCGTAAGGTTGGTCCAACCCGGCCAGTTCGTTATCGGTTCGTTCTTCGCTTCCGACAACACGTGTCCCAACTGCCTGGCCGGATACCAGACGTCGTGCCAGCACAAGGTGCTGGTCGGGGATGCACAGGCGCCGATGGTGCGCGTCCCGCTCGCCGACGGCACACTGGTAGCGACGCCCGAAGTCCCTCCGGACGGCATGGTCCCGAGCCTTTTGACCCTGTCCGACGTCATGGGTACGGGCTGGTTCGCGGCCGAGGCGGCCGACGTGAAGCCGGGCAAGACGGTCGCGGTCGTCGGCGACGGCGCGGTCGGTCTCCTGGGAGTGCTCTCCGCCAGGCAGATGGGCGCTGCGAGGATCATCGCAATGAGCCGCCACGCGGCGCGGCAGAACCTGGCCCGGGAGTTCGGCGCGACCGACATCGTGACCGAGCGCGGCGACGAGGGGGTGGCCCGCGTCCAGTCGCTGACCGGCGGAATCGGAGCGGACTCGGTCCTCGAGTGCGTCGGCACCCAAGAGGCGATGATTCAGGCGATCCGTTCCACGCGGCCGGGCGGCTCCGTGGGCTACGTGGGCGTTCCGCATGGCGTCGCCCTCGACGGCGAGGAGCTCTTCTACTCCCACGTCCGCCTCCACGGTGGCCCCGCCCCGGTGCGCCGTTTTCTGCCCGACCTGATCCGTCTCGTGTGGGATGGGAAGATCAACCCCGGCAAGGTGTTCGACCTCGAACTGCCTCTCGAGAAGGTGGCCGAGGGTTACAGCGCTATGGACGAGCGCCGCGCCATCAAGACACTGCTGCGGCCGTAAAGGAGTTCTCCAATGGACATCAAACGAAGCGGTTCCCAGCCTTCGGGAAAGGGCCCGGCCGAGTCCTTTACCGGCAACGTCCGGGTCGATCCCCTGTTTCAGGCTCCGGCGCCGGCGCGCGTGTACTGCGTGAGCGTGACGTTTGAGCCGGGCGCCCGGGCGGCGTGGCACACCCATCCGCTGGGACAGACCCTGATCGTTACTGCGGGCTGTGGCCTGGTGCAGAGCTGGGGAGGGCCGATCAAAGTGATTCGGTCCGGCGATGTCATCTGGTGCCCGCCGGGTGAAAAGCACTGGCATGGCGCCGGCCCGACCACTGCCATGACGCACATCGCGATCGTGGAGACGCTCGACGGGAAGGCGGTTGACTGGCTCGAGAAGGTCAGCGACGAGCAGTACCAAACGCCGGCCGAGCCCTGACTGGGGAGGCGCGATGCGAATTGGGATACTGGGTTCGGGGTTGATGGGTGCCAAGCTCGGATCTTCGCGCAGGCCGGGCACGAGGTGGTGTTCAGTTATGCCCGCAGCGAAGGCAAGGTCGAGCGGCTGGCGCGCGAGGCCGGACGGAACGCCAGAGCCGGCACTCCGGCCGAAGCCGCCGAGAAGGCGGATGCGCTGCTCCTCGCCGTGCACTGGTCCCGACTGGATGACGTGCTCGAGAAAGCCGGGGATGTCTCCGGAAGGGTGGTCGTGACCTGCTCCTTGCCGATGAACGCGGACAACACGGAGCTAGTCATCGGCCACACATCGTCGGGCGCCGAGGCCCTGGCAAAGAAGGTTCCGAAGGCTCGAGTGGTCTGCGCCTTCAACACCGTGCCGAGCGAGGTGCTGTTCGGCGTGTACCAGGTCCGGCGCCGAGCCGCGCGGCCGAGCCTCGTGTACTGCGGGGACGACGGGCGCGGCAAGGAGACGGCCGCCGGGCTCATCCGCGACGTTGGCTTCGAGCCCGTGGACGTGGGGCCGCTGAGGATGGCGCGGTACACCGAGCCCTTCGCGCTGCTCGTCGCCCGAATTGCCTACGAGGGTGAGGGCGGCCCGGAGCTGGCGTATCGTTTTGAAAGGTTTGCCGAATAGATAATGACCGAGTTCGTGAATCCGCGGCTCGCCGCCTGGGAGAACTACTACGTCATCGTGGGAGGGGCCGCGGCGGCGCTCATCTCGGTCCAGTTCGTGGTGATCGCGCTCATCGCCAACCGGCGCTCCCGAGTTTCGGAGGAAACGATCAACGCGTTCGGCACGCCGACCGTCGTGCACCTCGGCGGCGCGCTGGTTGTTTCCGCAATCATGTGCGCTCCCTTTGCGTCGCTCGTGCTGGTGTCCGTGGCCCTCGCGCTGTGCGGTCTTTCGGGCCTCATATACGTCGCTATGGTCATTCGCCGCGCCCGCCGGCAGAAGACTTACGAACCCGTCGGGGAAGACTGGGTCTGGCATGCCGTGCTGCCCAGTGCCATCTATGCCGCCCTGACGCTCGCCGCGCTGCTTCTCGACGCGACGAGGCGGCTGCCGCCGTTCGTCATCGGAGGCGCGGCCCTCGTTCTGCTGCTCGTTGGAATCCACAACGCCTGGGACTCGGTGACACACCACGTCATCCAGGACTTCACAAAGTCGGCGAGAGACGAGTGAGCCCGCGCGGATCGGAGTTCGAGCAGCTTGAGCCAGGGTCTGCGAC
>Ga0187779_10001443_pt1 | contig 14821 bp, 8 predicted proteins | sample 1015_Q2_SP10_10__FD_132435 | JGI IMG/M metagenome (GOLD analysis project Ga0187779, IMG submission 132435) | Tropical peat soil microbial communities from peatlands in Department of Meta, Colombia - 1015_Q2_SP10_10_MG | ecosystem: Environmental > Terrestrial > Soil > Wetlands > Peat | place... | reverse complement strand
AGATGAGCGATCATTTCACTCAATCGATCCACCATGTCGGCGGCGGTGAGACGATAGCCATCCTCCAGAAATCGATCGACATCTTCGGGAGCGGTTGCCAGCTCGCCCATCATCACGATCAAGTCTTTTTGCGCGGAGAGCAGTTGATCGGAAACAAACTGGTCGCGCGAAAACGCGCGCGCAAGTCCAAGCGCCGCGCTCAGTTCATCGACGCAGCCGTACGCATCCACCCGCGAATCACTTTTCGGCACGCGCCGCCCGTACATCAGCGATGTTTCGCCTTGATCGCCCGTTTTCGTGACGATCGACATCTTTTACGCCGGGTTTATCCGATCGCGGGCTGCAATTCGGGTTCTTCCACCGCCGCCGCTCCGATCGGCTCACCTTTTTCGATGAGCTTGATCTCGCGATGCGCCGGGAAGCCGGTGCCGGCCGGAATCAAGTGACCCATGATCACGTTTTCCTTGAAGCCGCGCAGTCTGTCGATCTTGCCCAGTGTCGCTGCTTCAGTCAGCACACGGGTCGTATCCTGGAACGATGCCGCCGAAATAAAGCTGTCCGTTTCGAGCGAAGCCTTGGTAATGCCGAGCAGAACGGGAACCGCTTCCGCCGGTTTGCCGCCTTTCTCGACGACCTTTGCATTCTCCTGCTCGAAATCGAGTTTATCGACCTGGTCGCCCCAGAGTAACGAGGTATCGCCCGGATCGGTGATCTTCACCTTGCGCAACATTTGGCGCACGATGATCTCGATGTGCTTATCGTTAATTTCGACGCCTTGGAGCCGGTAAACTTCCTGCACTTCGTTCACCAAATGTTCCTGCAACTCCTGCGGCCCGCACACCTCCAAAATCTCGTGCGGCACGATCGGTCCTTCGGTGAGCTGCTGACCTTTCTTCACGAAGTCGCCTTTGAAAACGATGATATGCTTCGTCAGCGAAATCAGATGTTCTTCTTCGCTCCCGGTGTCGGGATCTTTTAGGATCAGCTTGCGTTTTCCACGAACGGTCCCGCCCATCTCGACGATGCCGTCGATCTTCGCAATCTCGGCTGCGTCTTTCGGTCGGCGCGCTTCAAACAATTCAGCCACGCGCGGTAAGCCGCCGGTGATGTCCTTGGTCTTCGCGACTTTTCGCGGCGTCTTGGCCAGCAACGCGCCAGCGCGAATTTTCTGTCCCTCTTCCACGATGACGTGAGCGCCGGCCGGAATCGAGTAACTCGCCAGCACCTCCTTCTTTTCGCCGACAATGACGATCTGCGGATGCAAATCTTCCTTGTGCTCGATGATGACCGTGCCCATCAAACCAGTCGCTTCATCCACGTCACGTTTGATCGTGACACCCGCAATCATGTCGCGAAATTCGATCTTGCCGCCTTTGTCGGTCAGAATCGGGACGTTGTACGGATCCCATTGCACAAAAGTCTCGCCCTTCTTAACCTGAGCGCCGTCATCCTTCGAAATCATTGATCCGATAACAACGTTGTAACGTTCGAGTTCGCGGCCTTCCGAATTGTGCACGCTGATTGAGCCGTTCTTGCTCAGAACAATCCAGCTGCCGTCGAGCGCCTGGACCGTGCGCAGATCGTTGAACTGAATCTTTCCGTCATTTTTCGCTTTGATAATTGGTTGCTTGAATGTCTGACTGGCCGTTCCGCCAATGTGGAACGTGCGCATGGTCAATTGCGTGCCGGGTTCGCCAATCGATTGGGCAGCGATAATTCCGACAGCTTCGCCAAGTTTAACGAACTGGCCGGTGGCAAGATTGCGGCCGTAACACATCGCGCAAACACCGCGGCCACATTCGCAGGTGAGGACCGATCGAATCTTTAGACTCTCCACGCCGATGCGCTGGAGCTCATTTGCAATCTTTTCGTCCACCAGCTGATTCGCTTTGACGATTTTCTTCTTCTTGTCGACCGGGTCGGGAATCGTTTCGCAACTGACGCGACCGATGATGCGTTGGCCCAGATCGACCACTTCTTCATCGCCTTCGTAAATCGAGCGCACGACAATTCCGTTTACCGTGCCGCAATCGTCCATGTTGATGATCACGTCCTGCGCCGCGTCGACCAGCTTGCGCGTCAGATAACCGGAGTCGGCCGTTTTCAACGCCGTGTCAGCCAGACCTTTGCGCGCGCCGTGGGTCGAAATGAAATATTCGAGCACGGTCAAACCTTCGCGAAAATTCGAAGTAATCGGACGCTCGATAATTTCGCCGCTCGGCTTGGCCATCAAACCGCGCATGCCCGCAAGCTGCCGAACCTGCTGGCGATTTCCGCGGGCGCCGGAATCGACCATCAAATAAACGGGATTCAATTCCTTGCGGCCTTCGTTGTGTTCCAACGTGCGGAACATCACGTTCGAAATCTCGTCGCCAGCATGCGTCCAGATGTCGATAATTTTGTTATAGCGCTCGCCATCGGTGATAATGCCTTTGCGATACTGCTGCTCGACCTGGCGAATCTGCCGATAGGCGTTTTCCAACTCCGTCTGTTTCTCCTTCGGAATGATCATGTCGGAAATTCCAATCGAGATTCCAGCACGAGTCGCTTCGGTAAATCCGAGCTCCTTCAGCTTGTCCAGTGTCTGGACCGTTGCCGCTGGCCCGGCGACTTGATAACAACGCCAAATAATATCGCTCAATTGCTTTTTGCCCGCGGCCTTGTTGAAGAAACCAAGCTCCTTCGGCCAAATCTGATTGAAAACGACGCGGCCGGCAGTCGTTTCGATTATCTTAGCTTCCGAGTTTCCAAAAATCGTCTGTTTGCCGATATCCGGATTCTTGAAACGAATGCGGTCGTGTGTTTTGACCGCGCCTTCGGTCATCGCGAATTCCACTTCGACCGGATCGCTGAACAAGGGCAAATGCTGGCCCTCTTTTTTCACGCCCCGTGGATTTTGGGTCATGTAATAGCAACCGAGCGTGATGTCCTGCGACGGCGTGGTAATTGGTTTGCCGCTGGAGGGCGAGAATATGTTGTTGGGCGCGAGCATCAGCATTCGCGCTTCCATTTGTGCCTCGACCGAAAGCGGCACGTGCACTGCCATTTGGTCGCCGTCAAAGTCCGCGTTATAAGCGGTGCAGACGAGCGGATGAATCCGAATCGCTTCGCCTTCGATCAGCTGCGGCTCGAAAGCCTGAATCGACAATCGATGCAGCGTCGGTGCGCGATTCAATAAGACCGGATGCCCGCGCGTGACTTCGTCCAGAATGTCCCAAACCTCCGGCGTCTGGCGCTCGATCATTTTTTTCGCGCTCCGCACGGTGTGGACGTAACCGAGGTCCTTTAGCCGCCGAATAATAAACGGTTCGAACAAAACCAGCGCCATTTTCTTCGGCAAACCGCACTGATGCAGTTTCAATTCCGGACCGATCACGATGACCGAACGCCCCGAGTAATCGACTCGTTTGCCTAACAAATTCTGGCGGAAGCGGCCGCCCTTGCCTTTGAGCATGTCGCTGAGCGATTTGAGTGGACGATTGCCCGCGCCCGTGACCGCGCGGCCGTGGCGGCCGTTGTCGAACAACGCGTCGACCGCTTCCTGCAACATTCGCTTTTCATTTCGAATGATTACATCCGGCGTTTTCAGCTGGAGCAAATTCTTGAGTCGATTATTGCGGTTGATGACGCGGCGATACAAATCGTTCAGATCTGAAGTTGCAAACCGGCCTCCTTCCAACGGAACGAGTGGCCGCAAATCCGGCGGAATGACCGGCAGCACTTCCAGAATCATCCACTCCGGTCGCGCGTGCGAATTTTGAAATCCCTGGACCAGTTTGAGTCGTTTGGCGAGTTTCTTGCGAATCTGTTTGCTCTTGGTCGCGCCCATCGCCTTCTCCAGCTCTTTGTTGAGCTTGTTGAGCTCGATCTCGGATAAAAGTGTCTTGACTGCCTCCGCGCCCATGCCGGCAGTGAAATCTTCGCCGTATTGCTCCTGCGCTTCGCGATATTCGACTTCATTCAGGAGCTGCGCCTTTTGCAATGGCGTCTTGCCCGGATCGATGACGATGTAGTCCTCGTAATAAATCACGCGCTCGAGCTGACGCGCGCTCATGTCGAGCATGAGGCCGAGGCGCGAGGGCATACATTTGTAAAACCAGATGTGTGAAACGGGAACCGCCAGTTCAATGTGCCCCATTCGCTCGCGCCGGACGCGCGCGAGGGTGACCTCGACGCCGCAACGATCGCAGATCACGCCCTTGTGTTTAATTCGCTTGTATTTGCCGCAGGAACATTCCCAATCGCGCGTCGGTCCGAAGATGCGCTCGCAGAAAAGGCCGCCCTTCTCCGGCTTGAAGGTGCGGTAATTGATCGTTTCGGGATTTTTGACCTCGCCTTTGCTCCACGAGCGCATGGTGTCGCTCGAGGCGACCCCAATCGCGACTTGATCAAAACCCACGGCCCGTTCTTCACCCACTAACTCACGCCAGGAATGTTCGTTCATGATTTTCTAAATGCGGCTATCGATTTGGTAATTAAAAAATTGTTACGTTGCGTTATCAAAGACACTGCTCGGCGCCTGGCCGCCAACCTTCACATCCAGGCCTAACGACTGCATTTCCTTGATCAGCACGTTGAAAGATTCGGGAGTGCCCGCTTCGAGCGAATTATCGCCTTTCACGATCGACTCGTAGATGCGGGTGCGTCCCTGCACGTCGTCGGATTTCACGGTCAACAATTCCTGCAAGGTGTAGGCCGCGCCGTACGCTTCCAGCGCCCAAACCTCCATCTCTCCGAATCGCTGGCCCCCATATTGCGCTTTACCGCCAAGCGGTTGCTGCGTAACAAGCGAGTAAGGACCGACCGCGCGCGCGTGAATTTTGTCCGCGACCAGATGCCCGAGCTTCATCATGTAGATGTAGCCAACCACTACTTCTTGATCGAACGGATCGCCGGTGCGTCCATCAAACAGCCGGGCCTTGCCATTCTCCTGCACCCAACTGAAGCCCTCTTTTTTGTGGGCGTCTTTCAGATAGTGGCGAATTTTTTCCTCGGCGATTCCATCGAAAACCGGCGTCGCAACTTTGAAGCCGAGCGCCTTTGCGGCAACGCCCAGGTGCGTTTCGAGCACTTGGCCGACATTCATTCGGCTCGGCACGCCTAACGGATTCAAAACGATTTCAACCGGTGTTCCGTCCGCCAAAAAGGGCATGTCTTCTTCCGGCACGATCCGCGCCACCACGCCCTTGTTGCCGTGACGGCCTGCCATCTTGTCGCCGACTGAAAGTTTTCGCTTCGACGCAATGTAGACTTTGACCTGCTTGATGATGCCGGGATCGATATCGTCCCCGCTTTCGACCCGATCCATCGAGCGCTCGCGCTCGAGTTCGAGTTCGGCAAACTTGTGTTCGTAATGCGCGATGATCTCGCGAATTTTGTTACGAATCGGGCTCGGATCGATCTCGATATGATCGTAAACCATCGCAAGCTTGCGCAGGAGCGTCTTGGTAATCTTGCGATTTGCCGGGATGATGATCTCGCCGGTCTCGGCATTTACCACGTCCAGCGGGATTTTTTCGCCAAGCAAGACGTTCGAGAGCGCATCGGTCAATTGTTCGGTCAATTCTTCTTTCTTGCGGCGATGCTCTTCGGCAATTGCCTTGAGCTGCTTTTTCGTTTCAGCAGGTGTTAGTTTCTCGCGCGAAACTTCTTTGCGCGACGAAACTTTGACGTCCATCACGATCCCATAAGTCCCCGATGGGACTGTCAACGACGTATCTTTTACGTCCGCCGCTTTCTCTCCGAAAATTGCTCGGAGCAACCGTTCTTCTGGCGCGAGCTCGGTTTCGCTTTTTGGCGTGATTTTGCCGACGAGAATGTCGCCCGGCTTTACTTCGGCCCCGACCCGGACAACGCCGTCCGGTCCCAAATTGCGCAACGCTTCTTCGCTAACATTCGGAATATCGCGCGTAATTTCTTCGGGACCGAGTTTGGTGTCGCGAGCGCCAATCTCGAATTCGTCGATGTGAATCGAGGTGTAAATATCCTCCTTCACGACCTTTTCGGAGATCATGATGGCGTCCTCAAAATTGTAACCGTTCCATGGCATGAACGCGACCAGGACATTGCGGCCGAGTGCGAGCTCGCCGTGTTCGGTATTTGGACCGTCGGCGATGATCTGGCCTTTCTTTACATGCTGACCCTTCTTCACGATCGGTTTCTGATTCACGCAGGTACCGGCATTCGAGCGCATGAACTTTCGCAACTCGTATACGTAAATCCCCTCTTCCGGATCGCTCTTCAGCTTCTTGCGATGCTCGGGAAGATGGCCGTCTTTTGTCACGACAATCTGGTCGGCCGTAACTGAGGCCACCTTGCCGCTGTCGACTGCCAGCAGAACGGCATGCGAATCGCGCGCCACTTTTCCCTCAAGACCGGTCCCGACCAGCGGTGCTTCCGAAACAATCAGCGGAACGCCTTGTCGTTGCATGTTCGAACCCATCAGCGCGCGGTTGGCGTCGTCATGTTCGAGAAATGGAATCAATCCCGCCGCCACCGAAACGAGTTGCTTCGGCGAAACGTCCATATAGTGAACCTTGGACGGCTCGACCTCGAGAAAGTCCCCGCGATAACGAACCGAAACTTTTTCGCCGGTGAAATGGCCGCGGCCGTCAACCGGCGCATTCGCTTGCGCAACGAGATAATTTTCCTCGCGGTCACCCGTGAGATAATCGATGTCATCCGTCACCCGACCGTTGGTCACCTTCCGATATGGCGTCTCGATAAAACCAAATTCGTTGATCCGGGCGAAGGTAGACATCGAACTGATCAGACCAATGTTCGGGCCTTCCGGCGTTTCAATCGGGCAGATTCGGCCGTAGTGCGACGGATGCACGTCGCGGACTTCGAATCCGGCGCGATCGCGCGACAAACCTCCCGGCCCGAGCGCGGACAATCGTCGTTTGTGCGTCAATTCCGCCAGGGGATTGGTTTGATCCATGAACTGCGACAACTGCGAGCGGCCGAAGAAATCGCGAATCACCGCGCTGAGCGCTTTCGGTTTAATCAGTTTCTGCGGCGTCATTCCATCGACGTTGATGTCGAACAACGTCATCCGTTCCTTGACCAGACGCTCCGTTCGGGCGAGACCGACGCGGCATTGATTGGCGAGCAACTCGCCAACAGTGCGTACTCTCCGGCTCCCGAGGTGATCGATATCATCGAGCGTGCCTTCGCCCCGGCGCAGGTTGATCAGATATTTGATCGCGGCGATGAAATCCTTGTCGGTCAAAATGCGCTCGCCCAGATCGACATCGATCCCGAGCTTCTGGTTTATTTTGTAACGGCCAACGCGTCCGAGATCGTACTTCTTCGGATCGAAAAAGAGCCGCTTAAGCAAAGCGCGCGCATTCGCCACCGTCGGCGGATCTCCCGGGCGCAAACGACGATAAATATCCTTCAGAGCTTCTTCCTGATCGTGGGCCGGATCTTTCCGAAGCGCTTTGACGACCGTGTCGTCATTCGAAATATCGATGACCTTCACCTCCTTGACTCCGAGAGCCATAATCTGCCGGATGGTCGCGAGGGTGAGCGGTTCAAAGGCGCGCGCGACCGTCGCTTCCCCATCGCGCACTTCTGAGGTCAGAACTTTGGTCGCAAGTTTTTCTTCATCGAGCTTCTCGCTCAACTTGAGATTCTCGATGTTGTAGAAAAGCTTAATGACGTCATCGTCGGACCCGTAACCGAGGGCGCGCAGAAAAGTCGTCGCCAAAAACTTGCGGCGACGCTTGCGACGATCGAGATAAATGTAGAGCAGATCGGCGGTGTCGAATTGAACTTCGATCCATGAGCCGCGATCGGGAATGATGCGGAAACTGTAGAGGACTTTGCCGTTGAGGTGCACGCTCGATTCGAAAGCGATGCCAGGCGAACGATGGAGCTGGGAAACCACTACCCGCTCCGCCCCGTTGATGACAAAAGTGCCTTGCGGAGTCATGAGTGGAATTTCACCCATGTAAACTTTTTCCTCCTTGGTGCCCTTCTCTTCCCGCAGTTGGAAGGTAACGTGCAAGGGCGCGCTGTAAGTCTGGCCTTCGCGCTGGGCTTCGAGCGCCGTCAGTTTTGGTTCGCCAATATCATAATGACTGAAATCAAGCACGGCTTTTTCGTCATAGCTCTCGATCGGAAACACTTCCTTAAAAACGGCCTGCAAACCCTGGCTTTTTCGCTTCGCATACGCGACGTCCTTCTGGAGAAAATCTACGTAAGAATTAAGTTGAACCTCGATCAGGTTTGGAGGCTCGATCGCCTCTTTGATGGTTCCGAAGTGGATACGTTCCGAATTTCGTTCTGGCATAATCACTAAACCAAGGGTTGAGCTCGCGCCGGCCCACAACGAATTGTGACCGCCTGGGTACAGAGTTACGGCTTCGACCGGAAAGCGAGGAGCGCAAAAATTGCCTCAAAACAGCGGCTTGTCAAATAACCTCCACCGTTTTGTTGCCTATTTTTTTCTTTTTCTTCGACTGCGGGTTAAAAATAAGTCTCCCTACTTCTAACAAGAGCTGGATTTAAACAAAAAACGGCCACCACGCAAGCCAATTTCGCGCAGCCGCCGCTTTTTGAAACTTAAATTATTTGATTTCGACCTTCGCTCCAGCCGCTTCGACCTTCTTCTTGATCTCGTCGGCTTCCTGTTTGGTCACGCCTTCCTTGATTGTCTTGGGAGCGCCTTCGACCAGCGCTTTGGCTTCAGCCAAGCCAAGCCCCGGAACGGCTCCTCGGATTTCCTTGATCACGCCAATCTTGTTTGCGCCCATTTCTTTCAGAATAACTTCGAAGGTGGTCTTCTCTTCCGACGCGGGAGCCGCACCACCGGCCGCTCCGCCGCCTGCCGGAGCTGCCGCCACCGCCACCGGTGCCGCCGCGCTCACACCCCACTTTTCTTCAAGCTGTTTTACCAATCCAGCAATCTCGAGCACGGACAACCCGCTGAGTTGCTCCACTATTTTATCTGTGTCTGCCATTTTCTTTTCCTCGGTTAGCCGCTTCCGAAAGCTTTCGGAAAATTAAGATCGACAGCCGTCGACCCGGACAGTTTTTGTTCGCTACTCGCCTCGCAACTGCGAAGCGAAAATTCTTATGCGTTCGCCTCCGTTGATTTTGCTTGGTTCTGCGTCTTTGCGTTCAATAATCGGGCAAGCGAAGCTGCCGGCTCATTCAGTAAGCGAACCAGCTTTGTCGCCGGCGACAGGAGCAACCCCAGCAGTTGCGCTTGCAAGACTTCCCGCGACGGCAAATCTGCCAGCGCTTCCAAATCAGATGTCGAAACGATCGCTTTATTGATCAAGCCGATCTTCAGCGCCGCTTTCTTAAACTCTTTCGCAAAGGCTTTGATGATTTTCGCCACCGGCGCAACGTCCTTCGCTCCGGTCACGACCGCAGTTTGACCGCTCAATTGTTCGTCCACTGCCGGAAAACCGGCATCAGTAATCGCCCGTCTTAAAAAACTGTTTTTGACCACGTGCATTTCCGCGCCGGCACCTGCCAGCCGATTTCGCAGTTCGCTAAAATCGTTGACGTTCATGGTCCGATAATCGGCCACCAAAATGAATGGCGAGCGAGTCAATTGTTCGGACAAATCGGAAACAATGCTGGCTTTTTCAGGTCTCATATTTCGATCTTATGCGGCCAAATAAGGCGACGGATCCAGGCGCAGGCCGGGCGACATTGTCGCGCTTAACGTGATCGCGTCAAGGTAACGGCCCTTTGCGGTCGCAGGTCGCGCGCGCACGACCGCGTCGATCACCGCTTTTCCATTTTCAATCAGCGCATTTTCTTCGAAGGAGAATTTTCCGACCGGGACCGCTACGTTCCCGTTTTTGTCGAGTTTAAATTCCACTCGGCCGGCTTTTACTTCCTGCACCGCCTTCGCTGTGTCGTCGGCCACCGTCCCGGCCTTTGGATTCGGCATCAGTCCGCGCGGTCCAAGCACCTTGCCAAGTTTTCGAACTTCCGCCATCGCCGCCGGCGTAGCGATCGCTACATCAAAATCCTGAAACCCTTCCTGACATTTTTGAATCATGTCTTTGAAGCCGACAAACTCCGCCCCGGCTTCCTTCGCCGCCTTCGCCGCCGCGCCTTCGGCGAAAACCAGCACCCGAACCTGCTTGCCGCTGCCGTGCGGTAACGCACATGTCCCACGCACCATTTGATCGGACTGTTTTGGATCAACTCCGAGACGGAAAGAAACGGTCACCGTCTGGTCGAACTTCGTGGCCGGAAATTTCTTCAGCGTCGCGACCGCGTCGTTGAGATTATAGGCTCTCTTGCGGTCCACCAGTTCGGCGGCGGCGCGATAACGTTTGCTGCGATGTTGTTGCATGTCGATTTGCAGTTCAAACGAGCAGAAGCTCTCCTGCGGTTGAAAAATCGGAGCGCCACGCTAATGCATCCCAAGGGGTTGTCAATTGAACTGATTCGCTTTTTTGTCCGAAAACCGGCGTTTTTGATTGCCAAAAGCCATCTAATCCTGGTAAAACCGGAGATTATGAAACACCCCACTTTTTATAATCTATCGTTGGCCGCAATTGTTCTGCTGTTTGTCGCCGGGCAAGCCTCCGCCCGCCCCATCGGCTTTAGCGAAATCTCCCTGATGCTTCGAATGCACGAAAGCGAAGCTTCAATCAGGGATGAGGTTGCCCAACGCAAGCTCTTGCACGCGTTGACCGGCCCGCAGGAAACTCTTTTGAAATCGCAAGGCGCCAGCGATTCCCTGGTTCAGTCGCTTCGCAATTCAAGTCTCGTTGCTTCAAAGGAAGAAGTTGCTGCCGCTGAAGCGGCTGCCGCGCATCAGTCCGCTTCAACGACCGACGAGGCTCAAATGTACGATCGACATCACGGTCCTCACATTGTTGTTTTCGACGTGGCAATGGGCCATCCGATTAATTTAAGCCAGTGGGGTGGACTCGATTATGAGATCGCCTTTTATTCGTACCGCTTCGCTGGCGAAGATCACATTCAACCGGCTTTTATCGATCCCGTGGGAACAAGGACGGTGGTGAGCAGGATTGTTCCGACTGGAAGCACGAGCGAAGGCGAGTTGCTTAGTGACGACTGGTACCCGACGAATGGCGTCCGGAATTGGAGATATACACCGTACAATGGAACTGGCGGAACGTTGTATAATGGTCGGGGCGATTTTCGCGATACTCGTTCATTCAACTTCGGCGATTCAGTTGGGTACAGCTCCTTCTCTGTATCCCGACCAATTGTGATTGACTGGGACAACCCGGTCTTTTTCGATGGGCAACCTTACACCTTTTATCCGGTTTATGGCAGCGGCGGCGTTTCGCTTTACTACATCAGCAGTTCTAGCGACTCGGTGAAGCTGGCAGTTTGTCGGAACGGCTCTTCTCCATCGACCCTATTTTCGCCTCGGGGAATTCCGTAAAAACGGTGCCGCATTACCCGCGGCGTGATAGGTCCAACCCTACATTTGTAACAGGGCAGTAGAAATCGACAAGTTTATTGCCTTCCAAAGGGTAGATCCATAGACTCGCATGATGCGGGGTTGTTCGCATCGTTTGCGGATCTTTGCACTTTCTCTTTTCGCAGCGAACTCCTTGCTTGCGCAAAACAACAGCATTCATACTTCCTGGCTCTGGCATTTGCATCAGCCAATCTACTGGCCTGACCAGCGCAGTTTATTTTGGAGTCCCTCCGTTCAGTACGAGTACCCTGATCACTATGAGAACGCCTGGGACACGATTCAGGCCCAGAACAATGGCCGGAGTGAGCCTAACGAGAGTCTGACGACCGTCTTCGACCTGGCCGATCGGATCAATGTTTACCAGCAGGAGTTGAATACCACCCTGAGTAACATCGGTTCCTACCTCAATTCCGGCGCCCAAGTGAATATGTCAGGGGCGTTAATGGAAAACATCCAGAGCCTCGGCGCGGCCAATCAATGGTACGGCAGCACCTGGTATCAGTGGAACCAACAAGCGCACGGTTGGACCACGACTGGTGGCAAGCCACGGATGGATCTCGTCAACTTCACTTATCATCATGCGATGGCCCCACTGGTAAGCGACGCCACTCTTTTGATGGAATTGCAGATTCATCAGCGCCAAATGCAAATCTTTTGGGGGCCAAATGTCTCGCGCGGCTATTTTCCGGCGGAGACTTGTTTCTCAGAACGGATGATTCCTATTTTGAACCAACTTGGAATCGCCTGGGCAGTCGTGGCCAATAATCATCTTGCGCGAAGTTGTCCTGATATGCCCCTGACGCTGGGCTCGGGTGGAGAAAATTGCGATATTCCAAATAAGGCCGACAAACTCAATCCAGCTCAAGGAAGCGGTAACTATCAAACGCTTAGCATCGACCGCGGTTGCGCACCTACGGCGGCGATGCCTTTCAGCTACCAAATACATACCGCTCGCTATGTCGATCCGGCAAGCGGAGCAGCATCGACTATAACGATCGTCCCGGCTGATCAGGCATTTGGTTGGAAAGACAGCTATAGCTCGTGGGACCTGGGCCTTATTGATCCGATAGCTGCCCGCAACAATACCAGTAAGCCCGCGCTCGTTCTGCTCGCTCATGATGGCGATAACGCATGGAGCGGTGGCTACTCATATTATAACGAGTGGGTGCCGCAATTTGTCTCGGAGGCCAGCGGAAAGGGCTACGAACCCACGACAGTGGAACAATTCCTAAAAGACTGGCCGGCTGATCCCAACGATGTTGTCCATGTGGAGGACGGCGGTTGGGTTTATGCCGACAGCGATTTCGGCTCGCCTAGCTATATCAATTGGAACTGGCCGCCGAGCTACACCGGAAGTAACGGCAAGAACGTGGTCGACCCAAGCTTGGGTACGACAATAAAGGGTGACTTCTGGCGGACAACCATCGCAACCGAAAATCGAGTTCGCACTGCTCAGCAAATCACGGGAATAACTCCGCGCACCGACCAGGTTCGCGATCCTGGTAGCTATTCAACTACGCCCAACAACGTCGAACTGGCCTGGCATTACTACCTGGCCGGCCTTGATAGCGGTTTTCTTTACTACGGTGTCGCTGACCAGATCAAGCGCTGTGGTGTGGCGCAGAGCAACGTTGTCCGCGAGATCGATACCACTGTGAACAACAACCTTACCCAGGATACAACGCCACCGACTATCTTTCTTCCGCAACGGCACCCTTGGAACCCGGGTGGTCAAAATTACGGAGTTCAATACGGTTATGTGAGTTACACGCCGCCGAACACCGATTTCTGGATTTGGACCTATGCTTACGACGCATCAGGGGTCGGTAGCGTAACTTTGAAATATCGATCGAATGGGAATGGCGGTGCTCCGAACAGGGACGAATTCAAGACCTATGCCGGTGGCGCGGACACCGGCCCATGGCAATCAATTTCCATGACTCAGCGCGTCGTATCTAATCAAATCAGCCCAGTGCCGCAATACTATGCCGACTACTATTACGCGAAAGTCACAGGACTATCGGACACCTATGTCGATTACTACGTTACGGCAAGCGACACGAAAGGTAACACCGTCAATTCACCTATCCAGCATGTCTATGTTTCGCCCGGCTCTGCCCCGACTCCGACACCAACTCCGAGCCCGACGCCAACGCCCACTCCTACTCCGACACCAACTCCAACGCCGACTCCGACGCCGGGTCCTACTCCAATTCCTTTTGTCATGGATGGCCAGCCTGACTCGACAGATTACCTGCAAAATAGCTCTGGCATGACAATTTATGCCGCCATTCGCGGAACGAAGCTCTACGTTGCGACATGGTCTCCGGGTAGCAATAACGCCGGAGTCAACGACCATTTTATTTTTGTCTCGGATCAGCTACTCACCAGCGCGACCAGTGCGGCGCCCTGGGGAAAGGCTGGAACTACTGCGCTGCCGACCGGTAAGCCTTATCTGGCAGGCGAAAGCACCAACAGTTATCTCGGCTGGTTCAACGCTCCCGGCGATTCCGTTTGCACCAAAGCAGCAATTACTTCTGGCGTGATGGAAGGTGTTATCGACTTGGTCGAAGCGTTCGGATCGATGCCCCAAAAGGTTTATGTCGCGGCGGTAGCTTATCAAACCGCGGACGGCGGCGCGCTCGCATCGCAGGGTCCGCCCGGCAACGGCGATGGGAATGTCGACCCGAACGAATTCATGACGCTTTGGACTCAGACAATCACCGACCAGTTCGCTACCGGCACTTATGATTGGCTAAATCCCAGCATCGGATTTCGAGCTCAGATCACCCGGGACAACGGCAGCGGTGTCGTTTCAATTACCTGGCCATCGATCCCGGGCAAGACTTATCAGGTAGAATTTAGTGACACGCCGGTGGGCAGCTGGCAGGTATTGCAATCGCAAATGACCGCCGGCCCGGCTGTCCTTTCACTTACCGCGACCGACGCTCCAGTAAATCCTAGCGCTCGGTTCTATCAAGTCCGCTGCACAAATCCATAGAGTCCCAAAGTTTCGACAACGGAACCAACAGGACTAGACGCGACATTAGTCAGCGTCGAAAACTTCCGGGTCGACACTCGATGATGAAGCTGCCGTTGGCGGCGAGGTCGGCGGACCGTTTCGAATAACTTTGCCTTCTTTCATCACGAACGAGACGCGCTCGGTCGCGGTGATATCAGCGGTCGGGTCGCCCGGCATTGCGACAATATCGGCCAGCTTTCCTTTCTCCAACGTGCCGGTTTTTTGCGCAATGCCTAAAAGATCAGCGTCATTCGAGGTTGCTGCTTTCAATGCGTCGATCGGTTGCATTCCGAGATCGACCATCAATTTAAATTCCTTTGCATTTTGACCATGCGGAAACACTGCCGCATCGGTCCCGAACGAAATTT